>Ga0233437_1001023_pt1 | contig 55186 bp, 46 predicted proteins | sample SI_122_August201_FD_182714 | JGI IMG/M metagenome (GOLD analysis project Ga0233437, IMG submission 182714) | Seawater microbial communities from Saanich Inlet, British Columbia, Canada - SI_122_August2016_200_MG | ecosystem: Environmental > Aquatic > Marine > Inlet | place: Canada: British...
CCAGGGAAATACCCCTGGAAAGGGGAAAATCAGATCAGAATATCACAACAATCGAGCTTGTGAAACACTTCTTCAGCAACAACAGGCCCAAAAAGAGACTTTAGGTGCCTTGATCAGAGCTTCCTTAATAAACGATTGGTTAAGCCCCTGGCCGCTCAATACGGCCATCAAAATATCACGCTTGTTCTTGTAATATTTATACAAAGTGCCAACGGCTACATTGGCCTCGCGAGCGATATCATCTACGGTGGCGAACGCGTAACCCTTCTGAGCAAACACGGCCAACGCAGCATTGACGATCTCACGTCGCCGTTGTTGCGTGATCCGGGCATTTCTCTCTTCTCTTTTGACCATCCGACCCCTCCATAATAATGAGTGAGCGTTCACTCATTATGTGCCACATATTCAGGAATTTCAATGTAGTCGGAAACAAATTTATAAGGATGCAGTCTTTGAGATTGTGGTAATGAAATAGGCTATCGACCGCTATGTCTCAACGCGATCTTCTCAAACATAAGAGTGAGTCCTGCGCCAAGAGAGAATGCGCCATCAAATCCGAGATTGTCTACTATCGTCGAATCGAAGAAAATGGATAGCGTGGATTCGAGGTCATCCACAGGTTTGGAGTAGCAAATCATGATGGGGACTTTGGGTAATGGATGGAGCATTATGGAGATATCGGCAAAGTAATGGTAATCCACCTTCTTCCCGTTGAAGATTTGCAGCATATCTTCGAAAAGGCCCGTATAAGTATCGGCTACTCGCTTCAACGGTTTTTCACATCTCTGTTCGAATAAAGGATACTTGTACTCCCCGCCATCCAAATCTCTAAAGGTGACCCACTTGCCGGAAACCTCTACTCCTTTACCATCCAGTATATAAGTAAGAATTGGCCCAGCCATCCACAAATTAACATGAATCTCTGTAATAATACTGCCATCCTGAGTAATACTGACATCTTTGCCTAAGCACTTGATGGTCAGTTTACCATCCTCATAATCAGCTCCCAGTCTCTGAGCAGCTGAGGCCAGATCGATTTGAGCTATCCGGTTCTTCAAATGATCAATTGCGGCATTCCCTAGTTGATCGGCAGAAATATGGCTGGATGTGTAATCACCATATTTCTCAATAACGTCGCTTTCTAACTTTGGACAATCATCAAGTTTGCTTTGTCCTTTAAATACCGCACCGGCAAAAGCAAGGCATGTGGGCTTGTGACATTTTCCACAATTTGAGCTATCGAGCATTTTAAGAATGTCTATAGGACCGTTAAACTGAGTCATGCTATTCCTCCCTGTTCTATAACTGTACCAAAACACAGACCGATGAGTTATGAATCGCCCATTTGGGGGACACAGAATTTGAGGGTTCAGATTAGATTAAGCCGAGTAGCCAGTGTTGCTGCCTGAGTTCTATCGCTCACACCGAGCTTGTTAAAAATGCGAATGACATGCGTTTTTACCGTGTGAGGACTAATGGAGAGGACACCGGAGATACTGGGGTTAGTGAGACCTTCGGCCATCAACCGCAGCACCTGGAGTTCCCTTTTCGTCAGGTCGATAATCGGTCGATCAACCTTCTTTTTCGATGGCTCCAAATTTGATCGAGCCACTTCGTAGAGAGCGTTTTGGAGAGTCTCGATGCGATGGCGTTGCTGCACCAGGTCCATTTGTTCCTCACCGTAATCGTGCCCAATAGTGATGGCATAAACCGGATTGGAGTTCGAATCGAATACGGGGTAGGCACGAACTTTGCGCCACATTTCCGATCCATCAGGATAAATCCCCTGCTTATCGAATTTTGCCGGTTTGCCTGTTTCGAATGCGTGGGTCACCGCACAATCCGGACAAGGCTCGGTTCTGCCATAGATATTCTCGTAGCAAATCCGTCCTATCTCCTGGCATGGTTCGGGCCTGTTGATCCAGAGGAGACGGTAATCACGATCCAGAATGCGGAATGGATCCTCAATACTTTGCATCAGCGCCTGATATAGTATCTTCAGCACATCGTTGAGTTCAAATGAGCCCTCATTCATTTGTTCATTGCTCATCAGATCTATCTCAGGTTTGCCACGGTCTAAACCAACTTCAGATTCGGATCGACATCCAAGTCCCAACCGGCAATCTTGCCGGCCATAAAATGAAAATACCCGCAAGAGGCAATCATGGCTGCGTTATCGGTGCATAATATTGGGTTGGGGATGAGGATGGGAACGGGTGTGTGTTTTGTCATGGTCTCACGCAATGGGGTATTGGCGGCCACACCACCGGCAAGAAGGACCTGCTTCACGTTGTGTCTCAGCGCAGCCTCACATGTTTTGGTGACCAGAACATCCACTACTGAGTCCTGGAATCCGGCAGCTACCTCGGTTGCCAATTGATGGGTATCGGGTGATGATTCATCCCCCATAATCCCTAGGTCTCGTGCCATATGAAGCGAGGCCGTTTTCAACCCGCTGAAACTGAAATCATCCGTACCCTTAAGCCATGCCCTCGGCAGCTTGCGAGATTCATTAACCCCTTTGGCTGCCTTTTCGATCATCGGACCCCCGGGATAGCCCAAATCAAGCAACCGTGCCACTTTGTCAAAAGCCTCCCCGGCGGCATCATCGCGGGTTCTGCCCAGTTGCTCATATTGACCGTGATCGGTCATTAATACCAGATCGGTATGCCCACCCGAAACGATAAGGCACAACAACGGAAATTCAGGCAATTCATCGCCAAGCCAGTTAGCGTAGATATGTCCTTCCAGGTGATTAACTGAAACCAAGGGAATCCCGCTTCCGAGCGCGATCGACTTAGCAAGATTTACCCCCACTACTAGAGAACCGGCAAGTCCGGGACCATTGGTAATCGCAATCGCATCGATATCTTTAAGCTGCAATCCTGCTTCTGCCAATGCCCTTTCCAGCGTAGGATTGGCAGCCAGTAAATGCTGGCGTGATGCTACTTCGGGGACGATGCCTCCGTACCGGCTGTGTATTTCTACTTGGGATGCGATAATATTTGAGATAATTCGCCTCCCATCTTCCACTACCGCTACGGCAGTCTCATCACAAGAGGTTTCGATTCCCATTATTTTCATCTTAACGTGAATATCTCCTCGATGGGCTTGCGCTTTGCAGGAGATGATTTTTCAGCGGGAACACCGATGGAAAGCATGGCTACCGCAAACCAGGGTTTTCTCACTCCCAGCATGGCCTCGATCTCGATTCGCCCCAATTCTAGTGGCAGTACCACCCAGCAACCGCCATACCCCAGCGCTGTGGCCGCCAAATGCATTTGGGCTATAGCCGCCGATATTGCCTGTAATCCCTGATTAAATATCGGCTGTTTTTCCGGGTCGGCAGTGGGGTATGGCCGGGTCAGTGCCACTATTACAACCGGAGCGTCGAATACATTGACGGCGTTAAACCGCCTATTCTTCAGCGATTTTTTATAAGCTTTGTTTTCGGCGGCCTGAATCTGGGCATCGAGCAAGGCATTGACCATGTCTCGGAGGTTGTCCATTTCCTGACGATCCCGTATCACGATAAAATGCCAGGGCTGTTCGTTTTTGGGGCTGGGGGCCAGCCTGGCCGCCTCCAGCATGGCCATGAGATCTTTTTCATGGACCGGATCGTCTGTGAAACGGCGGACGCTGCGTCTTTTCCTGATGGTTTCTAAAAAATCCATTAAATCCTCATTCTGCTCCAAGGCGATTCAATTATAGCATTTTTCCCGAACCTGATATAATCAACCAGCATCGAGAAGGGGGAGTGCGATATGGTCAGCACCCAGAGTACACGAATCCAAACCAGGGGCAATTGCGATATCATTGATATTACTGGTTATGTATCGGATGCTGTGAGAGACAGCGGCATCAATGCAGGCACTGTAACTGTGTTTGTGGCTCACTCCACGTGCGGTGTTACTACAGTTGAGTATGAACCGGGTCTGGTTTCTGATCTCAAGGACTTGTTTAACAGGGTTGCACCGCAGGATATCCCCTATGCGCACGATAAGCGGTGGGGGGATGGGAACGGTCATTCGCATGCGAGAGCTTCTCTGCTGGGGGGGTCTCTGGTGATACCATTCACAGATGGCCGGCTGATCCTGGGTACCTGGCAGCAAGTAATTCTAATCGATTTCGATAACCAGGCCCGGTCCAGAGAGATCATCTTTCAGATGATGGGTGAGTAACAAAGATTTATGAATTGTCCCTACTTCCATTAATTAACCTTTGCCATATATAATAATCACGTGTTATTGTTCGGACATACCGGAATCACGCTAGGTCTAGCGTTGGGGTGGGACAAAGGTCTCTCCAGAAGAATCCCCTTTCTACAAACAGAAAAATCCCAGCGGCTGACTGCTGTTGCCAGTGAGATTGACTATCGGCTGGTTTTGTTGGGCTCGATGCTGCCGGATATCATCGATAAGCCAGTTGGTGTGTACCTCTTCGGAGGGACTTTCGATAACGGACGGATATTTTGCCATACGCTGCTTTCGCTCCTCATTGTACTTTCTATTGGATTGTACCGTTACCGTCGATACGCTGTAACTGGGATGCTGGCATTAGCGTTTGGCTGTGGGACGCATCTAATTTTCGATGAAATCTGGAACACTCCCCGCACGTTATTTTGGCCGATATTAGGTGCAAGCTTTCCTGGAAAGGATTTAGATAATTACGCGGGATTGATGTGGGATAACCTGACGACCAAGCCATCAGCATATATCCCTGAAATTGTCGGATTGATAGTTTTAATACCAATAGCATACCGATTGCTACGAAGTCGGCGAGTGATGAGCTTTCTCAAAAGCGGTGTTATCAAATGAGCGATTACGATGTTCTGATAGTTGGAGCTGGGTCCGTGGGTAGCCGGGCAGCCCAGAGGCTGGCTGCTTTTGGATATCGAGTTGCAGTGCTTGAGAAGAATCAACAGATCGGGCACAAACTAAGTTGCACTGGGATCATTGGCCGCGAATGTGCCGAGTTGTTTGAGGTTGATAGGAGCTGTTTTTTGCAGGAGGCAAAATCGGCTAAGTTGTTTGCTCCATGTGGAGAGTATATTACTGTCAACAGAGAAGAACCACAAGCATACATCGTTGACCGCTTGGCTTTTGATCGTTCTATGGCCCGGAAAGCACAAGATGCAGGAGCGGAATATCATCTTTCCAGCAAAGTCAGTGATATCGCAATTTCTGATAATCAAGTAGTGATCGAGATTGATCAGCGTAAAACGGTTAGCGGAAAGGCGGTGCTACTGGCCAGCGGATTTGGTTCCAAATTGCCATCTAAGTTGGGATTGGGCCAAATAAAGAAAGTCATAACGGGTGTGCAGACCGAAGTTCCAACAAACGGAATTGATGAAACTGAGGTCTATTTCAGCCACAAAATTGCGCCCGGATTCTTTGGCTGGCTCGTGCCGGTACCGGATAGCAGAGCTCGCGTGGGGCTATTCGCCAAGGAAAAACCGGGTGAATATCTGCGGAAGTTGCTGGCTCAATTGGTATTGGAAGGAAAAATCTCTTCTGCTGAAGCCGATTTCGCATACGGCGGAATCCCCTTAAAACCTCTTTCCAGGACATATTCCGATCGAGTGCTGGTGATTGGCGATGCCGCAGGACAGGTCAAGCCAACTACCGGTGGCGGAATCTACTACGGTCTCCTCTGTGCTGATTTCGCTGCCGAGACAATCCATCAGGCATTCAAGAAAAACGATTTCTCAAAAAAGATCCTTTCCCAATACGAAAAGCTCTGGAAGGAGAAACTGGGGCGGGAATTGAAGATCGACTACTTTGCGCGGATGTTCTACAATCGCCTTTCCGATAAAAAAATTGATCGTATATTCCATGTAGTTAGAGACAATGACATCCATGAATCTTTGCTTAGCTCCACCTACAAGTCGTTCGATTGGCATGGAGAACTTGTATTGGATGGATTAAAACAGCTTGGCCCCTGGAGCCCCCTCTTTTGGAAAGTCATGCCAGCCTATTTCCTGAAGTCCCTACGGCGCAACCATTGAAGCTGGCATACCGATAGTGCTCTTGAAACCGTTCACTGAAACCCCTATACTTTATAAGGGTTATTCTCAAACTTTCAAATTGAAAATGGCAGAGGCAAATGGCTTTAGCAGATGAACTACGCGAAATAAAACCGGAACACGATATGGCGCTGACTATCGGGGTGTTCGATGGTGTGCATCCGGGTCATCAACATCTAATACGCAGTCTGAAAGCTAAAGCAGACGAAGCAGGCCTTATCAGTGGTGTGGTCACATTCGGGTGGCATCCCAAAGCACTCCTTGATCCACAGACCGAGCTTCCCTATCTAACGAGATTGGAAGAGCGTATCGATCTTATTAAAAAACTTGGAATAGACCATGTAATTGTTCTCTCTTTTACCAAAGAGTTAGCCGAACTCCCTGCCAGCGAATTTCTCAGTCTGCTTAAGGAACATCTCAAGGTAAGTGCGATGGTGATCGGTCCTGACTTTGCTCTTGGACGAGGGCGAGAAGGGACTTCGGATGTGATTCGTGCGATAGGTGAAGAGCTGGGTTTTACAGTGGATGTAGTTTCCCCGATAAAGTTGGGTGATCAAGTGGTGAGCAGCACTGCCATCCGACAGGCTCTGGCGCGGGGAGAGATAAGGAATGTTACCCAGTTACTGGGCAGACGTTTCAAATTGAGTGGCACAGTGGTACATGGGGATCACAGAGGCGGGAAATTACTGGGATTCCCTACAGTCAATTTGAGTGTGCTCAGAAATCACGCTCTGCCAGCTGATGGCACTTATATCACGTTGGCCTATGTGGGGGATAAGGTTTATCGCGCGGTGACCAATATCGGGCTCAGACCGACTTTCGGTCCTGGCGAACGGACGATCGAAACTCATCTACTCGATTATGATGGCGACTTATATGAAAAAGAATTCAGCATCAAATTTGTCAAACGATTGCGTGGCGAAATGAAATTCGATTCCCTCGAAAAACTGATAGCCCAGATTGAGGCTGATGTTACTCTAGCACGCGAAATGCCTATCGAACCGAGTTACCGAAATATATCCTGATGACAAAAGAACTTGACCGAATACTCAAACGGGGTGTAACCGAAGTCATAGTTGAAGAAGAACTCAGGCGCATGCTTGAATCGGGCAAGCCGTTGCGCCTCAAGGAAGGCTTCGATCCCTCGCGTCCCGATATACACCTTGGACACGTAGTAGGGTTGCGTAAATTGCGCCAGTTCCAGGAGTTGGGCCACCAAGTAATTCTCATTGTTGGCGACTGGACGGCTCAGATCGGTGATCCTACAGGCCAATCGCAAATGCGCAACATGATAAGCGCTGAAGAGGTCCGGTCCAACGCCGAGACATATATGACCCAGTTCTTTAAGGTGGTTGACCGAGAAAAGACAGTGGTTCGCTGGCAAAGTGACTGGTTCGGGAAATTCAGCATGGCTGATGTCATCAGTCTAACCAGTAAGTTCACTGTGGCCCAGATGCTGGCTCGTGAGGATTTCTCCAAGCGATATGCAGCCGGACATCCTATCGGAATCACCGAACTCTTGTATCCGCTGCTTCAGGCCTACGATTCGGTGATGATCGAATCGGACGTTGAATTTGGCGGGATCGATCAGAAATTCAACTGTCTCATGGGGCGCGAATTACAGGAGATGATGGGGCAAAAACCACAGCAGGTCTTTTTCACACCGTTACTGGTTGGGACCGATGGCAAGATGAAGATGTCCAAGAGTCTGGATAACTACATCGCCGTGGATGATCCTCCCAACGAGATGTATGGCAAGGTAATGTCTCTTCCGGACGAACTGATCATCGATTATTTTGAACTGATCACCGATGTTTCGGACGAAGAGTTGAATGAGTATCGAAAGATGCTGGCAATAGATTCCATGAACCCCATGGTTATCAAGAAACGCCTCGCGCAAGTGATCGTCAGTGAATTTCATGACGCAGTCGCAGCCGATACGGCGCAAACAGCGTTTGAAAAACAATTTCAGATGCGTGGGGTTCCAAATGAAATACAAGAGATTCGAATTTCATTTAATGAATACATTGATTCTCGGATTGAGCACCCACCTTCGGATTTACTTGAAGCAGTTAAGGTAGAGGGTTCAAATACAGTACGAGGTGCTGTTAGCTTAGCACATATCTTGAGTCGTTACGGAGTAGTTGAGAGTAATTCTCAGGCAAAGAGACTTATTGCTCAGGATGCCGTTAGTCTCATTTACCCTGATGGTCAAAAGAGTGTTTATCGAGAGGGAATGTATATTCGAGATGGCATGATTATAAAAGTAGGTAAGCGCCGCTTTGCTAAGATTGTTAACGCTGACAAGGATTAAGAAGCGTTCTTTAAATTTTATTCGAGGAGACAAGCCACATGACACCAAAAACACATGCCGAAGTTTATCAGGAATATGAGGAGAAAAAAGGGAAAATACTGGCTCAGGGTGGTGAAAAGGGGGTTGAGAAGCAGCATAAAGACGGTAAAATGACCGCTCGAGAAAGAATCGATTATTTCTTCGATGAAGGAACTTTTACCGAAATCGGAATGTTTGTAAAACATCGCACAACCGCTTTTGGCCTGGATAAAAAAGAGATTCCGGCGGAAGGGGTAATCACCGGGTTCGGAAAAGTGAACGGACGTAGTGTTGTTGTTGCCGCTGAAGACTACACCACAATGGCCGGCACCTATGGTGAAGGTCATGGAAAGAAATTTGCCCGGGCCGTTGATTTCGCTAAGGAGAAAGGCTGTCCTTTCGTGGGTATGAATGATTCCGGTGGCGCCCGGCTTCAGGAAGGGATGGACACGCTGGAGGCCTACGGGTGGCTGTTCAATGCCCAGATAAGAGCTTCGGGGATCATCCCTCAGATCGCCCTTTTGATGGGGCCTTGTCTTGGTGGACAGGCCTATCATCCTATCATGCAGGACTTCCTTATTCAGTGCAAAGATACTGGTTTCATGGGAATCGCTGGTCCGGCTTTTGTTAAGACTCAGATTGGTGAAGAGATTACCCTAGATCAACTTTCCGGCTGGCGGGCCCACGCGGTCAAGTCCGGGCAATCCCATATGCTTGCCGATGACGACAAGGATTGCATGGACAAGGCCAAAGCGCTGCTAGATCTACTGCCATCAAATAACCAGCAAAAACCGCCTATCAAAGAGACCAGCGATGATCCCAATCGGGAAATCCCGGAATTAAATGAGATCGTTCCGGTTGAGCAATTTCGGCCCTTCAACATGATGGATGTTATCAGCAGGATTGTTGACGATGGCTCCTTCATGGAAACGCTGGCTCTTCACGCCACCAATCTTATCACCGGTTTTGCCCGCTTCAATGGCCGTACCACCGGTATTGTAGCCAACCAGCCGATGCAGAAAGCAGGAATGCTTGATATTGATGCTTCCGACAAACTGGCCCGGTTTGTCAGAACCTGTGACCTGTTCAACGTCCCGGTCGTGACTTTGGTTGATTGCCCTTGCTTTATTATCGGGTCTGATGCTGATTGGCGTGGCATCCTGCGTCATGGCGCCAAGACGCTCTATGCATGGTCCGACGCCACTGTGCCGCTGATCTCGATCATTTTGCGCAAATCATACGCAGGAGCGCATTACGGTATGCTGGATAAATCCATCGGTGCTGACCTGGTTTGGGCCTGGCCGCAATCACAGATCACCATCGTCGGTGCGGCCACCGCTTCCAGCGTCATCTTTGCCAAGGAGATCAAGAACTCCGAAAACCCGCAAGAAACCGCGGCCAAGCGAATGCAGGAGTACAGTGATCTCTACGAGAATCCATATGTCTCCTCGGAGAGGGGATACACAGACGGCATTATTATGCCTGCCGAGACCCGCAAGTACATCAACATGTCGCTTGACTCACTAGAGAACAAACAGGAATCACGCCCTTGGAGGAAGTACTCAAATATTAACCTTTAGTGCCAGGACGCGTTTTTAGTTCAAATCGAAAAGAGGGGGGCTTTTACCCCCTCTTTTTTTGTATTAAGATTGTTCGTAAGGAAAATTGGTGATTACACCAATTGCCTTCTGATTCTCTCTACGTTATGATATAGCAAATCAAGGGGTGTGATCATGCATCAGGAAAACATCCGAGATATGTATACTGCGGTTGAAGATGGCCGTGGATTTGATGTAATCATCGTTGTCTCTTCCAATAAAGATCAGGCCAAATTCTGGCAGAAACGCCTTGAGGCTACTAAAGGTTCTGTGATTGGCCGAGGAACAGAAGTGATATCGGTGGAAGAGGATTGGTCTGGCGGCGCAGGCCAGCTGCTGGGTACACTCTATGCCTGGAATAAGGCAGAGACTGCCCAAAGGTTGATGCGAATTCTTCAAAGTGGGCGCAACATTGCCATGTATCATACGGCAGGCAAAGGGACCCGTATGGCTCCACTTCCGGCTGCAGAGGCCAATAACAAATCTGCTATCAAACTCCCGCGCATGATTTATGTCAGCGGTAAGAAAACCCCTATGACCGTCCTTGAAGCTGTAATATTCCAGACGGATATTTTTGCGGCTACTCGACAGGGGAGATTGTGTGTTTTTTGGGGTGACCAAGTGTTCATCCCTTCCAAGCTGGTGGATTGTGCCCGGTCGCATCATGCTGAGATCATGGATATTCGATCTGAGGTACCGCCAGATGAGGAAACGTGGCGAAGAGACTGGCAGAGCTATGGTCTCATCATTCCCACTTCTGATGGCCAGGCTCTACAGAGGGAAAAGCAGAGTTGGGATGAACTCAATGCCTTGATTGATCAAGGTGTAGCCAGACCGAATGAACATGGAAAGGTTTCATTGGGGAAGAGTCTCGGCAGTTTTACTGTCTCCAGCGCATTCCTTTCTTCCTTGCTGGAGGAGTTCAGTTTTGAACTGTCCCAGAAGCAAGGGAAGATGGATACCGATCCGGACCTCTGGATGCCTTTGACATCAAGTCGGGATGATTATATATCCAGAGGAGGAGACGAGTTTCATTGGGATCGAATCGATGAGTTCAAACAACGGTTCCTGTCCCAAAACAAGCAGGGGCTCAAATTGTTCGGGGACAAAGATATCGGGAGTGATACCCTCTGGTGGGATTATGGCCAGGTCCGATTATATCACCATAATTTCCTGAAGGCACTGGAAGAATCGGCAGAAGGAGATTGTCTGAGGAAATTCTACAACCTTGAAAACCACTGGGTACGAAAGTCAAGTGAAGATGGGCTGACGGTTGAGAATTCAATACTGGTAGATGTCCAGGCGAAAGGGAAAATAGAGGGCAGTGTGTTAATGAATGTGAGTGGTGACAAGGTCGATATTTCAAATTCGGTTATTGTTGACAGTTCCCTTTCTCAAATGCGGGGCAAACAGACACTTCTATACAATTGCATCGATATCGAAGGTTTGAAACTGCCGCCCGAGACGGTGATGGCCGACGTATTTATGCCTTCTCAAGGCCGTATTCGGATGAAGACCGAATTAGTGCGCGATGGGAAAGAAGACTGGGATAGCGTTATTCCCGGTAATCCGTATTCTTTTGGTGCTTTGAGTAGAGCCGTAAGCAATCAGCTTGCAGCTGGGTTTGTAGCTGAGAGGGAAAGGTGGATGATCTTTCATGAGCATCGGGAGAAGTTGCCGCAGCTGTTGAAGGGATTAACCAGGAGCTTCATCAAACCTGCCATCGATAATCTGGTGGAAACCGTGTGGGGTGGGGACTACATCGAAAAAACCAAAGGATTGACTCCATCGGGCAGGAACATCGGGGAATCCTGGGAGTGCTCAACACATAATCGGCATCCATCAACAGTTGTATTTGAAAACGGCTCAAAAATACCATTAAGTGATCTCATAAATCTAGCTGGCGAAGATGTCCTGGGGCGGCGAATTACACAGGAATTTATGGGACAGCTTCCGGTGTTAGTCAAATTTCTCGATGCCAGGGAGGATCTTTCGGTTCAGGTACACCCCTCGGATGAGAAAGCCACAGAGCTTGGAGAAAACGATACCGGCAAAACGGAAGCCTGGCTGATACTACATGCAGAGCCGGGTGCTGTGGTGTACCTTGGTTTCAAAGATGATGTTGATAAAACAGAGTTTGAAAAAGACCTCTCTTCTCCTGATATAAACATAGCTGAAAAATACCTGAATGCCATTCCGGCGAAGGTTGGTGACGTGCTGTTCAATCCAACCGGAGCGGTGCATGCCATTGGGAAGGGAGTGTTTCTGGCTGAGATTCAACAGTCTTCCGGGATTACATATCGCGTCTGGGATTGGAACCGGGTTCCCAAACGAGCGCTTCATATCTCTCAAGCAATGGAATCTCTCAATTTCAGCAAGACAACCAAGGCAGATTTTGAATTGCATCCCAAGCAACTCAGCGATAACGAAGAACGGCTGATCGATGATTTCTACTTTACAGTAGATCGCATAACTCTTTCATCAGGCGGCAAACATACTGTGGATACCAATGGAGCTTTTCAGGTTTTGACCTGTCTTGAAGGAAAGGCCGAACTTAGCAAGGGGCGTTCCAAAGCGACCCTCTCCGGTGGGGAATCATTGCTTGTTCCGGCTACTTTTGAGAAATACAAGATAGTTGCTACTGAAAATTGTGTGATCCTGAAATCGTTCGTGCTGGTGCCTCAGCAAATCGATCCGGTGATCTTTCAGACCTACGATGTTAGAGCTGTAGCTAACCAGTATCTTTCAGATAGGGTCTGTTACTATCTCGGTAAGGGTTACGGAACATTTGTCAGAAGGTTCAACGATGCTTCCTCCGGTAAGCTTTGGGTGGCCGTTGGGGGAGGAGTCAGGCTTTCCACTGAAAGAATCCGCAAACAGGTAATCAAGGGAATCATTTCCACGGGTGTCAATGTATATGATGTTGGAGTTACGTCAACTCCGGAACTCTATTTCTCCATTCCGTACATGAACGTTGATGGGGGAATTAACCTCACTGCCAGTCACAATGAATCAGAATACAATGGCCTCAAACAGGTAGTGCGGAGCGAAGATGGTTTCATAACCAGTATCAATGCGGAGCAGATGCTGGAAATCAAGAGATCGGTGCTAGAGGGCGATTTCCTTGATGGTGAAGGTAGGTGCGTCAAAGTAGAAGAAGGCGAGGTAGTTCGATATCACAACGAGATGGTTAAAGCTAATTGCCGATTGGGACGTGAGTTATGGATCGATTTGCTTGAAATTTGGAGGAGTCGAGGACTCAAAGCTCTTTTAAATATTACCTCTAAAATTGAATTCCCAACAGCTTTGAATGAAGAAAGATGGAATAGAATCAGGAAAGCCCTTGGACTGGAGGAAGGGTGTGTACAACCCCCTACTGCTATTGAACACCCGTTTGAAGGGATAAAAGTTGTCATTGACTTTGGCAATGGTTCTGCATGGAGAACAAAGTCGGTTTACTCCGATCTAGGGGCTGAAGTGGTTGCCATCAATGAGGAGCCGGATGGGTCTTTCCCGGCCCATATTCCCGATCCAATCAAGGCTAAATATCGCAAACAGCTTGAATCGGCGGTAAAAAAAGAGGCTGAGGGTTGTTCCAAAGAAGTGTTGGGAATCGGGAATGACGAAGATGTGGACCGTGTGATATATGTGCGAAGGGATAGCCGGGTCGTTGAGGGGGACAGGACTCTGGCCATACAGGCAAAAGCGATCGTCGAAGATCACATCCGAAGTGGAGGCACGAGTAAACCTCGATTCATGGGCGAAGTGAAATTTTCGCGAATCACCGAAGAGTGCATCACTGCCAGCGGTGGCGAATACATCATGAGTCCCACTGGGTTTGCTTTCATTAAGGATGGTGTAAAGGCTTTGATGCAGGCGATAAAGGCCGGTGATTCCCAAGTAGAGTTGTTTGGCCATAAGATCGACCTGAGTGAGAACAAAGAACCGATAGCACTTGCAGCTGAACTCTCCGGGCATCAAATGTCGGGGCACGAGGAAAACTGGATTTTTGATGATGCAACGCTTGCGGCAACCAAACTGATCTCAGTTATAGCCAGTGGGTTAAAGGAAGGGAAAACGTTTATTGATATCGATGAAGCGGTTCCGAGGTATCCGGCTACCCCTGAGTTAAATATTCGACTGAGTACCAACATCCTTGCGGAAAAAGAGGAAGTTGTTGAAGTGATGGTGGATATCTTCCAAAAGAAAGGGTACACCATCGATACCACTGATGGCGGTCTCATCAAATGGTTCGACAAAAAAGAACAGTGGATGGGGCAGGCGCTGGTTCGCAAATCGAATACACAACCGATGATCATCTGCCGGGTTGAAGGGCGAAGTGATGATGCCAAACAGGCCATCGAGGATGAGTTCTTTGCTGAACTGTCAAAGGTTTCCACAAAATCAGTTCCCAATCTTGATCTATCTTCGGATGATTATATTCGAGGCATATTACCCCGGATTCAGTAGCAGCAGGTACTAGTTTACCTGCTTGCCACTGATCGTTCACCCTAACCATAAATTGGTGTTCTCCACGTTTCATTCACGTTGGTATGCATGCTAACATCAGTCTGGAATACTTCTATTTGTCCCGATGTGAGGGGGAATATGGTAAGGTGGACATTCTTTCTAGCAGCAGTTTTACTGGCGGCCCTGCTATTCCCTGGCATAATCTCTGCACAACCAATGATGAGCGGATTCCAGGGAACTGTCACTGCCGGTGGCGAAAGCATACCGGATGGCACAGTGATCTCCGCCTGGATCGATGGAGTTAAGCTGGCTCAGGATGAAACCAGTAATTCCGAGTATGCTTTGTTCATAAGCGGTGATTATACAGAAAAAGCAGTGACATTCCAGGTTGGTAAGTATGAGTCTGAACAGACGGCTACCTGGACACGGGGCGAGACTGTCACTGTAAACCTGAGAATCAACTCCTGGCCTTTCCAATGCGATTTCTATGGCGCGGTGACGGTTGATGGTCGGCATGTACCGGATGGTACAGAAGTATCGGCGTGGGTGGATTTGGCCAAAGTACAGACCTCTACCACCATTGATTCCATGTACAGTCTGGTTGTTCCCGGTAACTACACTGGAAAAGCAGTAGCTTTCAAAGTCGATGCCTATTACGCTACTCAAATCGTCGAATGGCAAAGAGGTGAGGAACTTGAGACGAACCTTTCGGTGAGTCTTGGTCCTTTGGTGTGTGGCTTTTACGGTTCGGTAACGCTGGATGGCTATGCTGTTCCCAGCACAACGGAAGTCACAGCTTGGATTGATGGTTTCAAGGTACAGACTACCAATAGCGGTTCGGGTACTTATGCATTGAATATTCCAGGCGACCATACTGGCAAACCGGTTTCTTTTAAGGTCGGGAGGCAACTGGCCAAAGAGAAAGCTGTTTGGGTGAGAGGTGGGAATGTACAGAATACTTTGACTGCTATTCATACTGGTCCAATTGGTGTGACGATAGACATTTCTGCTCCCGAACTTGAACCGGGTGATGAGTTCACCCTCACCGTACGAGTTGATCCCAATGGGCACGGCATAAGCGGTGGTGAAGTTGCAATTCTGGCTCTTGATACTGAAGTGATGGAGATCCTTTTGGATGGGGTTGTACCGGGCGATCTTCTCGGTTCGGATCCAATCGAAGGAGTCAAAGAAAAGACCAGTTCAAGCAACGGGGACAACCTGAACTATGCACTTGCGCGCAAAGGCGATACACCGGTACCTACAGGTGCCAATTCATTCGCCGTATTTGGGTTCCGGGTCAAAGGTGGAGCTGCGCCAGGCAAGTATGCTGTACCGAATGCAATCACTCTAACTGATGAAGATTTCGCTGATTTGGATTTTGACCCGCCCACAGTTTTTATCACTGTTGCAGGTAACAATCTTTCCGGGGACTTGAACGGAGACGATAGTGTGGGTTTGGCCGACCTTGCCATACTGGCTTCAACGTACGGTACGTCTACAGGGGCGGCTGGTTTTCGTGCTGATGCCGATCTCAATTCCAATGACGAAATAGACCTTGGTGACCTTGCTATTTTGGCGGGTAATTGGGGAATTCAAGGGAGCCAGGTTTGATACTTCAAACGCGAGCAGCGAAAGTAATTCTCTCTATTTTGGCGATGGTGCTGTTTGGTTGCGCCGTATTTATCGCGATTACCGGATGGGATAGCGAGTCCACCACCGAAGTAACGATGTCAGTCACGGAGCCGACATCACTGCCAGAATCGATTCCTGAAAACAATCCGGTGTCTCTACCAGAAGAAACTCCAGAGAGTAACAGTGCACAATCAGCACCGATTGCTGGTGTATATATTGAACCTTTTTCCATGCAGGCTGACAGGGGACAGGAGATCAGTGTGGATGTGATGGCAAATCTGGCGAATTCCGGAATCAGCGGTTGCGAGTTTACACTGGAATTTGACCCTTCCATATTGCAGGTGAACGATCTTGTTGCAGGAGATTTGCTGGGTGCTGACCCACTAGTTGGTTCGGAAAGCAAAGATAACCAGTCAGGCTTTGTGCGCTACGCTATCGCGAGGAAAGGATTAACGCAGGTAACCGATTCTGTGGGCATGTTGGCCAGTATAAAGTTCTATATTATGGATTCGGCTGATAACGGACCATCCAGTTTGATACTGAGTGATGTCAAATTGACCAACGAAATATTTGACGAAATACCCGGTTTGCAGATTCAAAGCGGATCAATTTACGTTGCGCCTTGAGCGTTGGCCGAGTGACGGATTACACACACTTCTACTTACTTTCCCCATCAATCAACGTCAACTAGAAACTCAACTAGCATAGCCAGTCCATTAACCACAAAATGCAGTATAATGCATGGCCAAATGGAATTGCTGCGTTGGTAGATGAAAGCCAGGATATAGCCCATCAGGAACAACGGGGGAAAGGCAAACGGCTGCAAGTGGACTATGGCAAACATTGCTGAACTGATGAGTGCCCCTTTTTGCCATCCATAACGCTGACGAAATCCGGCAAACACAAACCCTCTGAAAAACACTTCTTCCAGTAGTGGGGCAAATATCACAGTACCGATTATTAGGAGCCATGGGAAGGTCATGTCATCGGTTAGAGTGCCCATATCCGGTTGTGGTTGCAAATCCCATATTGCCAGGAATGAGGCCCAAAACGCACTGAAAATGTAAAATGCGAACAAGAGGGCTAGCGCTATGGCGAGTATGATCCATTTAAACTTTCTGAAACCAAGTGTGTACCAGTCATATCCATGCCTTCTTAAAACAAACCACCATACTGGGATCAATAGCGGCAATTCTCCTACGGTGATCATCAAGGCCAGGCTGAGGTCCACTGAGAAATTCGGCGCCAGCAGGATAAGCATCCCAAAAATAACGATGGATAGAGCGATAAAAAAGGCAAAACCGAGCCACACATCGCTAGCGGTCCAGGGGACAAATGACTGCTCTCGGAGTGCCCGTACCATGGCTGGAGTACTATATTGGCGGTATCCCTGAGGATTATCATAACCAGCCGGTTCGGAGCGCATGTTGTGGAGCGATGGGTCCAAGCGAAAAGCTTCGGAAAACGCCTTCTCCGATTCTGCATCTCGGCCCAAAGATTCCAGAAGAAGCCCTCGCAGAAAGTGCGGGTCGGCCCAGTTCGGAGCGAGTTTGTTTACTTCCTCACATTCCGAAAGGGCGTTTTCGATTTCGTTGTTTGCTTTGTAAGCGTAAGCTTGTTTGAGACGCTCAATGGCCTCTGTTTGCGGGCCGAAATGGCCAGTGTTATCGTGCATACAAATTACCTGTTTGTTGGGCTGCTATAGAGTATAACGCTTTTATGTTCTAGCAGCACTTCAAAGCTGGTACGCAGTGCGTCTACATAAGAACTGCCGGCAGCTTCCTCTCCATTAATCGTTTCAATCGTGATGCGCCGAATCGGTTGGAATTGTCGATTTTGCATGTGCCTCAGGAAGCCGAAACATTCAGTTAAATTGGGATCATCAGGGTCGATATTGATAGTGAGTGATTTGCCGTTGCGCTGCGATATTAAAACCAAATCTTTTCCCCTGCAGACCAGATGATTACCGGGAACACGTTTCGGCAGGGGCCCTTTGATTGCATCTATTTGAATGCCGCACAGTGATACCGGATCGGTGGCATTGATCCAGTAGATTGCATTTTCGGGCAACTTGCGTTGCAGGATACGGAAAGCCTGGTGAGAGATGAACTGCGGGCCGGGAATACCCTCAAAAAAGTAACCCGCCATTATCTCGCCCGAAAGCTCCATCAGTCGCAGTGACCGGAAAACATTGGCCCACTTGAATGGCGGTGATTCGTTGGCCAGCAATTCTCGGAAAAGAATCCCGTATCGATCAAACAAGATACGTGCACGATCTTTTTTCCGCTCTTCGATTTCGATCAAATCTTCCGAGGTTTCTAATGTGGGGAGCTTATACCAGTTGCCGGCAAAAGGCACTGATCCTTTCCAGCGCGCAAATCCGGTCCTGCTCCCAGGTCGGCGGGTCTTGCTACGAGATCGTGCCTCTGACAGTCCCGATTTGGCAACTTTGAAACGATTTTCGATTCCCTTTCGCAGTGCTGCGAAGGTATCGTTAGTGACTCGGCTTTGCCATACCGCTTCCCAAAGTCTATCCGATAACTCACTGGGGTTCATGTTGGAAGTGCGCATAAGTGTGGAGAAATCGTATCGGCCTGTGGGATCGGGGAAGAGATGTGCGGCCCGATTAGTTTGCTCCGGTTCAGATGGCGCGGTCATTTCTTGCATCAAATCCAAATCGGATTCGAAACAGAAGGCCACCCGGCGGTTCTCACTGCCAATCCATTTGAGATCGCCTTCCTGCATGATCGTATCGAGCATCGATATAGAGTACGGGTGTGCTCGGGCCGGGAGAATCTCCGATTCCCATTTACCTGCTTCGGCCGGATAACAAACGAGTTGTTCCAAACACCCGAAGAGTTGATCAATGTCATTTGACGGATTGGTTAATTTTTGATAGGTCGCAAGATATAGCGGCAACCAGTCGATGTTTACTGGCTCAAAAGACGGTATGGCATCGGCTCGAGCGATTCTGAGTAGTATTTCGAAATTTTCACTATCACAGATTTCCTCATCAGTCTCGCCAGTAGTCAACTGTCCGATGATGATGGCTTCAGAATCGATCAGATCTTCAAGTGCTAATTGGAGCCTGCCCGGTTCAGTTCCGAGGGTTGTGCTGATGTATTCAGGAGTGGTCGGGCCGCAAAATTGCAGCCATTCCCCAAGTATGGAAGTTAGGACTTCGTCACGGGGCTCTTCAGTTTCATATTCGGTGATATCTGGGACCGTGTCGTTAAGACACAGTATATCATTTTCCTTGGATGAAATTGCCGCGTTGGCTTCGCCATCTCGCAATGACACATGTTCAGGCCAGAGCGCGTACAGAATACGCGGCAACATCTCCAGCGCGACGATGATGGGATCGGAGGCTCTGGGTGGTGAAATGCGAACCAGTTTTTCTTTGATAAGTTTTAACAGTTCGGTAATCTCGATTCCATGGTCTTGCCGCATAGCGTGAAGAAGGCTCTCCCACTCTGTGAGCGGGATCATCAGCCTTTCCTTTGCCCAATCGAGCAGTTCGCGGGAAGTCTCCGGTGAATATCCGGCGGCGAGGCGCTGTCGCTTAAGTTCGAACTGTTTGATAAGTTCGATTGAAATCGTAGGGCGCAGGGCCGGAGTAAAAACAACATCGCGCAACAGATCGCTGCGCAAACTTGATGTCTTGACTCCATTGGGTTCATCGGTCCGATACATGTACTCGGTAATCTGTCGCCATGCCGAGCTCTGGGCCATCGGGCTGGGATGGCTGGTGTGGGTTTCGGACCATCCGATTACACCGGATTCCAGTTCTGCCAGGACGGCTCGCAGGCTTTCGATATCGAACTCATCCTGTAAGCAGGTACGCCATGCTTCCAGCAGGATGGGAAAATCTTCGTACTTCATCACTGTATCCATCAGCTTTTGAGAACGGAGTCTACTCATCCAGAGTGGCATGCGTTCCGACACCTTATTCCGAGTCAGAAGCAAGGCTCGTCCGGCACATTCCCGGAACCTGGCTCCGAAATAACCAGATCCTTCAAGCCGCTTTCTGAGCAAAGTCTCCATGCTTGTGCTAGTGACCAGTGACAGGACTTCATCGCCACGGACATCGTTGGGTAACTGGAGTACAATAGAATCATCGCTGGTGTACACCTCCAGCTTCTGCCGGAATTGCTCCTCCCATGCCGCTTCCAACGCCATCGCGTAGGGCCGATTGACTGAGCCGCCCCACAAGGTGTGCAGTACTAGCTGGTTGCCCGGAAATCCACCGGGTCCGGCGCTGACCCATTCCAATAGCAGATGATTCCGGTGCGGTAAATCACAGTTGGTTTCCTCCTTTTGACGTTTCAGGAATTCTATGAGCTGTTTGGCTGCCGGATCGTTCATGCAGTGATCACGTTTAAGCATGCCAAAATACTCCGGGGAATCCATACTTTCGTTGGCTGTTTCCAGAAACTCAGCTATCCGTTCAGAGAAATGGAAATCGCGGTTTTGCTCCTCACCGATCCAAAAAGGAGGCGCCAGCGCTTTCGGGTTGCTGGGGGCAACGAATACATCATTATGAGTAATGCGCTCGATCTTCCAGTTCTGCGCTCCAAGCGTGAATATCTGCCCTACGGATGCCTCCCAGACGAATTCCTCATCGAGTTCGCCGATCAGGGCGCCTGACTCGTTATGTCGAAGATGAAAGTATCCTCTATTGGGAATCATCCCACCGGACATGTAGACTGCCAGCAAGGCACCTTTGCGAGACTCGACGGTGTTGTCAATCCTATCGATTGAAATCTTCGGTTTCAATTCCCGGATGCGGCTATCGGCGTAGCGTCCTCCCAACATATTGAGGATTAAATCGAACTGTTTCTGGTTCAGGTTTCGATATGGATAACTGGTTTTTAGTTGTGTGTACAATACGTCTATGTCCCAGGTTTCCACTCCGACCATCGATACAATCACCTGTGCCAGCACATCCAGCGGACATTCGACCGGCTTGATATCTTCGATATCGCTCTTGAGTATTCCAGCGGTTAGAACCGCAGCTTGCAGGAAATCCTGGTCATGTGTGGGGAAGATGGTGCCTCGGCTGACTTCGCCCACCCGGTGCCCGGCTCGGCCCACTCGTTGAATGGCTGATGATACTGAAGGTGGCGACTGTATCAGAACTACTTCGTCGAGTGCTCCGATATCGATCCCCATCTCCAGCGAGTTGGTGGCGATGATGGCCTTCAGATCACCGGCTTTCAGTTTTTGCTCCACTTCGCTACGTATCTCGCGTGAAAGTGATCCGTGATGGGAATAAGCGATGGTGTGATCTTCTCCATCGTTGATTTTATGCGTCATCTTCTCACAAAGCCTTCGGCCATTGGTGAAGAATAAGGTCGAACGGTTTTGGCCCACTATTCGTTTGAAATCTTCAACCAATGGGTCCCAAAGCGATTCATGAGTGTGCCAGTCGAGAGCTTCTTCCGGGAACCTCACATGGACATCATATTGCTTGTTGGCCTCCGATTTGATGATGGAGACCGGCCGTTCGGTGTAGCGCGGATTGTGGCTGCTTCCGTCTATGGTGAGCCCCCCGACGAAATTGGCCACTGTTTTAAGCGGTTTGATGGTCGCCGAGAGTGAAATGCGTTGGAACTCTCCGCAAAGCGGGACAAGCCTGTCAACAGCCGTAATCAGGTGCGTGCCTCGTTTGGTGTTGATCACGCCATGGATCTCATCCAGGATGACGGTAGAGAGGTCTCTTAACATCGATCTGGCGTTGGGAGAACTCAGGATGAGATTAAGGCTTTCAGGTGTGGTAATAAGAATTTCCGGCGGGTGGCGCTGCATTCGCATCCGGTCCGATTGCGGAGTATCGCCACTGCGGGTGAGAACACGAATATCGGGGAAGTCTATCCCTGCCTGTTCAAAAGCCTTCTTCAGTTCATCGAGAGGCGTGATTAGATTGCGTCGGATATCGTTATTGAGCGCTTTGAGTGGTGAGACATAGAGAACGCTGGTGTGTCCGGTGGTCCATTTGCCGGTGAGTAGTTGATTTATGGCCCATAGGAACGCCGTCAGCGTTTTGCCGCTGCCGGTAGGAGCGGTTATGAGGACATGCTCTCTGTTGGCGATTCTTGGCCATGCCTGGGCCTGCACATCGGTTGGTTGCCCGACTTGTTCAGTAAACCATTTTGAAATAATCGGGTGAAAGAGGTCAAGTGAATTCACAACACTATTCTAGCGATTTAGTGGCTGCATTGCCACCTGGTTATGGATCATGTCATCGATAGTGTCATTGCGAACGAAGTGAAGCAATCTCCATGCCGATCGGGATAGACTTTGTGTGGTGCTCTTACTGTCCTCCGATGAGATTGCCGCGTCGCCTGCGGCTCCTCGCAATGACAGGCTAAATCTCGTCATACAGATCACGCCACTCTGGATTCATTGTATTGATCAGATTGATCTTTTTCTGTCTTGAACCGGCTTTTAGTTGTTTCTCACGGAGAATAGCGCTTTCTACAGCTGAACACATCTCGTAATAGACGAGATGTGTTAGATTATACCTTTTAGAGAATCCGTCAACGAGCTTGTTCTTATGCCCAAACACCCTTCTTTTCAGATCATTGGTAACACCAGTATAGAGAGTGGTATTGTTCTTGTTTGATAGGATATAGACGTAATATTGATGTTTCATTTTCACAAGCCGGGTGTCATTGCGAACGAAGTGAAGCAATCTCCATGCCAATAGGGATAGACTTCGTGTGGTGCTCTCACTGTCCTCCGATGAGATTGCCGCGTTGCCTGCAGTTCCTCGCAATGACACTATGAATCGGTGTTGGAAGTTCGTTTGCGGAGTTCCGGTTCCAGGTGTTCGGGTATCTTACCGGAGATGAGAGAACCGGATTCAGTGTACTCTTCACGTTCGATCGATCCATATCGATGGAACAGGGTCACCAGATCAGCGGCGCTATAGGGGATCTCAACGGTAATGCTCACCATCTTTTCGGTTAATACCTTGGCTATCAGTTCCATTAGTTGTGTAAGTCCCCAGCCATTAGCCGCTGAGATCGGCGTCACCGGCCCGATTTCAGGGCCCATCCGGTCAACATAATATTCGATTGCCTGTTCACCGCTTATGCCGTGTTCTTCCGCCAGTAGATCGACCTTGTTAATAGCGATGATCTTTGGTTTTTCGGCCAGACCCAGTTCATCAAGAAGATCATCGACCGTTTGGGCCTGTTCTGCCGCATTCTTGTGTGTTATGTCTATCACATGAAGAAGTATGTCAGCTTCAGAAAGCTCTTCAAGAGTGGCCTTGAATGCGGCGACTACTGTTGTGGGTAGCTTTTGGATGAATCCAACTGTGTCGCTGAGAAGCATTTCTTGATAGTTATGTAAAGTTAATCTTCGAGTTGTGGTATCTAGCGTGGCGAAAAGTTTGTCTTCCACAAAGACGTCGGATTGACTCATAGAGTTGAGGAGCGTGCTCTTGCCTGCGTTGGTGTAACCGACTAGTGCAACAACCGGGATGCTGGTGGCAGCCCGACGCTGGCGGTACTGTGCCCGATGTTTACGGACATCTTCAATCTGGGCTCTAAGATGCTTGATGCGTAGCTCGATATGGCGTCGATCAGATTCGAGCTGTGTCTCACCCGGTCCTCTCGTCCCGATTCCACCGCCGAGACGTTCCAAGTGAGGCCACAATCCTGCCAGCCTGGGTAAGAGATATTCGTGCTGGGCTAAATCGACTTGAAGCCGTCCCTCATGTGTATGGGCACGTTTGGCGAAGATATCCAGGATGAGCGCTGTACGATCGAGGACTTTTACTCCAAGCTCCCGGTCAAGGTTTCGTTGTTGGGCCGGGGAAAGCTCATCATCGAAGATAATCAGATCGCTACCAAGTTGATCCTTTAGGGCAGCGAGTTCCTCCAGTTTTCCTTTGCCGATGAGGTAGGACGGGCTAATTCTATCCAGCTTTTGTGTTAACGTGCCCACTACTTCGGCGCCGGCGGTCTCTGCCAGTAGAGCCAGTTCATCCATCGAATCGTCAAGCGACCAGTTGTAATGAACTCGCTTGATCTCAATGCCAACAAGTATGGCCTTCTCTGGTTCCCTTTTTGTGGGGATGACGCGCTTCTTTGGAATTCTATTCTCCGATTGGTTGATAGTTTAATAGTTAGCGGTTATTTGGTTGATGGTGGTTTGGTGGTTGCTTTTAGATAACGGATGAAGCCCTGGATCAGTCGAGCGATAGTGTTGCATTTCTCCGTCATTGTGTTGAAAATATCATTTTCAATGTAGTGGATATCAAGAGCAGCATAAAGTAACGACTTCACTTCGGCTGTCGAACGGAGTGAGTAACCGAGAAATACAACAAATTCTTTGTTAGTCTGACACATGAAGCCCTCGGCAATATTGGACATGATCGAAACGGAGGCCCGCTGGATTTGGTCTTTTAATCTCCAATCGTTCTTGAAGGGGGCCTGGCCGGTAATTTCATAAATTGTGGCTACAAGCAGTCTGGCCTCTTTCCAAGCCTCTATTTCTTCAAAACGCTCGATCTTCATTAGCGGCTAACCAAATAACCAACAAACTAGCAACTAGAACTGCAGTTTTTCCAACCGTGCCAAACCTTCCTTGATCCGATCATCCGGTGTGGTTAGCGAAAGTCTGATATAGCCTTCTCCAGCGTCCCCATATCCGCTGCCAGGGGTAACTACTACTCCAGCCTCATCAATGAGCTTGGCAGCAAAATCAGCAGATGTGTAGCCTTCGGGGATATTGGCCCAGACGTAAAGGCTGGCTTTCGGTGGATTGGCTTTAAGGCCGATCTTGGTCAGCGTTTCGATCATTAGATCGCGACGCTTCTGGTAGATGGCATTATTCTGAGCGATACAGTCCTGTGGGCCCTCAAAGGCGGCAATAGCCATTTGCTGAATTGCTTGATTTATGCCGGAATCAAGATTAGATTTCATTCGCATCAGGGCATTGATCATTGTTTCATTTCCCACTGCCATCCCGATGCGCCAACCGGTCATGTTGTATGTTTTGGAGAAGGAATGGAATTCTACACCCACATCCATTGCTCCCGCTGCTTGCAGGAAGCTCACCGGTCGGTACCCGTCAAAAGCTACCTCGGTATATGGCGCATCATGGCATATTGCCAGATCATATCTTTTGGCGAAGGCCACGGCCTCCTCAAAGAAATCGAGATCGGCTACAGCGGCGGTGGGATTGTTGGGATAGTTGAGCCACAAGATTTTAGCCTTTTCAGCGATTCTTGTGGGGATGCCAGCCAAATCAGGTAAGAAGTTATTTTCCTCTTTGAGCGGGAGATAATGAGGCTCGCCGCCAGCCAGTATCGTGCTCATGGGATACACCGGATATCCCGGATCAGGAACCAAGGCTATGTCTTCCGGATCGATAAAGCAAAAGGACATATGCCCGATTCCTTCCTTCGAACCGATGAGTGGCAGTATCTCCTTATCTCGATCCAGACTCAATCCGAAGCGCTGTTTATACCAGTTGGAGATAGCTTGCCGCAGCTCCGGTAGACCGTCGGTTTCCGGATATCGATGGTTCACGGGATCACGAGCGGCTTCACACAGTCGATCAATAATATGGTTAGGTGTAGGTATATCCGGGTCACCAATAGCGAAGCTGATGACATCCACGCCTTGGGTACGCTTCTCAGCTATTTTTTTTGTAATGCCGACGAATAGATATGGCGGCAGTTTTTCAATGCGTCTCGCAGTTTGCATTCGGCTACTCCTGATTTGTAATCATTGCATTCATAATTCTAACATATTTCATCGTGGGGTTGATGTGTTTTATAGGGATTTAAGCGATGAGATTGCCTTGTGCATGCGCTGCAACGCCTCCGTGAGTGTGGCATGCGTGCAGCCGAAATTGAGCCTTACGAAACTTGAATCACCAAAGTATTTCCCATCGGAGAGTCCCACCCCTGCTTTTTCGAAGAAAGCGGTCGGGTTTTCCATGCCGGTTTGTTTGGTATCGATCCATGCCATATAAGTGGCCTCCACATGAGACATGGATAATCCTGCCATTTGACTAATACTTTCTTCGACTGTATCTTGGTTTTTGCGCAGATAATCCAGGAGTGTCGAGTGCCAGTTGTCGCTGTCTCGATATGCGGCCAGAGCCGCGACATATCCCATCGCGTTGACATGGGGCACGATGCCTGACATCGCTTTGTAAAAGCTTCTGCGCAGGTCTCGATTTGGGATAATGGCCAAGGAACATCCCAGGCCGGGCAGATTGTAGGTTTTACTTGGGGCCATGAGCGTAATCGTGCGGTCTGCGATCTCTGGACTCAACGTTGCGGTGGGAATGTGGGTTTTGTTCCTATCCAGCACCAACTCGCAGTGAATCTCATCCGAACAAATGATAATATCGTGCCTTTCACATATCTGACAAAGTGTGGAGAGTTCCTCGTGAGTGAAGACCCTCCCCGTTGGATTGTGTGGATTGCAGAGTATAAGAAGACGTGTCTGGAGTGTGATGGCACGTTCCAGTTGGTCGAAATCAAAAGCCCACATCCCCTTTGTTGGTACCAGTGGTATTGTGATCAAATTACGACGGGAATTCACTGGTGCGGAGAGGAATGGGGGATATGCCGGAATATTGGTTAACACATCATCGTTGTCCGTGCCAACTGCTCGGCAAGTAACGTTGAGGCCGGTAACCAGACCGGGCAGCCAAACGATCCAGTCACGTTCTACCTTCCAGTCATAGTCTCTGTGCATCTTTGAGATGATCGTTTCTACGAGTTCATCCGGAGCGCTGGTGTAGCCAAATATGCCGTGCTCAACACGTTGGTGAAGCGCTTCGATTACCGCCGGTGGCGAGCGGAAATCCATGTCTGCCACCCAAAGAGGGATGATATCTCGATCTTTGTACCTGTCCCACTTCAGGCTGTTGGTGGCACGGCGATCGATGGGGGTATCAAAGTCGAAATCGATGGTTCTCTCCTAAATCAAGGTTTCGTTATTGTTTCCGAAGTGGTTTGAGGAGATATCCGAGTCCATTGATCTTAATTTCATAGATCGCTGCGAGCATCTCCCCGAGTTCGTTTTGAGGAAAGCCCTTTCTAGAAAACCATGTCAAGTACGGCTCGGGCAGGTCCATCAGGTATCTTCCTGCGTATTTCCCGTATGGCATTCTGGTTCTTGCCAGTTTGAGCAATAGTTCGGGATTGGGCATAGCGTTTGAGTTGTCGTCTTGTTCATTCATCAAATAACACCTACATTTCGGATTATAGGCATATGAAGTTTGTGGCGCAAGAGAATGAGCAATATACACCCATTTGTACGTCACTATTATGGAAGCAACGAATGGGTGCTGTAAAACAGGCTTTTTGCTGGTAAAGATAAGGAGGCATGGTACCAATGTGATTGTTTATTGAAATGCGAATTTTCAAAAAAGAAGGAGGAAGATAATGAAAAATATATGGTTTGTATCAATCATGGTAGCGATGGTGATTGCTGTGGTGGGATTGACTGGTTGCAGTTCTGATGAGGCTACGATTTCTGAAGGTGCCATAGTGGTAGACACCAGTTCACAACAGAGTGGGATATGGGTCAATGGTGAGGGAAAGGTGATGGCTACTCCTGACTTGGCAGAAATCAATCTTGGCATTGAAGTTGAAGCAGATACAGTGAATGAAGCACAATCCCAGGCTGCAGAATCCATGGATTCCGTGATGACTGCTCTTGATGAAGCTGGGATAGATGAAATAGATATCCAGACTTCAAGTTATAGCATCTACCCGATAAGGGATTGGGGTGGCAAAGACGATCAATACGTGCTTATCGGATATCGCGTATCCAATACTGTCAGTGTGAAACTCAGGGATTTGAATAAAGTAGGGGATATTATCGATTCGGTTGCTGTTGCTGGGGGAGACTTCACCAGAATAGACGGAGTAAATTTCTCGGTTGAGGACCCGACTCCGTTCAAGAACGTAGCCAGAGACGAGGCTTTTGCTCAAGCCAAAGCAAAGGCGGAGCAACTGGCGGATCTTTCCGGGATGAGTCTTGGTAAGGCGACCTACGTATCGGAAAGCAGTCATTATTCGTCTCCGATTCGTATGCAAGCGGATTCTTTCGCTGCTTCGGATGAAAGTGGTGGCATGAGCACTCCGATAAGTCCCGGAGAGCAAGAGATCAGAGTGGACCTGCAGGTAGCATTTGAGTTCGAATAGAAACTAGTATATTAGGGCAGGTTGGTCTCGATCTGTGCTAGGATCTCAGCCTGTTCTAAACTGGAATCAAACCATCGAATACGCTCGTCCCCGAGTCTAAACCATGAGTACTGGTGGCGAGCGTATTTGTGGGTAGCGTACTTGATCTGCTGGCAGGCTTCGGTTAAATCCATTTCCCCACCAAGAAATTCACCGATCTCACGGTAGCCCAGGCTGGACATAGCGGAGAGGTCCAGTGTATATCCCCGATCCAGGAGCGCACTAACTTCTTCGACGAAACCATTTTGAACCATCCAATCTACTCGCTCATCGATTCTGCGGTATAATTCGTCTCGATCCGCTGTGAGCCCGATGATTTGTATGTCATAGTCAGGAGGAGTCTTTTTACGAAGCTCCGAAAAACGCCTACCAGTTGTAAGACAAACCTCCAGTGCACGGATAACCCGGCGAACATTGCGGGGATCGATTTTACTAGCCGCTTCGGAATCAAAACCCTGCAATTCGCGGAATAGTATGTCTCCCCCTTCACGCTCGGCCCTGGCTTCAAGCTCTTTTCTTAATTGGTAATCTGGGGGAACTTCAGGGATGTTCCAACCCTCCAGGATCGACCAGACGTATTGTCCGCTCCCTCCTACCAGGAGAGGTGGTTTGCTCCTTTTCTGAATATCTCCAATGATTCTACATGCCATATCCCGATAAAGGGCGAGACTGAACTCTTCATCGGGGTCCACGATGTCATACAGGTGGTGGGGGACGATGGTTTGTTCAGTAGAGGAGGGTTTGGCGGTGCCGATCTCCATGTATCGATAGACTTGGCGGCTATCGGCATTGACTATTTCACCATCTAGCTTCTGGGCTAGCTTCAGGGCCAATCCACTTTTGCCGACAGCCGTAGGCCCTACAATGGCCAGGAGTGGTTTTGTCATTGTGCCCTGACTTTGGCTGTCTGCTCTACCATACTGACGAACTCATCAGCTTTGAGGCTGGCCCCGCCCACTAATGCGCCATCGATCTCCGGCTGGCTGAGTAGCGCAGCGATATTGGCAGCGTTGGCGCTTCCACCGTATTGAATACGCAGTTCTTGAGATGATGTGCCGAACAGTCGGGCTACTACGCTTCGCACCAGACCGATAGTATTGTTGGCTTGCTCTTCCGTAGCTGCGCGTCCGGTACCGATGGCCCATATTGGCTCGTAGGCGACGACAATATTTTCGAGAGAGGTTAATCCATCCAGTGCGGCCTTCACTTGCCGGGTAACGATCTCTTCAGTTCTGTTGGCTTCATTTTCTTCCAGAGTTTCACCAACGCAGACGATCGGTTTCAGTCCCGCGGTTAGCGCTGCTTTGACTTTCTTGTTCACCAGTTCATCGGTTTCCCCGAAAAATTGGCGACGTTCCGAGTGGCCCAGTATCACATATTGGCATATACCGGCCAGCATATCCGGGGATACCTCACCTGTGTAGGCCCCTTTGTTTTCAAAATACATGTTCTGGGCACCTACACCAATTGATGATGCCATGAGCATTTCAGCTACTTTCGGGAGTGAAAGGAAAGGAGGGCAAACCACCGATTCAACCCCGCTAATGCTTTCGAGTCGATCCTTCATTTCACCGACGAGGCGAACCGACTCGAAGGTTGTGTTGTTCATCTTCCAGTTTCCGGCGATTATGGGTATGCGCATTTTACCTCCTTAGATACACTCGCTTACTATGAATTATGAATCTTAATGTGAAGCTAATACAGTTCAATTACGTGGTTAATCATCAACTTAAACATCAATCTAATCATCAACCTTTTATGAAGCTAATCATGAAAAGTTCTATGATAGAATGTAGTGGGTATTCCTGCCAAGTCCCTCAGATTTGATCAGGCCTGAGTCCACCAGTTTTGCTATTTCTTTGACTGCTGTTTGATGAGACACGCCAAACATCTCTCTTACATCCCTGTTAGCAATTTGTCCCTGATCATGTATCATCTCTATGATTCTAATTTGTCTTTCAGTCAGGGATTTTTGCCCTTTCCTTCCGACCTTGCGCTTATCAATACTCAACTTGAGAACTCTTTCCTGCACTGCCGCAACGGAGAGGGCAACGCCTTGAGCAAAGTATTCCAGCCATTCGGTGAGATCGCATATATTGGGATCGACACTTTGAAGTGCGTGGTAGTACTCCAAACGGTCGCTATCGTAATAATCATCAAGAGCGAAAAAGCGGTTGGTATCGAATCCGCGTTGATAGAAAATGAGTGCTGCCAAGGCTCTCGCAACTCGGCCGTTACCGTCTATAAAAGGGTGTATCCTGACAAATTCATAGTGGACTATTCCTGCTTCGAGCACCGGGTCGAGATTTTTGGTGTCTTTGTGATTGAGCCAAACCACGAATTCTGTCATGAGTTTGGGTACATCTTGAGTCTCGGGTGGGCGGAAGGTTATTTCGCCGCTAGAACGATTGACAACTACAACTTGTCGATTGCGATACTGTCCTACATCGTCATAATTTTCTAGGACTCCATCAGTTATCAAACGATGAATGTTAAGAATCGTATCTTCGGTAAGTTCCTTTTTAGGTGCTAATCGAGGTAGTCTATCCAACAGATCCAGGTAATTAAGTACCTCTTGCTTAGCCTTGCGCTGGGCCATAATATCGCGGCCCTCTGCCAGTTCACTTACCTCTTCCAGTGTTAATGGGTTACCCTCGATAGCGGTCGATGAGTGAGCACTTTGGATCAATGCTTGTTTCCGGAGTGACATTGCCCAATTCGGCACAATATATGCATTAGCAATTGCTTCCTTTGAAGCTGTTATGCTGGTTAGCAGATTTAGCAGTCTGTGAGTAATTTTGTATCGAGGGCTAAACATACAGTTCAGGCTCCGAACTTGTCCAACTTCAAGGCATTGGCCATGGCCAATGGCATAATATCTGCGGCCAGAAATCTTCCCAGTCCGCCATTGATACAAGCTGTTTCAGAAAATTCAGTGCAATTGTCGGTGCGGCAATACTGGGCTTTCAGTAAAATTGGTACAGGATGCCAGCTATGACCTTTCAGTATTGCGGGAGTGGAATGGTCGCCTGTGACCACTAACACATCTGGTTTAAGATCGATAAGCTTTGGCAGAAGTGCGTCTGCCTCCTCAATCACCCGGATTTTCCTTTCGAAGTCGCCATCCTCACCGGATGAATCGGTGTATTTGATGTGAACGTAGAAAAAATCGTGATTAACCCAGTTTTGAGCGAGTGTATCGAGTTCATCGGCAAACGTGGCTCCGGTATCGAGTATCTCCATTCCAACCAGCCGGGCCATACCTCGATACATGGGGTAGGAAGCGATTGCGGCGGGATTCAATTTGAAGATATCCCCCACTTGCGGCAGGTTTGGGCGCTGGGAAATACCCCGGAACAAGATCATGTTTGCCGGGTGAGAATCCGACAGAATCGGTTTTGCTTTGGCGATAAACTCATTGATCGTTCGAACTAATTTGTTTGCATCGGGTGAGAGAGCGATCGGTTCCCTGGGCTTCAATCCGACTTTTTGGGGGTCGGTATCATTGACCTCCCCGTCGAGTCCCTCTCCCCGGAAAACGACGGCGAATCGGTGCTCTTTGCCGGGCATGATGAATAGCTCGGTGCCATCGATCTTGATACTCCGGAGTTTTTCACACAACTCGGCATTCAGTTCGCTCGGAATACGTCCGGCACGCCGGTCGGTGATAATGCCGTTATCATCTACGGTACAGTAGTTGCAACGAGCAGCTACATCATCTTCAGTGAGGTCGAATTCCATCCCCAGTGCTTCCAGTACTCCACGGCCCACGAGGTATTTGATGGGATCGTAGCCAAAAAGTGAAAGATGTCCAGGTCCGCTCCCAGGAGTAATGCCGGGATTTACCGGATCGGTGAGCCCACAGATGCCCTCCTTAGCTAGCCGGTCAAGGTTGGGAGTTTTAGCGGTCTCGAGTTCTGTTTTACCTGTATCCGGGTGGGGAATACCTCCGAGTCCATCGAAAACCAGGAGAACAATTTTTGCAGGTGTTTTTACTGAAAGGTCTTTCAGAATATTCAAATCGATCATTTGCCCCTCCGAGCTATTTTACTGATAACAGAGAAGGTTATTCAACCGGTGTTTATAAAAAAGGTGTGTGGAAATGAAAGTTATGATTCTGCTTGTACAAACTCGGATAGTTTGTTGCGGTAAGCACGTATGATGTCTTGACGGCGCAATACTCCCAAGAGATGACCCTCATCCTCACGGGATATAACGGGGATGCGCCCGTAGTCTTCATCAGTATTGTTCAGGACTTCATATAGCGATTGGTCCGGATAAGCTATTTGTAGTGTTTGGGTGATGATATCACCTACCGGCAGGTCAGCGTTGCCAGCTCTCAGACAGGCAGCCAGGTCCGCCAGTGTCACTACACCTACCAGGTGTCCCTCATCATCGAGCACTGGGAATCCATGATGTCCGGTATCGCGTGACATATTGGCGATCTCCCTGGCGGGCATAGATGAAGACATAGTGGGGAAATCGCGAGTCATTACAGACCCGACCCGTATAGTTTTCATCACGCTTTCAACTTCTTCTCGATGCACATCCAGAGTCTCGCCTCTCGGGAAATCCATGTGCTCAACGAAGTATTGATTGAAATCGAGTCTGGAGGAAAGTTCCACATGTTCGATAAATTCCACCACGTCATTAGCTGCTTGCCAGTAAAACTTGGACAATAGTGCCATTGAGGCTCCGGTACTGGCTGCATTACCCAGTGAGGATATCTTGTCGGGATCTACTTTTGGTAGCAGCCCGATACGCAGGGCGCTATGAGGGTTGACGTAGTTGCCAAGAGCTCCCGCGAGATACACGTGATCTATATCTTCAACTTCAATATCCATTTCATCGATGAGAGTAGCGATACCTGCCGCCACTGCTGCCTTGGCCAGCTGCAATTCTCGAACGTCTTTCTGTTTGAGATATATTGGTTTGTTATCGAAACTTTCATCTGCGGAAGCGACAAGGAAATCGTTAACTCCGTTCCGTTCAATAATTCTTGGGTGCAGGCCGTTGGCTATGCTCTCTCTGGGAGGACCTATCGAGCCTTCTTCATCGATAATTCCCAGTTGCAGCAATACTGCCACCAGATCCACCAAACCACTCCCGCAAAGCCCTCTTGGCTTTATGTTGCCGACGTCTCGGTATTGGAGCTTGCCCTGTTCGAATCCCACTGCTTCTATCGCGCCGTCTTTGGCTATCATCCCGGAAGATATTTTCGAACCCTCAAGAGCAGGGCCGGCAGCGGCAGAGCATGTCATCATCCTTTTTCTATTTCCCAGGAAAATCTCTCCGTTGGTGCCCAGGTCGAGGCCGAGTACAATTTTGTCTTCCTGTTCTCCCGCGCCGGAAGCGAGTATAACGCTAATTAGATCGCCTCCAATATAGCCGGATTTCATTGGCATTGTATAAAGCAAAGCTTCCGGATGTAACTGCAGCCCAATGTCGGCTGCCTTCACGATCATTCCGTCGGTCACTACGGGAGCGAATGGAGCTTCAGCAATTCCATCGGGTGGCAAGCTTAATAACAGGTGTGTCATCGCGGTGTTCCCGGCTGCAACTGCAACAAAAATGTCTTCAGGTACCAGTCCGCCAACTTCCACGAGGCGTCTGGTAATACGATTAAGGTTGCCCATGAGCAGGTTATGCAGCCGGGAGAGCCCATTAGGATGATCTTTAATGTATTGAAGTCTGCTGATTATATCGGATCCGTATCGCATTTGGCCGTTGAGCCGGGAAACGACCGCGGTTTCGGTTCCGTCCGAAAGGTCAATGAGCTTCCCGACGATAGTAGTTGTGCCAAGATCGAACACCAATCCATACCCGTAGGCCAACTTTCCCCAGCTCTGCCAATCGAGCAAGTGTTTATCATGAAGTACCGCTGCTCCGTGGGATTCATTTTTCTTCAATGTTTCCGGAAGTGAACGAAGGCAGTTGAGAGAAGCCGTCAAATCCAGGTAGTCGGGCCCCATTGCCAGTTTGATTCGGTCCAAATCGGACATTCCTTCATTTTCCGGATCGACGGAAAGGGTGATAAATCGCTTATCGACGAGGGGGTCCAACTGGAAGAGGGGACGATGACCGCTTTTAAGAATCTGATAATATTCCTCACTGGCGTCGATTTCTCCGGCGTGGATTACCATGTCATGGTGGATAGACGTGCGGCAGGCGAGACGAATACCCTGATCTATGTCTTCCTGATCCAGGAATTCAAGTTCATCCTCAGAAGGGGGTTCGATTGAAGTGAGAACCCTGACTTTGCACTTTCCACATTTGCCCAGGCCGGAACATTCAGAATCGAAATCTATATCCGTAGGTTGCAGTGCGTCGTAGACAGTATCGCCTGCACGAACTTTTAGCCAGAGATCATCCGGCAAAACATTAAGCCTAACATACTCCGTTCTCTTCTTTCTGCCTTTGTGCTTCTGGGATTTCTTCATTTTGGATGAACTCGTCGGGTATTGTTAATATGCGAATAATTAAGGATTGAGTAGCTCTGTTAATTTGTTTTCCAGATATGAATAGTCGGCATCTTGAACATCAATAGCCAGTTCCAGCAAGTCAGCTATTTCGTCAACCTGAGTGGTGAGATCAGTATCTGCTGGCTGGCGTACGTAGACAAGTTTTGTGTAATGTTCAAAACAGTATCTACGCATTGTCTCGTCATGGAGTTCCAGAGGTGTTTTACAATGTTGTTCGAAATTAGTGATAAGATCGTTCTCCATGAAATACGTTCCGGCTGTTTCATTCATGATCTGGTTAAAACGGTCGGGACCGAGAAACATCTCATAACAATAGGTTCCCGGTACTTTGATTACACTATGCTGCTTGCATATTTCCTCAATGTCAGGGAAACACCAACCGTAAAGGCAGATGACTGCTTCATCCCTTTTCTGAGCGGAATTGATCTCGCTGACCAGGAAGTTCTTGAGATCGGGGGGTCTTAAATGAAGTACTGAAGGTAAGTAGGTCACTTTGAGATTAGGGTACTTTTCCTGCAGAGCAATATACTCCATCACTGGCCTAAACACGCCGCAGGCAATGATTCGAATAGTCTTTGAGGGTTCGTCCGAAGTTGACATTTTAGATCTTGACTATTGCAGGGAAGGTTTCCTTTATTTTCTGGATCAAATCCAAACTCAGGCGACCTTTTCTGCCATCATTGAGGGTTGTTTCGACCATTTTACGAGCGCGGCTCAACATGTCAGGTCGCTCTTTTTCTTCCCAGATATCGAAGTTGCAGCGAACGCTTAAATTGGGGTAGAAGAATTCGGTCATCATATGATCGACCGTATGTTCCTCTGTGACGTAGTTTCCACCGGGGCCGACTTGCTCGATCACATCAAAGCCAAGCGTATCCTCGTTCACCTCGATTCCTGATAGAATCCGGTGAATCATCCCTATGATTTCGTTGTCAATAACATACTGCTCATACGAAATGGAATTGCCCGAATCCAATAGTCCGGCGGCGAGATGGATGTAATCCCCTCCGGCTAACGCAACCGTCAAGTTGGAGAAAAGCTTTTCGAAACCGGCTTGAATATCGGGACGTTTAGATTCTGTGAGCCCCCCGGAAGCATATATTGGTAAATCGTAGTGTTTTGCCAATTGGACAGCTGCTGCGTTCATCATCCCCATTTCAACTGTACCCATCGTGTATTCCATGGTGCGAAGGTCCATCGCTGTTGGGACTGCTCCATAGAGAATTTTTGCTTCAGGGGTGAGCGCCTGTGCGATGGCTACGCCTGCCAGTGATTCCGCGTGTAACTGCGAGAGAGTCCCGGCCAATGTGGCAGGTGCGGTAGCCCCGGCTATTGGCGCAGGCGCACATGTGACCGGTATACCTCGCGAGGTGCAGAATTCCAAAATCTCCAACGTGTTGGTATCGATGGTGAGGGGGCTTATGATATTGGTAATAACTGAAACGAAAGGCTTCTCTTTGAGCTTATCCTCTCCATCAGCGATAAGACTTGCCAGTTCCCACATTTGTGTAGCGCCAGCTAAATCGGTGCAACCTCCCATCACATGTTTGGTGGTGTGATAGAAGGATCGGTAGAAATCATTCAGATGGTAGTGCTCCGCGTCCAGGTCATGAGCCTGACACGCGACGATATAGAAACGGATGTAATCCAAGTGGTCTACCAGAATAGCGGTGTTGGCTACATCTCTTAGCATCGTATACCTGTAGCCGCCTGTTCCTAAATCGAGGATACGGAACACCCGGCCGCCATTCCCAAAATAGACGTTGCCCTCTCCAACGTGAAGGTCGTTTTTACCGTCGCGAGAATATAGAGTGAAGCGTGATGGGGCTCGACTCAGGAGTTTATCGAGACAGTCTCCACCGAAACGTACTCTATGGTTATCAAAGTCTACATGTGCGCCTTCTGCTTCCAGTTTGTTGAGGAAAGTCTCCCCGGTAATGCTGACGCCAATTTCTTCGAGAATCTGGCGTCCTTTTTGATCGATTTTCTGAACATGCTCGGGAAGTATTGTTTGATAGAACGGCGCACTTTTTTTCATGAGTGGAATCTCCGTTATTATCCTTTGACAATTTTATCAATGGCTTGTAGTATTTCGTCTGATTTGGGTTCTACTCGATGTTCTGCCAGAATACGTTTTGCTTCGGTATTGCAGCGTTTGTATAGGTCCGTCGATCCTTCAGCTTCCCAGGAGTCGTAACGAGAACGGTCGAGAAGTTTTGGGATGAATTGGGCATCCATGAAATTATCAAAAGTATGGTCGTCTGTCAGGAACATGGAGCCCGGCGTGGTTCCCACTCGTTGAATTGCATCCAGAGCGAGGGTTTCCGTATTAACCGGGATGCCTTGAACATAGAACCGGGTCATAGCAATCAGTTCATTGATCATGGTCACCATTTCGAGCGACGAGATACCGCCATACTCAAGGTACCCATTATCATGGATCAGGTTGCAACGGGATAACATCGCTGTGGCAACAGAGAACATAGCTTCGGCACCGGCCTGGGCGTCCATGGTCTTGGAGTCTGAAGCACCGGCATAGGCCCATACGGGTAGGCCATACAATTCGTCACGCATATCGGCAAGTGCCGCTTGGGTGAGACTCCATTCGGGACAACCGTAGGATACTACAGTAGATTTCATATCCATGGTGCTGACGTTGGGCCCGAACAGGAACGGAGAACCCTTGCCCGCCATTTGATGAACAACCAGTCCTACCAGGTTCTCTGCAATTCCCAGGGCCATGGCGCCTGCCAGAGTAACCGGTGCGCCACCTCCTGCGTTCGATCCCGAAGGGAAACAAATCGGGATACCTTTTTGGGCGCAAAATATAAGTTTTCCTACTACGTTTTCCGGGAATCGGAGTGGACTGATGGCTTCGGAATAGTTGAGCAGAAATGGTTTCCTGCGCAGTTCATCTTCTCCACCCACAACGGCGCAGGCTATCTGGTGGATTTTGGCAATGTCCTTGCTGCTGTCCGCGATAAATACGAGAGGCTTGTTGGTATTTTTGATCATCTCGGCAAAGGCATACACGTAGATATTATCGATAGGGACATCTTCAGGATTGGACATCGACATGGCAAAGGAGATGTTCTCAAGCCCATCAACTAGCTTGGCGAAATTTGCAGTATCCTTCAGATTTGTGCGGCGTCGCTGACCGGTTTCCAAATCGAGTGTAAAAGTCGTATCAGACCCTGTACCATAAAAAGGATTGCCGTCAACTAATGGCATTGTTTTGTTGCCCTGTTGATCAAAAAGGGCGATCTGACGGGGGGCTGATTTCAAAGCATTTTCAGCGAGATATCCCGGCATCCTGACCCAGTCGTCGTCAGTAACTGTGCACCCGGCATCTATCAGCATTTGCAGGGCACCGGGATGCTCCATTTTGAATCCTGTCTTCTCAATGATTTCCAGCGCGGCAGTATGGATTGCCAGTGCTTGTTCACGACTGAGGACTTTCAATCGGGGTTGAAACGTAGGTATGTCGATTGGCTTCATGGTTCTCTCCTCTGGGTGAGAATTCGTTTGGAGTTAGGATATGCCCATCAAGGTCTTGGCCCTGGATACAGCCGACCCGGCATCGGAAGCGTAGGCGTCAGCCTTGATTTCCTGGGCATATTTATCGGTAACCGGTGCGCCACCGATCATTATTTTGACTTTGTCTCGAACGCCCGCAGATCGCAGAGCTTCGATAGTCAAGGGCATGGATGGCATCGTGGTGGACAGCAGTGCCGACATGGCCACAATGTCCGGTTCGATTTCCTGTACTTTCTGTACGAACTTCTCAGGAGGAACGTCAACTCCGAGATCGGTTATGGTGAATCCGGCACCTTCCATCATCATGGAAACGAGGTTCTTGCCTATGTCATGAAGGTCACCTTTGACCGTGCCGATCAACACCTTTCCCTTGGAGGTTACGCCGTCTTTCTGGAAAAACGGCGTAATAAGCTTCATGCATTCCTGCATGGTTTTGGCTGACCTTAACATCTGCGGGACGAAAATAATCCCTTTGGAGAATCTATCGCCGACCTCATCCATTGTGGCAATAAGACCGTTGTCCAGTATGTCCTGAATGTTAGCATTGGCATCCATAGCAACCTGGGTTTCTGCTACGGCCGTTTTAATATCACCTTTGTGTACAGCTTCCGATAGGGCTTGGAAATCACTCATTTTAGACCTCCTTAAGCTTATTTCTTGCCATCCCGATTGAGATGTTATTACCCAACGACTCGGCCATCCTGGTAGCCGTCAATAAACTTTTCGCAATATTCATCTCTGCCTAATAGCATATCGGTTGAAAGGAGCGTTGACATGATTCTTTTATCGGTCGGATCCATGATTGCTCCGGATAATCCGTATGACATAGCTAAAGCCAGGAAATTACGGTTGATGAGGTGGCGCTCAGGAAGTCCAAATGAAATGTTGGAAAGACCACAAATTGTATTCACGCCTGGGAAACCGCTCATGATTTTTTGAATGGCCCCGAGGGCGGCCAGGCCCATGTTGGTATCAACAGAGATGGGTTGGATTAAAGGGTCAACGTGGATATTCTCGATAGGAATACCTTGGGAGGTGAGCGTGTTGATCAGTTCAGACCCGACTTCGACTCGATCTTCCACCGTGGTGGGCATAGCTGCTTGACCCATGCATAGGGCGATTATCTGGCATGGACTGGAGGATACTACAGGTAGAAGTGGGCCAAGGCGATCCGTTTCCATTGAAATGGAATTGATCATTGGTTCGCCTTTGTGGATTTTCATTGCCTCTGATAGTGCGTTAGGATCGGGACTATCCAGACATAGTGATAAATCCAGCGCGCCTTGTATGGTCTCGACGAGCCAGCAGAGGCGCTCGGTTTCTTGTTCTACAAAAGTTCCTGCATTGACATCAATGTAATTTGCCCCGGCTTCAGCTTGTTCCTGAGCTACCTTGATGATGAAATCAGCATCTTGCCTCTCAACGGCTTCTCGAATGCTTTTGCGGCTGGTGTTGATCTTCTCTCCTACTATGATCATCGTTGCTCCTCGTCATTTGAGATTTGCCTGCGATGACACACTTCCCAGAGACTTGAAGGGGTGCTCTTTAACGAGTACAATATATGAAGCTATGCTCTATGTCAACCCCGAAGTCATTAAGCCTGCCAGCGGATCGATTTTTCAATACGAAAAATCATTGGCCAAACTTGACAAATCTTCCATAACTGGTAGAATTCAAAATGCTGGGTAATTTTCAGCGGAGGTATATCATTTACGCGATTGTAGCTACCGGAGGAAAACAACATAAAGTCTCACCGGGCCAGGTTATTGATGTGGAGCAGATTCCAGGTGATGAAGGCACCAACGTAGAACTGGACAATGTCCTTCTCGTGGCAGACGGAGACAGTTTTACTATAGGACAGCCTGCCATCGAAGGAGCCAAGATAAAGGCCACAATTGTTAGCCAGGCCAAGCAGCGCAAGGTGATCATATTCAAATACAAGAACAAGATCCGTTATCGCCGCAAAAAGGGACATCGCCAACCTTACACGAGGCTGGCAATCGATCAGATCGAGCTGAACTAGCTTGTGTCAATCATAGCGAGGAAATTTTATAATGGCACATAAGAAATCGGGCGGCAGCAGTAAATTAGGCCGCGATAGTAAATCAAAAAGGCTCGGAGTTAAAAAATCCGATGGCCAAGCTGTACGGGCTGGGAATATTATTGTGAGGCAGCGAGGCACCAAAATACGCCCTGGCGAGAATGTTGGGCTGGGTAAGGATTACACCATTTTTGCCCTAATCGAGGGCAGAGTCAAGTTTGGCCGGGCCAATAAATACCAGAAAAAGGTGAGCGTCCATCCCGCTGTGGATGGGAATTAGGCACTATGAAGGAAAAAATCCATCCCAAATACTATGACGATGCACAGGTTACTTGTTCTTGTGGGAATACATTCGCTGTCGGTGCAACTCAACCCACTTTGAAGGTTGAGTTATGCAGTAAGTGCCACCCCTATTACTCAGGGGAACAGCGCATTGTTGATACCACGGGGCAAGTTGAACGATTCAGGAAACGTTTCAATATAAAGGATTGAACCCTTCCGACGTTTTCCTCTCCTGACTGAATTGTATCTAAGCGATTACAGCGGATAATTGTGGGATAAATTATGGCCAAAGGCTACGATGTAGTAATCGTCGGTGGTGGGCCGGCGGGGATATTCACTGCTCTAGAATTATCTCAATCTTCAGACCTCCGTATCCTCATACTCGAAAAAGGCAAAGACCTCAATAAAAGACACTGCCCTGGTGCACATAACTACAGCGGTTGTTTGTCCTGTTTTCCGTGTGCGATGGTCAGTGGTTGGGGCGGGGCGGGTGCCTTCAGCGATGGAAAGCTCACTTTGTCGCCGGATGTTGGCGGGCACCTTTGTGAATACGAAGGTGTGAACAAAGTAAAAGGTCTAATAAATTATGTAGATCACCTGTATGGTGAATTTGGCGCTACTGCTAGCCTCTATGGCGCAGGATCAGAAGGTGAGGCTATTGGGAAGAAGGCCACGGAAGCCGGACTGCACCTGATCCCTGTCCCGGTCAGGCATCTGGGTACTGAGCATTGCTATCACGTGCTGAGAAATATGTACGATGCACTTGTAGACCGGGTGGAAATTCGGACTTCAGTCACAGCTGAATCGATTGTAACTGAAGAAGGCCGAATAAAGGGGATCGAGACCGAAGACGGCGAGTTCATTGAGACTAAATATCTGGTTGTGGCGCCGGGCAGAGAAGGATCAGATTGGCTGGCTAAACAGGCTGCATGGCTTGGGCTCACTACCGATAACAACCCTGTTGATCTGGGCCTTCGGATAGAGGTCCCGAATGAAGTCCTGGCCGATTTGACAGACATCCTGTATGAACCGAAGCTTGAGTATTACTCCACGGTTTTCAAAGATCGGATCAGAACGTTTTGTGTTTGTCCGGCGGGCGAAGTAACCCTGGAGTCTACCGGTGGTACTGATCCGGTAGTGACCGTCAACGGGCATAGTTATGCAGATAGAAAAAGCCCCAACACCAATTTTGCGCTTCTTGGTAGCGCCAAGTTCGGGGAACCGTTCAAGGATCCTATTACGTACGGTCGATCCGTTGCCAAGCTCGCGAATCTGCTGGCGGATGGGGTTATCATGCAGCGATACGGCGATTTGGAAAGGGGCCATTGTTCCACTTCGGCAGGCATGTCTGAGTGGGTAGTACAGCCAACGCTTAAAAATGCCACGCCCGGCGATATTAATGCGGTTTTGCCCTATAGATTCCTCAAAGGCATAAAAGAAATGATTGTTGCTCTGGACAAACTGGCTCCAGGAGTGGCGTCACCCCATACTCTGCTTTATGGTGTTGAAGTGAAATTCTATTCATCTCGATTGCACCTCACCCAGAATCTAGAAACTGAAATACGCAATGTCTTTGCCATTGGCGATGGAGCGGGTGTTACCCGTGGTTTGGTGCAGGCTTCAGCCTCTGGTGTAATAGCCGCTCAAGAAATACTCAAACGTACTAAGACCAGTTCTACAAACTAATCTTCTCCCTGTATTCATCTGTTCCTCCACAATCCGTTTACTTGTGCAATCCATTCGGATAATATGTAAAGAAGATATTATCGTTAGGAGTATATATGATTCGTGATTGCAGGGAATTGCTGGATTATTTGTACGGCGAGATAAGAGCACAGGTGGATGTTGCTGTTGTGGGATTGAGCGGTGGGGCTGATTCTTCTCTCACTGCTGTTTTGTGTATGGAAGCGCTGGGTAAGGAGAATGTTTACGGTGTCAGTATGCCCTACAACGAAGTGGATGTGAAAACATTCAATTCAATTTCGACGGATATCGCAGAAAGAATCGAAATCAATCATCTGGTTCGCCCGGTTGGGAAGATCGCAGATTCGATCAGCGAGCAGATATCCCTTAACAACGAATCAGAGCTTACTGATCTGAACAAGGGTAACTCGAGGAGCCGAGCGCGTATGTGTATCCTGTATGGAATATCTCACAATCTCGAATCTACGTTCCCTGGGAAGAGGGTACGGGTAATGGGTACCGGCAATCTCTCGGAAGATTTCATCGGATACGATACCAAAGGCGGAGATGCTCTGGCCGATGTCTTTTCAATTGGCGAACTATTCAAATCCGAAGTATATCAGCTCCTGGAATGTTTCAGGGACGAAGGAGTGATTGACGAGGATAACATCAACAGGGTTCCCTCTGCTGGACTCGTGGAGAATCAAACCGATGAGATAGACTTGGGTTACACCTATGACGAAATGGAACCGGGCGTGAGGTTCTGTCTGGAAAACTATAATAATATGTTATGTCAAGATGTCGATGGGGTTACCGCTTTTGTTTGGCAGCGTCACTTGGCTCACAAACACAAACACGAGGCATCGGTTGTCATCAAACTTAGGTCATTTTGCGATTAGGGGCAGTCAATGTTCAACAACAGGTTAACAGAATTGCTTGGCATACAATACCCGATTATCCAGGGAGGGATGCAGTGGATCTCTCGTGCCGAATTAGTAGGGGCAGTTTCAAATGCAGGTGGATTGGGTATGTTGAGTGCGCTTACTTATTCCTCTCCAGAGGAGTTGGCTGACGAGATAAAGAAAACTCGAGTGATTACCGATAAACCATTCGGTGTAAATTTGACCTTGCTTCCGACAATGCGCCCGGCCAATATCGATGGATATATAGACGCCATAGTCGATGAGGGTGTAAAGATCGTAGAGACTGCGGGGAGAAGTCCCGAACCCTACATGCAGAAGCTGAAAGCAGCAGGTATCAGAGTGATCCACAAATGCGTAGCTGTACGTTTTGCCAAAACGGCGGAACGGATCGGCTGTGACGCAATCAGCATCGATGGCTTTGAATGTGCCGGACATCCTGGTGAAGAGGATATCACTTCGCTTATCCTAATTCCCCGGGCTGTTGACGAAGTTAACATTCCGGTAGTTGCTTCCGGCGGTTTTGGGGATGGACGAGGGTTGGTAGCGGCGTTGGCACTCGGAGCAGACGGAATAAATATGGGTACACGGTTTGTGGCTACCAAGGAAGCTCCGGTGCATCCCAAGGTAAAAGAATGGTTTGTGCAGTCGACAGAACACGATACCGGACTGGTACAAAGATCGTTACGGAATTCTCATCGAGTTCTCAGAAATGCTATTTCAGAAAAAGTATCGGGGATGGAAAGGCAAGGAGCTACTCTGGAGGAACTGATCCCATTGATCACCGGTCAAAGAGGAAAACATCTACTGGAAACCGGCGAATTAGATTATGGCCTACAGGCTTGCGGGCAAGTGGTTGGACTGGTCCATGATATTCCTTCTGTCAAAGAACTGATTGATGGGATTATTAGCGAGGCGGATGGGATAATCGATCGCCTTCAGACTCTACGATAGAAATTACGCCGTATCTGGAAAGTGAGTTGCTGCGATGAAGGTCTCTTCGAAACCTGGCTCCGCCGTTAGCTCTATGTATTCCACTTCGCGTGCAATCCTGTCAGCCTCGGACCTTTTCGTTTTGTTCAGCAATGCAATGCGCGCTCCATCACCGGCGGAGTTGCCAACTGCGTAGACGTCTTCGAACTCTACCTTGGGGAACATACCTACAGTCATGGCTCTTTGTTGATCGATAACCGTGCCGAAAGCTCCGGCCAAAATCACTTTCTCTGGTCGTTCGAGTCCGAGTCGCCGTAACATCAATTGCGTGCCGGAATAAAGAGCTGCCTTGGCGAGTTGTATAGCCCGGATATCTTGCTGAGTTATTACGATGTCCTGGTCGATAGCCCCAGCAATGACGAACTCCGGTTTGCCCTCTTGATCCAATCTCAGGTTAGGAGAGGTCATGGTTTTATCGAATGCCCCGTTTTTCTTAATAATTCCGGAGATGAGCATTTCGGCCACGGTATCGATGATGCCGGAACCACAAATGCCCCGTGCTTGAATTTCTTCCGGCGGCAATTCCGTGTTCCATTTGGTGTTTCCAATAACGCTGAATCTAACTTCGAGTGTCTGAGGATCGATCCGAACCTTATCGATCGCGCCTGTTGCGGCTCGCATGCCGAATCTAATACTAGCTCCCTCGAATGCCGGTCCGGTAGCGCACGAAGCCGATAGCAGTCGTTCACGGTTCCCCAATATCAGCTCTCCGTTGGTTCCAATATCGATGATGAGTAGTATCTCGTCCTGGTTGTAGGGTTCTTCAGCGATCAACACACCTACATTGTCTGCACCCACGAAGCCAGCCTCGATTGGCAGGACATGTATGTTGGCTGATGGGAGTATTCCCAGTTTGAGATCGCGAGCTTTCACATTTATCGAGTGTTCAACTGCAGGTGTGAAGGGCCACGTTCCGAGGGGAACAACATCGAGTTTGAGAAAAATATGGTGCATAGTGGTATTGCCAACAGCCACCATTTCAACAATGTCATCAGGGATAAGTCCGGCTTGTGCCGTGATTGTGCGTGCCAGTTCATTGAGGGCTTCAATGACGGTTTGGTTTAGTTCGGTGAGCCCGTCCGGGTTTACTTTGGCATACGCAATACGAGTCATAATGTCTTCGCCAAATCTTATCTGTGGGTTCATCATGGCTGCGGTTGCCACTATTTCACCGCTGGCCAAATCGCAGAGATAACTGCCGATGGTTGTTGTGCCAATGTCTACTGCCATACCGTATGCTTTATCAACGTTTCCCGGTTGAATGCGTATAATTTCCTTTTCGTCCCATACGGTGATAGTAATACCCTGGCTTTTTGTTGATACATCTGAGAGTGACTGTAGCACTTGCGGGTCGATCGCAATATTTACTAATCCGAACCTGTGCTCCAGCGCTGTGGCCAGAATTGCCTCATTTAAACCGGAATAGGGCAATTCGATGTAGTATTGACGAATTGAGGGGATGATATCGATCGATCGATGGCCGGCAGTTTTCAATATGGATTGTCGGCCAATGCGACTTTCATCGGGCACGTAAACCACTAGATCACCACATATGCGTGCCTGGCATGAGAGGCGTTCGTCCGGTTGGAGCCCGTATTGCTCGAGGTATTGTGTCTCATCACCTGCAATTGGAACCAAGTGTGCCATGCTGGAATTGATGTTGTTTTGAGTGCCTTCCAGGATGCGAACCTTGCATTTGCCGCAAGAAGCTTTCCCGCCACATACGGTTTCAATTCCCTCACCGAGGGAACGTGCTGCGGCTTGGAGGGTAGTCCCTTGCTCGACTATCCCCCTTCGGCCTGATGGCAGGAAAACGAGATTGTGGGTTGACATGAGTATTGCCGGGATTAACAACTACTGGGCTACGTACCCGCCGTCGACCACCAGAGCATGACCGGTGACGAATGATGCGGCATCAGAGCAAAGCCACGAAATGCACTCGGCTACTTCCTGTGGTTGGCCAATTCGGCCAACAGGAGCCTGCTGGTTGAGAATGTCTATTATATCGGGAATAGCTTCAACTACGGAATCTACCATCGAAGTGTGAATCACTCCGGGGCAAACGGCGTTTACTCGAATATTCTGGGTGCCGTATTCCAACGCAGCCGATTTAGTTAATCCGATTACGCCATGTTTACTGGCAACATAGGGAGCCTGAGACGGAAATCCGACGATTCCAGCCATTGATGCGGTATTCACTATCGATCCGCTACCTTGTTTAATCATTTGCGGTATCTCGTACTTCATGCAGAGCCACACGCCCTTGAGGTCGATGTTCACTACTCTATTCCAATCATCTTCCTCCAGATCAATGCTGGCAACGATAGGTCCGCTGATTCCGGCATTATTGGCAGCGCAATCCAATCTGCCGTAGGTTTCGATGGTTTTGTTAACCAGAGCTTCTACATCGGTTGCCTGTGAAACATCGGCTTTAACAAAGATAGCCTCTCCTCCACCATCGTTGATCATTTTGACTGTTTCTTCTCCGGCCTCGACCGCGAAATCAGCTACAACGACTTTTGCCCCTTTATCTGCAAAGGTCAAAGCGGTGGCTCTTCCGATACCTGCACCGGCACCGGTGACTAAAGCTACTTTTCCGTCATACTCATTCACATCTGTCCTCTTTCAGGGTAGATTGTTTTAGGGTGATCTACCATTTCGCTATATACTACATCTTGCGCATTTCTCCGTCAAGTAAAAGTGATGGTGGTAATTCTTCAATTTGATGAACTATGCCAATTCGAACATGGTCATGAAGATATGGGCATTTTGTCAGGATGAGTGTATCAAAACAAAGGTAGCTTACACTTTGACCGAGACTACCACCACTTCTCATACGGTTTAATATGTCTGAAATTAGAAATTTGGAGGGGTAATTAGCTACCGCTAATCCGAACAAAAGTTCCTTGATACAAAATGTCTGGTTCCTGGATAGTGGCTGGTACACAAGTAAGCGAACAGTGATGGATTCGCGAAAACGAGGTTGTTGACCATATTGATCACGATAACTTATATGATGCATCAGAATGAATATTCGATAATAGATTGACTTGACAATCGTACTGGGGAATGTTATATTTTGCAAAATATGAAGGCGTCTATGACAGTTACCGAGCTTAGCCCTCAGACTCGCCACTGGGAAGAAGACAGTCGGCACACATTATGGGCGAGAGGTTTCTTGCCTAGCAGTTGAGATTCCCCCTATGAAAAGAAAACACAGCGAAGTTCGTATGTCAAAATGCAGATTCAATTTCAATTGTAATGTCGGTTCTATTATCGTAAACTGAATTGGTGTGTCCAACATGATCGGAAAAAAAGATTCAATGACAGTCCAGAGAGGTGCGGAAGATACACTCCCCAAACTCTTCCTTCGCAATTACAGGCAGTGGGGCCGCACACGGGTTGCCATGCGCAAGAAAGAGCATGGTGTTTGGAAGGAACACACATGGCAGGATAGCTACGATAGGATCAAAGATATATTTATAGGGTTGACTGGAGCCGGGCTTGTTGCCGGCGAAAAAGTGGCCATTATTGGCGACAATGATCCTGAGTGGTTCTGCTCCCAGTTGGCTATACAGTCGGCTGGTGCGATTGTTGTAGGAATAAATCCCGGCCGGACACCAGATGAGACCCAGCGTGCAATAGAACGTTCACAGCCCAAGTTTGTCATAGCTCAAGATCAGGAGCAAGTAGACAAGTTATTGGAAATTAGGGACAATCTGCCTTCTCTTGAAAAGATCGTTTACTGGAATGAAAAAGGGCTTCGCCATTATGAGAATGGGTCTGTTGTCAACTTGGAGGACTTAATCAAGGACGGTCAAGAGGCTCACAGGAATCGTCCTATTGATTTCGAGGAAATGGTAGCAAAAGGACATGGTAGTGATATAGCTACGTTATTCTGCCTCTGGAAAAACGATGATTCCCCCCAAATAATGACTGCAAGCCACGATTTCATCCTTTCATCCGTGGAGACAGTATTAGCTGCAAATCCGATTGATGCGAGACATAATTATGTGTGCGTGATGAACCCGGGATGGTTCTACGAGCAAATACTGGGCACAGGCACCTCCTTGCTAACGGGAAGGAAATTCAATTTCGCAGAAAGCGGAGAAACATCGGAAGCAGATTTAAGAGAGATTTCTCCACACAGCCTGGCTTATCCACCACAGCTATGGAACCAGCTAGCTCTGACAATTCAAAATAATATGGCTGAAGGTGCGGGGCTAAAGAGATTTATGTTCAATCGTTGTCTTGCACTGGGTTGTTTAGCAACTGACAGGACGCTAAACGGCAGTAAGCGGGGTGGGGTGTTGATTAACTCCATACGTTCTATTGCCGGATTTATCACACTTAATCCTTTACTTGACAAACACGGACTTGATAAAGTACGAGTTGCCTACTCAGGTGGTGGGGAAGTAGATCCGGAGAATCTCCGGTTCTTTCATGCTATAGGCGTTAATTTAAAGCATATATTCGGATCTACCAAGGATGGTGTTGTGTTTATTGATCCTGGGGAACACAGAATAGAACAATAGTCTGAGTGTGAGTTGTTAACATGGATGCGCAGAAATATGTCATAAGAAAACGGGTTGGCTTACCGGGAGCCAGCATCAGGATTGTTCTGGAGAAAGCCAAGAGCAGGGCATTTCTCATGCCATGTTCCATAGCACTGGCCATAGCATTTGTCATAACGCTGTATATCGCTTTCATCCTCGAGGGGGAAGGTAGAGATAAGCTTATCGGGACTATTATCAGTGGCTTAATGTGGGGTGGCGTTTACGCAATAATTGCCCTGGGTATTGTTGTGGTGTACAAGGCTACCAGGATTTTCAACATGGCTCATGGTGGTATACTGCTATTTCTGGCATATACAACATGGTGGTTAATGGCACCGGACAGGCAAAATTTGGATAACTGGCTAGCCTTGATATTGGTGGCTTGCGCTGCCATTGTTATGGGTTTGGTGATTGATCGTGTGATATTCAGACGGATGATCGGAGCGGCTCCATTAATTACATTCATGATGTCACTATTCCTCGGATTTATCTTCCTGCATGGTTTAACTCAGCTCACATTTGAAGGTAAATCCCAGATTATGCCCAAAATATTCCCCGAGGGTACTATCGCGGTTGGTAACTACAACCTTCCCTATGATCTCTTGTTCGGCTTTATCGTGGCTACGCTAATGTTCTTAGCTTTTGTTCTCTATTTCAGATTCACCAAGAGTGGTTTGGCTATGAGGTGTGTCTCGGAAGACAGCGTATTGAGCCAGAGTCTCGGTATAGATGTGAAGAAGATATACGCAATTGCGTGGGTTATCGGCTGTTTGGCGGCCGCTGTTGGCGGTGTTCTTATTGGAACAAAGACCGCTGTTTATAGTGAATCTGGAGGGATGGGCGTATATGCCCTGTACAGAGCATTACCTATAGTGATCCTTGGCGGACTGGAATCAATTCCTGGCGCCTATATAGCAGCTCTTATGGTGGGATTGTTAGAATCGCTTGCAGGATCTTACATCGATCCGCATTTTCCCGGGTTCAGGGCTGTTTTGCCGTATCTTCTGGTGATAGGAATAATGATTGTTAGGCCTCATGGTCTATTCGGTCTGAAAGGAATAAGGCGAATTTAGCTATGCTTCCAAGTGGAGTTTTCAGTAGTAAATATGCTTCGGAGCTAGTTGTGCTCCGGACCAAAACACAGTGGGTTTTGTTGCTTGCAGTCGTAGCTTTTCTACTCTCGATTCCCTCATTTGCATCCGCCTACTGGCTTACGCAACTTACGTTGATATGCATAACCGTGATAGTTGTCCTGGGGTTGCATATCTTGTGCGGATTGTGCGGTCTGATATCCATAGGGCAGGCGGGCTTGATGGCCGTAGGGGCCTATACCGCGGCCATATTGACGACCAGATATGACATTGATGGTTGGATATGTCTTCCCTTTTCTGCCTTGGCGGCTGGCTTGGTGGGAGTGCTTGTTGGGCTTCCGTCTTTCAGATTGAAGCTGTTCTATCTGGCTATATCAACACTAGCGGCTCAGGAGATAATTCTCTGGATATTGAAGTACCGGGATTTTTGGGATGTGACCGGAGGATTCACCGGTCTGCAGATGGAACCGCTTACACTGGGATCTATTAGTTTTGGCGACGACGGCAATCTATATATCCTGGGTGTGATATTGGCGATTATAGCGGCTTTTATTACGGTGAACATTCAGAGGTCCAACACGGGCAGGATTTTTGTTGCGATACGGGATAATGAGCTGGCTGCGGAAGTGGCCGGTATTAGTTTATTCAGAAATAAATTGTTGGCCTTTTTCATTGCCGCTGCGTTTGCCGGAGTGGCTGGGTGGTTGTGGGCATACTCACAGCTCAGGGTCAATCCTAGCCAGTTTAATTTTGGGGATTCCATATTCTACATGGGTATGATAATAATAGGCGGCTTGGGTAACATTAGTGGGGTTTTCCTTGGAGCGTTCATGCTCGAATTTATGGGAATCCTGAACAGTGATTATCTTGCTCCGTATGCGGTAGATAACCTGCCAACCCGCTACGGCGCAACCATTCTTGTTGCTATGAGGTACATCCTGGGTGGTGCCGGTGTTATAATGTTCCTGATATTTGTGCCCAGAGGAATGTCCGGCCAGCTCGCAGACTTCAAGAATTTCTATAGGCTATGGCCCTATTCGTTCCGGGGAAGTTAGTGTGAGGTCACGCGTCTGGGGCTCTACCGCAGGATAGTCAGCCCGCCGTCTGCCATTAGTGTGTGATCAGTAATGTAGTCAGATTCCTGAGCTGGATAGAAACACCACTACCCTTCCTATATCGTTTTCGCAATCACCCAGGTGTCCCATGGGTACCGTCAAGGCCAGCATTTCTGGTGAGGACTCTCCCCAAGCCTGCATGTTTAGTGTATTCGCGAGGGGGCAAATAGCATTCAAGTCAATGTTGTATTCCCCCCACTCGTGTGCCGCCACTCGCGTGAGAGCTCTGATTCCTGCCTTGGCCGCAGCATATGCTGTCCATCCTGCATGCCCTTCTGTCCCAGCGGCTGAGGCGAGGTTTATGATCTTGCCCCCGTGGTTTTTGAAGTGCGGTAGGCATGCTTGCATGAAGTAAAACGTTGCCATCAACCCTGATTCCAAAGCTAGTGCCATAGGTTCATCGGTTGTATCCTCAAAAGATACATTTTGGCGCATTGTTTGAGCATTGTTGACTAAGATATCAACGGTTCCGAATTGGCTTGTATTTGATTCAACCACTGCGTTCACATCGTTTCGTTTTCGCACATCACAGACCATTGGTATTGAACGACCCTCGAGAGCTTTAATCATCTCAGCAGTGGTGACGCATGCATCGGGGTTCTTCTCCGCGCGATAGTTATTGCAGCACCTTCTTTGGCAATCACTCGTCCAATGCCTTGTCCAGCACCGGTAATAATTGCTAGTTTGTTGCTCAATTTGCTCATTTGTAACCCCTTTTCGAAAGATTCCGCACCCAGGCTGAATATGGCATATGCAAACATATAATAATGATTATTTGGAAAGGTTTGGTACTATTTCATGCGCCAAAAAGGATCAATTGTCAAATCAAAGACATTGACCTGAATGGGCAAATCATGTAGGATATATTAGCTGATGGCCCATTTGTGCGTACAGAGCGTAGTTATGGTTCAAGAAGGCAATTAGAAGGGTCCTAGTGGGCCTATTCTGACCATATTGACAAGAAGATATTGAGGGAGGGGTTTCATGAAAGATAATTCATTACAGCTTGACGCAATGGACCTCATGTTGATAGCAGAGCTGGAGACCGATGGCAGGCAAACCAATACCGATCTCGCCAAGAAGATTGGTACCAGCAAAGCGACTGCGCGCAGAAAGTTGCGCAGGCTTCTGGATGAAGGCATCATCAAGGTAGTTGCTGTCGCCAGTCCGCCCGCTTTGGGGTATAAAACCGTCGCAACGATGGGAATTAATGTTCGCCCCGGCGAGGTTGATGCTGTGGCGGATAAGCTGTCGTCTTACAAAAACGTGCATTTCGTGATAATAAGCACTGGACGTTACGATATAATTGCCTGGATGATGTTCCACGAGCCAGACGATTTATCTGCTTTTCTCAGAAAGGAATTGGGGAATATCCCCGGATTAACCAGTGTAGAAACAATGATAAATCTGAAGATCACTAAAGCTTCGTTTACATACTTAGCAAGCAACGATCATGCTTTAGAGGGTGAGTCTTAGAGGCTACCCAGATAGTCTCATTGTATTCTGGATTTGTGTCAGGGATATTCTCTTTTTCCAATTATCTCGCATATGATGTATTTGAGCTAGCTTATTATGTCAATACATCGTTTGGATAAATTCCCCCATCATGGGGGAATCTATCTTTCACCTCGAACCACCTTTGTCCTTCTGCATATGACATATTGTTTTGCTGTTAGAATGCGTACCCCTACCACTCTTGGCTGAGGCAACTTTTGTTCGATGATGTTCAGGAATAGTATCACGATTTTGGCCGCCTATCTCCTCGTAGCAACAATAGACTAATAGTTCATACTCACAGCCATATTTGAACTGTTAGGCTATCAACATGGCGCATAGTGCGTCACTATTGCACCATAATCATGCGCGGACTTGCCTTTATAGAAATTACGGTGTATAATGCGCAACATTGGGGAGGTGAGGTGCAGCAATGCTGTTTGGTAACTCTCTATTACTAGGATCAGGTGTCAGTTTACACGCGTCGATACCAGGAGTGAGGTGCTTATCCTATGAAAGTCACGAACGACAAATCTTCCCGCAAACTGGACGCCATGGACCTCAAGCTCATTGAGGAATTAGAGGTTGATGGTAGACAAACCAATGCCGAACTTGCCAGAAGAATCGGCACTAGCAAGGCTACAGCTCGCAGAAAGTTGAATGCCCTGCTTGATGAAGGTGTCATCAGAGTGCTTGCTGTTGCTGATCCGTCGGCACTGGGATACAAAACAGTGGTGACAATGGGAATCAATGTTCATCCCGGCGAAGTTGATAACGTAGCAGAAAAACTGGCATCTTATGGTAATATTCGATTTGTGATCATAAGCGCCGGGCGATACGACGTAATTGCCTGGGCGATGTTTAAGGAATCTGAGGATCTCTCTGACTTCATCAGGAATGAGCTGGGAAACATACGGGGTTTATTGAGTGCTGAAACTATGATATACCTCGATATTAAAAAGTTCTCTATTACATACGTAGGCGATTAGGGTGATATTGGCATTTAGGCCAAATTGACTGCGTATCGTATAGATCGAAAAGTTGTTAGTTGCTATTACTTGGTGTGTGGTGTAGGTGAGTTGATAATTATATAAGGCCTCCTCCTAAATGGGGCGGGACGTGATATCCTGTCTTGCGCAAAAACAAAAAGGAGGAGGGCCAATGCGATTCTACCATAGAGAGCGCATGTATTACTGCGGAGTCGATCTTCATGCCCGGACCATGTATATCTGGATTCTTAACCAAACAGGTGAAACCGTTTTTCACCACAACATCAGGTCCTGCCGAATGTACTTTCACTTGGTACTGGCTCGCTGATATTTGCGCAGAAGAAAATATTCATTTTGTCCTCGGTCATGCCCTTTGCATGAGAGTTATCAACGGTGCCAAAACCAAATCAGACAAGCTCGATGCAGGGAAGATCGCCAGTATTCTTCGGGGCGGCACCTTTCCCATTGCCTACGTTTACCCCCGGTAAATGCGCTCCACCAGAGATATCCTGCGAAGACGAATGCACCTCACAAATAAACGTTCCGAAGTTCTTGTCCATATCGAGAATACCAATTCCCAGTAAAATCTGGACAAGTTTCCCAAGAAGTTGACGAATAGGACAAACCGAGAAGGTGCAGCCGACCGTTTTGAAGATTCCAGCGCTCGCAAAACCATCGAGGTCGACCTACATCTTCTCGATTGTTATGATAAACTTCTCCGCGATCTAGAGCTTTACATAGTCAGAACCGCCAGATGGCATGATGCTGATACTCTCCATCTGCTGAAAACTGTTCCTGGCATCGGAAAATACTTTCTCTGGTACTGCTTTACGAGATACATGATATCAATCGATTCCCTTCCGTTCAGGATTTAGCTTCATATTCCCGACTCATCAAACCGCCCAGGGAATCCGCCGGTAAGAAATATGGTTCAAGCAACACCAAGATCGGAAATGTGCATTTGAAGTGGGCCTTCTCTGAAATCGCCTGTCTTTTCTTGAAGGGCAATGATCGGGGCCAGAAACATCACCACCGGCTGGTGAGCAAGCACGGCAAGAGCAAGGCTCTGTCTATCCTTTCCCGCGAACTCGGAAGACCTATCTATTTTATGCTCAAACGGAGGGAACCGTTTGATATGGACAAGCTCTCCAACCAGAGATAATTCACATCGGGGAAGGGCATACAAGCTTAAAGCCTAACTGGAACATGCGAGTCCTTCTGAGTTGATTGGATACATGCCCTGTCCCCGGCCAGTTTAGTTTTGATTGCTAGAATGATGGGTTTTGTGTTCTGCCCCATTCCCGAGCCTGTTGCTAAGGAACCTCTGATCGACCCCCCGTATTCCCCAGTCTTGGGGGACTTTCATATCAGGGGGACACCCCCAGACCCCCGAAGTCACCACTTATTCAGAGCTTCCCTAACTGAGACATCCTTGCGATATTCGACAGGATGAACTCCCTGACTTGATCGGGCCGGCATATGGGCATCGGTAAGTTTCTAAGCCGAGACCTTCGTTTGATTAGGGAATCTCTGAATAAGTCTCGAATCATGAGATAATAGTGACAGGATTTATTCAAGGAGATTTACCGATGATAGATGGGCCATCGTTTGCCAGCCTCGCCTATGACAATAAGAAGAAAAGGACCCGCCGGGAAAAGTTTCTGGCGGAGATGGACCAGGTGATTCCGTGGGCAGATCTTTTAAAGATTATCAGGAAGCATTA
>Ga0233437_1001024_pt1 | contig 55160 bp, 42 predicted proteins | sample SI_122_August201_FD_182714 | JGI IMG/M metagenome (GOLD analysis project Ga0233437, IMG submission 182714) | Seawater microbial communities from Saanich Inlet, British Columbia, Canada - SI_122_August2016_200_MG | ecosystem: Environmental > Aquatic > Marine > Inlet | place: Canada: British...
TCATCATAACCATTATTATTGGGTTTAAAGGATAATTTAATGCTGTAACGTGGCTCTGAGTTATTCTCAAGGAAGCTCTCGATAGCACTCGGCTCAAAGACCTTGTGTTTTTTTGCTCTGCGTACTGCCACCAGGATGTCATCAACCCGGTAGTTCACCTTTAAGGCCAAGAGACTGCGCAAGTGATGATTGATCACTGCATAGAATTTTCTATTGAGATGATGTGTAAGGTTTTTAAAATAAGTAAAAGCAGCTACTATGCATGGCTTCGGAATGGACCTTCTGATCGCTGGAAGGAGAATGAAAGCCTTTTGGTTGATATTCTGGATATTTTTGAAGATAGCAAGGGTTCCTATGGTAGTCCAAGGATCACTAAGGAACTTCATGCTCAAGGCAAGAAAGGCTCCAGACCAAGGGTTGCCCGGATTATGCGAGCAGCCGGAATACAGGCCAGACGGCGAAGAAAATTCAAAGTGACGACTGATTCCAAACATAACTATCCAATTGCCCCCAATGTTTTGGATAGAAAATTTTCGGCCACACGACCAAGTGAAATTTGGGTCTCGGATCTCACCTACGTTAGAACTCATAGTGGTTGGCTCTATTTGACCGTTATCATTGATCTATTTGACAGAAAGGTTGTTGGATGGTCAATGAGTAAAGATCTCACCACAGCGAATACAATTATTCTTGCATGGTTTATGGCAATAACTAACCGCCCGATTACCGAAGATTTGATTTTTCATTCAGACCGTGGCATCCAATATGCTTGCGATGACTTCACAAAGCTTCTGAAGTCAAATGAATTAATCATAAGAAGCATGAGTAGAAAGGGTAATTGTTGGGATAATGCCGTCGCTGAAAGCTTCTTCAAAACTATCAAAGTCGAGTGGATATATACAAATAGTTTTGTGAATCAAACCCAAGCCACGCTTTCAATCTTTGAATGGATTGAAAGCTGGTACAACAAAAGAAGACGCCATTCAGCTTTAGGATATAAAACAATAGATGAGTTTGAGATAATAAATAGTAATTTTAACAATGCAGCTTAGCTTAACTCAGCGTCCATCATTTTGTAGCAGGTCCATTCAGTTAGGATAATAGAATGCCATTGTGACTTATTCATCTCCAAACTGGTATAGTAAATTCCACTATCAAGATTTCTTAAATCAAGTTGAAGATATGCCTGGCCTGCTGTTAGGACAACTGTCTTTTTCAATACTTGAGCTCCTCGTGAGTCATAGATGCCAATAACTTCAGAAACCATATTTGGGCTTGAAACCTCAATATTTAGAACCCCAGAGGTGGGGTTTGGGTAGAGAACCAATGATGACTCCAAATCAAAATGATATCGCCCAGAAACAGAATAATCTTTCAACTCAAACGGATCTCTGGCACTTCCAACAATCATGTCCGACTCAAAGGTCACATGCTCGGTGTAATTCAACCATATCTCGTTATCATTATTGCAATACTTGAATCTAACTTGCTCTCCATTAGCGTCATTGCTGTATATCATAACATCATATATCCAATGGGATGAAGGAAGGAAATATTGTCCCAATGCAATTCCTCGAAGCTCATCACCAACATAGGCTAGAACGACATTCCCAGCACTCCCAAGGCTATAGTTATCTTTGTTAACTATGACTGTCACCTGACCAGTATATTGATAATCTGCAGGATCAATCTGCCATTGATTCCCTGTTTGTGAGAACTTTTGTTCCTGTATTGCCAAAGGAATTTGGCCAGTATCTGGGTAGATCAATGTTGCAGAATGGCTTGATTTAAGTATGTATCCTTCGAGTGGATAAAGTGTTGTAAGATCTCCGTACCATCCGTATCCATCATAGAAAGTTGAGGAATTATTTTGACTAGAGATCATATCACCTTCAATTGGTGACAATGTGGACAAGGCGGAGGTGATGTCAATTGGTCCCCTGGATGGAAAACCAATCCAATTCCATCCAATATTTACAGTGATCGGAAAGTCTTCAGGATATGCAGGGTATGCCGCAAGCTTGTATTCATTTGGGCCACCTAAATAAATTCTGTAGCTCTCCGCTGGTGATATTGTCTCAAGTGAACCAAACCATCCATGGTTGTTAAAAAACATAGAGGATTTGGAATGATTCTTTATATAATCTCCTTCGCGAAGATACAGATTCCCAAGAATGTTTTGAATACTCATGTCTTGTTGCTGGAAATTTATACTAAGCCAACTCCAGCCAGGAGGAAATGTTTTGGAGACTCCAATCTGCGCATGATAATTTAAAATGATGAGTGAGTCTGGATCTCCCAGGACAGTGTTGGGAATAATTTTGAACGATTCAAAAAGATTATATATACTATCAGCCTCAGGAACGTAGAACTGGAAATGCATATCCTCACCTGTTTCATTGTTGCCAAAACAGTTAATCATAAAGTACTCTTCTCCATTACTGTTTGTCAACCCAGACTTTCCAACTCCACGTATTTCATCGTTTGAAAATGCAGCAATCTTCCATCCATTCATGTCAACTGTCTGATTTTCAAACTTGATAGAACAATAAAGAATTGTTAAGTAATCAAACTTAGTTGGATCAACCTCCCAGTCAGGTCCACAGCGAAAAGCTTCAATAGTTATTGTATCAAATCCAGTGCATCCATTGTAATCACGTACACCAACACTATACTCCTTAATTAATCCATTCTTAAAGTCTTGTTACGTGACATAATATCTCCTACCCTGAATACTTGGTACATTCCAAGTGTAAAAGGCACCCAAACCGGCATCTAATTTGATTGTGTCACCACAATGAAGTCTGGTATAATCGTTTTCAGCTAGTTGAACATTCAATGAATTATATATAGTAATACGCTCAACAAAATCCAAGTTCACACCTTTATATCTGGTTTCAACACGTACGTCATACTCACCCGGTGCTGGTGCAACCCAATTCACCATATGATCTATGTCAGTGTAAAATATGGCATATGTTCCTCCTGATTCTGGATCGATAATGGTAAAAGTAGAATTTCGAGAATAACCAAAATCAGCTATCAAGAAAAGGAGTGTGGTATCCCCAAAACAATTATTACTAACGCCTAAGTGCTCTCGCACATAATTGCTCATATCGAATTGTGGTAACCCTAAGCTGCTGGTTCCGCCTTCTCCCGTTTCATTATCGAGCAAACGCACTCCATATTCCTGGTAATCTGACAATTGCCGCCCCATACCATCTGGTCGATTTATCACTCCCAGATAATCCTGATCTTGAAAGGCGCAGTAGATTTTACCATTCGGAGCCAATTGCAAGGCGCCACAAGGGATCTCAGGATTATGTCTCAGAATGTTAACGGTTTCTGTAATATTCGGATTGGTTAAATCCCATTGGTAGATTGTACCTCCTTCTTTCGACGAGCCATATAAAAACCTTCCAGTTGGAGAAAACTCAACCCCGTAGGCGTCATAAATCGCTTCCCTCTTGTTATTTGGGTCACCAGCGGGTAACATCGCCTCGGACATATATCTGCTTATTTGTCCATTTTCCCGATTGAAGCGCAAAAGATGAAAGCTTTTATGCCCTTCAACTGCCACAGCGATTCGATCTCCTTGGTTGCTAACTTTTATATAACCAATGGCCCCATGATTGGCTCCATTATCATCGGTTCGGTTATCATGTTTTGCTCCGACCTGAATGGTGGCATGTGGATAAATTGCATCAGTCAAGCGAAATTGGTTGAAGATATCTGAATCAAATAAATGGGTAAGTAACCAATAACCGGGAATACCGGTTTCTTCAACCAGATTTGGCCCAAATGGAATGGACAAAAACTTCTCTGTTGAATTGGGTTGTAAGGGATTGCTTGAATAATCCTGTATTAACGCACCACTGGGATTGCTGGGTGAAAAGTCAAATATGTAAGGGTGTCCACCGCTGTTATTCGCTCCAGGAGCATTATCCGTAATTCTTGTAGTAAAAAGGTAATACTGGCGATCATTCACAGGGTTAGGAACAATACTGGCAGCCATTGTTGATGATTTGTGGCCTGCCAGATTTGTCGCGATGACTTCATGATTTGCATTCCATACGGTGATCCCATTGGTATAAAAAAGTAAGTTCCCAAGAGAATCTGATATACAGGCCACTCCTTCTCTTGCCTCCATTTTGCTCCCGACGATAGGAACTGGATATTCACCACTGAAATCAAGACCAGCATTATTTCCAAAATACCAGATGTTTGCTTCCTTTTGAGCTTCAATATCATTGAACCCAGCAAGACAGATAACTGTTATAATGATTATGAACCAAGTTTTTTTCATGGCTCTTCATATTGAATTAGTTGAGAAAATGGTTGAGTTAATAAAGGTACATTAATGGAGTGAAATACTTGATCTTACACCTTGATTTATTTAGGGAGCTTCATCTTAAGCCCTTTATGGCTTCCCTGAACAAAGAACAAAGGGTGAGATTGCAAAGTCAAATCTGAACGTTTTTTTCGAAAGGGGAAACAGGGATTGCACTTGCATTAACTCACTTTACAACATTAGGGAATTGTTATTCGATCCCATGAGAATCCTCCATACCGGTCAGAAGTGGTTGGTTGACGTCTCGCTTAATCCCTTGCGAGCTTCTGTTCACAATCAGTCCTTTATACAGCGGACGGAGGCACCATTATACTTTTTCTGTCTAAGACTTGAGAATATACCCACAGTATTGGGAATAAAAGGGACCACAACTCTAGGATTATCCAAATCAGTAGTGTCAACATGTGTTGACCAAAAAAGAGCCATTTCTCCTAACCCCTGATAGTATTGACCAGATCCCCAACGAAGTGGCACATATTCACCGGCAGGCAAGGCACTGAAACCAGTTGTGTTATTAGCTGGGGGGGTGAAAACCGAAGGATATTCCCAATGATCCCATCCAGTAACTCGCAATAAGCCTCCATTGTATGTAAGATTTTGGTGAGAGCCTGGATAATTCCGGGTTTCATTAAGCAAAGTCATCCATTCAATTTGACTAGGTAAATGCCAGCCTTCAGGACAGAATCCCCTTACTGTGCTTATGTTTTCATTACAACTAGCATGGCTGTCCATAGCAGCTGGCCAATTGTATAAAACTCCATAATCTTTGTAAGCTAATAGCGATTTTGCTTCATTAACATCTTCTCCCCAGTATTCATAAACATAACATCTCGGTTCAATAGATGATGAATCTGATGGCCAACTTACATTTGGGAGGTAAGCAAGATTCTCTGCCATCCAAATCTGGGTCCCGATCTTAACGGTTCTGTATGTTTTTGAATCCCTGGTATCAGTGAAGGAACCAGTTGGATTCAGGCCCTCGCCTATTACGGTATGTCCAATCTGTTTCCCATATCCAGTCCCGGCTATGTTCGTTCCATATGCTCTAATATAATACCTTGTATATGGAGATAATGATGGAATAATTGCACTAAAACTATTTGAGTTTGAGTTGACTACAATATGGTTCTTATCACGCGTAGGATATGGCATGGTATCCCAACAAACACCAATCTCGAAGCAATTTGAAATATTGTGGTCAGTAACTTCTCCATATACCTTGATTTCATCAATACTTAGTGAGTCTACCCTCAAGGTTTCAACTTCAGCAATATCATAGTTATCCTTTATACACCTTACTGATCGGCCCATTGCCTTTTCGTCATATAAATGACTGTGCCTTACCCCATTGAGACTATCTTCCATATAGAATGACCAAGTTTCATCGGGATCATATTTGTTTACAGTTGATGAAGCATAAAAAGTGAACCCCTCGAAGCAATTTGCCCAAGGATTGTTAACTTCTGACGATCTACATATACCTGGAAGTGCATTGAATTGGGATGAATTCTGACCGGCCATCGAGCTCCAGAGTGTATCTGATTTAAGCTTCAATCCTGCATTATCACCAAGGAAATTTGTGAGCTGGGTCCATTCAGACCGACTTGGGATATGCCATCCGTTTGGACAGATGCCTTGAATAAATGTTTGAGAATTGTAATCTACTTGTTGCGAATTCACTGTAGCTAGCCAGTTATATAAACCTCCAAATAATAAATAGTTAGGGTGTTCTTTTGCCTCATTTACATCAGTACCATAATAGCGTAGAACATAGATGGTCTCATCTCTATATGAGTAGAAAAATCCAGAATTAACCCATGGCAAATACGCGAGATTCTCCTGCATCCAGAGTTGCTCTCCAATCTGAACAGATGTATACGACCTATAATGAGGATCAACGCATTCCGCGAATATCACGTCATAATGCGTTGAGTTTTTAGGTGAACCAGTGAAAATAGTTTGATAAATCCGACTCGTGCATTCAAATGAGATGATATCTCCAATCGTATAATCCAGGAAATTTTCATCCGTCACACTTTTAAACCGATTTGAAGAGTTCCCGGCTGTGTGATTATTGGGGCTATTATGTAATACGGTAATGGGTTGATTAGTCCCATTTGAGCAAATAACAACATGACTCTTTTGAAACGATTGTGTTCTTACCGTTATAAAATATAACCCCTCTTTTTCAAAATGAATTTCACAACTTTGCTCCCCTTGCATTAATTCCTTTTCATCTCGCCATTCTATTTGTCCAAGATGATTGAATACTTCAATAGTTACTGTTTCAGACTTATATGTGACAAAGTTGAGCGTGGCAATTGCCGAGGTAGGATTCGGGTATAATTGCGAATTGAAGGGATTTGAATAATTGTCCTCGATTCCTGTGCTCACAGACAAAAGTAAAGTCTCATTCCCACGAAAGGTAATTGATTGATTTGTGCTTAAATTCGTTGCTGTTACAAGGTCAATATTTTTTACGGCTCCTTTCCCTGAGAATGTTACCTCGAAATTCTGAGCCATGGAGGAACCCCCAAGGAACACAACAAAGAAGAAAAGAAAAACCTTGTTCATATTATTGTTTGGTGTTTTGTTTCAGCAAAATTCGTCTAGTTCTTAGGCTAAAGTTAGAGGATACTTTTAAGTATTCAAAGAAGTACAATTCATTTTAAAATCGCATCTCCTTTTCTGGTATGTTCGCTGCTTAATGTTTTCTCATCGAGCCAAGATCACGTGATCTCTTCCAAAATACACATAAGCCGGTGTTACATTATTTAATGTAGATGCCTTGGGAAGGTTCAGGGCATTTACCTATTTCTGTTGAACCAATTTGAGGGGAGCGTTAAAAAATGGATGATCGGCAAGTTTAATCGCATTATCCATTTCACTCATCCTAATATATCGAAGAAATGCTTTTTCTGTTCTATGTCCTGTTATCCTCATTATATGAAGAGGTTCAACTCCGTCCAAAAAAGCATTGGTTGCAAAACTTCGTCGAGCAGTGTGGCTAGAAATCAAGGCGTACTTAAAATGAGTCACATCGGTCCTCATGTTTCCCTTCTTTATTGGAATAATTACACTTTCACTAATCTTTGCCAATTTGCCCAATACTTTCAGATACTCGTTCATTTTCTGATTGCTAATGACGGCAGGAAAATTCCAGTCATTTTTTTCAAGAATAAGTTTAACCCGATAATGAATCGGCATGACAACCAATTTATCTCCCTTTATCGTTTTGAGACGAATGTTTTTCTTTTCCAAAACATTCTCGGGTCTAAGATTTCTTAGGTCTGAGTATCTTAGTCCAGTATAACAGCCAATAAGAAACACATCCCTAACTTTACCTAACTTCGAGTTATCGACCAACTTCAAATTCCATAATGCATCTAAGTCATCAGAATTCAAATAAATCTTGTCAACATCCTCACGAAGTACTCTAAATCTCTTTGATCGATATTCTGGGCTAGTATTTAATCCTCTCTCCCTTGCCTCATTGAGAAAGACTTTCAAATTCTTAATCTGTTTTCCTATTGTATTTATCCATTTATTCTGGTTTGTTAGAAATTCAACAAAATCGTAATACCAATCGAGGTTAACCTCACGTAGCTCCGATTTGATAGACTTGCTTTTCATAAAATCGTCAATATGCTTAAAAGTATTTCTATAGGCCTTAATTGTCCCAACCGAGCGAACTGAACTTACTTCCACAATAAACTTTTCAATGAATGGCTTCAATCCATTCTCTTGATAATCCTCAGTAGGATTTATCACATTCTTAAACTTGCCAGTTAATTCGCTTTTAGTGGGTGCCTGACCGATGTTCTGAAAATCCCTAATAATGACACGACATTTAACTTCAATGTTTTCTAATCTGCTAATCAAACTCAACCTGCCTGAAAAATCAGAGTTTGCTCTCGGCCTTTGCTTGGATGCATTCCAGTTTCGCGGCAAAATTTTTTCCTTCGTTGACAGTTTGATTCTAAAGCCACCTGACCTATATATCAGATATATTATTGTCGCCTTCTTCGACAAAGGCTCTTTGAGAACAAAACGAATCTGTGTCATATTGAATAAAGGTAATATAATTCCACAGGGGACGCAATAGGGGACGAATTACGTTTCTTAATATTTGTTTCCTTTTGTTTTGATGACAAAGGAACTACAGCTAACTGCCGCCTGAAAGGCCTTTCAGAGACTGCATTGACCTAATATGAAGAAAAATAAACAAAGAAGGTGGTTGCCCTGGTCGGACAACTTTGGAACATCACAACCCGCTTTGAGTGAACAACTTTTGGCGGGTTTTTTGTTGCTTGCGCACCAATAGGGCATGACATTGGACATTTTCCTTGATTATTATTTCTTGATAAAATTAGTGATTTTTCATCACAACCTGAATACCATTCCTATCCTCCTCTCATCAATTAGCAGATTAACCTTCTGCCATTGGAACCAGGATGACACAAACGCTGCCACCCCTATCCCAATAAAAGAATATCCAGGGAAGAAGAAGTTGTCAGGATGGACCGCTGTGTCTATTTTACCTCTGGTGATCTCTCTACCGACATATACCAGCATACCACCCCCTATCAAGCATACAGATCCAGGTACAAGCCCTTGCTTAACCTTGAATTGTTCAGATGGAATTGATATTGTATCGGGCCAGGAGTCGCTTAGAACCTGGGAAAGTGATGCTATTGATAGGGATATAACAATCCCAATAAGAATGATTGTTCTTTTCATGATATTATTGGTTAAGAATGAAATTGAAGCATGTATTATGCCTCAGACGGTAGTTGATAGATAGAATTTAAAGCACTTGGTAGGACCGTGTATCCAGTGCACCGGTACCACTTTACCCCTTTATAATACAAAAGAAAAGTGGTGCAAATGTGGAACAGTGATAAACAAAAAGGCTAAACAGCACTAATCTACCAAAAACTCAAAATTCATTTTTCGGATTATCTTTGATTTGGATTTACACTCAAACTGAACATCGAATGTCAAAGTACAACAGGCTAGGAAAAACCCTCATTATAGTTTCGTGGATCGGGCTTGGGTTGATTTTTTTCTATTTCATCGGATGCGCTTTTTATGAACTACGATTTTATAAGTTGATGATCATTTCCCCTTCTGCCTTTGTATGGACATTCTTTTTAGTTCAGAGGTTTGGAATGAAGGAAAAAAAAGCCACATAAAACGAGGACAGAATCATCAAATTCCCAATCACTCTCCAGTCCCGCTTATCTTCCAATTCTATATAAATAGCAACTTAAGCGGTACTATACCCCCAGATCATAAAACAATCTGGAGGCTTGAATAATAATACCATTCACCCTGTATCTGATAAGCCAGATGGCCCTGAGGTAATGTCTTAACCATGTCAACAGAATATTGCTTATACTGGAATAATTCACCCAGATTAGCCGTAGAAATAATAGTGAACGGGCAATAGATCCTGATGATCCTATTTGGGGTGTAAACAAGCAGTGAATAGGGGCTTAAATACACCATCTTCATTTCTTCTGTACCCATAGTAAAATCAGGCTAACCAGAAGCTCTCAGAAGGCCGCTTTAAGGCGCTTTGAAGACCCCAAATAAACGATGAAGCACTGATTTCGGGCTAAATAACGGTCAATATACAAGCCCTTAGAGGCCTCTGTGAAGAGATTGAATAGCTGCCATAAACCAACCTCTCCTGATGAGTCTTTTTGGAAGTTTTCATCCTCATAAAAGCCCCGTACAACTGATGAAATTTGTGAATCTGTAAGCAGTAATTCTGGTATGGATTTTCTTATAGAAGTGGGGAGAAATGGATACATCCTCAGCCGTCCAATCAGCTTTGCAAATTGACTTTCTGTTAGTGAATAATTACTCAGGTCTTTTAAGAATCTGATTTGCTCTAGTGGTTGATAATCCGTTAGCATTTTGAATACCTCACCAGCCAACTCATGTAGCGTTCGTACTCGTAAATCAGCCTTTATACCATCTGTCCATACGCAGAGATTACAGCAAACCTGCACCTGGAACCCAATGAATACTTTGAATCGCTCAGCTGTCTTCTTAGCATATAGGTTTTCATGGTTGTAGGCTCTCACTCCACCTATAACCAGATTGAGGTCATTGCCATTGATACTGTCATGTATACCCGGTATCTCAATAACAAAAGCCATGCGTTCGCAATAAACGGTCTTCTCATCATCTGTCAGCATTTTGGCAGGTTTTCCCATAGCTTCAGGAATCCGACCTTTGATCGTGTGTGAGACCCGGACAGCAGGTTCGAGGATTGTTTCTCCAGCAAAAAACTGGCTTGCTGTTTCGTGCACGGCTTCAATAAACTGAGAATGGGAGATGGTGCTTTCATTGTCTTTAGCAAATGAAGGTATGATGCAGTCTGCCTTTAGCCTGTCTGGTTCGATTGAGATGGTATTGGCTCTTAAAAAAGAATCCCGCGACTTTATTTGTGCCACGGGACTCGCTATCTGTTTAACTGGTAATAATTCCATATGGTTTTTTGGTTATAGTTTGACTTCATTTCCGTTTAGTTGAGCCTTTCTGACCAGGAATTCTGACTTGAGAGGTTCTTGCATTTCAGGATGATCTTCATACAGCTGACGTAGATCCTCGATAGAAGGAGCTTCAGCTATCAGTTCTTTTACTTTATCGACTGGAACGACAGCGTCATTGCACCACTCTTTGATTGTTACGCCAGTACTTGGATCAACCACAAATGGAGTGTTTCCTGAGAACAGACCAGTGCGATCTTTGATTGAAACAGCGTTGTGGCGGATATCCAGTCCCAAGACTACAGTAAATTCATAATCCATTCCGTCTCTCTGTACTCCTTTCATCCCAACTTTCTCAGGTACCATCTTCCCATTCTTATCAGTCAGGACATAATCCTGTTTACTGCGGATCGTGGCAATGATATGGGCTTCTGCCTGGAGCATTCTTTGTACAAAGGCATTGTGACGTGGAGTCAGCTTAGCCCAGTTGGCGAAACTATTGCCTGGCATATTCCCATGTACGTCTAATATACCACCTATCCCTTCCCATTCGTGGGATATAGAGTCGATGATAATAGCTTTCATCCCAGCGTTTATACAGGTTTCAAGAGCTTCTATGTACTTCTCTGGAGGGAAGGCTTGAGAGATACCCAGGACGTTATACGGGCCTAAATGAGCGTATAGATGAGCTGAATTGTGCTCTGAGTCAATGACTGCTATTTTAGTCCTGTCTCCTACCAGACCGTAGGCTAGTAGTAGAGAAGACATTGTTTTTCCAGAACCACTTGGGCCCTGGATAGCTAATTTGATTCTAGTTTGTTTGCGTTGTGCTTGTTTTAAGTTCATTTTATTTTTGTTAGGAAGTGAATTACTATGTATGTTTATAAGTACAATCTAACCTTTGGAATATCATTATTATGGATGTAAATCAATTTTGGATAGAATTAGTGCTTTCTTGCTTAATTGCAATGGTAGCCTTGTGGGCTTTATTAGTTTCCATGAGAACAAGAAATGACCAGAATTATATTAAGTGGTTTGAATCTTTTAACTCACTTGTAAATACGGAACACCTTTTTGAAGGAAAGTTGGATGCTCATGCTTTAACCGGAAAAGTTGCTGATGATGAAAAAGTTAATCCTAAAATGCTTATGTATTATGATGCAATGCTAACAACCATTTGGATTGGTATTTCTACAAATCAATTTCGAGTGAAGAGATTAAGACGGATTCGATTCTTTATGAGGAAGCATACATATGAAAAAATGGTAACGAAGGCGTTAGAAATGGACAAAAAGATTTTCTTTATCCATCCAGAATCTTATCCTGGCAGACTGGTTCGCTCCGAAAGCTTTATTTATGCATGGGAAGAATATCTACACCGCTTTTGGAATTCAAGCCCCAGAGGTATAACATCGGTAATAATTAATGCTACGATTTCTAATTATAAAGAATCAGAGATACGCAATCCTCGATAAAATATCTTTGTTATTGAATATTGTCATCCTCAAAAGATAAATACTCTTCGCTAGTGATGACCAGATGATCCAGCAGGTTAATATTCAATATTACTCCAGCCTCTTTGATTTTCTTTGTTAGAGCTATATCAGCTTGACTGGGTTGAGTATTGCCGCTCGGATGGCAATGAGCGATAACAATGGCCGATGCGTTTGCTTTTAGTGCTGTCTGGAATATGATGCGGATATCAGCAATTGTACCATTCAATCCTCCGACAGATACTTGATAGTATCCCAGGACCTGACTAGCACGGTCAAGGCATAGCATATAGAAGTATTCACGATGCTGTAGTGATGGGAAGATCCTGCGAAATACCTGATCAGCATCTCTGCTACAACTGATTCTGGTATTATCGGTTATAATATTTCTGGAATAAGATATTTCTATCTCAGCCATGTTGGTTTTCTGAGTATTCATGATATTTGAATTAGAAGTTAGAATAAGGGAGACCACCTAAATGATCCCCCCTTCAGCCTACAAAACAGATTCCTGTGATGCAGGTTTTGCGCCAATAACCTCGTCCGCAAACAAGGTCTCCTCCAGCGATTCAGTTTCTTCAGAATACTGCCACCTATGATTTAATGTCAGGATCTCTCCTGTCTTTTCATCAGTGACCTCATAGGCTTCACATTCGACTCTTTTAATTGAGCCGGGTAGCTCCTGACCAATTAATTCCTTGCATTGATCTTTTGTCATTGTACAACTGACTGTACTCTCTTTCCTCGTGGCATAATATCGTCCCGTTGAACGAGACTTAACCATTTCTAAACCTCCAGCCAGAACAAGAACATTGAATTCCTCTCCGTCTGAGTTTAAGCGGTTTTCATAAGCAATAATCTGTACCATAGTGTTTCATTTTTGAATTAGTAATAGTGATAAAGGTGACGGGAGGAGTTGCCCCATTCAAAGGCGCGAGGGGGTTGATTGAAGGGAATGGCTATGTCTATCAGATCCTCAAAAAAATTATGAAAAAAAATCATATTGAGTTTCTTGTCTGAATCTTAACAAATCTTGTCACAGTCTTCATCGTCACGGTTCTGATAGTGAATACTTTTATTTGGTCAGTATTTCAATATGTCGTAACTTTTTGGTTACTAAACCTAATTAACCAAACACATTCAAAATCATGAAAAACCTCTTAAACGTGGCTATTGGGATTGTTGTTCTTTCGTTTTGTGCCTGTAACAACAATGTTAACATCAACAATGACTTAGCAGAAATTGAAAAAACTCGAGAACAGCTTATCACATCAATGAATAATGATGACGTTCACGGGATTATGAATGCCCTGAGTGAAAATCATATTACTTTGTCTCCAGATGAGCCAGCCTATGTTGACGAGGAAAAACTTAAAGCCTATCATGAAGCCAGAATTGATCTGTTAAATTTCAAAGCAAAATTCGTAACGGAGGATATCCAATTATCGGGGGATTGGGCATTTGAATATTTCACAAACGAAAGTGTGGTGACTCCAAAAGATGGAGGTAATTCTAGTTACAGCACTGGCAAGGGATTATGGATTTGGCATCGTGAGAAAAATGATGATTGGAAACTTTCTCGATCAATTTGGAATAGCAATGAACCAGCTAATACTGTTAATTCTGCAGATAATGTTGAAATTAGATTTGATGTAAGAGGAGAGGGTGAACCAGCTCTTGTTTTCGTACATGGATGGAGTCGTCATCGTGAAGACTGGAAAGATCAACTAACCCATTTTTCTAAAAATCATAAAGTTGTTTCTATTGACTTGGCTGGATTTGGTGATTCAGGGAATAACCGAAGAGATTGGACAATGGCTGCATTTGGAGAGGATGTAGTTGCAGTCATCAAGAAATTACATATTGAAAAAGCTATTCTAATCGGTCATTCAATGGGAACCCCCGTAATAATAAAGGCTGCTCATCAGATACCAGATAAAATTGTGGGTTTGGTTCCAGTAGATATGTTACATGATGTTGGAGAGAAAAAAACTGCTGATCAACTAGAAACAATGAAAAATGATTATATGGCAATGATGGTTGCCCCTGATGAAGAAAGAGTTCGTTCGTGGTTTGTTAGCGAGATAGACAACGATATTGTTGAAGAGTTTTGTCATTACTACGCCAATGTTAAGAAACAGGGATGGAAAGAATCAATTCATTCAACATTTAGTTGGATGTCTGACATGCAGGAAGCCGATCTTAAAATCACTAAAGCTCCAATTATCTGTATAAACTCTGATCTCAGGATTCCCAATGCTGAATTTGTGAAACAATATGCTCCAGCATTTGAATACAAAATAATTAAAGGAATTGGTCATATGGTTATGTGGGATGCTCCAAATAAATTCAATATGCTACTGGAGGACTGTATTAAAGAATTTAGCAGTGTAAACTAGGTTAGATCAATTGTCCAATTATCCAATGACTCAATAAACTTGATAGCTGGACTAATCATTGCATTACAATTTAGTTTTAATAACTTAGTTATCTGAACCTTACACTAAAATCCATGAAACTCTTCAAACCCATATTTAAGCATTGGTCATTTCTGGCTGATTTTATAGTAATCGTAGCAGGTATTCTGGTTGCAATATCTCTTGATAATTGGAATCAGGATAGGCAAGACAGGAAAATGGAACAACAATACTTGGAGCAGTTATATGTTGACTTCTCAGAAACCAACCTAAGACTGACTAAAAATAATAATACAACCTTAGAGTCTGTAGCCAATATGGTTAAGGTCATAAATATCATTCAGGATAAAACAGCCTATTCTGCTGATTCTCTTGACTATTGGTTGACTAAGGGGCGTGGAACTGAGGATTTTAGAGTTAAGGATGGCACATACAAATCCCTTATTAACTCTGGCCAATTAGGGATAATCAGGAATGATTCATTGAGATCACGGCTTGCAGAATACCAAGGTCTAATTGATGTTGACATTCAGAAACTTCAAACAGATTGGGCATATATATATTCTTTAAGCATCGAATCTTTCTTTATGACTGAATTATCAGGTTATGGATGGATATCACACTATTACTCGCCTCCACCAGGATTGACGTCAACGAATAGATTTCCTGATGATTATTCCAAATTGATAGATGATAAACGATTTCTACGATTCTGCCTTAACATTATGGAATCAAGGAATCATCAACATTATTGGTTCGAAAGAATTTTGGTACATAATCGAGAGATTATCTCACTCCTCGAAGCCGAATTGGGGATTGAACCAAAAGAAGTTGAATCAGCTGAATAACTCAGTCCCCTGTATCAAGAATGAATAAACCAGCTCTACAATTACTAACCCTTCTACGGATAAGGTTCTGAACGTTTGAATATCTGCTATTCGGATGTTAGCTAAGTATTTGTATAGAGAGTTAAATATCATTCCCTTCCAATGACTACTATTGGTCAAGTCTGGCTAAGGTCATAACTTAGTGGTAACCAAACCTTACTAGTCATGAGAACAAAAAACAGTGAACATGCTTTGCTGGTTCTATTAGTTGGAATTGTTTTGATTATTCCTGAGTCTTGCAACCCTGAATACTCTACTAATCGGGTTTATCCTCCTTTGGAGCTTGGTGAACCTTTTGAATTTTCTGATTCAAGAGATAGCAATACTTACCGTGCTTACAAGATCGGAGAACAAACCTGGATGAAGGAAAACCTGGCCTATTTGCCCTCATGTAGTCCCTCTTCAGAAGAATCAGATACAGCTCTACTTTATTACGTTTATGCTTATGAAGGTACAAATGTTTCTTCAGCAAAAAATGAAGACAATTATAATCAATACGGGGTACTTTACAACTGGAAGGCGGCATTGGTTTCCTGTCCTTATGGATGGCATCTACCAATTGATCAAGAGTGGAAAATCCTGGAACTTTTCTGTGGAATGCAGACGTATGATGTTGACAATGATGGTTGGCGTCGTACTCATGATGTTGGCCATCAGCTTATCTATGACGAATATTATGGCTATAATAGAAGTGGTTTCAATGGATTATTCGCGGGTATGCGTCGCCTTAACGGAAAACGTGGTATTGGTGATTATGAGGGAGGCTTTTATGGTCTTCACTCTAATGCTAATTTTTGGACTATTTCACCATGTGATTCGCTTAACTCATGGGTTCGTGAAATTTGGTCAAGTGCTGAAGGGGCAGTATATCGTGATCCTCAAAACATTAAGTATGGCTTCTCAGTCCGCTGCATAAAAGATGAATAGGAATTGCACTTGTGCACTGCTTTTCAAAGTACGTTAGTGCATTCAATACCATTGGTTGGCTCCAGGTGATAAGGCATGAAGTAATTTGCCTGGTAGAAGCTCTTTGTAAAGAAACGGTATTGTATTACCTTTGAAAGGGGGCAACCATAAAACAGATGAAACAGATTATTTTCCTTGCAGTCCTTGCAATAGCAAGCATTTCAGGTATTACGCAGAATATCGAAATAACCTTTACGGGTAAGGGTGAAGCAACAGTGGTGGATAGCGTGACAGCTACTAATCTGGCAAATAATGAATCAATTACTGTACCTGGAAATGTATCATTGATCCTTACAGGAATGACAGGAGTTATTGACCTTGTTCAGTCTCAGATGCAAATCCATTTTTTTCCCAATCCATTCAATAATGTTGGCCAGTTAACTGTTTATCTGAATCATCAAGGCTATGTTGAAGTCAGCTTGAGAAATATTATTGGCCAGCTTATGTGTTCTCAATCAAAACACTTACCAAGTGACGAACACAGTTTTAATATCAGTATCCAAGAACCAGGTATTTACTTCGTCAACGTTGCCTCAAGTAGTCGCAATGAAGGCCTCAAAATAATATGTACCGAAGCCGCAGGATCAACAAGCTACATTGAATATATCGGCATTGCCCATAATACTCTTGATACTGGTCTGGCCAGCCAATTTAAGGCTGCCAATAGTCAGTTCACCCTAAAATACAAACAAGGTGATTATATTCATTACAAAGGACATAGTGGCAAATTTACTACGATCATAACTGATAGTGTTATTGAATCCAAGGCTATTGAACTTGAATTTATAAACTGTACTGATAATGATGGACGGACATATGAGGTTGTAAAAATTGATGAACAAATATGGATGGCAGAGAATTTGGCATATCTGCCCACTATTGATTCTGCAAATCGTGGTGCTTACTTTGTTTACGGATATAATGGAGCCATTATTGAAGAGGCTAAAGCAACTGATAATTATAAAACTTACGGTGTTTTATATAAGGGGCGATCTTCAACAATCTCATGCCCTAATGATTGGCATTTGCCGAGTGATGAGGATTGGATACAATTGGAGTCCTCGTTGGGAATGAATGAATCTGATCATAATTCTGAGGGATGGCGTATTTCAGGAAATGTTGGTCGAAAATTGAAATCCAGAGATGGCTGGAAAAATGGCGGTAATGGATCAAATTCTAGTGGTTTTAATGCCTTGCCAGGTGGATATCATTTTCTTTATGGAGGTGATTTTGATGTGGGTGCTGTTACATATTATTGGACATCAACCCCCAAAGGTTCATCCTACTCCTGGAAGCGTCTGCTGTACTATTCTAATCCAGGAATAGACCGTAGTGATGCTGATAACTATCTCGGTTTTTCCGTCCGCTGCATAAAAGACGAATAAATTAGCTATACAGAGAGTATTACGACAGCAACTAACTCTTCTCCAGATAAGGTTCACTACGTTTGAATATCAGCTATTCGGATGTTAGCTTAGTATTTGAAGAAAGAGTGATTAAGGTATTCAATTCTCACATTCCTACCACAGCTAACTTCCTGTTTTAAGTGTTATATATTACTTATTTGATATGTCAAAGGAGGGCAATTTCTCTCAACAAATAAGGTTGGGGTGAGCAATCAAATTTTTACACCACATATCTAAGGTATTTATTAGGGATAAGTGGTGTCATTTGACCAGTATCTCATGAGAAAGGTCAGATTGGATGCGATAGGTGTTTTTTCCATATCCTGTAAAGTATTATCCCCGGTAATATCACACACTGTTACAGATCAGGATGTAGGGAAGCACGAATAAACCTTGGTCTGTAAATAGCCGCATCAATAGCCATTTCCCATATTGAGTTGGCATTGATTATGTATGTCACGAGCAATTCATTTTGTCTTGATAAGTGCAAGTGCCCCTTGGCAGCATAGGTAAAGTATTCTTTCCCTCTGTCAAGACCGGGAACTGTGTATATAGGTTCCGGATCTGACCATGGACCCTCAGGATTGGGAGCTCTTCTGATCATAATCTTTCGTCCGAAAAGAGGCTCACTATGCACCATTACAAATGTATCAGCATTCAGTCTTACATCCTCATTAACAGATAACTCACTTGGCACGTTTTCTGCTATTGAGATAGCATCACCAAGGAATGCAGACCAATTGTCCTCGCCGGAAAAAAACTGCCATTGATCAAGCTTCTCGACATCATCAGGATAAACACGTGCCAGAAACAGTTTCTTGTTGAGAACCTCAGAATCATCTATTCCATATATGTACAGAAATCCTGATTTTTCGTGTAGTGGTTCCTTTATCTGAAGAATGGCACTGACTCCCCAGTTAATTGTTCGTGGACTGTGAATATGTGTGGCAGATTCTGGTTTAGTGCTATAAGGGATTGTTAATTGTCGAGTCTTCCATTTCTCAATAGTTTCCTGTGCATCATCAACAATAGCCATAGCACTTCCAATGTGTTTGAAGTTCCATGAGCTGTCTTCCTCTCCTCGCCTTGCCAGATGAAAAAGAAATACGATCAACTTTTGGGTGCCATTACATCCAGGTATGACAACACCCCCGCCACTGGGCCAATACCATTCACCATCTGTTCTAGTTTTAGGAATAATCCATGCTGTAGGTTTATTCTCAGAATTATTTGGGCCCCAGGCAAAATGTATATCCTTGTACAGAGGAGCCCGCACAGAGCCAAGTTCTGAGGAGTCATGAATTGCAATAACGTTATTAATCATATGTGATCCGCCAACATGCTTGCCCTCTCCTACCTTGCCAATCCAGGAGTCACCAAACATCCACACCGTTCGGCCATCGCCCATATTAACTGTTCCGGCAACATCCCCCCCGGTCCAGCCTTCTGTACGTGTAAATGCTGCGTCCCATTCCACATCAGGAATAGCGTTTTCAACAACAGCCCTCGTCTGTCCTGATAATGAAAAACATGAAATGATCATGAATACCAGGAAGCTTGTATTTCGAATTGTTCTAAGCATACTTTAATATACGTCCAATTCAGGAAAAAGTCAAAAATTGAATAACTGTAACGACAGTCTATTCGCACACGTCTGCTCACCTGCTGCTTGAAAACAGAAACCATGATTGAAGTGACAATTTATGATTATTGATTTACTGTCTTTGAAAATTCAACCTCTTTACCAGTATCATAGATCATGAACATTTTATTGATTAGCCCGGTTTGATCACGAGTAAATCTAATCCTGACAAAGAACATACCTTGATCAACAAAAGAAAAAAGATCCTTTGACATTGGGGCCAACTCGTAAACTTGCTGATCCATCTTCTGATAGCACAATACTCCATCCTTCAGAAAGGAGTTTCTATCTTCAAAAACACCAACATACTCTTGTATGGATGACTCATTGAGTATAGATGGATTTACATTCCCTTCTATTTCCATCAAAGTCCAATCGATTTCAATTTGCTGAAATTCGTCTACATCACCTTGCATCATTTCCACAAGAGCCATTTTGTATGCAACATCAAAAGCTTTTCCTGAGGATACTGCAATATCAGGTTCAACTCCCTTCCCCTCCCAATCAGTTCCTGTTAACGGATCTATTGTAGTACTTAAAGGAATAGCCAGGTCAATCTCAGCACTTTTAAGGCTGAAAAGATGGGTTTTGTGAGCAGCTCCACGAGTTTTCTCACCGATTATTGTCGCCCTATTCCTATTCTTCATTACATAAGCAAACATCTCACCACCAGAAACAGTATGATGGCTTGTCAAAATGTATATAGGGATGTCCGCCATGCCCACAATTTTGTTTTTTCCCTCTGTCCAGATTTGCCCTTCCTCTCCGCTTTTACTTTTGTTTGTTAACACATGGGTTGGGCTTTCAAAGAAATAATCCATCAATAGTAAGGCCATCTCTTCCCTGCCACCAAAATTGTCTCTAAGATCTAAAATCAGGGCATAAGTATTTGCCATCACTTGCATCACAGCTCTCGCAGTTTCCTCACCAACCATTTTACCATCCATTTCTAAATAAGAGAATTCATCTAAAACTATGTATCCAACATTGCCTAAAAGGCGGTCAACTTTCTTAAATCCAAAATTTTGAAAAAACGATTGTTTGAGAAAGAAGTTCTTAATCATCTCCTCCTGAGATGCACCTGAGTCACGCGAACCTCTTCTTCGCACTAATCCAAGATGAGCATCTTTATTCACCGACTGCAAGTCATTAGTTACTTCCTGAATAAATTCCTGTATTGAAGTTACTTTAGCATAAGCTCCTTCTTTGTTTCTGTTTTGAATATATTCCGCTATCTCGCTTCCGACCTCAGGAAACACATATTTCCCTTCAATTAACATCACAATTTCATCTATTAATTCACCCTTCACGCCAGAATCCAGGTTTTGAACTTGTGAAAAACTAAACTGGAATGAGGCCAGTGCTGTAAGAGCAATCATTACTATTTTTATGTCTTGCCAAGGTCGTCTGACTCTTCTACAATTTTTTTCTGGATATGAACAACTTATTGATTTCATGGTTTTGTGTCTTAAGCATTAATTATTATAGACAAACAATTGGTATTCAATTAGCGGGCAAATTTGCCCGCTTTAAAAGAGACTAACTTTTGGATTACTATAAGAATAGGGATTACAATAATTGAATATTGGATAATATTATTTTCAAGAACCAAATTCTTTAGAACGATCATGTTCAAAGTCAATCCGTTTGACAAAGAGCCAGATTCTGAAGTCAATGGACCAGCAATGAAGTTGGAAAGGTTTACAAGAAGGAACATCAAAACATCAAAACACAAAAATATTATTGCATACAAAACAACTTTATAAATTGTTTTTTGCCTCTGGTTTTCAAGCAAGATTATATTTAGTACAATTCTGTTGAATTCCGGATTTTGCAATTCCAATTTACTATTTGAAATAATTTCCTTTGTGATTTCATCAAGTTTTGTATTGTTCATTATATGATATCTTTTACCTCATTTTTTAATCTTCTGTTTAATATGCTGTACATTTTATTTCTGGCTCGATGTAATCTCATTTTAACATTAGCACCCTTTATCCCGGTAATCTCAGAAACTTCCTCAATTGTATTCTCATTCAGATAAAAGAGTGTTAAAACTAGTCTGTCTTCTGGTCCCAGTTCATCCATAGCAAGGTTAATATATTTTCGTTGGTCATCTGTTTTCAGTTTTTTATATGCCAAGCTAGCACTTTCAATACTCATATCAGATACACCTTCTAAATCCATTTCATAACCAGCATATTTGTGTCTTTTTAGTCGTGATAATGAGCTATTCACTACGATTTTAAAAAACCAGGTTGAAAAGCTTGAATCTTGTCGGAACTTTTTAAGTGACTTGTAAACCTTGAGAAAGGAGTCTTGAACAATTTCTTCAGCATCTTCTGGATTACTGAGAATCCGAAATGCTATTGAAAATGCCATATCCTTATAGTTCTCAATAAAATAAGAAAACTTTGCTGTATCTCCTTCGATAACTTTTTGGACATGCAGGTTATCCATCTACTTCGATTTCTTGTTCTCAGTATGTTTCTTGTAAATGTAAAATCCGATCAAACTTATGCCACCAATAAGGATTGCCATTATGGGTACAATTGCATTCTGGTCCAAATTGCTTACAATTGATAGCAGATATCCAGATAGTAGACCAAAACCTATCCCAAAAAGGAGTGTACCCCACATTAAGGTTTGGTATAGCGGATTAACCTCCTTACCCATGGTTGATGGATCAAGCCCTTTTTCAATCATTGCCAATTTCTCCTTGTGCTTCATTCTATTTCTGACATGAATTATAAGAACGATTGCGGCTGGTATTATGCCATAGGAGAAGAAACTTATTAATAAATCTATACGCTCTTCCATTATCTCTGTATTTTATTGGTATTCCATTTGTCCTCATTCTATTAGACTACCTGTATAGTAAAAAGGTAACAATAAATAGGTGAAACATACGCGAGAACTATTCATTTTTGAAAATAGTCCAGAATTTTATCCGTCTTTTTTTACTTTTCAGGATCATATAAGAAAAGGGCATTTGGCACAATCAGATAATATTCAAGAATTGGTTTTGCAGGCACAATCAGGAAGTGCCTTTGCCCAGAAGTTGTTATATGAAAATCATATCCAGGAAATGCTTGTTTTAAGTTACAGATTGTTGCCAGATAGGGAGGACGCAAGAGATTGTATCCAAGAATCCTTTATCTCAGCTTTTACAAAATTGAAAAATCTGAAAGATCCTGAGAAGTTCAAACCATGGCTGAAAAGAATCGTCATTAATACTTGCCTTAAGCGACTTAATACCAAAATGCTGATTCCGGCTATTGAGACTGCTTTTGATGTGGAAGACGATCTCCAAGAGTGCTCATTTATTAACATCACTTCAGCAGAGATTAATAAAGAGATCAACAAACTACCCTCTGGTTGCAAACAAATTCTAACCCTCTATTTATTTGAAAATTATAAACATAGGGAGATCGCACAACTCTTGAAAATATCTGAATCAACATCAAAGAGTCAATATCAACGAGCTCTTAAACTATTGAGAATGAAACTAAAAGCTTATTTGACATGACAAAATTTGAAGAGTTCATTAAAGAGAAGGTTTGTCATGAGGAAACGATCACTGCTGATCCTTTCATCTGGGACTCTATTGAGCAGGAATTGAAAAATCGATCAGTTAGCAGGACCAGATTTAGATTTCAAATAGCTGCTAGTATTTTGATCTTAATATCAATCGGATTTATATTCAATTATACAATAAGACCATTCAGACAAGATGCTACAACTATTACATTGTTCGATACCGAATCAGGATCTATTGAGAAAGATTTCATGATTGAACTCGATCAAAAACTACAAGTATTGAGGACTTGTTATATACCGAAATCACTTAAAGAAAATTTCAACTTCTTAATAAATGAGTTTAAGGTTTTGGATGTAATGTTACCTCCTGCTAATACGGCAAATAGCTTGCATCCCAATCATCGGATCTCAGAAGAAGAGCTCTATCAACTGTACGCGAAAAAACTAAAAATCCTTAACCGAATCGAACAAGAAGTGTTGAAAATTAACAAATTAGAAAAATTGAACCAATATGAAAGCAAAAAAATATTACTGCCTATCTAGCCTGATTGTTCTATTCGTTTTAAACAACCAGGCATCTTTTGCTATTATAAATTGTGAGTATCCAGACGATACCATTTTAAGGGAAATAATTGATGAGATTCAAGTAAACCAATCAAATATTCTAGCTATTGATTACACCACAAGCTTGCCAGCTCACATGCCAACTAATTCAGATCAATTTGAGATCTTTACTTGGGACAAGCCAGTTATTAAAAGAATCATTATTGTAAAAGTTGACCCGGCTAACACCAAGGAGGCGATTGACTTCATTGATAATATACAGTTTTCAAATCTAGAACCAGTTGATAATACCATTCATATTAACCTCAGTTGTGGAGCAAGAAGAATAGAGGCATCACATAAAAAATGGGATGTCACGATGGTAGATGGAAAGAAATTTGCCATGAAAGGTTATAACATTAAAGTAGTACTATATATCCCAAAAAGCATTGAACTACACTTGAAAAGCAATCTTTCTAAAATCAGTTTAGGTGATTTGAGCAATAAGGCTGTCCTGGATCTAAGGTCGGTGAGACTTAAGGCAAATAGCATCAAGGAATTGACATTGAAAGCCACCAACTCAAAGATTCAAATCAATGAACTTACACAAGCTAATATAGAAGCAAAGCATTGTGAGATAAATTCCAGCTCGATTCATCAGCTTCAAATTCGTAAATCATCTTTCACAGAATATAATTTTGATCTGGTCGAACAGCTTGATATTGATGATAGTAAAGAAGACACATATACAATTAAGGAACTCAATGAGATTCAATGCAGCCATTCATTGTTTAGTAACTATTACATTAACCGGCTTAATAAAAAGCTTTCGATTACCTCCATGAACGGGGATGTAATTATTGATGAACTTCAGCCTGATTTTTCGGAAATCAAGTTGAATAATTCTTTTAGCATTATTAAGATAGGTTCAGCTAAAACACCAAACTTCCTTCTTAATACTCATACAAAACTCACTCAGTATTACTTTGATGATGGCATTAAGATGATTGAGATGAAAGAAGAATCTGGCTATCGTTGGGGGAGATATTTCAAAGGTTCAAAGAATTCATCACCAACCATATCCATTGATTGCAAACAATGTGAAGTTCATTTTATGTCAGGAATTTAATATTAAAATAAAACTGTCATGAGAAACCTACTAATACCTATTTTTTTCTTTTCAACTTTACTAATAGGATCTCCTCAAATTCTTTTTTCACAATCTGATATGGAACCACCTGGATTTGCTGAGAAAAAACTAGTTATTGATAATGTTAGTGAGTGGCTCAGAGAATACTACATATTCCCTGAAGTGGCGGAAGAATGTATAGTTAAAATGAATGAGCAGTTGAAAGCAGGTGCGTATGACAAGGATGTAAATCGACCAGTTGATTTTGTGAGATTATTGAATCCTGATTTACTGGAGGTCAGTAATGATAAGCACTTAAAAGTAGTCGCCTTATTTGGAATAGAAGAGCTGGAGGAGGAGGAAGTGCCAATTCTTGAAAAGGTAGGTTACAACCATTTTCTCAAAAGAGGCAATTATGGCTTCATGAATATTGGATGGAAAAAGGATAATATCGGTTATCTTGAGTTTAGGGCCTTCTGTTCACCCGATGTTGCGGGTGAAAAGGTCCGGTCAGTAATGAACTTCCTCTCTGATATGGATGCACTAATCATAGATTTGAGATCACTTGTTATGGGAGGAAAACCAGAGATGGTGAGCCTTATTTCAGGATACTTTTTTGAAGAACCAACTCTTCTCAACAGAACCTACTTCCGGAAAGAAAATATTACGGATGAGAACTGGTCATATCAAGTGGAAGGTATAAGGTTTCCGCCAGATATTCCATTATACATACTTGTCAATGGTAATGTTTTTTCTGCTGGGGAAGCCTTCACCTATAGCCTGCAAGCATTAGATAGAGCAATTGTAATTGGTGAAAGAACAGGTGGTGGGGCTCACCTCACGAAATCATTTAGAATTAATAACCGTTTTGAGGCAAAAATTCCCTGGGGAAGGACAATCAATCCGGTTACTGGAACAAACTGGGAGGGTACTGGTGTTATACCTGACTTTGAAGTGAAATCTGACACAGCCCTTGAAATTGCCATGGAAATGGCTTCGGTCGAGGCTCTTAAGCGCAGGGAAATAAGGGAAGCAAAGGATGAAGCACTGGTTCTGAAGCTGCTTGAACAGTATAAGGAACTCAAAGAATTGTATCAAAAAGGATATGCTGAACAAGCAACAAAAACTCTTGATAATCTACTCAATGATGGTATCTATTTCGGTTTACTGTCTGAGGAAATGATTGATGATTTCGGGTATTATCTGATGGAGAATGAGCTCCTTGATTTGGCCTTTCAATGTTTCCAATACAACATTGATCACTTTCCTGAATCATTCACTTTGGCAGGTTACTATTATAGCCTGGCAGAAGCTTATCTTGAAAAGGAGGACTCCAACCAGGCAATTGTATGTTTGAAAAAATCGCTCGAAATTAATCCTAATGATAAATGGGCAGAGCAATTGCTTAAATCTATTGAACAGTGATGAGAAATGGCTTTGTACTTTGGATTTACAATCTGAGTATTTAGTAGAAAAAATATTATTTGGTTGATAGATATCTGATAAGATAACCAAGGTGTTAATATTTTCAATAAAACATGCATCTACCCAGTACATATATGATCTTTTATATTGTTTTTCTCTGTTTCTCAATGTATTGATCTATTCTCACCCAAAAGATTAATCTATGGCTACGATAATCTTTCAGAAAAAAGAGGTATTTTTCATCAGGTGATAATGAGCAACACATAACACCTTCTCCAAAACCTCCGGTATCGCTTGAACCAATATTTGAAACACTCCGACTCGGACATCTTGATTCTGGTCAAAAAGAGACATCTTTCACCTGAAGATGAGAAGAAAATAACCTGGCCTCTTTATGATTTTGAATTTGAATCAGGAGAAGTTCTCGGCACAATTCTTGTTCGTTCGGATGAAAATTTAGCTTGATGAACCGAAGTTTATTTCTTGCCTTGATTGTCACTGTAGGCCTTTGCTCTTGTGAGTAGGCAACTGTTGAAGAATACTTCGAAATTCACGAGAATGATTTTAAACACTCAGGTGCAACTTTTGGCCGGATGTGTTTCTGCGTAGATGATGGATTCCAGGCTGAGTTTGTGGTTTCATTATAAGATTGCTTTCTAATCAGCGAACGCAATTCCCAGCTTTTCCCATCTTTTAAGAATCATTTCCAGATTTGTTCTAAAAGAGCTGAAGTCCTTCCTTTCTGGAATTGTCCAACCCACCTCTGCAAAGGCTGCCAACCTTGGGAAAACCTGTCGATCCATGTCAGCGACTGTCGGAATCCACTCACCCCACATTTGACAGCCGCTCCCTAAAACCTTATCATGGTATTTTTTATCCAGGCCATCTGGAATTGGATTAAAGTCATAGGCTTTCTGTAAAGAGATATGCTCATATGAATAATCTAAATAGGTATTAACATGATGGGAATTAACAATATCGTAACCTTTCGAAACAGCATCATTAATTAAATCAATATTTCCTTTCCAAAAATGAATGATGGCGCTGGTAGCAAGTGTGCTTTTCACCTCATAATCCTTATCAGATTGCCATTCATGAACATTCTGGCCCATAATCTCGTTCCAACCCATCATTCGATGGTCATTTTTATCGAGAAATTTCGAAATCTTGTTGGTGAAGAATATCTGGAGATCTGCAGGTGAGTGTAAGCCATTTTCTTTCATGAAGCCTTGAACCATTTTCGATTCCTTCCATGCATCAAACTTCACTTCATCCCCCCCGATGTGAATAATACGACCTGGAAAAAGATCCATGACTTCGGACAATACATTCTGAATGAAATCATATACCCGGGGATCAGCCACGTTATAAGAATCTGGCAATTTCCCGAAAACCACAGGAACTTCTTTCAGCTCTCCTATTGTACCCAACCAGGGATAAGCAGCGATAGCTGCAGAGGCATGTCCGGGCATTTCAATTTCAGGTATTATCGTAATCTGTCTAAGCGCGGCATACGCAATGATCTCTTTGATTTGCTCCTGGGTATAATAACCGCCATGGGCTTCACCAGACCGTTTGTCACTGCCCCAACCTCCTCTTTGTGAGTTTTTTCTGTATGCCCCAACGTCGGTCAGCTTCGGATACTTCTTTATCTCAATTCGCCAACCCTGGTCATCTGTAAGGTGCCAATGGAAAACATTCATTTTTAAAAGGGCCATTTGGTCAAGGAGCTTCTTAACCTGTGCCATGCCTTTGAAGTGTCTTGACTCATCCAGCATGAAGGCCCGCCAGCTAAACCGTGGGTGGTCAATGATATTCACTGCAGGTAGCTCTAAATTCTCCCTGTTTTCTTTCAGATCCAAGGGAAGCATTTGCAACATCGACTGAATTCCATAAAATACTCCTGCCTCCGTTGATCCGATTATAGATACACTATTACGATCAACTTCCAGATGGTAGCCTTCTTCGCCAAGATCAACCAGAAGATCTTTGGCTACCTTAAGAATAATGCCCTTAGAACCTTGGCTCACGATGGGCATTTTAAATGCTGGTAAAATACTTTTTTGAAGATAGTATGCATTTCCCTTGTTGCGCCTATCCACAACAATTGGGGTGTCATCAGCTATTGTAAATGAGTGTTCACTCCTCTCAACGCTATTTGGTTGAGGAATGATATTAACACTCTCCTGAGCAACACCATTATTTGTAATTAAAAATGCCAATAATAGCGCAATGAATAATTCTTTTACTCGTGTCATTTTTAAGTCTAAATCCTTAATCCAATTAATCTGACAAAGGTAGCTCGTTTTGATAACTCAGCAACTTTGATGATAAATATCCCGGATGTTATTTCAGTAAGTAAAGCGTGTTTTAATAGTAGTGGTTTCGCCTGTGACTACCAGAAATTCGTCAAAATCGTATTTCATTCCAAATTTCCCGCCCGGAAAACCCCCATTCAAACAAGTATCACCGCCACATGAACAGGTAATTACAGCCTCCCAATAGTATTCTCCTGCCGGAAAAACAAGCCTATACAACGCTTTATGGTCTGATACATTTACCTTTTCAAAATATTCACTCCTGAAAAGAGAATCAATTGTATAGGAGAATGAAAGAGCCACCCTATGCACTCCCTCTTTGGGAATACCTTTATAATCTGGCAAGATAAATTCAACCTCAGCATATCCATAATCCTCAGGAATAGATGGGTCCTCACTTCCTGCAAGATCATCGAATGGATCACACTGTGTAAATAATAAAACCAGTACTAATGGTAAATATTTGAATAAACTCATGACTAAAATTCCTCTCCATGGGCCAAAAAGCCTAATTGCTTTGTTTCAGCTGATGTGGCCAGGTAATTTTCTGTTATGTCTGAAAATCGATTATTATGTGATGTTTGAAATACTCTTGTACTGAATATTCCCTGGGCTCCATCAAAATTGGTATAGCTTCTTATCTGACTAAATGGATTATTTTCATCTCGTTCTCCCTGCCTCAAAAGTGCCATTTCTTCTCCTCCTGCACAAACCTCGAAATCAAAACCAATCAGTTTGCGCTTTTTTCCGGGAGGAGGCAAACTCAATTGCTGTATAATACCTTTGTAGAAATTGGCTCCATTAAGATAGTCGACTACGGTTGCTGCTTCAGTATAGGAGAATACCTCAGGAAGATCCAGGCGGACTGTCTTTTGTACCTGAAAATCAGCATCCCCTTCCAGATAATGTATGCGAACACCTGGCTGATAAACAGCATATTTATAATTGTGAATCCAACGCAAATCAAAACCCTGATCAGGTAGCAAGGTAACTTCTCTTCCAGGCATGTAAACCGGATCGAGAATTTCAAAAGATGGAATTACCATAGTAGATCCAACAATAAGCTTTGGCAATTCAGGGCTATAAATGTATACGCTGTATTCTGTTCCTGTTTTGATCTGACATTTGACCTTTAGTAAGCCTAAATTTTCGACATGATAAAATCCTGAATCCCTATCAGTCTTATCACATGGTTCAAAATAAAAGATCTCTTTTCCGGAGTTTACATCATTTTCCACCAAATATGCATAGAAATCTTCATCGTAGATCAGACTATCTGAAACCGGAGGAGAATCCATAGCATTGCTGAATATCTGAAATGATTTTGCTATCCTCAAATAATGAACTGTATCATTTGGGTTTAACAGACAATAAACCACAGGACAGCTATTCCCTTCAGACACCAGATCCAGATCCTCTGAGCAAGCCAGGAGGCCAATCAGCATTCCTATAATAAGAATAATTTTACTATTTAGTTTATTCATCATCTTTAACACAGCGTACTGAAAAGTATGAATCGTTTCCCGAATAGCCGGTATAAATCCGGCTTTCCCCTTTTAATAAAGCTACATTCCAACAGCTTTGAGCTATTGGCCAGCCCCTCAAGCGTTTGAACGACCACAAATATGTGATTTCTCCAAGTCCTGAGTAATCCATTTGACACAAACTAGCACCTGGAGGACCTTCACCATAGCCTCCATACAAGACGTTAAAATCTGATGATCCTCCAACAATCAGCTTATCTGCCTGCTCAAAACCACCAATGGATTCAATCAAATTTTCCCACTCAGCTCGTGAGGGCATATGCCATCCGGCAGGACAAATCCCTTCTACATCATTGTAAAAATCATTTCGTGTTGCATGATAAATATTGTATAAGCCACCAAAAACTTCACACCAATTAATCGGGTCCATACAAAATCGGGAGTAGCATCTTTCCTTGACATAGTCTTTATTTGGGTCCCACGGTCTGAAATTCAGGTTTTCTGACATCCACCATTGTTCCCCAATTTTGACAGAGCCATAAATTCGGCCATCTCTGTGATCAAAAATTAATCCAGTTTCATTGGTGTATGGTGAGACTATTACATATTGTGATGTAGTGTCGCTCAATCCTTCAGGATCCTTCACCTCTAAAACAACCTTGTAAGTTCCGAATTCAGGATATTGATGATAGATTGTTCGTTCAGAAGAATATGATGTGTCAAAATTCCCATCACCATTGAAATCCCACCTTACTTCAAGGCTTGTTGGATTGGATTCGAAATCACGGGTACCCCAGGAATCAAAATAGAACTGAGTTCTGATATTGCCCCGTTTATTACCTACTTTGAGTACTGGAACCGGAGGTAAGTTTTCATGATAGATAGTAATCTCCTTCTCGGTTTGAGCAATAAGATAATTAGTATCCCTAACTTTCATCTCTAACTGATAATCTGTTTCTCTTCCAAATCGAGCTGTTGTAATACGGCTGGTGTCCCATTCGGTCCATGTATATTCCGGGGGTAGGCGCCATGAATAAAAAAGTGTGGCAAAGGGATTGTCTTTGTAAAAACTCGACGAAGCATCCAACAAAAAAGTATCTGCTGTGGTTCCATTTTGAGGTGACCATGTAAAGTTGGCAATCAGCTCCAGGTTTCTATTATGCACCTCCAATGTTTTGTAAATTTTTGCACTGAGTTTTCCCGGATCCTGCACTTGAAGTCCAATAGAATAAGTACCTGCCTCTCTAAAACGGTGTACCACAAGTGTTCGAGATGAAAAAAGATCATCCCATATTTCATCCCCATTCCAATCCCATCGAAACAGAAGTTGATTCAATGAATCCTCATCATCAAAGCTCACTGAGGCATCGAGAATAAAATCAGTCATAAAATTGCCAGAGGCCGGCGCAAAGTCAAAATTTGGATGTGGTGGAGAAAAACCCTGTTCAACACGAACATATCCAACTGTTGTGTCGGTAATTCCATTTGAATTAATCACTTCCAAAACCATATTGTGATCCCCGGGTGCATAATACCTATATGAAATCTCTGGAGACTTATCAAACTCTGTATCAAATATTCCATCACCATTCCAGTCCCACCGGTAATATGCATTTATTCCGGCAGAGCCAGATTCTGAATTGGAAGCATCAAACTTAAATGAGTCTGTTGTTAATCCTGATAATGGATAGAGTGAAAAACCAGCAACCGGATTGTGTGCATCTATCTTTTCTTTCTTACACGACACACCCAACAAAGCTGTTACACAAAGCCAGATAGTAGCATATAAATAGAATCGCCTGGACATCCTGCAGACTTAGGTTTACAAAATTGGTGGGGGACAACCAAAGTTATCAAAATTAAATGTCTCAAACAAAACTTCGGCTTAAATAGTTAAACCATAAGAATTACGTAATTAAATATATAATTAATTACGTAATTCTTTCAATATTCGATCAGAGGCCCTTACAATATATTTGATCCGCTCATCCTTGAGTAGCCCTTCCAATTCTGTCTGTAAAAACATTTGATCAGCAGCAGCAAAATACTCAATGATATTCAAAGCCAGTAAGACCACCCACTCGTTTTCATCCGCCAGATGATTCTTCATAAGCGGCAACACGAGATCCTTTTCACCCAGTTTGTACAAAGCCTCACAGGCCATCAGGCTCACTTCAGCATTTTCATCCGGCAGGAGAATAATTAAACCTGCCCTAATATCTTCTGAAACCTCATCCAATGAAATACACTTTACAGCTGCCCAGTATCGAATCATGTCGTTTTCACTCCGCAATCCTGCAAGAAGTTTATCCTTATACTCTCCTCCGGATGTTGAAGGTGCCAGCATCAGGTCAAGCATTGGCTCAAGTGGATAAGACTCACTTCGTGTGAACTGATATGGTATTGAGCTGTCATTTATTTCCTTCATCATTCCTTCAGGGATGAATCCCGAATCATGGAGATCCAACATGCGATTTTTCAGCTTAGATCTCATTTTAGTCAGAACCCCACTGAATTCAGATTCATTAGCCAGATTGCTCACTTCCCATGGATCCTGACCCATATCGTATAATTCCTCCACAGGTTTTGCTTCCCAAAAAGCACTTTGTGCCTCATTGCATTCACCATTCTGATAAGCCTTATCCCAGGCCTGCATTGATGCTGCTCTCCATAAATACTCAAGATACTGGCCATGGGGTCGGTGTGGCATAAAGTTCATCTGGTACCGATAGCGACCATCAGTTATAGCCCGCATGAAATCAATTCTTTCATCCATCCGGTTTCTAAACAAAAATAATTCCTGCTGAGGAGTAGATTCGTAATCCCCAAGAAAGGCTGATCCTTCCATATAATCGGGTGCATTAATACCTGCCAGACTGAGCACGGTAGGAGCCAGATCAACAAAGCTGGTAAGCCTGTCTGTACTGCCGCCGGCTTCTTCAGGAGCAAGGTGAGCATACATGTCCGGAAACCGGATGATCAGGGGCACCCAGGTTCCTGTACGATGCAAAAATCGTTTCGCACGTGGATAAACCCCTCCATGATCGCTGTAATAAAAAACTATTGTGCTGTCTTTTAGTCCCAATTCCTCCAGCTCAAGCAATAGCTCACCAGCCTGCTTATCCATGCGGCTTATATTATCATAAAGTCTGGCCATATCCTCCCGGATGGCAGGGCGGTCAGGCACATAATCGGGCAGAACCATATCATGCAGGCTGTGCTTCAAATCCTCCGGCTTGTAATTAAAAATCTTGCTTTCATGAGTGGTGGTATAGTTGAATACAGCAAAAAACGGCTGTCCTGAAGCCCTGTTCTTATAATGAGCTTTGTTGGATGATTCATCCCAGAACTTCCCCGGTTTGAAATGGTTGTAATCAGTTTTTGAGTTATTCGTGCAATAATACCCGGCCTCTTGCAGATACTCAGGATAGGTCTTCCATTCATCCGGAATGCGATATTGGCTCCGCATATTCATCGTGCCTGCAGATGAGGCATGTACACCAGTGAGAATAGTGAACCTGGCTGGTGCACATACAGGGGCATTCGCATAGAAATTACTGAATAACACACCCTGTTTTGCCAAATCATCAAGATTTGGTGTGTGAGCCTGTTCGTCTCCATAACACCCGAGGAAAGGAGATATATCTTCACAGGTAATCCAAAGGATATTTGGAAGTTGTTTAGGATTTTCGTTTTTGCAAGCCGAAAAAATTACAACAACACAGCTTAATAACAAGAAAAATAGCTTATTCATCCGTTTATATTTATTTTTATTTATCGGATGGAGCTCGCACAACAAAAACAATCATCCGCGTGTGTGTTAAAAAAAATTTCCTTTTGTCATGCTCGGTTCATCCGTTTATATTTATTTTTATTTATCGGATGGAGCTCGCACAACAAAAACAATCATCCGCGTGTGTGTTAAAAAAAATTTCCTTTTGTCATGCTCGGTTCATCACTGACAGGTTTTCAGTAAAGGTAGCAGATTCAGCGGATCTATATAAGTCAGTTTGCAGTTGAAAAACAATCATTTCGTTCACTAAAACAGGCTATTAACCTGACGTTAACCAATTATTAACTCTCCCTCACATTAGTACTTGGTATTTTTGATGCAGTTAACCAATACTCATTAAGTATCATGAAAACAAGATTATTAGTACCACTGTTTCTTCTGGCATTTATAATTGCATCTCCTCAGGCTGAGGCGCAAAGCAAAAGATCAGAAAGAAAACTCAAAAGGGAAATGAGAAAGCTCGAAAAACAAATGAAGAAAGTAAAAGAGCTTAAATATGATTTCTCGTTTCCAGCTGAATTCGAGCTTCCAGAGTTAAGAGAGCTGGATGAGGTAAGAGAGATTCAGCATGAAAAAGCCCTTGATATGAGATTAATGCAAAAGGAGATGGCGATGCAGCAAAAAGAGATGGCCTTGCAAAATAGAGAAATGGCAAGAGAACAGGCACAACATGCCAGGGAAATGGCCAGGGCTTATCAGGAAGAATATAAGCACCAGTTCAAAGATCAGCATCGGAGAGTCCTTGAGGAAACCAGGGAGCTCAAAGAACACCAATTGCAAGAATTAAAGAGAATAAAGGAGCATTTCCCGGATGGTTTTGAGTTTCCTGATGTTGACTTTGACATACCTGAGATTCATTTTGAAGATTTTGACTTCGATATGCCTAAGATTCATATGAAAAATTTTGAATTTGACATGCCTGAGATTGCAGTTATTCTGGAAGAACTTCATGAAGCAGATAATTCATTGGTAATAACGAAAAAACTCGACAATGAATCCTTGCAAAAAGAATATAGTTATACCGTTGCCGAAGATGCAAGCTCTCTTGACATAAATGTTTCGGGTTCAACAAAATCAGGATCAATTAATATCTCAATCAAATCTCCTGACGGAGAAGAATACCAGTCACTCGATATATCTCCTTCAGCAGACATACGTTGGAACCAGCGTTTGAAGCTAAAAGCTGATGAAGAGAAATCCAAAGCTGGCAAATGGACAATTAGCATTGATGCAGAAGAAGTAAAAGGTACTTGCTCTGTTAGAATGCGATCTAAATAAATACCCATCTCACTTACCATGAAAAGGGAGCTTCGGCTCCCTTTTTTTCTGGGGAATAATTGGTAATATTGTACATCTGGTAATCAAAGAATGAAGGTTCTTACAACAAAGCCAAAATTAACTCTCATTATTCTTCTCATCCTCATATTCAGGTTTGGGTTTTCACAATCTTACACCTTTAATATTGATCAGGCCCTCCCTCTCAAGGCAAATGCAGGAATCAGTACGAGTATCTTTTCAGGGGAGTCAATCCAACTTGGTGGCTCACCAAGTGCCCTGGACGGATATGGCCAATATTTCTTCTCCTGGGAGCCTTCAGAAGGACTTGATGATCCAAATTCTTCAAATCCCATCGCCAGTCCACTGGTATCAACCACCTATATCCTCTCAGTCAAAGATGCTATGAATTGCCTCGCACAAGCTGAAGTGGTAATTCAGGTTGAAACGAATTCTATTTATGAGCTTGAAATTTTCGATCAACTAAAACTATATCCTAACCCTACAGAAGGTGTTCTATTTGTAGATTTTGCTCAGCTAATTGAAGGTGGCCAAGCAGAAATATATTCAGTAATTGGCCAGATTGTCAGACAGATTAGATTTGCGGCCAGCTCCACAGGACAATACACATTCAATCTTTCTGATCTGAAAACCGGATTGTACTATATCAGATGGAGTATTGGTGATCATGAAAGATTAGACAAAATTATCCTCAAATGATTTGAATGAATTGAGAAATCACTGGAATTATATAATTATTTGCATAGCAATTATTGGATTGCTCAGACCTGTTGATTCCTTTTCTCAGCTTTCAGATCCTGGCCAGGGTACAATTATAAAGATTCCGGTAAATACCAGTATTGAGCTCCAGGCGGGCGAATTTCGTGGTCAACTTATTTGGCAATATTCAAGCAATGGCCTTACATGGACTCAGATTGAGGAATGGACTGAAGCTGAGCAAAACCCTCTTATTACGGAATCAATATATTATAGAATTGGTGTAAAAGAAGAATCTTGTGATTGGCTTTATGCTCCCTGGTTATGGTGTCAGACAATTATTTCACCTCAAATAATTACCCACCCTATAAACCAGATTGACACCTATTCAGCTCAGTTTCACGGAGAAATTACCTCAGCAGGAAATGGATCAATATCAGAGAGGGGAATCTGCCTGAGTCTTTCTGAGAATCCTGACACCAGCGATTTCAAACAAACAAGTGGTATTGGTGCTGGCAATTTTAGTGGTACTCTCACGAATCTGAATCCGGGAATAAATTATCATGTTCGGGCATATGCAATCAATGAGGCTGGCCTTAGCTATGGAGAAAATCAATCTTTCACTACTTTGGTGGCACTTCCACAGCTTGTATCATTAGACCCAATAGAGATAAACGCCCGGTCATTACTGCTCGGTGGAAGTATTAATTCTGCAGGAGGAGGAACTATATCATCAAAAGGGATTTGCTGGTCAATGACAAATACTCCTGATATATCTGGCAATCACAGCGATGAAGGATCAGGATCTGACTCCATATTTTCACTAATTGAAAACCTTTCTCCAAATTCCCTCTACTATTACAGGGCTTATGCCATCAATGAAAGAGGAACAGGCTACGGATCTGTCAGGCAAGTCGTAACTTCAATAGCTTTGGCAGAAGTAAGCACCTCTGAAATAGTGGATATTACTGTTAGGTCTGCGGTATCAGGTGGCGAAATTTCTTCCACAGGAGGAGGATATATTACTGACAAAGGATTATGTTGGGCTTTGACAGAAAACCCGGTTCTTGACGATAGCACCCGGTCTGTTGGCCAGGGTGTTAATTCATTCTCTACTGAGATGAACAATCTTGCACCAAATACACTTTACCATGTTCGTGCTTATGCCAGCAATCAGGCTGGAACATCATTCGGACAAAACCTAAGTTTTACTACCTTAATTGATCTCCCGGCAATTCAAACAATTGATCCTCTTGAAATCAAATATAATTCTGTATTAATTGGTGGAAAAGAGATCTATGATGGCGGTGGAAGTATCACAGAAAAAGGAATCTGCTGGTCACCAGAGCCGACACCTGACACGAGCGACCAACACATGAAATTTGCTGCAGGCATTGAGGATTTTTTATTGTTGGTCGAAAATCTTGCTCCAAATAGTCAGTATTATTTCAGTGCATATGCAATAAACGAAACTGGCATAGCTTATGGTAATACCATTGCTGCAACAACATTAATCGGCCCGGCTGAGATACACACTAATGAAGCTTCGGTTATAAGAAGCTCTTCAGCCCAATCCGGTGGTGAAATTATTCATTCAGGTGGTGGAACCATTCTTGACAAAGGCCTTTGCTGGAGTAAGGCCGAAAACCCTGGCCTACAAGATAGTACCTCATCCGCCGGTCCGGGAGATGCGACTTTTACTCTGACAATGACAAATCTGAGTTCAAATACCCTCTACAAGGTAAGAGCCTATGCAATAAATCAGGTTGATACAGTTTATGGACAAAACCAGTCTTTTACCACCTTAGTTGATTTTTCCACAGTGAATACCGATTCAGCAAATTCTATTGACTCAAACAAAGCAAAATTATTTGGGACAATTTCTGATGACGGAGGGGGTAACATTCTGTCACGAGGTTTCTGCTGGGATACTCTGTCTGGCCCGGATACAACACGAACCTTTGAACTCTCAGGAAATGGTTTGGGTAGTTTCAGTCTGGAAATCTCACAGCTTGATATGGCTACACAATACTACTACAAAGCCTTTTCAATTAACGAGGCCGGAATAAGTTATGGAGCCGAATTACACTTTAATACTCTCGCTGAATTACCTGTGATAAATGAAATTGACAGCCTGGAAACTACTGATCATTCAGTGCTTATCAAATCACGAATTGAATCTGATGGAGGAGGGACCATAAGTGCTGCAGGAATTTGCTGGAGCACTCAGGCAGATCCAAATCTTGAAGATTCTACATCGGCCTCAGTAGATATAACAGGTAATTTCACGGCCAGGGCTGAAGAACTGAATCCTGACACATATTATTATTTCAGAGCATACGCTACAAATGAAATCGGCACCACATATTCTGATCAGATCACACTGGTCACCAAACCTGCTGGTTATCACCTTTTTCAACCAGCATATACCTATAATGTAAGAAGTGATTTCCAAGGCTGGACCAATCTTTTCCCCAATTTTGGTTCAAGTGGCAATGGATACTCAGGTATCACATATAATTGGGATGATGAAAGAGTTTATATCGTAGGAAATAATGCCCGGGCCATCTGGGTTGCCAATGCACCTGGTAGTAGCAGCTGGAAGGACAATGATCCTGAGAGCAATTATATTAGAACTATTGATCTTGATGGATACATTGATCCTGAGGGTATTACCTACCTCGGAAACTCATGGTTCATGATTGCTGAGGAAGGCTTACGAGAGGTCTCATTTACCAAAATAAGCAACGAAACAAACAAAATAGATAAAAGCACAGCCTCTGTTATTGTAGATCCGACAACACTTTTTCCATCCAGCCATGCTCTTAATGCTTACAGAAGAATGGAAGGAATAGCATATGATTTTCATAACCAAAAAATCTATGCTCTTTGTGAAATTGGAATTAATAATCACCCACGATTATACTGCTGGGATTGGAATTTTGAAAACGAATCTATTGTTGCCGATTCAAGAATTGAAGTAACAGATAGTTTTGAGGGTCTTGCCTCGAATTGGGATGAAGGAAGCGATCTCTTTTTTCTCCCCTTATTAAATCGTCTTTATGTAGTCAGCGGACACGACGATAAACTTGCTGAATACTACTGTCCGCATCCCGATTCAAGTTCTTATGGCAAATTAATCGGAAGTCGTCAATTACCCAGGAGTAACGGAATATCAGGTAATAACCTGGGTGATTGTGAAGGTATTTGTCTCTCCCCTGATGGGCGCTACATATACTTGTGCTTTGAAGATCAAGGCTTTGGCTATGCTCCTGTCCCTTTTATATGGTACAAACAAGACAATAATCTACCTCCTTCACTATATCCTTTTAAATAACTCTGTATAGCTACAGGTCAACCATCATTTAGGCCAATTCAATATCCTGAATAGCCAAACCCCCGGAAATTTGTTGTCTCAACACTGCTATCGCTCTAGATTTGTTCAAAAAATTAAGAATGATTCAGTCGATTTCAATTTTATTATTGTCATTATTTCTCCTGCCGGATGGTAATGGATCAGAAACTACAAGCTGGAAAAAAGTACACATCCGGCAGGGTATAACCGTCTCAGAACGATGGATAAGCCTTCCGGATGGGCAGAAAACCCGCCAACGTAAAGGAGAATTTACCACTCGTGCAAAAGCCGAAGATTTGATTTTGCTTTTAAACGATACTGACAATGCTACTCAATGGATGAGGGCAGTATCACGGCATGAAAAGCTGGGCTCAAGGAGTCAAAACCAATGGTATACTTACACCATTTATGATATTCCCTGGCCATTTAAATCACAAGATCTGATTTCGTACTATCAATGTGCTGAAACAAAATCCCGAAACGGATATCAGGTACAAATAAACAGTGTAAGCGGAGCTATTCCTTTGGGAATTAAAAGACCTGACAGGCCTGACAAAAATCTTAAAAGGCTCAGTAATTACGAGGCTGAATGGATTATTGAAGAGCTGACTCCCGAACTATGCTCTGTCAGATTCACCGCGAGTTCAAGTGATCCGCCACCTTTTCCACGATGGATGATGGATCCGGTATTAATAAGGCTTTTTGAAGATAACCTGATTAGGTTCAGAGCAATGTCACAAAATAAAATTCTCAAATGAATCGAATTATCACATTCCTTACAAAACCTTATAAAAAATTATTGAAGGTTGAAGCTGACCCTCACAAGGTAGCCAGCGGTTTTGCTCTGGGCTCGTTCATTGGCATGACACCTTTCGTGGGTATGCAAATACTCATTTCAGTGAGCATTGCCAGTCTGGCAAAATGGAATCGAATAGCAGCCGGTCTTGGGGTATTCAATACCAACCTGGCCACCGGACTATTTATTTTTAGCTTCAATTATTACCTCGGAAGTAAAATTCTGGGACTTACCCCTGATTTCCAGCTCCCCGACAAACTTGACTTTAGATTTATCTCTATGGTTTTTGAGGCTGGTTCAGATGTCTTTTTCTCACTGCTTCTGGGTGGGCTGATAACTGGAGTGCCTTTTGCCTTTTTGGTATACCACCTTATTTACAGAATATTAAAACGCAAACAATTAAAATCGTCATGACTCTCAATAATAATTATGCACTTGTTACGGGTGCCAGTCAGGGCCTCGGCAGAGAAATTGCCCGGGAATTGGCAAGTCTTGGATATAATCTTCTTTTAACTGCCCTGCCGGATGAAAGGCTGCCTGAACTGGTCAGGGATTTGGAAAATAAATATCAAATCCGCGTTTCTCACAAAGAAGCCGATCTTGCTCAGGCTGATGCCGTTCATCAAGTTGCTGCCTGGGCCAATAATTATCCACTCAAAGTGTTGATTAACAACGCAGGAATAGGAGGAACCATGCCTTACCAGAAGGCAAATCCGGAGTATATTAATAAAATAATACAAGTCAATATTACGGCTCCAGCCTTACTAATCAGATTGCTGCTCCCAAGTCTTGAAAAACACGATCAGGCTTATATCTTGAATGTGTCGAGCATGGCGGCTTTTAGTCCGATGGCATTTAAGACAGTATACCCGGCTTCCAAAGCTTTTGTTTGGTCGTTTAGCCGAGGACTACATGAAGAACTTAAGTCTTCAGGCGTTTTTGTTGGTGTCATACACCCCGGCCCCATCAAAACGAATCCTGAGGTTTGCAAAAGAATAGAACAACAAAAGCTATTTGGCCGACTTGGTCAGGTTAGCCCTGAAAAATTAGCTCATATCGCAATAAAACAATTATTTCAGCACGACTCACTCCTGATTCCCGGCATCATGAATAAACTCAACTGGATATTAATAAAAATAATACCGATCTGGATTCGTATGGGCTTCCTATCCAAAGTAGTTCAACGCGAAATCTCAGAAACTAAACAGTACAGCTTTTCGTAAAACGAATAAGGATATACAGAAAATGAAAGTTTTAGTTACAGGAGCAAATGGATTATTGGGTGCCAACATTGTACAAGAACTCAATCGAAGACGAATACAAGTCAGAGTATTTGTAAGGAAAAATGCAGACATGTCAGGTCTGGATGGCTGTGATTTTGAAGTTTTCCGTGGTAATATTACACATAAAGATGCCGTGATTGAAGCGGCCCATTCCTGCGATTACATTATCCATGCTGCAGCAAATACAGGCCCTGCTCCCAGCAATTATTGGTATTATCATCCGGTGAATGTATCAGGGACAAAAAATGTTATTGAAGCTGCAAAAACTACCAGCTCCAAAAGAATTGTTTTTATCAGTACAGCTAATACAATGGGATACGGATCTTGTGAAGATCCGGGAGTGGAAAACCGACTTATTGATCCATTATTCGAACAATCAGGTTATGCCCGGAGTAAGTTAGAAGCTGAAAACCTCATTGTAGAAGCTGTAAACGAAAACCAGATCAAGGCAATTATTCTGAATCCCACTTTTATGATTGGGCCCAGAGATGCCAAACCCAGTTCTGGCAGAATCCTGCTAAGTATTCTAAATCACCGTCTGGTCATTTTACCTCCGGGAGGAAAGAATTTTATCCATGTGAAAGATGTTGCATGGGCAAGTTGCGAAGCATTATCAAAAGGAAAACCTGGTGAAAAATATTTACTGGCAAATAAGAATCTCAGCTACAAAGAATTCTTTAATGTCGTAAACAGTATTAGCGAAGAAAAACAATCACTTGTAATCATTCCCAAAGCCTTTTTAGTAGCAGCAGGCTATATTGGATCTCTCTTACACAGACTACAGATAAAAACAGATCTCAATCGCATAAACGCTAAGATTCTTTGTGTTCACAACTACTACTCAGGTCAAAAAGCAGCCAGAACATTTAATATGAGGTATTCTCAGCTCGAAACAGCCCTTGAAGAAGCGCTCGATTGGTTCGCAAAAAATGAATATCTTCAACTTCCAAATCCTGCATATTCACATTGAGATGAACAAGAAGCAATATCTTCTCATTCGGTTCCTGATGGTTTTTATGATTCACGTCATTTTTAAACTATTTGATCTCTCCTTCAGCTCTTTTCTTGAAATAAGCTGGCGAAGCCTCACTTTCTCCATTTTCTTTCTAAGCTATTGGATGATTGCCTGGGAAATTGCCAGTCGAATTTACCAACGGGGAATGGGAAATTGGATAGGATTGAAGGAAAAATACGGCCGGCTATTTTGGATTTCTATTCTCGAAATGCTTTTTGCAGTCGTGATGAGTATTCTGTTCAATTATTTGTATCAAATTGGTGACTGGTTTATTTTCAACAATTCATGGACAGACGTCGCTGTGCTAAATCCTGAATTGGTAGGTGATTTTCATTTGCTGAAAGAAATCAATGTCAATCCCGAATTATTATATGGACTACTTATTTTCTTCATTTTGATTTATAGTTCAATCATCTTTATTGACCTCTTCAGACATGTAAAGGAAATGGAAGTTAGTACTGCCATTTTGAAGCATGAAAATACTCAGGCCAAATATCAGGCTCTTAAAAACCAGATCGATCCGCATTTCTTCTTCAACAGCCTGAGTGTACTGTCTTCCCTTATTTATGAGAGTGCTGATGAATCGGCTCGCTACATCAGTCATCTGTCAAAGTTATATCGTAGTATTCTTGAGTCCGGATCCGGTCAGTTCATTTCACTCAGACAGGAACTTGAGGTACTGGATTCCTATCTCTTCCTGCTGCGTATCCGTTTTAACGAAGCATTTAAAGTTAATATCCTCCTGTCTGATGATACCCTGAATAAAACTGTAATAATTCCACACACTTTACAAATGCTCATTGAAAATGCAGTTAAACATAATGCATTAACCACTGAACAGCCATTGATTATCAGGATTGAGGAGGATGAAAGTTCTATCGTTATTCGTAACAATATACGACCAAAACGATTGCTTGAACCAAAATCAGGTATTGGCCTGGTCAATATTAATATGCGTTATAATATGGCAACAAATCAGAAAGTGGAGATTAGCAATAAAAACAAAGAGTTTAAAGTTAAACTGCCTAAGATAAATCATGAACATCCTCTTGCTTGAAGACGAGAGCCGAACTGCAGAACACCTCGTTCGGCTGTTACATGAAATTGATTCCAGTATTCAGGTTCATGGGCCAATTGCATCACTTAAGGAAGCTACAGAGTGGTTTGCGAATCCTCCATTGATAATTGACCTTTTGCTAATGGATATTATGCTGGCTGATGGAACATCTTTCGAATTATTCGAGAAATTCACCATTCAAACTCCTGTAATTTTCATAACTGCTTACGATGAATATGCTTTACAGGCTTTTCGGGTAAATTCAGTCGACTATCTCCTTAAACCAGTTGATCAGGAGGATTTGTCAAAGTCTCTCAAAAAATTCTCTCAAATGCAAAAGGTTCTGGGTAAACAAAATCATAGCTGGTTAAAAAGTCTGCTACATTCCTCAGGACCAGTTTATAAAAAACGATTTTTAACTAAATCAGGCGATCAGCTGCGCTACATAATCGTGAACGAAATTGCATATTTTGAGTTTGAAGATGGATTGGTATTCGCTCATCTGTTCTCCAAAGAACGAGCCATCATCGACCAGAGCCTGGATGATTTAAACGAACTCCTTGATCCACTGGAGTTTTTCAGAATCAACAGAAAAACCATGGTAAACCTCAAATCTATTCAGAAGATTCATCCTTATTTCAACCGTAGATTATCAGTCTACCTCGATCCTGGTAAAAACAATGCCATTGTAAGCCGTGAACGAGTACAAGCCTTCAAAGAGTGGCTGGATCAATAGAATACTAGTCATCAGTCTTCAGTTTTCAGTCTTCAGCCAAAAAAAAAGGACCACAGACTAACGACTAACGACCAACGACCATCGACCAGGGACCAGCGACCAGCGACCAAGGACTTATGTCTATTTTAACAATATTCCATTAAACAATAATTTGTAATTTGAACTTGTTGAGGCCCTGAATTGGGGGTTAAAACCAAATAAAACAAGCTGACCTTTCCCTTTTTTCAGCCAAACCATGGCTGGCTTTTCAGCGAGGACTTCAACATTTTCAGCATAACCACTAGCCAGAATATCCTTCTCCGGATATGTCCCGATAACTCTGCGATCGAGATCAAAATAAGGTACACTGGTTGCAAAAACAGGCGCTCCACGGCTGAAGACATTTATAGTTTCAGGCATTCCATAACACAGGGGGTGATCAGTATTTAATTCCATCTTCAACAGAGATCCGGGGATTTTAAGTTTTTTTGCTGCCAAACCTGCACTAATATCCCTAACAGGGAACTGAAACTCTTCTTTCTCATTTTTTGAAATGTTGATTGTCTGGAGTCCCATAAATAAGGCTGTTGATTCGCCCCATGATAATACCACCCCACCTTCATCAATATATTTCATCAATTCAGACTGGCCTTTGATTTCCATCCCTTTTAGCAATTTCGGGTCGTAGGCCGGTACACTGTACACACCAGCACTTTGCTTATATTTTGCTTTGAGCAGCAAATCCTTATCTGTGCTTGGGAAGATAATTACATCAAAATCATCAAGCTTCTTTGCTGTAATCTCAGCAGGTTTCAGAACTGTAAAAGGTATATCATAACTATCCAGAACATAACGGGTCCAGCCAGCATCCATATCATGAAACACTGTTTCTACCAAGCCCACTCTGGGAAGTCCTATTTCAAAAGATTTACCACTGAACTCTGACTTGAGATATTCCGGATTATCACTCAGGGGATTTAATAAATCCTCTATCTCCTTTCCTGTCAGACCTTGTAGTTTGATCACAAAATCACCCTCAGAATACTTATCTCCATTTTCAGATACACGACTTACTTTCATTCCTTTACTCAGTGCCTTAAAAGTCACCTGGTAGCTTGAATTCCATTTGGCCGACAATAAAACTCCGGAGATCTGTTCAGGAATTTTAACTGTATAATCCAATGGCATAGACAGCTGCACCAGATGTGATCCCAGATCTTCATTTGGAGTATTAACTTCTAAAATGTCGAGTCCGCGATGTAGTGGTAAGGACCAGGAAGTTATATCGTAAGGGGGAATTAATTCACCATCGGGAGTGTAATGCCGGGCCGGAAAATCCTGCTTCTCGAGTACCTCTTTAATAAAGGCTCTGAAAGGCTGGGCCAGAGGAATCACAAAATCACCTTTCCTAATCAGTTTTGAATTGTGCTCTACTTCTTTTTCAAGCTGATACACCTGAATCCCATGCTGATCCATTAAATTCAGCAAAGCAATCAGTTCGCCCGGATCTTTTTGATTGGCAGGAAAAACATAATAATATGGTGCCTGAGACTTCCCTTTAAGAGTTTCTTTTCTTGCCAGATCATTCCGGTACTGTAGTATTTCGGTTTTATGATAAGCCGCTGTTTTGATCAGTGACCAGGTAGTAGCCAGCTCATATTCTACAATATCTGATAAACGCCACCAGCCACCTTCCCAGGGCAATGGCAAATTTATACTTTTCTTATGCTCTCCAAGTCCCTTGCCGTATACACCAAGCTCGCTCTTCTCAACATAAACAGGAGTTGCATAATGCACACTGGCTGCTTCAGTCAGCAAGCCAATCACATTCTTCCACAAGGCTGTTTCAGTAGACCCGGGCCAGTAATCATCAAAGAGATAGTGCTGTGCCACCCCGGCCAATCCCAGATTGGACATGTCTTTGCTCATATTGGAACCAAAAATCCATGTCCAGTTCCATATTTGTTCGTCAATATTCACGGCAATAGGATCATGCATAGGAGGTACGAAATACCTGGTTCCGGTTGAGCCCATCTGATGCTTCTCTACCATCACCTGCGGCATCCATGTTTTACTGTATATTTTGGCGACAGCCTGATTATCTGACTGGGTGAGAGTGACAAAATCCCTGTTATTATCATGACCTACATATTTATGGTATACCTCCGGCAGGGAGCCTCCCTCATATTTAGTTCCTTTATATTTCTTATAATGATTCACAACCAGATCCATTCCATCAGGATTATGACATGGAATCATCATGTAAACTACATCATCAAGCCATTCAAGCAAGAGAGGATTCGTTGTTGTAGCTACTTCGTATGCAACCAGAGGTGCCGACTGTGAAGGCCCTACCTCGCCTGAGTGCATCGATAATGCAGCCATAATAAATACTTTACCCTCAGCAACAGCTTTAGCAAGCTCAGTGTCAGATAACTTGACATTCAAAGCGAGATTCTGATTGATTTTCTTCAGCTTATCCAGATTCCTGATATTTTCTTCAGAGGATAAAAACGTGGCATACATTGTGAGACCCAAAGGCGAAACACCAATTTCTGTCATTGCTACCCTGGGTGATTTGTCAGCCAGTATTTGCAAATAGTCAATGAGAGGTTCATAATTAAACAATTCACGATCCGCTCCTGGTTCAAAACCAAAAAAGCTTGATGGTTTTGGCAATTCCTGATCATTCTGGGCCAAAAGGTTCGGTGCTATCATTAAAAGAATAGCCAATAAAATACCTAGCTGTCTTTTCATCTTGTTATAGGATTTGGTTAAGGACATTGAGAACTATTGCGTTAGTATTACGAAGTTAACAATAATATTAAGGTCTTTGTTTAAACAAGGGCGGATCAGAATAACTCAGTATCTTTGAGACCAACAAAAAAAAGCACCCTCCAATGACAAGCCAAAGCATTAAATCTGCCTGGAAGAAATTATTTTCCTCAGCTCCCGAACAACTTGGGAAAATGAAAAGTGTGGATGGCCTGATTTCAGCCTTTAATGCAAATATCGATGCTGTCATCAAAGTATCCGGTACTCAGCTACTGGAGATAATTGAAAAGAATCATTTCGATCAACAGAATTTACTCGCTCAGGGAGAGAGAAACATTCAATCTCCAGAAGATGCCATCCGGGGGCTCCTCCACTGTTTCAGAAACGGAATTGCTGAAGAATGGCTTCTAAGGGATGAAACTGTTTTCAGATGGCTGCAAAATCACATTGGATATGACAAACTACAAATGGGAGGTCAGGGTGGCATTGTAGCCAATGTTATGGCAGTTTGCGGTGTAAATCCTGTGTACGTTCACTGTGCCTCCCTGCCCGAAGAACAGGCGGGATTATTCCTGAATCTCGATAATCTTCTTACAACAGACAGTCAAGGTCAGCTCGGAAAGGCCCATGGAACCATCCGGCAGGAAGATATTCCACTTATTCACTGGATTATTGAATTCGACATCGGAGATCAGATTACCTTAAATAATGAGGTGATCACTTGTCCGAAATCGAATCGCTTCATTGCAACTTATGATCCTCTGAATTTCAAACTGGCAATTGACCCAAACTACGCCCGGGCCATGTCACAAAGTGATCTCAATCTTGATTATGTAATCCTGTCGGGTTATCAGATGCTAAGGGAAAACCTGCCGGATGGTGGGTCAGGGAGAGAAAGAATTGATACTTCGATTGACTTGATTAGAGATTGGAAAAAGACAAATCCTAATGCAATTCTACATCTCGAAATGGCTTCTACACAGGATGAGAGCATGCGGAAACATTTGCTTGACAGTCTGGCTAAAGAAGTGGATAGTCTGGGATTTAATGAAAGAGAACTAATTGATCTCCTTGAGGTTATGGGTGAGGATGAATGCCTTAATATTTGTAATGTAAACACCAATAGTGTCAACCTTTTTGAAGGGATGAAAAAAGTACAGGCTTACACAGGATGTCCCCGTCTGCAATTGCACATGTTTGGTTTATACATGACCCTTCAGAAAAAGGGATTCAGAATTAGTCCGGAGCAAAACCGAAATGGGATGCAACTGGCCGCCGTAATTGCTGCAGCAAAGGCAGGAACCGGAGCAATTGACAAGCATGAAGTTTTATTATGGGCTAAAGATCATGAAGTTTCTGACACTGGAATAAAGGAATTGAAGGATCTGACCGATCATATTCAGCAAGCAGAAGAAGAGCAATCATTTACTGAAACAGGGATAAGCAGGGTACAGGATTTTGATCTTATAGCTGTACCTACCATTCTTATTGAAAAACCAATTACCCTGGTAGGAATGGGAGATACCATTTCTTCTATTTCCCTTGTGGGTGCTCAATAGCAGGATATTTTCTCAGAGGTTTTTGTACTTTGGCTCTCTGTGAGCTAAACATAATTGATATGAAAACCCTATACTCCATTGCCCTGCTGCTGATTTTTGCAATAAATGTATTTGCCCAACAATCAGGATATACTCCAGAACTTTTCTCCCGGGCTGAAAAAACCAATTTTGCCGAAACTTCGCTCAGTTCTGATGTTCGATCTTTTGTCAATAAACTTGATGAATTATCTGATTTGGTGACTGTTGAAACTTTTGGACATTCCTTTGGCGGACAAGAATTGCAATTAGTTATTATGGCTAATCCTGGTATTTCCTCACCTGAGGAGGCCAAAGCAAGTGGTAAAACTGTTGTCTATATCCAGGCTAATATTCATGCCGGAGAGGTAGAAGGGAAAGAAGCTACCATTAAATTAATGCGTGAGATTGCATTTGAGTACAAGACATATCTGCTTGATAATCAAATTATCCTGTTTTGCCCAAATTACAATCCTGATGGAAATGATAAACTATCTGAAACAAATCGTCGTTCCCAGGGCGGAAGTCCGTTGCTTACTGGTGAGCGCTCAAATGGTGAAGGTTATGATCTGAATCGGGAAGGGATTAAGATGGAAGCCCTGGAGGCCAAAGCTCTTGTCAAAAATGTATTTAATCGCTGGGATCCTGCCCTGTTTGTGGATTTACATACCGATAACGGATCATGGCATGGTTATGCATTGAATTTCGCACCTTCTTTTAATTCTGTCGGACATCCGGGTCCCACTTTGCTTACAAAAAATGAACTCCTCCCCTGGGTTGAAAAAAGTGTTTGGGAAAGAACTGGTGTTGCTCTTTGGTGGCATGGCTATCTGCGTATGCGGGAAGGGCAGCAAGCTAGATTTACCGGATATTCTCATTTGCCAAGATATGTGGCTAATTATGTTGGATTGAGAAACAGAATGGGAATCTTAAGTGAAACATTTGCTCATCAGATATTTGAGAAGCGTATTGTAGCAACTTATTTGCTTGTTGAATCAGTTCTTAACTATACAAATGATCATGCAAAAGAAATTCTGGAGACAGTTAAAAAAGCAGATCTTGAAACTGTTGAAACCATTTTAACCCAGGCAGGAAAAATTAAAAAGGGTGTTCGCTTTCAACTCAATGAAGAACCAGAACTTGTAGAAATACTGGTAAGAGAAACTGAAACCTATGAGAGTGCCAATGGTCGCAGACGAATCAGAGAAACCGGAAAAATACGCTGGGCTGATAGTGTGATGCATTACAATTCTTTTATGCCTGTAGTGAGCAGTACTGTTCCGCGATACTACTATTTTCCGGCAAAATTAGCCGCAATTGCTGATAAGTTGAAAGAGCATGGTATCAGGGTTGATCAGCTAAGCAAAAGAAACAGCGTTGAGGGTGAGGTATTCAAAATCACAGAATTCAAAAAAGATCAGCGATCCCGCTACCCGGGACATAATCCGGTAAGTCTGGAAGGGGAATTCATTTCAAAAAAGAAAACCTTCAAGTCAGGTGATTACAGAGTTGACCTGGCTCAGCCACTTGCATGGCTGATTTTCTATATGATGGAACCTCAGTCAGACGATGGACTGGTGTACTGGAACTATTTCGATGAATACTTAGAATCTAAAAAAGCCGGCGAAAAAGAAGTTGAATTTCCGGTACTGAAAGCATATTAGGTATAATGCAGACTGAGCTCAAGGCACAGGGTTTCTAATGACTTATTATCAGGCTTTGAGCTGATTCGGAGTAGTTTAAAAAATTGATTTTATAGAAATACATTCCCGGAGAATATGCCCTTACATCCAGGTCAATGGATGGAGTGGTTCCATCTACAGCTAATTCAGTAAGCTTTTGGCCCGACATGTTGTACAGGACTATAGAACCACTCCCCTTATCAGTTGGCAAATCATTGAAACGAACCAGACTGACAGCTGGATTAGGGTATGCATGAACCAGAGGCTGATCAATAATATCCATATCCGGAACAGTACTTAAGCCCAGCCCCTCGATGTATATGTCATCCAGGTAAAACTCACCATTAGTTGACCCATCATTAATCCTCCCGGACTTAGATGAAAAAGATATGCCATCCAAATGAGCCATATTATCCCTGAAATGCCATTGCTGATTAAACACAAGCTTATTATCACAACGAATAAAAATCCGGTCTGATTTACCCAGAACACTAATCATAAACTGATGCCAGTTTTGGGGATCAACTTCGAAATTATCAATTGCTTCAGAATTAACATATACGGTCACACGATCTCCGACGATCCTCACACCGATATCCATTCCTTCCAGATTTTCCAGACAGAAATAGCCAGCTTTACTCCAGTCACAATAAATTGAAAATCCCATCCTGATCACTTGTTGACGCACATGACTCAGGTCCAGTGTAACATCTGCAATATTATCTATCTTAAGCGATTGAGAACCTGACTGACTACGTCCTCCCGATATTACAGCATCCTGAAAAGTATCTGATCTACCTTCAGATATTCGCCAGAATCGAGAGGCCTGGGTAATATTCTCAGATGAGCGGTATAGCTCAAATCCCTCATTATAAGGTATCGGTATTGATTCGAATGTTTTTAATCCATACTGACCTGAATAAAATACCGTGTCAGCATATACAGCCCGAACCTGCCATTTATAAAATTGCTGTTCATCAAGTTTGTACTTTAGCTCTGGCCGGGGCAGTCCTGACTCAACAACAATCAGGCTGTCTCCTCTGGCTAACAAAAAGTCATATTGAACATCTTCCCCGGTGTATTCAGATGACCATGCAAAATTCATCTCATAATTTGACAATTGACTCCCATGAATCGGAGTTGGATAGCACGGACTTCTGGGTTCATATCCCTGAGAGGACAGAAAAACTCTGTTTCCTCCCCCAAATTCAGGGATGCAATTATTATAACTTTGTATAGATACCGGAGTATTCCGAATATCCAGGAACTTTAATTGCCGGTAAAAATCATTTTCCAATAGAGGAGAATAATCGCTTATAAGATTATCTGACAGAATTAATACCTGTAATCTCTGATAATGAATAAGGCTGGACAAATTAATAATCTTATTTGATGACACATCCAGCTTCTTAAGAGAATGGCTTGCTCTTTTGAGTAGAGTCCTGATTTCATTATTACTCAAGATCAATTCTTCCAATACGGGCAAGTAGGAGAAAAAATCTGGGATTTCACGGAGATGATTATTGTCGAGTTGAATCTTTTTGATAAGAGGAAAATCAAAAGCTATCGTCACTTTATTGATACTGTTATTTCCTGCATCAAGATATTTCAATTGTTTCAAGGGAGTATGGAGGCTTAACTGACTTATCTGATTATTTCGCAGGGAAATATCAGATACATTGGGAAAACTGCTAAGAAAATCAGTTGAACTTAGATTATTATTTTCTACTATTAAAACCTGTACCTTACTGAGTGTTTGAGGCACTGACAGCTCTGTAATCTGATTACCAGATAAATGCAGGTAAAATAAATTTGGACAAGAGGATAGAAAATCAAGATTACTTATAGGTATATCAGTCAGAGATAAAACAGTCATGTCTTCTTTATTCTCCTTAAAAACATACTCTGGTACCTCAACATCATGGAGCTTCAATTCAAATAAATGCTTAATCGAATCAAGAAAATCGCTTTTATCAAGATTACCAGATTCAAGCTTCAGTGTTACGATATTTTCGGGTAGGGTAATCTCATTGAATAATCCCTCATTCCAATTACTCAGAGTGAATGATTGCAGGGAATTACATTCCTCCAAAAATTCAAGATCCTGACTATTTAAATTCATAGCATTCAGGCTAATACCTTGAATGCTAACTAAATATTGAAATATCTCGCTTGATCCTATTGCTTCGCTAATTGAAAGTTCCCGGATTGAAGCCAGATCTCCCTGATATATTGATTGAGATGTAAGTAACAATGAGGTATCTCTGTCCAAACCGATGTTGATTGCAGCCAAAACAGCTGCATCCTCAATAATTACAATCTCACCCTTATTAAATACCCAAACAGGACCTACCGCTATTGATTCTCCATCTGGGTAAATAGCTGAAACTTTAATTGCATGATGTCCTGGTTTCAACTCTGAAACAGGTAAAGCATAATCATTGGAATCAAAGAATTCATCCTCACTATAATAAACTCTGAAATGACTAGGCTGTGCCTCTGAATGAGGTTTAGTCCATCTGATAAAAGGCTCAGACTCTCCTGAATCAAGGAATACCATTTCAGGAGGATCAACAGGGTTATCAGGTAGAATATTCACTATAGCTTCCTGAACAGTATAGCCTAAAACCACTGCAGTTGAATAGAATCCGTCACCATAGCCGGCGCCTCCTAAATTGAAATGTAAAAACCCATTCTGATCATAACCATCGCAAACGAAAGCATGTCCGCCTCCTGCAACTAGTATCGGACTATAATTGTCAAGGTTATCCAAAATCAGGTCAGTCCAATCCTCTTCACTAAATTCATTTTGCCTCACCCTGTAGGCCTGATTGTATCCCAAATCATGAAATCCTTTCAGTGCCATACCCATTGAAGAAGTTGAGGCCTGATTTCCATAATTAGTATGTATTAATTCACCCAGATCTGCCAACAATTTCGACACATTTGGTTCATAGGCAATTGGCTCATCCAGCATCCGGGCCCAACTATAATCAGACTCGTTACTATTCCCGAAAGATTTTATTATTTGTCCCATCGCCACAGGAACACATCCCGCCCAGGCATGGCCTTTCGAACCATTGGGTTCAATGGGGCAATAACGATTGAACCAGGCACCCTGAGCCCATTTGGTCTGAAGCAATGGTCCTATATTACCAAGGCTTCCATTCTTACTCATCAAAAGACTCCTGAAAGGAACACCCTCCATCTGTTCTATTAAATCATTTTCAAGTACTTCTCCTGATGGATCTCCTGAAAAACAATTTTCAGTGGAATAAGCGACAATCCTGTATTCTCCCCATCTTGATTTTAAAGCGACAAAGCAAGCAGGCTGGTTTGATTCCAGAATAATGAGGTTTCCAATATTACGCTCTGTTTCAAAGTGTTTTCCATCAATAGAATTAGGAAATTCCACTCCTTTACCAGATAAAAAAATCCGTCCCTGCTCCTGATATTCCTGAGCAAAAATAATTCCACTCAGAAATACAGCAATCCCCAAAATGACAATATGCTTCAATCGGCTAATCATATAATCCAGTTCATTAATAAGAAAACAAGGGAAATGGCAAGGGTTTGTTCCTGTTCTACTTACAATATATTACTTAATGACATATAATTATTTGCTTTGTTACAAGCCTGTGGCATATGTTTTCAGAAGCGGTTGGAATGATTTGATAAACGTGGTGAGGCAAAAACAATTAAATAAAAAGGCCACCTAAAATTTTAGGTGGCCTCTGGTATAGGTCAGGGGTATTTCCTATTTGGAAATGATCATTCTCCTGGTTTCAGTAAACTGACCAGCTTTAAGAGTATAGAAATATATTCCAGCTTCAAAATCCTCTGCTTTCAGGGTATAAGCATGCCTTCCAGCCAATTTTTTTCCTTCCTCAATGAGCATAATCTTTCTACCTGTCATATCGCATATCTCGATACTAATATCTTGAGATTGTGCCAGTTCATAGCTAATCTCTGTACTACGGTTGAAAGGATTAGGATAGTTCTGATCCAGACTTGTTAAAGCCAGAGCCTGATCAACATTATCAATAACATTACCATGATCATTTAAGTACATTTTGATCAATGGATTGCGATCACTCATAAAGGTACCTGTATACCATCCTTCCTCGTCCAACCCAATAGATCTTGCATCCTCATATCCGGTAGTCATATCCACTCCTACGGTGAGGTTATTATTTCGTCTGTCCCATTTACTATAATGGAAGTTATTATACTGTATACCAGCATATACAATATCGCCTTCAAATAAGAACTCTGATTCACCATCCTTTTCAAAAGGAAGGTAGACCCAGGAGTTGAACATCGAAGAATCGAGTACTAATGACTCGGTTGTAAGCCATTCAATAGCTCCGACACCTTCAGGATCTTCATCTTCTGGTGGCAGCCAAAAAAGTGTATAGCGAAAATCAATTGAGTCATCAGCAAGGCCTCCCATAATATATACTGATACACCATCTACTTCACAATCAGCATAGATTGGAAAAATGGAACCAACAAAGTGATCCAGATTCCAAAAATCTTCTCCAAATCCATCACGATAACGTTCAAATCCATATGCCCAGGCTAATTCAGGTGTATCATCCGACCGGCTATACACTGAATCAGTTACATGAAAGAAGATGGTTTGCTCATTATCATCTGGTGCATTTTCCTCCTCTGCCTGGTTCCACTTGAATTTTATACCATAATGGCCATATTCTTCAGGAGTAAATGCCTCTTCAAGATTTACTGTATCAATCCACAGTGGATTTAGCCAGGTAGCTTCACTCGATATATTGAAAATACTTTGACTATTCTTGGTAATATCAACTTCGAGATACATATCGTTCTGCTCAAACTCACCAAAATTCAGAACACTTGACTGCCAGTTGTAGAATGAACCACCTAACTGGCTTTTTGGCATTTGATAGCTTGTACTTTCCAGAGTGTTTTCATCTCCATCATCCCATCCTAAACTAAAGTGCTGCATCTGCAGATCATTATCCCAGGCTTCAAGAACCT
>Ga0233437_1001027_pt1 | contig 55124 bp, 17 predicted proteins | sample SI_122_August201_FD_182714 | JGI IMG/M metagenome (GOLD analysis project Ga0233437, IMG submission 182714) | Seawater microbial communities from Saanich Inlet, British Columbia, Canada - SI_122_August2016_200_MG | ecosystem: Environmental > Aquatic > Marine > Inlet | place: Canada: British...
TATCTCCATTCGACATTTCAGCAAGTCAACAAGCTCTTCGTAAAAGCCATCAAGCAGCACCGATATTTCGATTTCCCCAAGTTGAATGAGTATACTTATTTTGCACAAATCAATTAGGATCGCTGTATATCAGGAAATATCCCCACATTCATCAATCCAAAAGAAAGGAATGTCGCGACTGAAATCATCCTGGCGATTAAAAAAAACCTTACTTCAATATATCCCTTTTTAAGGGCTATGATACTGACGGACAACATGAAAATGCTATCAAAAACCCCTATAAATATAGTATGTTTTTTAAAAGATGGGGCAATCATATGGATGATCAACCCCAAAATAGAAAGGCCTATCGATAGAACCAGCCATTTGTTGAACTTGGGAAAGTTAATGGGGATGTTGAGAAAACTGCCCGTAAAGAACAGGGTAATAATCGCATATGAGAAGATGAAATAGAGTACACAGACGTTTGCCCATTCCGGGTTTTCCGGCCACAGGTATCTAAACGCGTTTCCATCGATTGACAGCAGAACAAAAAGGAAAGACAGAATATACAGCGCATAGAAGAAATACGCTTTATCTCTCAGCGAGATAAAGAGGAACAAATTATAAATGATCATGATAAGAGTTGACCCATACACTAATCCATTCAGTATTTGCCTCGTATTGCTATGCGCCCAGAAAGCGTTTTCTTCCCAGAGAATAAGAGGCATTAGCATGGGTTTTAAAGATTGAAATCTTACATAAACAGTCTGTAGATTCTGTGAAAAAATCGGTATGGCAAACACGTGGCTGGGATAGGGGATTTCCCGGTGCTTAAAAGGTAAGAGACTCCCTCCCGTTTTTATCACCATATCATGGTTTGCCCGGGGGAGGTAAACTTTTATGGATTCCAAATTCGGACGATTGATTTCCAGCAGCATATGCGCAGGGGAAAAATGGGACGGATCTATCACAAACTTTACCCAAAACACACTTGAGGAAAATCCATAGTTGGGAACTTTTGCTTGACTGGGAATAAATCGCGGCGCAAATTGGGGCGAGGATACTTGCTCGATGGTAAACTCTCCCTCTCGATCCTCAAAAATTCCCAGGTGCATTCCCAGGGGATATTTCCCATTACCTTCTTCTAAAGTCACAGGAGAAGAGGCGAAGGCAGAGGAAGATAGAATCCATAGTATTCCACAAACCAGAGGGCATTTCATATACTTTTTAAATTTGCTCATAACTTGTTGATATAACGCAATTTAAAAAAGGAGTTCCGGACGAGTCGTTATTTTTTCTATCTTATCCGGAAGAGAGATCCACTTTGGGAATCCATATTTACGCTTTTTTAATCTCCATTTCAAGGTTTTTGTTCTTTGCCTTCGCCGGTACGGCCAGCGCTCTGTCGCTGGATGGCGACGGGGAAAACGCGCAGTATTTCGATTCCTGGACCTGCATATCCCTGGGTGGAGGAATACTGGTTCTATTCCTGGCAATATTGATTTTCGTTTGTCGTGACCGCACCAATCGGCGGGAAGGGCAACGGCTGCAAAAACAGCTACTGGAGCAGGAGCAACAGGCGCGGAAAGCGCTCGAAGCCAAGAACGTGCAGCTGGAACAGGCCAGGGAAAAGGCAGAGCAGGCCAATCAGGCCAAGAGCATATTCCTGGCGAATATAAGCCATGAGATCCGCACTCCACTCAATGCCATCCTGGGCTATGCGCAGGTGCTGCAGCACCATCCCGATGTGACGGAGGAGTTGCAGAATCCGCTGAAGACTATCGAGCACAGTGGGACCCACTTGCTGATGCTTATCAACGACGTGCTGGATATCTCAAAGATCGAATCCGGCCATCAGGAGGTGATGGCGGAAAACTTCGACCTGATGGCGCTTGCCGACAGGCTGGCGGCCATGTTTCAGCCTGCCTGCGCCCGTAAGGGGCTGGGCTGGCGGCGGGAGTGGAATCCGGAACCGGCGCCAGCTTTCCTACCGGTATGTGGGGACCAGAGCAAACTGCGCCAGGTGCTGCTGAATCTGCTGACCAATGCGGTGAAGTTCACCGATAGGGGAGAGGTGGCATTGCGCCTTTCCAGAGAGTCGGAAGACCGCTATCTGTTCGAAGTGATCGACACCGGTCCGGGTATCACCCCGGAGCAGCAGGCAGAGATCTTCGAACCTTTTATCCAGGGCCAATCGCAGGGAAAGGCGAAGGGAACCGGTCTGGGGCTGGCCGTATCCCGATATCAGGTGGAGCTGATGGGGGGCACGCTGGCGGTGGAGTCGGGCCTGGGGCAGGGTTCGCGCTTTTACTTTGCCGTGGATCTGCCCGTCGCGCCCATGGAGACGGGCGAGAGTCCCGGCAAGATAAGGAGGCTAAAAGCCAGCCTTGAGGTCCACGCTCTGATCGTCGACGACGACGAGAGCAACCGCCAGGTGCTGGGCGAGATGCTGAAGGATCTCGGCGTGCGCACGAGCATGGCGGCGGACGGCTTGAGGGCGGTGGAACAGATGCGGGAGGATCCGCCGGACATCGTCTTCATGGATGTGTGGATGCCGGAGATGAACGGTTTGGAGACAATGCGCCGGATCAAGGCTGAAATCGGGGGAGAAATCCCGCCGGTGGTGGCAATTTCGGCCTCGGCTCTGGTGCACGAGCGTCAGCAGTACATGGAGTCTGGTTTTGTCGATTTTCTCGCCAAGCCGGTGTTCGTCGAAGAACTGGGCAAGTGTCTTACCCGCCATCTGCAGGTGGAATTCGAGTACGCGGAGGAAGGTGCCTGGCAAGATCCGGACCTTTGGCCGGCGCTGCCCGAAGAGGTGCTGAGTCAGCTCAAGACTGCGGTTTCCCTCGGAAGTCTCACCGAGCTCCAGGAGGGGCTTGCTGCTTTGCGGCAGATGGGGGAGCGGGAACGGGTGTTGGCGGACCACCTGCTGGAGCTGAGCGCCGACCTGGACCTGGAAGAGGTGTTGCGCATTTTAGGAGCTTTGCCGCATGAGTGAGGCCCGGACGCGATTCAAGATCATGCTGGTGGATGATGCGCCGTCCACGCTCAAGGTGTTGAACCACATGCTGGCGGAGCAGGGATACGCCATCCTGGTGGCCAACAGCGGCGAGGTGGCGCTGCGCAATGCCGCCAGTACTCTTCCCGATCTCGTTTTGCTGGACGTGGCCATGCCGGGTATGGACGGTTTCGAGGTGTGCCGGGGCCTGAAGGCAGACCCGAGAACCAGCGATATTCCGGTGCTTTTTCTCTCCGGCACGGACGACCCCGAGCACATATGTCGTGGTTTTGACGTGGGGGGAGTCGACTTTATTTCCAAACCGTTTGTCGAGCGGGAAGTGCTGGCGCGAGTGCGCACCCATCTGGAACTCAGCCACCTGAACCGCGAGTTGCAGAACCGCAATGAGGACCTGAAGCGCCGCACAACCGAGTTGGAAGCAGAGGTGGCTCGGCGTCAGGCGGCTGAAGAGGCCCGGCAGCGGGCAGACGCGCAGCTGAACGAACTCTCTGCACGCGAAGCCCAACGCTGGGGCATCACCGGCTTCTGCGGGGAGAGTGCGGCGTTCAAGCACATTCTCGCCGAGGTGCAGCAGGTGCAGGATGCTAATATCAACGTGCTGATCTGCGGGGAGAGTGGCACCGGAAAGGAGCTGGTCGCCCGGGCGGTGCACTTTGGGGGACAGCGGGGCAAGAGGCCGTTCCTGCCGGTCAACTGCGGGGCGATCCCCGGCGAACTGATGGAGTCCATGCTGTTCGGGCACAAGCGGGGCGCCTTTACCGGGGCCACGGAAGACCATCCAGGCTATTTTGCGCTGGCCGATGGCGGCACCCTGTTCCTGGACGAGATCGGTGACATGCCGGTCCCGCTGCAGGCCCGGCTGCTGCGCGTGCTCGAGGATGATTACGTCATGCCGCTGGGAAGCACGCAGCCCCGGCGCGTGGATGTGCGGGTTATCGCAGCCACCCATGCCGACCTCCAGCAGGCCCTGAGCAGCGGCGCATTCCGGCGCGATCTGTACTTCCGCCTGGCCGGTTTTGTCGTCGAGGTGCCACCGCTGCGCCAGCGGCGCGAAGATATCCCGTTGTTGCTGGACCATTTTTGCGCCCTGTTCGCCGCTGAGATGAGCATGGCGGCGTCTGGTTTCAGCGCGGAAGCCCTGGCCTTGCTGCAGGATTACTCCTATCCCGGCAATGTGCGCGAACTGAAGAATCTGGTCGAATACGCTTTGCTGAAGAGCGGTGGCCGGATCATCGAACCGTCGCACCTAAATTTTCTCGATCTGCCGCCGCTACCCAGAGAGCGCGGTAAAAGGGAGAACCGGTCGCCAGAGGCCGTGGCCGGTACAGCCTCTGAAGAGGAGCGTATCATCGAGTATATACGCCAGCACGGCCATATTACCAATTCGGCATGCCGCACTTTGCTGGCCGCTGACAGCAACCACGCCTCCTACCTTCTCACCCGTCTGTGGCGGGAGGGCCTTCTGAGCAAAGAAGGCTCCAAACGCTGGACCTGTTACCGGCTGTGCCAGCCTGCTGAAGAGTAATTCCCCGAGCCAAATTTTCGTTTTCCATACCCTTTCAAAAATGAATCAATAATGAATCAATAATGAATTCATTTTTGATTCTACCATAGAAAGCGCTCTGAGGTGGATAGAGTGTCTTCTCTTCCCCAGCCTTCCGATCTTCCTGCTTTTTTCTAACCTCTTGTTACAGATATAAGTGCACGGCCTGTCCATGGCTTGACCAGAAGATGGTACGCCATGGGGGAGATTCTGGCATACTTCTTGCGATATATAACCATGGTCTTCGAGCTGCCACTGGAAGACCCGGGGATGGATGGTCATAGAACCAGGCCGAGGAGCAATGCAAAAAAGGAACGATAATTCATTTAAGCTGGAAACGCTTGAACCCCGACTTCTGCTTTCGGGGGATGCGTCTATCCTGGCGGCAGACTTCGCAGCCGGCCTGGATCACATTCCCGTGCTCGTGGAACGGCTGCAAACCTCGCCCGATCATCTGAACCAGCAACTTCCGCTCATCGGTCAGAACCTCACCGACATCTTCAATCCCGCCGCACAGCTCGAAGATCTCTTCGCTGGCCTCGTAGAATCCGAAATCGACAATCCTGAAGATCTCGTCAACGCTCTCGACGCAGAGTTCGGAGTCGATGCCGATCTGGTCGAGCAAACCGACGACGGCTTTATCCTCGACTTCCGCGTTTCCGACATTTTCGAGGGGGTAGTGCCGCTGGCCGTGGATTCGGAGGGCGCGAGTGCCTTCGAGCAGCCCTACGGGAAACACCTCATAGAGGGAACTTCCCGCCTGATCGGGGATTGGGCTCTGGACCTCATAGAGGGAACTTCCCGCCTGATCGGGGATTGGGCTCTGGACCTTCGCCTCATCGCCGACTCGAGCGACGGGGATGGGCCGTTTTCGATCGATCCATCGCACAGCTCCTTCCACGTGGACGTGGGGGTCTCAAGCCCTGTGCTGGAATCGGGGTGGTATGACGGTGTAGAAGTCACCGGCATCACCGCCCTGGATTTCCAGGCGAGGTTCGAGACAGATTTCAGAGACTCCGATGGTCCGATCGACCTGAGTGTTTTGAGCGGGGATGGCGTGGACCTTTTCGCAACTACTTCTGCGGAAGGGCACGCCGCCATGACGCTCCAATTGATTGAGACCCTGAATGTCGCCCACGGCCCTCCGACGCTGGTCTGGGATGATATTGGAGTGCGTGCGGGATCCGTTGCGCGCAGCGGCGCGTTGTTTGGTACTGATCTGTTGAAAAACGAGAAATCAGGGGTTGATGTTACCTTATTGCCCCATCGGATCGGGTCGATTGCAGCGGATGATACCGCCACTTTATTTGAATTTACCGTAGTTTCCGACAGCTCCACCGATCTCGAGCTTCGCCTCAACGGCGAGAATCTGGAGATCGTCGACAACCGCACGGGTGCTCTGCTCGCCGGCCGCTCTCTGGGGGAAACCTCCGAGATCATCATCCACGGCGTGGACGACCTGGATGACACCCTCACCGTGGACTTCAGCGGCGGGCTCATCGAAGCCCCCATCACCTTTCACGGTGGCGCGGCGGGTTATGATTCGCTGGTCATGAACGGTGGTGCCTTCACCCGTTCGGGGTACGTGGCTACCGGTCCTGATTCGGGAAGCATCAGTCTCGACCGAACGGTAGTCAACTACACCGGCCTCGAGCCGATTATAGATAACACCAGCTTCACGGCCGACCGCGTCTTCAGCATCGACACGTCTGGGGACCAGCAGATCCGGATCATCGACAACGGCGACCCTGCCGACGGCTCTACTACTATTGATAGTAATGGAACGGGCGGGTTCGAAGAAGTCACCTTTCTGAATCCCACCGGGTCGCTGACGGTCGATGCCGGGGACGGCAGTGATACCATATTTATCGACGTGCTCGACGACGGGTTCGCCGCGTCGATTATCGTCAACGGCGGCCTGGGGGACGACCGCCTGGTCATCCGCGATGGGACCGCGTCCCATGTGACTTTTAACGGTGGTGACGGCACCGACGCGATTGTCAATCAGAGCGGCGCGGAGGGTGGGCTCGACTCCAGCGATGTCGAGAGCACCATCGATCCCGTCGAACTGGCGATAGACGCCTTTGGCAAGGCCGCCGAACTGGTTGCCCAAATCCAGGCCACCATCGCCGGCGAGCTGGATAAGTCGCTGCCGCTGGTCAACCAGAGCATCGGTGCGCTTCTCGTCGATTCGACCCATGGGATCGGGTTCGATTTCTTCGATACCTTCAGCTCCGCGCTGGGCAGTGTGGCCAGTGCCCAGGATCTCGACGACCTGGAAGAATTGCTGGAAGACGCTCTGGGGTTGGATGAGGGGGGAGACCCGGCTTTCGACAACCCCGAGGTGGAGATCAGTTTCTCCGACGGGGTTTTGGGTCTGGCATTCGATTTCGGTCTGAGTGCCGGCTCGACCTTCGGGATTGCACTCGATGAGTCGGATATTCCGCTCAAGGGATCCATACCTTTTGAGCTGGCTGTAGCGCTCGATCTGGATTTCTCCCTGCAGACCGATTTGACTCAGCTGGCCCTCGATGCGGCGGCCGGCTCTTCGGCCGACAGTTTCCTGGTTTCGCTGAATACCTTCCAGGCGCGGGCGGACTTGAGCGCCGATCCGATCGACGTCGATCTCACTCTGGATGGAATCGGTAATCTCGCCATAACCGGCGGATCCGCCGACATTACGGCCGTACTGGGTGTGGAACTCGGGGATGGTTCGGTGACGGTGGGCGATTTGCTCGGGGATTTCGCGGGGCTGGTTACGTACACGCCTTCGGGCGTGGTGAATATCTCCCTGCCGACGAGCGTGAGCGGGGGGAGAGCGGATGTCTTCACTATTACCGGTTCGGGCACGGCGAGTCTGACGGACGGGGATCTCTTCGATGATGAGCTGCCCGTGGTCACCCTGGATCTGGACCATGCGGTCATCGAGGTCGCCGATTTTCTGACGGTGAGCGGCCCGGTCGCCTTCCGTTCGCAGGGGATGGATATTCTGGGCGTGGGCAGTGGATTGACGGCGCGCATGGAAGCGGGTGAGGTGCTGGTCGAGCTGACGGGCGCCGACTTCGGCATGATCTCGGGTGCCGAGGCTTTCGCTTTCGAGATGAAGAACGGGAGCCTGGCTGTGAATCTGGCTCCGCTGGCCGACATCGCGTGGACGAGGGCATTCGTCCAGTACGCCAACGCGATGACGACGGTAGCGGCAGATACGACGTTTTCAGCGGGTGGGCTGGACTACATCTTCGTGGACGGGGTAGGCGCGGGGGTCAGGGCGTTTGCGATAGAGGGCTTCGAAGCGGATGTGCTCGGGTTCGTCAGCCTGGGTGGGGACGTGAAATTCCGCCTGCAGGGCACCGATATTCTGGCTGTCGGCCGGAATATGACGGCGCGGCTGGAAGTCGATCCAACTATATACATTGAAGTAGTGGGCGCGAACCTGGGTCTGGTCGCCGGCATGAGTGGTTTCGCCTTCGAGCTGCAGAATGGCGATCTGAACATGCAGCTGGGTCAGGCTTTCGAGATTGGCGATGTCTCGGTCTCCGTCCAGTTCGCGGGTGTGGATTCTCCGATTATCGGGCCGATGATAATCGATGTCGGTCTGGATAGTTACGAGTTCAAAAGTGCCATTGGGGCCAATATCGCGGCCTTCGATCTCTCCGGTTTGGCGCTGGGGATAGACGGGGCCTTCAATATCAGCGGCGATATCGGTTTCCGGAAGGTGGGGTTGGAATTACCCCAGCTTCAGGCGGTGGGCAGTGGTCTGGATGTGCGGCTGGAGGTGAATAGCGATGTGTACGTGGCTCTGTCGGGCGCGGATCTGGGGCTGATCGTGGGTGCGGGGAATTTCGCCCTGGAACTGAAGGGCGGGGTTCCCGAGATCAATCTGGGGCCGATCGATAAGGACTTCTTGTCCGTAAGTGGGGTGCAGTTCCAGTTCACCAATCCGCTCACCACGGTGGACCCGGGAACGATGATCGGGGCGGACTACACCTTTGTCGATGGGATCGCGGCGGGCACGATCGGGGTGGCGCTGCAGGGGATCGATGCCAGCCTGCGGATCAGCGGCACCGAGATTTTCCATCTGACGGGCGATATCGCGTTGAAGAGGATGGGGCTCGAGCTGGTGGCGGTGGGCAGCGGCCTGGATGTGCAGATGGTCGTGAGCGACGACTTCTACGTGAAGCTGACGGGTGCGGATTTCGGCCTGATCGCGGGTGGCGGACAGTTCGGTTTCGAGCTGAAGAACGGGGTTCCGGATATCAGTCTGGGGCCGATCGACAAGGACTTCTTGTCCGTAAGTGGGGTGCAGTTCCAGTTTACCAATCCGCTCACCACGGTGGATGTGGGAACGGCGGTCGGTATTGGCGATGTGAACTATACCTTTGCCAATGGGATCGCGGCGAATACGATCGGGGTGGCGCTGCAGGGGATCGATGCCAGCCTGCGGGTGGGCGATACTGAGATCTTCCACCTGGCGGGTGATATCGCGCTGAAGAGGACGGGGATGGAGATCTTTGGGGTGGGCAATGGGCTGAATGTGCTGATGGAGGTCTCCTCCGATGTGTACGTCAAGCTGTCGGGGGCGGATCTGGGGCTGATCGCCGGGAATGGGAAATTCGGGCTGGAGTTGAAGAACGGGATTCCGGAGATCAATCTGGCTTCGATCAATAAGAATTACATCTCCGCGGACACGCTGTACTTCCAATTTACCAATGCGATTACGACGGTGTCGAAGGGGATGTCGATCGGCGTCGGTTCGGTGAACTACACCTTCTTGGAAAGGATCTCGCCGAATTCGATCGGAGTGGCGGTGGAGGGTTTCGACGCGCGCGTGCGGGTCGGCAGCACGGAGATTTTCCGCCTGACCGGGGATATCGGGTTCAAGAAGTCCCTGACGGAAATGCTGGCGGTGGGCAATGGTGTGACCGTGCGGATGGAGGTGGCCAGCGACGTCTTTGTGGAGCTGGCGGGGGCTAATTTCGGTCTGATCGCGGGTGCGGGTAAACTCGGGTTCGAGCTGAAGAACGGGGTTCCCGAGATCAGCCTGGGCAATATCGACGAAATCGAGATCGACGCGAGCACGCTGTTCGTCCAGTTCACCAATGCGGCTACGGCGGTGGCTCCGGGAACGATCAGGGTGGGGCCGGTCAGCTACACTTTCGCCAGTGCGATCGGGATGAATACGGTGGCGGTGGCGGCGACGGACTTCGTCGCGAACGTGCGGCTCGGGGGGACGGAGATTTTTCACCTGACGGGGGATCTGGGTTTCAGGAAGTCGGCTGCGGAGTTGCTGGCGGTGGGCACGGGGGTGACGGTGCGGATGGAGGTGACCGACGACGTCTATCTGGAACTGGCGCAGGCGGATTTCGGTCTGATCGCGGGTTCTGGGAAACTGGGTTTTGAGCTGAAGAACGGGATTCCCGAGATCAGCCTGGGGATCATCGGCCCGGCCGACATCGACGCGGATGCGCTGTTCTTCCAGTTCACCAATGCGAATACGGCGATATCCTCGGGGAAGACAATCAGCCTGGGGCCGGTCAGTTACGCCTTCTCCGGTGCGATCGCGCGGAGCACGGTGGCGGTGGCGGCGAAGAATCTCGACGCACACGTGTGGGTGGACGGCAGCGAAGTTTTCCAGCTGACGGGGGACATCGGGTTCAAGAAGTCCGTCGATGAAATGCTGGCGGTGGGCACGAGTGTGACGGTGCGGATGGAGGCAACCTCGTCGGCGTACATGGAATTGAGTCGGGCGGACTTCGGTCTGATCGCCGGCTCCGGGAAACTGGGCTTCGAGCTGAAGAACGGGACGGTGGATATCCGGCTCGATTCGCTGGATAACATCAGGGTGGATAATGCTTTCGTCCAATTCACCAATCCGTCCACGACGGTTTCGGCGGGCACGATCAGCGTGGGGCCTGCCAGCTACGCGTTTGCTGAAGAGATCCGGCGGAACACGGTCGCCTTTGCTCTCGAGGGCCTGGATGCTCGGATCGCCGATGTGCTCAGCATTTCGGGGGATGTGGGTTTCAGCCGGTCGCTGACTTTGATCAAGGCGGTGGGCAACGATGTGACGGCGCGGCTGGAGGCTGGCTCCTCGATGTATGCCGAGGTCGGGGACGCGACCTTCGGGCTTATCCTCGGTGAGGAGAACGGCGCTGCAAGATTCGCTCTCGAAGTGCGGAGCGGGACGCTGGGTATGGATCTGGGTCCGGTGGGCGAATTCAGCGTGCGCGAGGTCTTTATCCAGAACACCGGCCTGACGACGAGTGTTTCGGCCGGGGACCGGATCACTATCGGTTCCGTCGAATACGTTTTCGGCACGGATATTTCCTCGGCTACCACGGCGGTCTTCATCGACGGCAAGCTCCTGCTGGGGGCCGAGGCCGGGGCCAGTCTCTCCATCGACGGCACGTTCGAGTTGACGGCCAGCGAGACCGGGTTCGCGATGGCCACGGATGGGTGGCTGGAGATGGGCCTGCTCGGTGGCGCCGATGTGAAAGGCGTCATGGCTCTGTCGCCCGACGGGCTGGCGGCCTTCTACGATCTCAGTCAGTCGATCACCCCTGACTTCGGCTCAGTGGCCGGTCTGGGTTTCTCGGGCGATGTCGGCCTGGAAATGAATACGTCCGACTCGCCTCTGACGGTCGGATCGAAGGAGATCGATCCGGGCATTCGCGTGCGCATCGACGGTGGGGTGGAGTTCGTGGGCTTTGCCGATGCCAGCGGCACGTTCGATTTCGTCTTCGGGGGCTCTGAAAACGAATTCGCGTTCGACCTGGCATTCGAGATCGGCACGCTGGAAGTCGAAGCGGATGGCACCGGCGTCCTGAAAAGCGACGGTGTGGTAATCAGCACCCCAGTAGGGATCGAAGAAAGCGTGATGGGCATCCTCGGGCTGGATGTCTCGGGCAATCTGAAGATCAATACCTCGTCCTCCAGCAGCGAGGGCATATCCGCCCGTTCCTTCCGCTTGGACCTGAGTGGCAAGATCGACGTCGCCGGAAACTTCGACATAAAGGGCGGCTTCACGATGGTCGTGGTGGAAGGAGATTGGACGGCGGAGATCGCCTCGACCGTCGACTTCTACGGCATCGGCGATCTGGACATCGCAGGTGAGATCAACTCGGAGGCGGAGTTCGACTTCAGCGTCAGCGGGGATTCGGGTATTGGCGTTGACGGATTCGGTCTCTTTGGAGACATGGACTTCAGTCTCGGTTATGCAGATAGCAACGGCACCAGCCTTTATGGCGATCAATCTTATGCGGTAGATTTTAGTGGGTCGGGGTCTCTGAAGGTGGAGATGTTCGGCATTACCCTGTCGCGCGCCAGCATGGATGTCGACTACGACAGCGAAGATGGCGGGATGTCGATAGAGGCGAGCGTGACGATTGATCTGTGGTTGGAGACGACCACCGAGACAGAAACCTTCGACATCGGCAATTTCTCTGTAACGCCGCCGCCGCCGGTAACTCTCGGCAGCGTTTCCAGCGGCGCCTTGACGCTCAATGTGGGCAGTCGTGCCGATCAGCGCGGGGTGAGGGAAGACGATACGAGCGAACTGATCCGCATCCGCGTGGTCGATGAGCCTTCCAGCTCGAGTGGGCAGACGGTGAAGATATCCGGTTTCGGCCGGCGCCAGGTATTTACCAACGTCACTTCGATCAAGGGCGAATTTGACGAGGGTACCGACGCGATTGCCATTGATGGTGTCTTTACCGGTTCGGTTGAGCTCAATATGGGCGGCGGTTCGGACGTGGTGATGCACTACGGCCCGGGTGATGCCGACATCGATATGGGCGCCGGGTTGGGCTATATGCGGATGCCCAGGGCGGATGGCGTCATAGTCACGGGGGACGGAGCCGACATCATTGCGCTGGGCGAGGGAACGGTAACCGTTAAAGCGGGTACGGTAAATTCGGTGCGTGTTGGACACGACTCGATCTCCAACATCACCGGCAATGTCTATCTGAACTACGGGGCCTTCGACGGCGGGTTCACAGGCAGTGTGACTCGCTCTGCGGCAGAATTGCAAAGCACTGTAGAGGGCAACTCGCTCAGAGTCGAGGATTCCCTGGTGAATCGGTGGAAGCTAGGGAGCGGGGATGACGACATCTCGTTTGATGGCCTGGAAGATCGAACACTCCACATTGTGGACCAGGGCAGCGGCTCGGATGCGTACACCTTCGGACTGCTCTCCAACACGACGATCAACATCACGGACCGTGGGGGAGATAATGACTCCCTGGAGTTCGGGGTCAATTCCTCAGGCTCCGATGTGGTCGTGGATCGAGCACAGTGTGTCGTTGGGTCCGACACGGTCAATCACAATGGGTTCGAGTCGCTGACCATCAACGACACGGGGGTGAACACGAATCTCGTCACGACCGAGAACGAGGGCGTGATAGACCTGGATTCGGTGGATTTCTTCGTAAACGCCCGTTCGATCGACATTCCGGAAGCCCACGCAGGGGGGATTTCCCTGTATGCCACAGGAGACATCCATGTAGCCAGCCTGCTCGAAGCCCGTGACGAAATCGATCATTCCATCGTCCCGGAGGAGGAGGAGGAGGATACCGGTGAGGAGGGCGATACGGGTGAGGAAGGTGATACCGGTGAGGAGGGCGAGATCGCTCCGGTAAGCCATGTCGGCTCGATTTCCATTGTCTCAACTAATGGGGATATCGATCTGTTCGGCGATTTGCAGATCGCCTCGATCGAAGAATCGGAAACGGCAGGCATTGAGATCGAGTTGAGCGCTCCGAGTGGTCAGATCCGCCTGGATGACACCGAGATCCGCGCCGCAACCGCCATGGTGAACGTCGAGGCTCGCGGAGTTTCCAGCATTTTCGACACGACCGTTGGCGGGGCTACCATTCATCTCACGGGCAGCGGTGCCACGGCGGATATCGTCATCCGCGAAACCGACGATCTGCATTCGAACGGGATTGTGACGAACAGTGGCCTGATCGACATCGAACTCGCCACCCCGGACTCGCGACTCTCGGTCGACAGCGGAGAGCTGGGGACCAGTGGGACCGGCAAGAATATCCTGTTGACTGTCGATGACCTCGACTTCAAGGGAGGCGCGGGGACCGTCTTCGGCCGGAGCGAACTGACGATTCAGTCCCTCGGTTCGGTCTGGGAATACTGGTTGGGGAGCGCCGGCGAGACGGCCAGCGGCACCGACTACGAGCGCACGGAGATCACCGATACGCTGGAGATGTCCATGCGCGACGTGGCGGCACTGCGCAATGGATTCAGCAAGGTCACTATCGGACGGGCCGATGCGGGCAACCGCATGGTCATCGGCGATGCTTACCACTCGCGTATAGTCAAGGCGACGACGCAGGAACGCGATGTGAATGCCACGCTGAAGGATGAGTTCGTCTTCCTGACGGATGAGCTGGAGATCCGTGGAAACGTCCAGGCTCCGTCGGACCGCGTGGAATTCCAGGCGCGCACGGCCTATGTGTACAAGGTGAACCTCCACGTGCCGGAAGCCGGCCCGGATTCGGGCGTGTCGGGGCGCGAGGTGGTCTTCGACGTGGATGAGCAGATGCTCGTGGGTGGCTGGGTGATCGGCGATGATGTCCTGATCGACGTGCGGGGTTCCACGGGTGTCGACAACATTCTGACTCACGACGACGGGCTCAACAGCCTGACCAGCGACGTGGGCAGCCGCATCGAGAGTCGCAACGACAACAGCGAGATCCGCATCATCACCAATGGGTCGATTCGAGTGGCGGGACGGATCGAGGTTTTCGGCACGGGCAGCTCGCTCGATCTGGATTCGCCGACCCTGGTGAAGCTCCTCGAAGGGGGTATCGTGGCGGGTCGCGATGCGAACGCGCTGCTGGATCTGCGGGCGGGTGAACTGCTGATCATGGAGCCGGGCAGCGCGATTACGGCGGGCGCCGAGTTCGACAATTCTTCCGGAGCCCCGGTTCCCGTGCTCACCGGGCCGGGAGCAGATGTGATTGTCGGGTCTGCGAACGAGCTGCTCATCGGGGGCAGCATTACTGCGGCGGACAGAATGACCCTTTCCGCCGGGCCGTCGCTCCTGGATCACCTGGATATCTTCAATGAACTCGCGGTGCTGGATCCCGAAGCCTATCTGATCGGGCACCGGACCTATGGTCTGTACCTGACCGGAACGGTTACCTCACTCGCTTCGAACGGGCTGCTGAAGCTGGCTGTGGAGGATGATGTTATCCTGCGCGGCAATGTCAATGTCCTGGGAGCCAACTCGGATCTGCTGATTCAGTCCGATGCGTGGGTCTACGTCGAAGGATTCATCAAGGTCACCGATGACATTCGCATTCTGGGCGGCATCGCCGAGGATGGAACCGACCTGAACGGCGCGGATGCGCGCGGCTCAAGCGTCTATGTGCACGAGACCGCGCAGATCACCACTTCGGATGCCGGCAGTTCCATTGATGTTAAGGGCGCTCGGGATGTGGATCTGTTCGGCGCGCTGATCGCTGGGGGAGAGCCGGCTGAGGATGGCGTGAACTTCACCGGCGGAGACGCCGCGCTGAGCGTGGCCGCGGGCGAGCAGCTCTACATCGCCACCGGTCTGCTGGCGTCGCATACGGTGGAGGTAACGGGTGGCACGGCGAGTGCGGACGATTTGAATTTGGCGGGGATTCCGCTGGGGCTGATCATGGCCACGGACGGCGGCATGACCGCCGGCGGTCTGTCGACGACCGGCACGGACGGTCTGGTCAAGGTGAGCGGGACCGGCGACGTGGAGATTCAGGGGACGATCGTCTCCGGGGGCCGGCTGGTGCAGGAGTTCGACGGCGCCGGGAACATGGTGAGTCAGGAGGTGGAGTGGGGGACGCAGCCGTCGGCCGTATTGATCCAGGTTCCGGGTCGGGCGTACGTGGGTGGCTGGACCGAGAACGCCAATGGCGAGGTGGTGGAGACGGGGGGCTATATCCACGCCAGCCAGCTGGTGGAGGTGATCGGCGGGACCCATGCTTCGGGAACCGGGGTCCTGGTCCATCCGGCCAGTGAGATCACGACGAGCAATCCGGACGGGGTGATTAGTTTCAGCTCGGGCGCGGATGCGGAGGTGAACGGTCTGGTGGTGCCCGGTGGCCGGGTCGATACGATCTACGACGCGACCGGGGGATACCTGGGCCGGGTGCCGGTGCTCTTCGGCGGCGATTCGGAGCTGCGGATCGAGGCGGCTCACCAGATCCGGGTGGGTCTGGAGCTGCAGGCCGGCGGGCTGATCGACCTGGTGGGCGGGGTGGATCCGGTGGAGCCGGATCCGGCCGAGGGGCTGAATCTCTCGGGCAGGGGCATCGTGCTGCTGGGGTCCGCGCATCTGGTGACTTCGCAGCCCAATAGTCAAATCAATCTGAACGCGCCGGGCCGGGTGGATATTCTGGCTCCGGGGCACACCAATGAGATAGAGGCCGCTGGTTTCATCGCCACGGCCGATGGCCGGCTGAGCGCGGATGTCACCGTCGACTTCCTGGTCGATAAGGTCGATTTCGAGTATGCAGTTTCGGTGACGGTTGCGGCGGCGGACACGGCGGACAATGAGGACGTGGCGGACCTGGTGGCGGATATGGAAAACGCCATCGGGGCGGCCGTGCGCACGGTGACGCGGTCGGACAACGTCAACTTCCCGGTCGGCAGTCAGTACATGCATAGTGGCGATCCGGAGCTGGATGTGAAGCTGAGGAACGGCAAGCTGCTGTTCGCCAGCGCCTATGCCTTCCAGATTCTCGACACTTCGGTGAATGGCGATCTCCTCGGCCTGAGCGGGGTGACGCTGTCCTCTGGTTTGCTGCGGGCGATCGCGGCTCCGGGAGCGGGTTCGGTGGTCACCATCGGCGCTCCGGAGGGTCCAAACGGCAGGCTCTATATTGCGGGTAAGGTGTTAGCCCACGACGAGATCCGGATGTTCAGCGGGATTTCGCCGGACGGGGTGGATATCGATCTCGACTACACCGGGGTGCTGGAGACGGTCGACGGCGACATTAGTTTCGATGCCGGCGTGGTCGGCGAGATCAAGGGGAATGTGCTGGCGCGCGGCGAGGGTGCGGATGTCAATCTGAGTTCGGATCAGTCGATCATCGTGCGCGGGATCGTCGAGGCGGATGATCAGATCAACATCTCCTCCGGGGAAAGTGTCGTTGCGGATGAAGTCAGCGTGACAATCGCGGGGACCAGTCAGATCCGCAGTCTGGGCGGCGGCGGGCAGATCGATATCACCGGTCTGAATGATGTGGTGGTAGACGGGGTCGTCGGTCCGGGCAGCGTGGATCTTGGGCTGCTGCGGGTCGAGGCGACTCACGGGAATTTGACGGTTACCAGAGACGGTGGCCGGATCGAGAGCGGCGCGACGATCCAGCTGGCAGGGAGCGTGGTCGATTTGCCCGGGATCGTCAGGGGGACGGGTGTGACCGCGGCAGAGGATGACTTCGAGTTCGAGATCGACGCTTCGGGGGCTGTTGTTATTACCGGTGATATCGAGGTGGCCGGTTCGGGGCGCATCGCAGGGGCTGGTTCGATCGATATCTACGACACTGGGTTGAAGGCGGGCGGGCTGGTGCTCAGCTCGGACGGGGATGTCTCTCTCGGGCGGATCGACATCAGCGGGGCGATTCCGGTTCAGCTGGGGGCTGTCATTGAGGCCGGGAGTCTCTTCGGGCTGGCGGCGGTTGGTTCGGTGGACATCGGTGCCGGAGCGCAGATTCTGGTCGGGGATGATTATGGTAGTGTTTCCATCAGCGCCGGGGATTTGAGTCTGATCGGGGCGATTTACGCGGGGGCGGCGCTGGATGGGAACAACGAGGTAGTCTGGATGGGACGCGCCGGGACGATCGACGTGGATGCGGACGCGCTGGTGATGATCGGCGGCATCGGCGTGGATCTCAACGGCGATGCGGTGGTGGTGGGTGGTTCCATGCAGGCGACGGGCGGGATCGACATCGAGGTGTCCGGTGGTTCGCTGGTGTTGAGCGCGCAGAGTCTGCTGCAGGCGGATGCTACGGGTTTCGGAACTCTGGTGGATCCGATCGGGCCCAGTGCTATTTCCGTGCAGACTTCCGGGGACCTGCAGATTCTCGGGCTGGTCGAGTCGCTGGACGATGGCTCGGATGTCGCGCTGGCGGCGGGCGGATTGGTCACGGTGGACGGGTTTGTCCAGGCGGACGATGAGCTGTCCGTTATCGGCGGGACGAGCGAGTCCACGGTCAGTATTCTGGTCACTGCGTTCACCTTTACCGAGGATGTGGAAGGGAACCTGGTTCGTCTCGGTGGGGGCACGCTGAATACCGGGAATGGCGGGTCGATCCGTCTGGCCGGGCCCCAGACTCTTCTGCTCAATGGAAATGTGGGGCAGCCGCGCTCGACGGGCGGCGGGCTGGTCGCCGATGTCGAATCGATTGAGGCTACGGCTGACGGCGAGATTTTCGTCAGCGGCGCGCTCGACGCTTCGGGCCGGATTTCTCTGCAGGGGCTCAATGTCACTGTTTTGAGCGGCGGCAAGGTACTGGGACGGGGAGCGGACTCGGTGGTGGAGCTGTTCGCGCCCGCGGGTTCGGTGCTGGTGATGGATGGGGACAACCCCGTGGAGGCGTCGGCGCTGGTGCACTTGTTCGGCGATGTCATTCACATCCAGAGGGAACTCGCGGTTTCGAACGCTCTGGGCCGGGCGCTGCTGAGTGCGGTCAGCCAGGTCACCCTGGTGGGTACGATCACTTCCGCCGGACATATCCACATCCACGCGGGTGTGGGGGCTGACTGGACTGTGGATCGGTTGCTGAGTTCCAAGGGATCGTCGGATCTCGGTCCGGGGAGCGTGAGTATCAACGGCAGCGGTATGCTGGACGCCGGCAGGGATGTGCGGGTGGTTACCGGAGAGGACATCGCGGTGCAGGCCACGTCCGAGTTGGGTGACGGCCAGACGCGGGAACTCGTGCCGGTTATCTCCGAGGAGCCCGCGGTCATTTCCATCGTGACGGGAGCCCGCACGGTGGCGGATGGATTCATTCTCGTGCCGGAGATCCACTGGGTAGAAACCCAGGTGGTCGAACAGGTCGGCACCGAGACGGTGAAGATCGGCGATCTCTTCCACACGATGGACGTCACCCTGACGCAGGACGGGTACTACAACGCCAGCACCCAGACCCAGCGGGAGTGGTTCGTCCAGGGGACTAGGTCGGACTGCGACTACCGGAACAGCTCGATTTCCTGGGGAAGCGCCGGGGAACCGGCTGACGACGCCACGTTCAACGATTTGAACGACGCGCAGCGGCAGAGGGTGCTGAATCATCTCGGTTACAAACCGCTGTTCGACTTCGGGTATGCGAATGCGAAGGAGTACCGGGTCATCAACGGTTCTCCGAGTGTGTCGAACTGGACGCCGTCCTGGAAGAATAATGCCAAGGTCATTGTCAGAGTGACCCAGATCTCGGCTTTGCGCGACAAGTGGATACGCATGCCGAGTGGCGCTCTGAGCGACATGCTTCGTATGGTGTCCCAGGGAGATCCCACGACATTCCGGGAGACGGTGGGGTCTTATCGGGATTATGCGTGCGCCACGAGGTGCTCGACTGCTGGTGGCTGAAAGTGCCACTGGAAAAGTGCTGACCCGGCACATTCTATACCGAGTCTTGGGCTTGTGTCGGTAACGGCATGAGTTAAGCGTAGACAGGGAGGGTGTAGGCCGTAAACTTTCGGGTTGAAGCCATTGAGCCCCGTTAAACGATTATATCTGAGGAGGCCGAGAGCTTGCATACTCTCGAAGGCACCATCGTAAGTACCGCTATTGGGCAAGGGACTTGCGGCTCCTCCGGGGTCGAAGAGCGCGGCATGTACTCAAAGGAGTCGAGTAAACGTGGGAGATCCTGACCGCTCCTCCAGGGACGGAGGTATCGACCGACAAGCGGAACGGCGAGAAGGTCGAAACGGCGGGCAGGAAGTCAGAAGGGGCATAGTAGTCTGGGGCAGGGAAAGCCTGCTACACGGCGAAGGCCCCTGGGTAAAATCAACCTCGGAGGGGACACGTTGTGCATCCGACAGAGATGCAAAGGACAACGGACACGAAACTGAAGAGGATAGCCTGGCTGTCCTCCCAAGATCCGCACAAGCAGTTTGACTGCTTGATGCATCATTTCAATGCGGATTCTTTGGAGGCGTGCTTTCACCCACTGAAGGGACGAAAGGCGGTGGGCATAGATGGTGTGACGAAAGCGGAGTATGCGCAAGGGCTGGACGAAAATATCCAGGATCTGGTGGCGCGCATGCAGCGGATGGCCTATCGACCGGAGCCGGTGCGGCAAGTCCGGATTCCCAAGGAAGGCCAACCGCAAGCAACGCGGCCACTGGGCATCAGTACCCTGGAAGACAAGATCGTGCAGAAGATGATGCACCGCGTATTGGAAAGCATTTACGAGCCGCTCTTCCTGGACTGCTCTTATGGATTCAGACCGGGTAGGGGATGCCATGATGCCATCCGTGCATTGCATCAACATCTGTTTCGATACAAGGTCCAGACCGTGATCGACGTCGATTTGGCCGGCTACTTCGATAGCATCGACCACCAACTGCTGGAGAGCATCCTGCGGAAGAAGATCCGAGATGAGCGCTTTCTGCGCTACCTGCATCGGATGTTTAAAGCGGGTGTGCTTGCCCAGGGGGAATGTACGGTCAGCGAGGAGGGCGTACCGCAAGGGAGTATTTGCAGCCCTATCCTGGCCAATATCTTTGCCCATGAAGTGATCGATACATGGATCGAAGAGATGGTCAAGCCCCATTGTGCAGGACGCGTGGCGCTTTTCCGCTACGCGGACGATCTGGTGATCTGTTGCCAGTATAACCGGGATGCGCAACGCATCCGGCGTGCCCTACCCAAACGGCTGGCCAAATACAAGCTGCGGCTCAATGAGGAGAAGACGCAGATGATCTTCTTTTCTAAACGAGCTTATTGGCAGCATCGGTCAGCCTCGTTTGATTTTCTGGGGTTTACTTTCTACCTGAGTCCCTCGCATAGAGGGGACATTATTCCCAAGCTGAAAAGTCAGGGGAAACGGTTTCGAGCTAAACTCAAGCGCGTCAACGAATGGGCACGGCAGGTGCGCTGTCAGGAGAAGTTACCGGTTATCTGGCGACGCTTCTGCACCAAGTTGCGGGGACATATCCGATATTACGGCGTGTCTTTCAACTCGGATTGGGTGGAGAAGTTTATACAGATCGCCACCCGCATCCTGTTCAAGTGGCTCAATCGACGCAGTCAGCGCAAATCCTTCACCTGGGAGCAATTCAACCGGTTTATCCGGGCGAATCCGCTGCCTCGGACGAAGGTCTATCATCCGCTCTTTTGAGCCATCAGCCGAGTGAATGGTTTTATCTTGAGCCTATTGCCCGAATAGGGCACGATGGGATCTAACGGGGGGGGAGTCCGGGCAACCGGCTCCTCTACCCACTCAATGTCGATTACATCCAGGACAGGTCCGCGCTGAATTATGGGTCCGAATGGGTCAGACTGCATACGGGATCGGATTTCCTGACGGGAGAAAGTTATAAACTCGACGAGGAGATTCGCTACCACGACTACAATCTCGATGATTACGACCGCAGCCCCGAACGCTGGGAGGTGGAGTACGCTGGGGGAGGCACGCGTGAATACTCCATAAAGGATGGCAGGACAGGGAATTCAGCGGTTTTTCTAAGTCGGGAACCGGACTGGGCCTCGTCTACGAGCTATGAAAACGGCGTTCCGGACATCAACGACGTCAATGTACGCGCCCCGAACGGTTACCGGTCGAATACCGCTGTAGTCGATTATAAGGTGCGGATTGATACCCACGAGGAAGTGGTCGGTGAAGTTACGCTTCCGATTGAATACTCATTTATGGCAGTGGTCGAGATACGAGTAGATAATGTGGACGGCTACGTCAATATGAACGAAGGTCCCTCCGACGAGTCCGGGTTCAGATCCGACTTCTTTGTTGGGGAGCGGGTAGCTGATGGGAGACACGAGGCTTGGCCCTCGTGGCCCAGTGATGGGGATCAGGAGATTATCGAGAGGGCGTTTGTCTCCGACGAGAACCCCGAAGGTATCAATACTGACTGGTGGAGGAGTTGGCGCGAGGTAACTGAAGAGGCTGAAGAGGACGACAGATGGTGGTTCGGCGTCCTTTACGGGGACGACTACCAGCGCTATGAAGCGGAGAGAGTCAGTGGTGTAGGGATTACGGAAGAGTCCGTGCGCTATGAGTTCGACTGCTCGTTTATCGAGTATTATGATGAGGATTATGACCATCCTTCTTGGGGTAGGGGAGAGTGGAGGCCCTGGGACGGTGGGACTTGCTTGTACGCGACGGTCACTAACACCGGCAAGCAGAATATTGACGTCGCTAGATTCGATTTCAGGGATTACGAATATTCGAATACTCTAGAAATAGAGCCTGGTGAGACTAAGCTGGTGGCGTTTATTATGGGATCAGATTCTCAGGTTCAGTGCGATTGGGTAATCTGCGTAGCAAATTCTCTTGACACCACGGAGGTGATCGAGGTTCTCAGGGACTACCGATACGACTGGACCTCCAAGTCGCATAGCATCAGGGACACTCGCCTGAGGCTGCAGTATCAGTATGTCAGCAGGGCGGAGGATATTCTGGGGTCACGGCCCAAGTTCGAGACCTTTGATACCCAGGTGAAGGTAGTCAAGGAAGAGGCGGTCACCCAGTGGAAGACCGAGTTGATCACTCAGGATCAGGTGGTCTTTGTCACCAGCCGGGTTTTCGAGGATGGGGGCTTGCGCGACTTCGGCTCCTTTGGCGGGGACGTGGTCCGTGCCGGTGGGAATATCTCGATGGACGCCGGGGGGGATGTCCTCCTGAGCGGCATCGTCAATGGGTACGGGCCGCTGAGCGAGGTGGCGGTCGATGCCGGCGGCGACTTCACGTTGCTGGGTTCGCTGCCAGAGGCGCTGAATGACCCGGACAACACCCTGCCGGCCCGCGCCGAGATCAAGGCGGGTTCGCTGGTCGATGTCGACGGTGGGGGTGAGGTTCAGGTGGCGACTTCCGGTTCAATCCGGGTCGACAACGGTGGTACCGAGGCGCACGACCGCATCGAGCTGACCGGGGGAACGGTGACTGTCGAAGGGGATCTGTTCGCCCTGGAAGTGATCGCGCTCGAGGCCAATGACGACGTCCACGCCAGGGGCACGATCACCGCGGGACATCAGGTAGACGTGACTGCCGGTACGGACGGCACGGGGAGTGTCCTGGGCGATATCTACACCGATATCTCCACCTTCAGCGGGAGTGAAATCAACGTCACCGCGGGGGCGACCTCGGGTCTGATCGATCTCACCGACAGCACCCTGACCACGGCCGGAACGCTGAACCTCACCGCTTCGGCGGGTTCGGTGCAGCACGGCGGTGCCCTGATGAGCGCGGCTGAGCTGAATGTAAATGCCTGGAGCGGGTTTGCGGCCAACGCCGCGGTGAACTTGGTCAACCTCATCCTTGGGGGTGCGGGGAACGCAACCCTCACGAACCAGGGTGATTTGATCCTTGGAAATGTGGTGCTGGCCGACGGGCTTTTGACGGTCTCGACCGTGGGCGCGGTGGAGGTGGTCGATGCGCGGCTCCACGGCGGCGGGGATGAAGACGACTTCGTGCTGTCCACCCTGGCGTCGCCCGGCGGATCTTCGAGTGTTACCCTGGGCAATGTGAACATCGCCGGCGAGGGCGACCTGCTCGTCAATGTCCAGAACGGCGGCTTTACCACCACGGGCCTGGTGGTGGCCGACGCAGTGGACCTGGAGGTGCAGGGCAGCGTTGGGCTCAACGCGGATATCGATGAACTGACGGTTCGCGCGACCGGCGTGGGCGATATCGACATCGCCCAGCCCGGCACGGATGCGCTGACCATACGCGAACTCGACGTGCTGAACGGCGCGATCCGGATAAGCACCGGGGGCGATCTGATTCTGCAGTCCGCGGTGGTGCGCACCAATGCCGAGGCGAATGACATTGAGATCGACGCCGGCGGAGACATCCATTTCGCATCGCTGACGGCCGGTCTGTACGCGGCGAACGAGGCGGAGGCCAGCGCCATCCGGCTCGATTTCCTGAACGCCGCGCTGCGCGGGGCGGGTATTCTCACTGAGGGGGATTCCGACCTGGATCTGGCCGCCGCAGAGGCGATCGACGCGGCTACGGTGATCCCGCAGTTGACGGCCTATTTCGAGGGTGCCGGGTACACCAGTGAAGCGGCCAGCGCTGAAGCGGTTGCGCTGGTGACCATGACCAAGGCCTTCACCTCCCTGGGCGACATCTCGCTGACCGCCGGGGGCACGCTGGTGATCGCCGGTGCGGGCGACGGCATCCCGGATATCGTCGCCGATGAGCTGAGGATCGACGTTCAGGGGCCGCTGCCCCATCTGGAAATCTCCGGCAATACGCTGCCTGGCATCACTGCCCAGGTCGGGGACATCGCCATTACCGACTTCGAAGGGGTCGGCGAGTTCTCGACGGGACTGACCGGCGTGGAGGTGACGGCGGGGGACGGGTCGGTCAGCATCGTCTCTCCGGAGGCGATCGAGATCGTGGGCATCGACGCGCCTGCGGCGGGTGCGCAGGTGAGTGTCCAGGTGCTGAACGGCTCCATCATCGTGGCGGAGGATGCGAGCGGGCCCGCGATCCAGTCGGGCGGCACGGTCTCTCTGGTAGCGCCACTCGCGGTCGTCCTGGATGGCGGGGTTTCCGCGCCGGAGGGGCAGGCGTTCCGCGCTCCGACGCTGCTGGTCGGCGAGGAATCCACGCTGGAGTCGACCAATCTGGCGCTGGAAGCGGATGCGTCGTTCATGATCGACGGCTCGGTGGAAGTGACCGGGAGCGTCGAACTGGTCAGCAACGCGGGCAACATCACGATCAAGGGCGGGCTCTCGGGAGCCGGTGGCCTGGATGAGGTCGTGCTGATCGCGCGCGGCAACCGGGTCACGGAAGGGGTGGCCGCCGGGCTGTTCGAGTATCGCGACAGCGGGACAGGAACCCTTTACTACAAGAACGTCGCCGAGATCGGGCAGGGGGATGTGTTCCTGGTCGACGGTGGGGAATTGATGCCGGTCGCGGACGCGAGCGGGTTGGACCTGGTTCCGGTGCGGCAGATCGTCGAGCAGGTGGTCAAAGAGCCGCTGAGCGGCCTGGAGATGTTTATCGACGCGGCGGGTACGGTGTACACGCGCGATCTGGTCACCGGGAAATTCAACATTTGGCAAGACGCGGCCTCTGGCCTCTATCGCTTTGAAGCCTTCAACCCCGAGGTGAATCCGGGTGCTGTGCAGACCTTCTGGTCGACCACCCAGGATCCGCGGGCGGGCACGATCTACCGCAGCAACAAGAGCACGGTGCTGACGAATCCGCAGTCGTTCACCTTCACGCCGCGGTTCATTCAGGTTAACGATCCGGCGCTGGAAGCCAGCCTGATGCCGGTGCTCGAGCAATTCCTGGCCGGGGACATCATCTTCAACGAGGGCGTCCACCTGGCGAGCTCTGATACGGATATCTATCTCGAAGCCTTCGGCCGGATTACCGGCGAGAACGTCACCATTCGTTCGACGGCGGTCGATGGCACGGTGACCCTGAAGGCCGGAGACGATATCACGCTGGGCGACTTGACGCTGCAGGCGAATCAGCGCGTGAGCATCAGTTCGTCCAGGTCCAGTCTGGAGAACGGTCAGATCGTCGGCGGCAATGTGACGCTGAACGCCACCATCGGCGGGTATGACCGGGCACTGCAGGAGCTGGAGATCAGCGCCGAGGGCAACATCAGCCTGGGTAGCACCATGCAGGCCGCGCAGAGCGTGGAGCTTGCGGCGGACGGGCTCGTGCAGACGACCGGGAGCGGCCGCATCGTCACCGATGCGCTGACCTTGACGGCGGGAGCCGGGGTCAATATCAGGACGACCGCGGCCACGCTGGATCTGACGGCGACAGGGGCGGGCGATGTGATCGTGAACGAGCAGGATGGGCTGGTGATCCAGTCGATGTCCGCCGTGGATGGCAATGTCACCCTGAATGCCGGTGATCTGACGGTAAATCCGACGGTCGATGTAAGCGGTTCGATTACTGTCAATTCGTCTGGCAATGTGGAACTGCATGGCAGCGTGACCAGTGACGGTTCGGTTGCCATCGATTCGTCTGGCAGCGTGGAACTGCATGGCAGCGTGACCAGTAACGGTTCGATTACTATCGATTCGACGGGCAGTGTGGATCTGCACAGCAGGGTTACCAGCGGGAGCGCGATTGCCATCGAGGCCGGCGGCACGGTGAACGCAAGCTCGCTGAAATCTGCGGGAGCTACGGCTCTGGAGAGTGGCGGAGCCGTAAGCGTCATCGGGTCTGTGGAGAGCGGGGCCGACCTCACCGTGATCGCCGAGAACGATTTCGGGTTCGGCACGGCGACGGTCGCGGGGACTGCGATACTGACCTCGAACACGGGCAGTATCAGCGGAACGAGCATCGAGAGCGCCGCCGACCTTACAGCGGTCGCCGAGAGCAATATAGTGTTCGGCACGGCGACGGTCGCGGGGACTGCGACACTGACCTCGAATACTGGCAGCATAAACGGCACGAACCTCACGGCGACCGGCGCAGTGCTGAAGGCCGGGACGGGTATCGGTGACGTGGCCGTGTTCCCCATCAGTGTAGAGGCGCTTTCGGCGACCACAACCAGCGGCAGCATTCACATCGAAAACGACAGGGCGGGCGATGTGGCGGTCAGCCGCCTGTCCGCGGTGAATGGCGACGTCCGGTTCCGCCAGCAGACGGCCGGCAGCCTGAGGGTGGACTCGGTTGCGGTGAACGGCGGCGATGCGCTGATCGATCTGGCGGCGGCGGATGACGCGGCGCTGACCGTGACGAATCTGGCCTCCGTCGAATTGATGACCGTGCGCTCCTCTGGTTCGGTGGCGCTGAATGGCGCCATCCGGTTGGTCGGTCCCGATGCAGCGGGCGAGGCGGGGCTGAATGTCGAAGCGGGTTCCACCATCGCGATGACTTCCGGCGCGACGATCTCGACGCAGGGATCTCACGCGCGGTTCGTCGCGGATGGGGATATCTCCCTGACGGGAATCAGCGCTGGTGCCGGGGTGGTGAGCGTGGTCAGCCGGACGGGCAGTCTGCTGGACAGTGGTGAAGTCAGGACGGATGTCCAGACCAGCGCCATGCGCATCCAGGTCAGCGGCGGAGTGGGAAGGCTGGGTCAGGGCGTGGATGACGCGCTGGAAGTGCATACGCCGGTGCTGAGCCTGGTCAGCGGCCAGGAAGGGGTGAACATCCTCAACAGCCGGGCCGTGGAAATCGGCGTGGTCGGGGCGAGAGTCCAGGCGGTCGACTTCAGCGGCGGATCCCAGGCTGTGAGCGATGCGGATCAGGCGGGTCTGGTCTCCAGTGGGACCGCGGTGCTGCGGACGACGGCCGGCGATGTGGTCATCTCCGAAACCGTGGATGTGGAGGGAGGTCTGAAGCTTGCGGCCGGGGATCGGCTGGTGCTGAATGCCGATCTGGAAGCGGCCAGCGCCTCCTTGAGGGCTGTGAATGAGGTGATCATCGGCGCTGATGTGAGCATCTCGGCGTTGGGCACGCTGATAATCGACAGCGCCAGCGGGGCGGTCACCATGGACGCCAGCAGCTCGGTGACGATGGCCGATGGGAACGCGCGGGTCGGGGCCCGGAACAATATCGCGATTTCGAGACTGGATGCGGGTACTGGCAGCGTCTCGCTGATCTCGGGCAGCGGTTCGGTGGTGGACGCGGGTGTCGCGACTGAAAACATCCTGGCTGCGGCGCTGCGCGTGGACGTGGGCGCGTCGGTCGGCTCGGGCGCGGATCCGATCGAGATAGAGGTCGGGACCCTGGCTGGACTGGTGGGCGGCAGCAGCATTTACGTGGAGAACAGCGGCGCGATCGTCATCGGCACCATCGACCCGGTCGAGGCGAACGGGGTGCAGGACGACGGCACGCTGGTCGTGGCCGCTGATTCGGCGACGATGACGGGACTGAGCACGCGGGCGGGCAGCAACGGACCGATCGTGGTGCGCGCCCTGGGCGGTTCGCTGACCGTGGATGCAGCGGTCGCGGCCGACGGTTACGGTAATGTGCTTCTGGAGAGCGACAGCGCGGCTGTCGTGCTGAACGCGAATGTCGGCACCCAGACGGGTAATGTGAGCGTGTTGGCCGGGACGGATGTGAGTCAGAACGCCCATATACAGACGGGCGGCGGCACGGTCGACGTCCACGCCCTGGGTGGCGATATCGCGATGAGTGACGGGGCTCAGTCGGTCAGCGGGAACGGCAATATCCGCTATCGCGCTTCCGGTAATATGGTTTTGAGCGGCCTGAACGCGGGCAGCGCTTCTATCAGTCTGATCACCGACAGCGGCTCGATGAGGGATTCCGGCGAAGCGCTGGTGAATCTAACGGCCGGCGCGGCCCGGATCGAAGCGGCCGGTGGGGTGGGTGTTGAGGCGGACGCGATCGAAACGACACTGGACGTGATCGCCGTCCAGGCCGGCGGGGATGTGTACCTGATTGAAAGCGACGCGATCGCCATCGGCACGGTCGGGCCTGTGGTCGCCGACCGGGTGCAGGCGGATGCGAGCACGGTGGTGGTAACCGATGCGGACGACCTGGTGGGCATCAGCGCTCCGGGCTCGGTAGTGGATCTGACGGCTGGCGGCGCAATCGACGTCGTCGATCCGGTCACGGCTGTCGAGGTGGACCTGCAGACGACTTCGGGGGATGTGACCCTGGACGGTCTTGTGACGGCCGCGGGCAGTGTGTCCCTCGACACGGCGGGGGCGGTGGTGGACGGCAACGGGGACGCGGTCAACGTGATCGCCGACGGGATGACGGTGGCTGCGGTCAGCGGCGTGGGCAGCGGCGACGCGCTCGAAACGGAGATTTCGACCTTCCACGCGACCAATACGACCAGCGGCAACATCGAGCTTATCAACGAAGGCGCGTTGAATGTCACCGGCATCGCCAACGGCGGGACGGGCGACATTGGCTTGATCAACAACGGCGCTGTCACGGTTAGCGGCGAGGTGACGGGCGGTGGGGAGATCGTGTTCGACGTCTACGGCGGCATCGCCATCGACGCGGCGATGACCGCGGCGAGCGACATCACCCTGACGGCCCGTGAGACCGATCCGGCCTCCGCGGACGACGATATCGCGCTGAGCGGGAACGGTTCCGTCCTCTCGCTGAACGGCGACATCCTGCTGCAGGCGGGCGACGACATCACCAGCGCGCCGGGATCGGCCATTTCGGCTCCCAGCGGCTGGCTGACGATGGACGTGGACTTCGGGGACAACGATCCGTTCGGCGCGGTCACGGACCTGCAGGGGACGGTGGATTCCACGGCGAACCTGATCCTGGGTGGCCCGACCGACGACGTGATCGACGCCAGGAATCAGATCCAGCCGCTGATCATCATCGGCTATGGAGGGGACGACACCATCACCGGCGGCCAGGGACCGGATGTGATCTACGGCGGGCCGGGCAGCGACGATATCAGCGGCTTTGCTGGAGACGACATTGTGATCGGCGGCTCGGGTCAGGATACCCTGGTGGGTGGGTTCGATGATGACATCATCATCGGCGACCAGGCGGAACTCACCATCGGCGGTTTGGTGTTCGATCCACAGAGCCAGTTCCTGAGCGACGTGGGCTTCGCCGAAGACGTCATTGACGGCGAAGAGGGGGACGACATCCTGGTGGGCGACTCCGGCCGGGTGGAGATGGACGTGGATGGGAATACGACGCTGGTGAGCACCATCGACGCGACTTCGGGCGCTGACGACGTGATCGCGGGCGGAGACGGGGACGACACCGGCTTCGGCGGGGCGGGCGTGGATCAGTTGACCGGCGGTCTGGATAGGAACGTGCTGCTCGGGGACATGGGCGCGATCCGCCTGACCCCGGCGGGCGACCGGATCGAGATTGTCAGCACGGATATCGAGGTGGGGTACGACGATGTGATCGACTCCGGCGCGGGCGACGATGTAATCATCGGCGGCACGGGCACGGACACGATCACCGGCGGCGCAGGGAATGACGACATCCTGGGCGACAACGGCCGGCTGACGTACACCAACGGGGCGCTGACCGAGATAGCCACCAGCGATCCGACGGTAGGTGCGACGGACGATCTGGAGGGTGGCGAAGGGGAAGACACCATCTTCGGCGGCGTCGGAGTCGATCAGATCTCCGGCGGCCCGGACAGGAACATCCTGATTGGAGACCAGGGCCGGATCGCCTTTGCCGAGAGCGGGGAACGGATTCAGGTCGCGACGACGTTCAACACTATCGGGGCGAACGACGCGATCACCTCGGGTGCGGGTGACGACGTGATCATCGGCGGCTTCGGCGCGGATGTGATCAACGGGGGCGCGGGCGACGATGACATCCTGGGTGACAACGGGGTACTGGATTACACCGGCGGGGCAGTGACCTCCATCGCCACGGCGGATCCGGTCAATGGCACGGGCGACATCCTGGCGGGGGGCGAAGGGGCCGACACGATCTTCGGCGGGGTTGGGGTGGATGCGATCACCGGCGGCGCCGGCCAGAACATCCTGATCGGCGATCAGGGCGCGATCACGTTCGAAACGACGGGCGAGCGGATTCAGGTCACCACTACCTTCAACGACACCGGCGCGAACGACACGATCTACTCGGGTGCGGGTGACGACGTGATCATCGGCGGTTTCGGCGCGGATGTGATCTCCGGGGGCGCGGGTAACGACGACATCCTGGGCGACAACGGAGTGCTGGATTACACCAGCGGGGCGGTGACTTCCATCGCCACGACGGATCCGTCCACGGGCGCGGCGGACGTGATCGACGGGGCGGATGGAAACGATACGATCATCGGCGGAACGGGTGCGGACGCGATCACCGGCGGGGCGGACACCAACATCATTCTGGGCGATCAGGGCGCGATTCGCTTTGCGGTCAACGGCGAACGGATCGACGTCACCACCACGCACAATACCCTCGGCGCTGACGATCTGATCAGCTCCGGCATGGGTGACGACATCATCCTGGGCGGCTTCGGCAGCGACCCGATTATGGCCGGCGGCGGGGACGATATCGTCCTGGGCGACAACGGCAGGCTGTCCTACACGGAAGGCCAGCTCACCTCGATCGCGACGGAGGATCCGGATACCGGGGCCGCCGAGATGATCGATGGCGAAGAGGGCGCCGACCTGATCTTTGGTGGAACAGGGGCGGACTCGCTGACCGGCGGTCCGGGTCAGAACATCCTGATCGGGGATCAGGGATCGATCACGTTCGCGGTCACGGGCGAACGGATCCAGGTCACCACGACCTTCAACGATATCGGCGCGGGCGACACGATCCATTCCGGCGAAGGGGACGACGTGATCATCGGCGGCTTCGGCGTGGATGAAATCTCCGGCGGAGCGGGCAATGATGACATCCTGGGCGACAACGGGGTGCTGGACTACACCGATGGCAAGCTGACGCTGATCGCCACGGCGGATCCGGTCACAGGCGCGGGTGACATTATCGACGGAGCGGATGGGAACGACACGATCATCGGCGGGACCGGCGCGGATGCGATCACCGGCGGTGCGGACACGAATATCATTCTGGGCGATCAGGGGGCGATCCGCTTTGTCGTCACCGGCGAGCGGATCGAAGTCACCACTACGGATCATCTTTCCGGCGCGGTGGATCTGATCGATTCCGGGGCCGGGGACGACGTCATCCTGGGCGGCTCGGGCAGCGATCCGATCTCGGCGGGCGGTGGTGACGACATCGTGCTGGGCGACAACGGCCGGGTGGAGTACACTGCGGGCATCCCGACCCTGATCACCACGGCCGACGTGGGTACCGGCGCCGGCGAAACGATCGACGCCGGCGAAGGGGATGATCTGGTGTTCGGCGGGACGGGCGAAGATGTGATCGCCGGCGATGCGGGCACCGATATCCTGGTCGGCGACCACGGGTTCATCCGCTTCGCGGCCAATGGGGATCGCGAGGAGATTTCGACCACGGATTCCGCCGAGGGCGCCGACGACCGGATCACGGGCGCCGGAGGGGACGACATCCTCATCGGCGGATTCGGGCAGGATGATTTACAGGGTCAGGACGGGGACGATGTGGTCCTGGGCGACAACGGCCACGTGGTGTACACCGGCGGCCGGTTGACGCGGGTGGCCTCGATCGATCCGACGATCGGCGACACCGACACGATCGGCGGCAATGAAGGGGACGACGTGGTCGTGGGCGGGGCCGGAGCGGAAGTGATCGACGCCGACGAAGGGGACAATATCGCCATCGGCGACAACGGCGAACTGATCTTCGACGGACCGAGCGGACTGCTGGCCTCGGCCGAATCGATCGCGACGGACATCGGGGCAGATGATACCATTACCGCGGGAGACGGGGACGACATCGTCATCGGCGGTCCAGCCGACGACCGGATCGTCGCCGGCAGCGGCAACAACACGATCGTGGGCGACAACGGCCGGGCCCTGTTCAATCTGGACGGCGATTTCGCCACGGTGGATCTGGTGGAGACGATCGCTCCGGAAGACGGCGGGGGCACGGACACGATCACCGGCGGCACGGGCGACAACATCGCCATCGGCGGGCTGGGTGCGGATGTGATCACCTTCACCGGCGGCACGAATGTGCTGCTGGGAGACAATGCGCGGGTGAGCTTCAGCTCCGGTGAGCCGGACGAGGTGGTGAGCACCGAAGTGGATGAGGGGGGTGACGACGAGATCACGACCGGCGGCGGCAGCAATATCCTGGTGGGCGGTTTCGGGTCCGATGAGATCGTGGGCGGTGCAGGGACCAACACGGTCCTCGGCGACAATGGCCGGCTGGACTACACGACGGGCGGTGGATTGCTGAAGACAGTCTCCTCGATGGCGACTGCGATCGGCAGTGACGACTACATCACCACGGGTGATGGGGACGATGTGATCGTCGGCGGCGTGGCCAACGACACGATCACGGCCGGGGCAGGCGATAACATCATCCTGGGTGACAACGGGAATATCGATTTCACCGTGGACGGGGACTTCGCCACCGTGGATCTGGTGGAGACGATAGCTCCCGAAGACGGCGGCGGCGCGGATGTAATCACGGGGGCTGTGGGCGACAACGTCATCGTCGGTGGCCTCGGCAGAGACACGATAACGATGACTGGTGGCGAGAATGTCGCCATCGGTGACAACGCTCGCGTGGTGCTTCATCTGGGCGAACTGGATGAAATCCTGAGCACTGAGCCGGATCTGGGTGACGTCGATACGATCCAGACCGGGCCTGGGACGGATATCGTGGTCGGAGGCTTTGGCGCTGACACTATCGATGCCGGACAGGGGAACAACACGGCGATCGGTGATAATGTCAGGATCGACTACACCAGGGGCATTGGGGCTCTGGAGACGGTGAGTTCGCTGGCGCCGGACCACGGCGGCGATGATCTCATCACGACGGGTGATGGGGACGACATCGTCTTCGGCGGTGCGGCTGACGACACGATCGAGGCCGGGCAGGGCGACAATGTCGCCATGGGAGACAACGGCCGGCTGGACTACACCCTGGACGGGAATCTGAGCACGGTCGACCTGGTTGAGACCATAGCTCCGGCCGATGGAGGCGGGACCGACACGATCAATAGCGGGTCGGGATGCGACATTCTGGTCGGCGGACTCAATCGGGATTCACTGACGAGCGACGGTGGCGACAATGTGGTGGCCGGTGACAACGCCAGGCTGAGCTTTGACCTGGGGGTGCTGACCGAAATCGTTACCACTGAGCCGGAGCTTGGGGGGGACGATGACATTCTGGTGGGCGATGGGGATGACGTAGTGTTCGGCGGGTTCGGCAGCGATCTCATCAACGCCGACCCGGCAAGTGACTCGGGTAGCGATATCATCGTCGGCGACAGTGGTCTGGCGAAATTCGATTCCGTCGCAGGTGCGAACCTGCTGCGGACGATCGCGACCACGGATCCGGAAGAGGGAAGCAGGGACCGTATCTTCGCCGGCAATGGCGCGGATGTGGTGCTGGGTGGCAGCGGTGGCGACCAGATCGATGCGGGACTGGACGCCGGGCGTGACATCGTGGTCGGTGACAATGGCACGGCCTCGTTCGATGCAACGGGGGTGTTGGTCGATATCCGCACGACCGACCCGGGAATCGGCGGGGATGATGACATTCTGGTGGGTGACGGTCCGGACGTGGTGCTGGGCGGGATCGGGGCCGACTATGTCAATGTCGCGCGAATGTACCAGGAGCGTTTGGGTGTGGATGAAGCAGCGGATGTGGTGCTCGGGGACAATGGCTTCGCCCTTTTCGATGCGGTGGCCGGCAAGAGCGTGCTGAGACGCATCGAGACGAGCGATCCCCAGCACGGCGGCGATGACTTCATCTATACGGGCAACGGTTCGGACGTGGTGCTGGGCGGCAGCGGCAGCGATATGCTCGACACCAGCAGTACGGGCACCGGCGTAGTTTCCGACAGGGATGTGGTTCTCGGGGACAATGGACAGGCGGTGTTCGACGAGAACGAGCGGTTGGAGACGGCCATCTCGACCGTAGTCACTGTCGGGGGGAATGACGTCATCACCAGCGGCGCTGATGGGGATGTCGTCATGGGCGGCTTCGGTAGCGACCATATCAGCAGCGGAGCCGGCAACGATCTGGTATTCGGCGACAATGGCCGGCTCGACTACGCCATCGACGGCGATCCTTCGAGTCTCGATCTGGGCACGACGATCGAACCGACCGCCGGCGGCGAAGACACGATCTATGCCGGTGATGGAGAGGATATCGCATTCGGCGGCACGGCCGGCGATGCGATCTTCGGCGGCGGACAGCACGATGTGCTGCTGGGCGATCATGGGCTGTTCGATGCGTCGCTGCCTGCCAACCAGAACTTCAAGTCCATCTACACCACCGACGATGATGGGGCCGGCAACGATACGATCCACGCCGGAGCGGGTGACGACTTTGTCCTCGGTCAGCAGGGCCGCGACACGATCTTCGGCGAAGAGGGTGAGGACGATATAACGGGTGGCCACAATGTCCTTTTCGGTAGCGACGACGACGATACCATCGACGGCGGCTCGGAGTCCGACGTGATCCTGGGTGATAACGGGGTGATTACGCGTCATCTGCTGCCTGGAAATATCTGGGAGCGCTATCCGGAGCCGTTCGCCCACGTCATTCGGGACATCGTCCGATTCGACGACATCGACCTGATGCAGGGGGATGATCTGATCTTCGGCGGCGACGGTGAGGACATCGTCCATGGTCAGCGGGGCGACGATGAGATCCACGGGGGCGCCGGGGACGACGAGTTGATGGGCCAACTGGGCGCGGATGCGCTGTTCGGCGACGAAGGACACGACTTTGTAGCCGGAGATGTCGGCCTGTTCGTGCGCGCCTTCGAAACGGACGGCTCGATCCGGCTGAATGATACGGGTGCGTGGCACCGAGATCTGGTGACCGAAGAGGTGGGCGTGCTGACTCGCCTGCTGGATATCAGCACGAGTCCAGATGATGCATTCGCCGCTGAGGTCCGGGATCTGCTGCTGAATGCGGATCTGATCCTGCCGATGGGGGTGCACGACGCGGACGGCAACAGGGTGCTCAACGGTCATGCCGATTCGTGGCAGACCCGGTTCGCTCTGATCGACCTGCACGAGGGGGATGACGATCGGCTGGAAGGCGGAGCCGGGGAAGATTTCCTGATCGGCCAGCGGGGAGACGATGTGCTGGTGGGTGGAGAGGACGGCGATCTGATGGTCGGCGACATGGGTTGGAATCGGGTGTCGTTTGAGAACGATCTGCCGTTCATTATCGCAGGGTTGAGGATTCTCGACGCGCAGATCGGCTCGGATATCCAGATCCAGATAGCCGACGGGGGGAATGTGATCTTCCCCGATCGGTTCCTCCAACCTCGGGAGCTGGAAGTGTTCATGGCCCGTTGGATGGAGACGACGCCGGCGGTCGACTCCCTGGTGGAGACCTACAGCGACGATGCCAATCGGTTGGTCTCGAGCGACGGCACTTTCCTGGAGCCGGGGTTGGCCTTTGTGCCGGTGGTGGTGCCGAATGGCGATGGACTCTCGGGTAACGATGAACTGAACGGGGGCGCCGGAGACGACCTGGTGGTCGGGGACAATCTGACCGTCGTTTCGCAAAATATTCCCGCTTTCTCGCGCGTTCAGAAGGCGATCGACGACGTGTCGGAAGGAATCCTGGGACTACAGGTCGCATTCGAACACCTGCGCATGGATGCGGAATTGCTGGATCGGATCCGGAACGGCGGGGAAGCCGGAGAGGAAATCGTGGTGGCGGCCGATCGGATTTCGGGCGGGGATGGTGAGGATATCCTGATCGGGGACAATGCAGTTGTTACGGCTCCGAGTGTGGATTACGGAGAGTTCGATGAAGCGACCTATCAGAGCTATGTGTTGGAATTCTACGGACGCGTGAGGAGCCTGGAGTGGCTGCTCCGCGACGCACAGGTTTTTGTCGAGCACGCCTATGCGCGGGGGCTGAACGATCTGGTCGGAGAGGCGATCGAAGATAATCCGTCCGGGAAGAAGCCCAAGAAGAACGATTTGATCGACGTCGAATTGACTCCGATTGCGGCCCGAGGAGATGAGATCGAGGGCGATGATGGCGCGGATCTGATCATCGGCGACGACGCGTTGCTGGCCATGCCGGTGACGAGCCATGTGGATACGAGGAAGGAAGCGGAAGGCCGGTTCGGAATCAGCAAGAAGACGGACAAAGATCTCGAGAAGGCCTTGAAGGATGAAGAGAAGGATCGAGACCAGTCCCTGAAGCGTCATGAGGAGGAGGACCACGAGGATCCGGTGGATGCGGCGCCGGGGAAGAAGGAACTGGACCTGCTTCCGTGGAGACTGAGGGCGCCGGTACGGAAAGGCAACGATCAGTTGGATGGAGGTGCCGGAGAAGATTGGATCATCGGCGACCTGGGAGTCGTTATCTGGCCTAGCGAACTGGACGTGCCGATCCAGAAAAATGATGATCGGGATCTGGAGAAGGATGTCGATGGGCTGATTAAGGATCTGGATGAGTTGGTGATTGATTTGAGGCGGGTGAAGCCGCATGGCAACCTGAACTCGCAGCATCACCCTCATCACGAACATGGGTGGAGTGACGGCGGCAGCGACGGCGGCAGCGACGGCGGCAGCGACGGCGACGTGCCCACTGGTTCGGACAGCGACGTCATTACCGGAGGAAGCGGGAATGATCTGGTTTTCGGAGATGATGCGCTGGTGCGACCGGAGTTTGAACGGAACGTGGGGGTGGAGGCCTATTCAGGCCATGCGACAGACTACTTCCGTTTCGGATCGGATGGAAACAGTGATGGTGGGACCGACGGAGGGGACGACGAGATCCATGGCGATGAAGAGGATGATATCCTGCTGGGGCAGGGAGGCGACGACGTGATTTTTGGAGGAGAGGGCAATGATCTTCTAGTCGGCGGCAAGGGACACGATGATCTGGACGGAGGGTCCGGCAAAAACAAGAAAAAGAACGGCAGCGACGGGGGCAGCGACGGGGACCCGGACCGGATGAGAACGCTGTCGAACCCCTGGATCGATGAGTTCGCGATGGACTTGGCCGGATTCCGATCGCAGATTCTTCCCGATCAGCCGCTGTGGATGGACTTCGGCAAGGATGGCGGCAGTGACGGCGGTAGTGATGGCGGTAGTGATGGCGGTGATGACACCGATCCGTCCAGTGGCAATAGCGGCGTCGGCAACGGAGAAGATCCAGCGCCTCCAGGCAACGACGGATCAAATGACGCCGACGGTGCGACGCCGGGCAATCCGGGGGACGAGGACGGAAACGGCAAGGCTAAAAAAGGCAAGAAATGAGCGACGCGACCGGCGACCCTCAGGTGCCGTGGTGCGGGCGATAGTTGAGGATATCTTCAACGGTCAGCCCGTGTATCCATTTCTCCATTTGTCGGCGGATTGTTTCGGCCGGAACCCGATGAACTGAACGGCTGTAGCGCGCAAGCTCCTGAGCCCACCGATCGAGCACGGGTCCGGTCAAAGATTTGTATTTGAGAAGAACGCGGATCTCCTGCCACCAATCTGATTCCGGCTCCTTGATTTCCATCTGGTACCCGTGATCAACGGCGTACTGCACATATCTCTTCGTTTCCATCGTCAGGCCATTGCCGCGATCCAAGACGACGGTGTGGTGCCTGATGTGATGGCTCGTTCGAACCTCTCGAAATTCCAGGCCTGTGCCGTCGGCATCAGGGATTCGTCGTAATCGAACTGCTTCGGATCGTCTCCTACCTGCGTGTAAAAATACTCATCTGTTTCGCAGATAATGCCGTTCTCTCCGGCGAGTTTCTTCGCCGTGTGGCTCTTCCCGGTCGCAGGGAGACCGCGCATGAGATAGACGATCTTTTCCGGTGAACTCATCCGCTTACCGTGTCCAGGTTTCCTCGGTTATCTGAAAGATTGCTTCGGTAAAAAAACCGAAATTGCGCCACTTCCGCAACCATCGATCCTTTATGAGAAATACAATCCGAGTCTGGAACTGGTAGAACCAGTCTGCTCTCCACAGCCTTGAAGGAGGTTTCAACATAACTCCCGCTTGAAGCTAGACAATTCCCATTTTCGGTGTTGGGTTAATTGATTAAATTACTTGTAGATTTTCTGGTTAGGGGAGCAGTCGGAAAGGCCGTGAATATAGTGAGGTGGAAGTCCTTATACCGCCCATTGCTTGAGTTGGGCGGTTAGCTGGTTCGGACTGCGGGGGATGTAACGGCCTGACAGTGGGTTACAGAGGAGAACCTATGAGCACGACCAGCGTTGAGGACACGAACAGCCAGTTGCTGGAGTGTTTGGCGAGTCTTCAGCAGATTCGCGTCGAAAACCTGGAACCAGTGCACTTCTGGCCCCGGTATTTGGAGGTGCTGCGCGTTGCCTGTTTGGCCGAAATCGGCCTGGTCGCCGTGCGCGGTTTGGAAGAAGGGGCAGGCTGGCAGAAGATCGCTTTCTCGCCCGCTTCCCGGCGTTCGAGTCCTTTCGACCAAAGGGTCGGCGGAAAGCTGGATGCGGCAGTAGAAGCCTGCGAGGAGGAAGAAAGCGCTCTGCTGGAAGGAAAAGAGCCGCACTGGTGCGCCGTCCGCCTGAAGACCGGCGTCGAAGGCCAACTGTGCCTGGCGCTGTTTTACTTTGGGGGGACAGATCCGTCCCGGGCTCTGGAAGGTGTCAAGATTTTGCGGCTGCTGAACGATCTCCCCATCAATTACCAGCTATACCGATCTACGTTTGAGGAAATCACCCGGCGCGAACAATTCACCGGGGTCCTCGACTTGATGGCACTCATGAACGAGCAGGACAGGTTCCTGCCGGCGGCGATGACTTTCTGCAACGAACTGGCTTCGCGTCACCAGTGCGAACAGGTGAGTCTTGGATGGCTCAAGGACGGATACATTCGGGTGCAGGCCATCAGCCACGTGGATGATTTCGATAAGAAGATGGATGCCGTCCAACAACTGGAGCGGGTGATGGAGGAGGCTTTTGACCAGGATGCCGAAATTCTCCTTCCCTCACCAGACGGCCAGTTCATCACCCGGGATCATGAATCCTATGCGCGGGACAGGCAAGTCGATCATGTCTGTTCGGTGCCCCTGCGGGTGGACAAAGAGGTGGTTGCGGTATGCACATTTGAACGAAATACCCATCCCTTTACCGAGATGGATCTTCGCATCCTGCGTCTGTACTGCGACCAGGCCGTCCGGCGTCTGGACGACTTGAGACAGCAGGACCGCTGGTTCGGGGGGCTGTTGGCAGCGTTTCTCCGCAAGAAGCTGGCCACTCTGGTAGGCTTTAAGCACACTGGGGCCAAAACCCTGGCGGGACTGGTGACTATAGTGCTCGCCTTTTTTTGTTTGGTGCCGGTTACCTACCGCCTGGAGTCTCCGGTCATACTCCGGACCGAGGACGTCTCTTTCCTGACCGCCCCCTTTGACGGATATATCGAGCAGGTCAATGTGCGGGTCGGGGATGAACTGGCCGAGGGGGATACGCTCCTGGTTATGGACCAGAGCGACCTGTTTCTGGAAGAAGCGGCGCTGGCCGCAGAGAAGAACCGGTATCAGCGAGAACTCGAAAAGTCCCGGGCGGACCAGGCCCTGGCCGACATGCGCATTGGCGAGGCATTGTACGAACAGGCCGCCGCCCGTTTCGACCTGGTGCGGTATCACTTGAGCCAGTCCATCATCAGAGCTCCCGCCGCAGGCATTGTGGTGGAAGGAGACCAAATGGAGCGGGTTGGATCTCCGGTTTCCCAGGGAGATATTCTGTTCCGTTTGGGCCGCACCGATCGTATCTATGCGGAGCTGGAGGTTCCGGAAGCCGAGATCCATCTTGTGAACCTTTCCCTGGATGGGGAGATCTCCCTGGCCAGCCAGCCTGAGGAAACCTTTAAGATCAAGGTGACCCGCATCGAGCCTTCGGCCGTGGCCAAAGAGGAGGGCAATGTCTTTTTGGTGCGCTGTGAGCTGTCGGAAGGGTTTTTCTCCTGGTGGAAACCGGGCATGACCGGTGTTTCCAAGCTGAACGCCGGGGAACGCACCCTGCTGTGGATTTTTACTCACCGCACCATGGACTTTCTCCGGCTTCGCTTCTGGTGGTAGCCGGCGCTTTGCGGGGGTACGGATCCAACGGTGGGTCATGCGCCGGAGTCGAGAACGACTTCGTCCTTCTCTTCTGTGATGACGATTGAATAAGAGATGACAGGGCAGGCAAAACTATTTCACGAATCCTGGTATCGCATCGCGGACCAGCGCATAAGCTTGCGGCCCAATGTCGTGGTCCGGCGGCAGGTGTTGCGCGGGGAAAAGTGGTACGTGGTGCAGAATCCCTTGAGCAATCAGTTCTATCGTCTCAATCCGGGCACGTATGAATTCGTTTCGCGTTTGAGTGCCAGCCGTACCGTTGAAGAGGTGTGGAAGGAAGCCCAGGACAGGGATCCCGAAAACGCGCCGGGTCAGGGAGATATCATTGAGTTGCTGGCGCAACTCTACCATGCAAACCTGCTGCATTACAACCTGCCCCCCAATAGCGAAAAGCTGTTTGAGCGCTACAAAGAGAAGAAGCAGCGGATTCTAAAGGCCAATCTGAAGAGCATCATGTTTTTCCGCATCCCTCTGTTTGACCCGGATGCCCTGCTGCAGCGCCTGCTTCCCCTCATTCGCCGGCTGATCAGCCCCTTCGGTGCCGTGGTGTGGTGCCTTGTGGTGATGGCGGGGATGAAGGTGGCCATTGAGAACTTTCCCGAATTGCGGGTGCAAAGCCAGGGGATTATGGCGCCGTCCAATCTCCTCTTCTTGTATATAGGGCTCGTCATTGTCAAGACGCTGCACGAATTCGGCCATGCCTTTGCCGTGCGGCGTTTTGGTGGGGAAGTGCATACCATGGGGGTCATGTTTCTGATTTTTAGTCCCCTGCCCTATATGGATGCCAGCTCCGCCTGGACCTTCCGCAACAAGTGGCAGCGGGTGTTTGTGGGGGCTGCCGGCATGATTTTCGAGGTATTCGTCGCCGCCTGCGCCATTTTCGTCTGGGTTTACACCGGGCCCGGGGTCGTTCACTCGCTGGCCTACAATATGGTCTTTGTCGCCTCCGTCAGCACCGTCCTATTCAATATCAACCCCTTGTTGCGGTTTGACGGCTATTACATCCTGTCCGATCTGCTGGATCTGCCCAATCTGCATCAGCATTCTGCCCGGCACCTGAAGTACCTGGTGGAGCACCACGCCTTTGGCTGCAAGAATTGCGAAACCCCGGCCACGACCCGCCGCGAAGAGGTCTTATTTACCACATTCGGTATTTTGAGCGGTATATACCGAATCTTTGTATTTTCCATGATCCTGCTCTTTGTGGCCGATCAGTTCCTGCTGGCCGGTATGATCATGGCGGTTGTTTGTGTCGTGTCGTGGGTGCTTGTGCCCATGGTCGGTATCCTGCGCTATTTGGGGAGCAGTCCCCGGCTCTACCGCACCCGCACACGGGCGATTGCCGTTTGCAGTGCCACGTTTGCCATTCTCTTTTCTTTTTTGTTTCTCTTGCCCTTTCCGAACAGCTTTAAGGCGCCTGGAGTTCTCAAATCCACCGACTACGTGATTGCGGTGAATAAGGCTTCCGGACAGATTGCAGAAGTTATCGCAACCTCGGGGGAACGGGTGAATTCGGGCGATCCCCTCCTGCGCTTAACCAATGAAGAGCTGGAGTTGGAAATCAGAGAAAGCCAGGCCGGACTGGACGAAGCCCATGCGCAGCACAGAAAGGCCATGCACAACCAGCAGGCCGACCTGGATCCTATCGCCGGTCGGATTGCCTTTTACGAGAAACGCTTGAGGCGCCTCAGGCAGGAGCAGGGGGATCTCATAGCGAAATCCGATGTCCGGGGCATTTGGGTCGCTCCCGATCTGGAAGATCGAATTGGCATGTGGATCAGCCGCGGCAGTCCTCTGGGCGAATTGATAAACGACGATCATTTCTACTTTGTTTCGGCAGTATCCCAAGCGGATGTGTCCGAACTTTTTGCTCAGGGCATTCGGAAAGCCGAGGTGAAATTGGCCGGTCAGGCAAGCGTGCCTATGGTCGTGACGGAATACGCCACTATCCCCATGGAACAGACTCATCTGCCCTCTGTGGCCCTGGGATATGCGGGCGGGGGAGATATCGCCATCGACACCCGGGATGCTCAGGGGGTAAAGACCTCCGAGCCTTATTATCAGGTGCGGGCCTCTGTGCAGTCGGATCCGGAAGTCGCTCTGATGCACGGTCGGTCGGGAAGGATCCGTTTTTCCCTGGCTCCCAAGCCCCTGGCCTGGCAGGGTTGGCGCAAATTGCGCCAATTAGTCCAAAAACGCTACCAGCTGTAACCTCTATATGAGCGTACTTACGGAAGATTACCGGCGGACGGACATAAAAACACCAGACCCTATTTTATCGGGCTTGGACGCCCGTATTTTCAGCCTGGCAGGAAGGTACAGGCGAAGAGCTTCTTTGACCGGAAGACTTCTGACCGCCGCCGAAGAGATCGACGCGAAAGCCCCGCTGTGGAAAGAGAAGAGCGACAGGGCTCTGCGCGAGAGCCTGGTCGGTTTCAGGGAGATTTTCTGCCGGAATAAACAAGGGTATGAAGAACACCTCCCGGATGCCCTGGCAGCCATACGGGAAGCCGCTGAGCGCTGTCTGGGTCTGCGGCCCTACGTGGTCCAACTTGCCGGTGCCCTCGCCCTCTTTCGGGGAACGGTGGCGGAAATGGCCACCGGTGAGGGAAAGACGTTGACCGCCGGCCTGACCGCTGTTGTGTGGGGATGGATCGGCAGACCTTGCCACATCATTACCACCAACGACTACCTGGCTGACCGGGATGCCAAATGGCTCGAACCCCTGTACCGGTTCTGCGGCGTCTCGGTGGGTAGAGTGGTCAGCGAGATGGAGCCGCACAGGCGCCGGGAAGAATACCGCAAAGACGTCACCTACACCACCTCCAAGGAAGTCCTGGCCGATTTCTTACGGGACCGACTCCGGCTGGACAGCCTGCAAAACGCCGGTCGGCGACAGATCCGGGCTCTGTCAGGACGTCTGCAGGATATTGAAAAGGGATTGGTAATGCGCGGCATTCACACCGCCGTGGTGGATGAAGTCGACAACATCCTGATCGACGAGGCGGTCACCCCTCTGATCATCTCCCGAGAAATGCCCAACGAACCTTTTGTTGAAGCCTGCCGCGAGGCCAACAACATCGCCGCCGCCTTGAGGCCCGACGTGGATTACCGCGTTGACCAGCAGTTCAAGGACATCGACCTGCTGCCGGGGGGTGAGGAACATCTGGTGCAAAAAACGGGCAACATGCCGAGACTGTTCCGCGGGCGGGGTCCGCACCGGGAGCTGGTCCAGCAGGCGCTGAAAGCCAGGGAGTTTTTTCACCGCGACACCCAGTACGTAATTCAGAATGGCAAAGTTGTGATCGTGGATGAGTTTACCGGGCGGTTGATGCCGCAGCGCACCTGGAGCGCCGGTCTGCATCAGATCATTGAAGCAAAGGAAGACATCACCATCACCGCTCCCAGCGAAACACTGGCACGTTTGAGCTTTCAGCGGTTTTTCCGATTCTTTTACCGGCTAGCAGGCATGACCGGAACCGCCCGGGAGGCCGCCGGCGAGTTGTGGCATATTTATGGCCTGCCGGTCGTTACCATTCCTCCGAACCGTCCCTGCCAGCGGAAGATCTACCCCAGGCGAATTTTCTCCGAGCAGGAGTCGAAGTGGCAGGCCATTGTAGACGAAGTGGCCGAACGGCATGGGCAGGGTCAGCCGGTGCTGGTCGGCACCCGCAGCGTCAAAGCCAGCGAAGATCTGGCCGCGCGTCTGGCAAAACTCGGCCTGTCCTTCCGGGTCCTGAATGCCGTCCGCCACCGGGAAGAGGCGCGGACTATCTCCCATGCGGGTGAGGGGAGCAGCATCACGGTGGCCACCAATATGGCCGGTCGGGGCGTCGATATAAGATTGGGGGACGGAGTCACCCGCCTGGGGGGCCTGCATGTGATCGCCACTGAGTGCCATGAATCGGGCCGAATAGACCGCCAGCTGTTCGGTCGGTGTGCCCGGCAGGGGGATCCCGGGAGCGCTCGTTCATTTGTAAGTATGGAAGATGAATTGATTTGCCGCTATGTGCCGTCAGTGGTTCGGAATAGCTTCAAGAAGGCTCTGAGATTGCCCGGGCCGACTTCGGGCTGGGCGGCGGAGCAGGTTGTTCGGTGGGCCCAGAGCAAAGCACAGGGAAGGGCTTTTCACCAACGCCGGTCCGTTTTGCGCACGGACACGTGGCTGGATGACTCGCTTTCATTCGCTCAAGGGGACGTCAGTTCATGAACAGGTATAAAAATACAGCGGGAGGCCCCTTGTTTCTACCACGGTTACGCCGAGTTCTGCCAGCCCTTCTATTATTTCTTTTGTTGCCCCCATCATCGGCTCAGGCTAATGATTTACTATACCTCTACAAACTGGCGCGGCAGCGCGACCCGGTGATCCAGGCGGCCCAGTTGACCAATTTGGCTACGCGGGAAAGACTGAGGCAGGCCTACGCGGGGTTTCTGCCCACCCTGAATTTCGATGTCGGGTACGAATATACCTGGCAGAATATCCTCGACTCGGATAATCTCCTATTCCAGGAGGGTAAGTCGGATTTCGGGGGGCATAATTTCACCCTCACCTTGAGCCAGCCGCTTTTCCACTACGCCGCCATCGTGCAGGTGCGCCAGGCCAAGGACGTGGTTACACGGGCGGCGTTCGAATATCTCACCGCCGAGCAGGAACTGGTCCTGCGGGTGGCCAAGTTGTATTTGGAGGCGCTTTCGACCCAGGACGATCTGGGCTTTGCCCGGGCGGAACAAGCCGCATTGCAGCTGCACTACGAGCTTGCCCAGAGGCAGCAGGCGAAAGGCCTGGTCCCGGTGACCGACCTCTACGATGCTCGGGCCCGTCTGACCGCCGCCGAAGAGCGCCAGATCTCTGCGAAGAATGCCCTGGACGACGCCCTTGAGGGACTGCGCGAAGTCAGCGGCGAGTGGGTGGACAGTCTGGCCGGGACCAAAAAGGAATTGCCGCTGGTCGCGCCGGATCCGGCAGCGGCGGAGGAGTGGACCCAGGCCGGGTTGAAGCAGAATCTCGGCCTTCAGGTCCAGGGCCTGGCCGTGAAAGTGGCCGCACAGGAAGTGGAGCGCCTGAAAGCGGGGCATTTTCCCACCCTGGACCTGGTGGCCCGGGGCAATCGGCAACGGACCGGAGGCGACTTGTTCGGCGAAGGCCGAGAGACCGAAATAATGAATGTGCGGGTAGAGCTAAAACTGCCCCTGTTCCAGGGCGGTTTACTGCGCTCGAAAGTCAAGGAAGCGACCTACCTCTACCAGCGGACCCGCAAGGAAGAGGAGCAACTGGTGCGGTCGGTCGAGCGCTTGACCCGCTCCGCCTACTGGGGAGTCATTAGTGCCATCGGGCGCGTGGAGGCCCTGCAGCAGTCGGTGGCCGCCCTGGAACTGGCGCTGGAAGGTCGGCAGACAGGTTTCCGATCGGGCCGCTTTTCCAGCCTGGACGTTTTGGACGGAGTCAGAGATCTGTTTTTCAGTCGGCGAGATTACGCTCGAGCCCGCTACGACTACATTCTCAATAGTCTGCGCTTGAAACAAATGGTGGGCACATTGAGCGAAAAAGATATCGACGCAGTCAACCAGTGGTTGGGCGAATGAGGAAAGACTCGCTCTTTTATTTATGAGAGAAGGTTATGGTGGTAGGCAGATTGATACAAGCGGCAGCGTTGTGCTGGCTGTTTCTGGGAGCGGCCCTTAGTGCACAGGAGCAAGACCTGGATGGGCTGATCGAACCTTATGAGGTAGTCGAAATCAGCAGCCGGGTACCCGGTATTCTGGACGAAGTGACCGTGAAGCGCGGCGACCTGGTTGAAAAGGAACAAGTTCTGGCGCGGCTCAAGGACAGTCTGGAAAAGATTGCGGTGAAGTTGGCGCGAGCCCGGGTGGAGTTCAGTACCCGACGGGCGGAGCGCAACGAGGAACTCTATCAGGCGCAACTGGTCTCCGTTCACGAAAAAGACGAATTGGAAACCGAAATCCTGATCAACAAGCTGCAGGTAGAGGAGGCGGTGGAGATTCTGGCCATGCGCACGATACGCAGTCCAGTTCAGGGGGTGGTGGTGGAGCGGTCCCGCGAGCCTGGCGAAAGTGTGGGATCAGAGCCCATTCTGACCATTGTCCGCATCGACCCGCTCAATGTGGAGGTGATTGTCCCGGTCGAACGCTTCGGCACCATCGCCAAAGGGATGCGGGCGGAAGTGCGGCCGGAGGCGCCCGTCGGAGGGATGTATGTAGGCGAGGTGGCCATCGTCAATCAGATCATCGATGCGGCCAGCGGCACCTTTGGGGTGCGGGTGGAGTTGCCGAACCACGATTTCAAGCTGCCGGCCGGTTTGAAATGCAAAGTCCGGTTCCTGAAGCAGTGAGCAGAAAACGCTGCCCGGGAGGTTTTCCCGGGAGCGGGTTTTACCGAGTCGCTGACCCTGAGCGCGTTTGGTGCCAATCCAGGGTTCAGGCCAGCGTGGGTGCAACAGGTTCTCAATCGCGGATAGGGGTAAACATGGTCTTCAAATCCATGTCAAAAGGATTTACCAGGGGTGTCGTTGCCGTAATCCTATGCTGTGGGACCCTGCTTATGGCAGGGGAGCCGGCCAGGGCAGAAGGGGCCGGCATGTTTTCGGGGGAGTCCAGTTTTGCGGAGGTGCGCGTAGACCTGCAAGCCGGCACGTTTCTCGATCCCCTGCCATTTGATCAGGCGTTCCTGATTGTGGGGCGGGTGCCGGTCGCGACGGAAGCGGTGGAAGTAAGGCTCAGCGAATTCCTCGAAGCGCCGGTGGTCCTGAGCGAGCAGGAGCTGCAGCAGTTCGAGTCAAAGCTGAGGATTTACCTGGCTGCTGCCACCGCGCGGGACTCCCTGGAGACAACTGCGAGCAGCCTCGATACCCAGCGCCTGCGTCGTAAAGTGAATGCGCTGCTTATAGAACAAGTCCAGGCCGAGGGCGCGCTGCGGCCTTTGCGGCAAATCTGGCATTATGCGACGCCCTGGAACTGGGAAAACTGGGGCGATTTGTTCCGCGGCAGAAGTCAGGCGGTTGTGGCTCCGGGTACGATTTTCGACTTGAGTGAGGGAGGGGTGGATACACAGGAGTTGGAAACCCGTCTGGCCACAACATCCTCGCTGATCGAGTTCATAGTCCGGGAGGCCCACTCGGCCCAGGTGGTCACCTTCTCCCCTTCCCGACCTTCCCGGCCCCCGGTGCGCTGGAACCGACTGAGCGAGGCGGGAGGGGGAGGGGAGAGAAAGAGCGCGTCGGAGGCAGAGCCTTTAGGGAGTTGGAACCGGCTGGAGCAGATTCGCACCCTGACCGGGAGACCCGACGAGGATCTTTTTTCCGGTTCGGGCCGGGCCCAACAGGGGGGAGGAAAAGTGGGTGGATGGGTGTCGTTCAGGGTGTTGGTCCAGCCGCTGGAGGCGGAGCGCTACTACCGCTTTGATTTCCTCCTGGAAAGAAAACTGGCCCAGACCGAGTTGGACGCTTTTGTCACCGAGGCCCAGCGGCGTGGGGATGAGGTCCTTGGAAAGGTGGACAGGGGTTCCATTTTTCCCCCCGACGGCCAGCATCTGCTCGCTGCCCTGACAGAGAGCCTGCAGGGGGTGGTCGGCAGCGACTGGCTCAAGGAGGGAGGCACGGTCTTCGATCGGGAATCCCCCTATTCGAGCCCGCATGGGGAGATGACCCGCCTGGCCGAAGATTGGAAGGCGGCGGCCGAAGACGAGGAGGCTGGGGAACTGCTGGAGAGCAAACTCGAGGACATGGTCCGGCAACAGAAGCTGGTGCGCGAGACCAGCATTGGCGCCCCCACGGCGGATAACGACTATGTCAGCGGGGATATAGGCCTGATCTACGCCCCCCGAATCGGCGAACCGGCCGTTTATATCGGCGCCAATTTTTATCTGCGGCCGGTGAATAAGGGGGTGCCCCTGAGTCAGAAAGGGGGATGGTTGAGACGCTTTGCCTTTTCTGCCGGTCTGACCCTCAATAGCATCGAGGACAGGCGCGGGATCAGGAGCGATCTCTTTTTCAATCAGGCCCTGGTACTGGGAGCCGGCTACCGTATATCCCAGTACTGGCGTGTCGGTGGAGGGAGCCTGGTATTCAGGGAGCGGGACCCGGATTCTTACCCGTTGACCAGCAAGAAACGCACGGCGTTGACCCCTTATGTGGGACTGACCTTCGACGCAGACACAGGCCAGCAACTCAAAGGCATTGGGGGCCTTTTTGACTTTCTTAAAGGCGGCAGATAGATGCCGCGACTTCATTGAGGATGGCGATGGTACGGCTAAACAGGTATTTACCAGCGACGATTTTGCCCTTTTTCCTCTTATGGGTAGGATGCCACAATCCCGACGATTATGTGCTCAATTCGGATGAGTCGCCCCAGATAGGCCGTTTCTTAACCCTGAGCGCGGTAGAGAACACTACCTTGCCGGCTAACGGGTTTTCCGCGGTGGAACTGGTGGCGCAAGTGCGCGATGTGAGCGAAGGGCCCCAATCCATTCTGTTCACCACGACCGCTGGTTCCCTGCGCGTGGGGACGAGGGTGGGCATGATAGTCCAGATCGACAGTGTGAACTCGATTGTCCGGGTGGACAGTGTGATAGTGCAGACCAATGCCAGCGGCGAAGCCAGAATCGAGCTGATCAGCGAACCCCGGCAGGCCACGGCTCGGGTGCGGGCGAGTATAGTGGACACCGAGCCGGCTGTAGCGCAGGAAATCAGAATCCATTTTAAAGGAGTGATGGATGAAGATCTCCTGGCTTTTGTCGATCCTCCGGACTCGGCCTTCGCCCACGGTCTGGCCCTGGTGCCCTTTACCGTTCGGATCGCGTCGGGACTGGAAGGGGACGAGCGCCAGGTGCACTTTGAAACGACTGGGGGCACTTTTCCTTTTGCCGCCGATAGCAGTCGAGTCCAGACTGTGCGGGCCGATGCCGAAGGATTGGCCACGGCTCATCTGCGTACTTCTGAACAGGTGGGTGAAGCCCTGGTGCGGGCGAGGGTTATGACCTTTTCCCAGGAGCATGTGGTCCGCTTCGTACCCGCGCCCACCGACAGCGTCCTTCGCTTCGTCGAAGCGCCGGAGGTGGCGCCGGCGGATGGCCAGTCGCTGAGCCGGTTTTCGGTAGAGATTTCTCCTCTTTTGCAGCAGGATGAGGATCGTAAAGTGGTCTTTTTGACCACCCTGGGCAATTTTGTGCTTCCCGATGACGATGGTTCCACCGTGTCGGTGCGGGCCGACGCCAATGGCGTGGCCACGGCCTTTCTGCGCAGTCCCAGTCAATTCGACGAGGCCTTTGTGCGGGCCAGCGTCAAGGGTTTCATACAGCAGTGGAGGCTGCAGTTCGACTGGGCAGGACCCGATTCAATAATCGTTCGTCCGGAACTGAACCGGTTGAGCCTGGCGACCGGTGAGCAGATGCCGATCGAGGCCGAACTGATTCGGCTGGACGGCCGGGGCCAGGTTACCGAAAATTTGGAGGTGACCTTTGCGGTGGAAGACAGTCTGGGCAATCCGCTTGAAGGTGCGCGCTTTGTCGACGTGACTCGCACGAATGCCCGGGGGCGGGCCAGTGCGGTTTTTGCCGTCGATGATACGCTGTACCAGGGAAGGGCCTCTATTTCGGTGCGGCCGGCTCGGATCGCTTCAGATGTAGTGGGAGGGGTCCAGTTGACGATTCTGCCGCCTTAGTGACGCTACCCGAAAGAGGAGGGATGTGGGACCTGAGCGATTGCCGATTTCGAGTGTCAGTTTGCCTATTCAAAGAATGCTGACCCAGAGTGATCGTGTGGTAGTCATGTTGAAGGTAGGCTGGTGTTATCGATGCGGTGACATCCTGGTGACATGATAGATCAAAAAACATGGGAAAAGACCCGAAAAAACGGTAAGTAATCGAGATGAGAAAGTTGAGGCGATTTTTCGCAATTTGTTGTAGATATTGTATTTATACTTGAAAAACAAACGGTTACGCATTCCTGAAAAATAACAAAGCGCCTTCCTTACAAGCAGGGGGTCGCTGGTGGCGCTCAAAGGCGTTGCCTTTGGCGGCCTTCGGCACGAGCCCGGCATCGCCCACCATATAGACGGCCCTGGGAGAAATTCCTGGGGCCGTCATTTTTTGTGTTCCCTGATGCTTGGGTATAGTTGGCTGCAATGGGCATCCATTCGAGCTCTCTTTTTCGGGGGAGGGATGGTTCAAGGAAGCTGACGGGCAGAGATTCTAGTCGGTTTTTCCTGATCGATGCGGTGAGAAGGTGGTATTGGGTCAGGCCAGTCCGAGAACGGGCTGGTTTTTTCGTACGGATCATTGGGAAGGGAGTGCCCCCAAGACTGGGTCGGCGGTTGAATGCATTGCATGGTAATTTGTTGAACAGATTTGACTATCTTCAACCATTGGTATATTAAACCAAATCACCGCGTTATGTGTTTTCTACGGCAGAGAATGTGTTCTACGCGGCGTCTTATCCCACCCAATACTCAAGGCAATACCAGCAAACACCTCCTGATTTAGAAAGATTATGGCCGATGAAAAACTTAGTGGAGCTGACTCTATAATGGTCCTGGCTGGCTGCCTGCTCTTTCTCGGTCTGGCCTGGCCGGTGGCCGCCGACGAGCCGACGCTGGCGCGGTTGTCGTTCTGGGTACCACCGGAGCGGATGGAGGAATTTGCTGGGCTTTACGAGGCGGAGGTAGAGCCTTTTTTACAGCGATATGGCCTGGTGGAATCGGTAGAATCCGACCGAGCGGTTTTGGATAGCGTATTCAGCCGATTTTTTGTGGTGGCCTCTCCTGTGGCCGCGCTCGAAATGGAGCAATCACTTGCGGTGGATTCTGTGTGGGTGGTGGCGCTGGAACGGTTGTCTAAGGCGATCGGTACAGGTGCGCTCCGCACACAGTTCAGGGTCTACAAGACGCCGGCCGGGTCTGGCAGGACTATAGCGGCCGGGTCCGGTTTTCGCCAGGGCGTGTGGCAGACCTTTTCGGTCGAGGATGGCTTGCCGGGGTCGATGCTGGTGGAGACGATACAGGACCGCAGCGGCGATCTGTGGTTTGCCGTGAATGGGGTTTGCCGCTACGATGGATATTCTTTTACGATCTTCACTCAAGTGGACGGACTCGCTAGCGGTGCAGTGGGCACGATGCTGGAAGATCAGTCGGGAAATGTGTGGTTTGGGTTTGGGGGATCGAATTTTCTGAGAGCCGAATTAAAGGCCAAGCGCGATGGGGACGCTATAGTTGACGATAGGGGACATCCTAGAGGTAGAGGGGTGAGTCGTTATGATGGTCGGGTTTTCGAGAATTTTACCCGCGCAGATGGTTTGGCCAACGATATTGTGATGGACATTGCGGAAGATCGCTCGGGGAATTTGTGGTTTGGCACCTATGGCGGCGGGGTGAGTCGCTATGACGGGACGGCGTTTACAACCTTTGATGTCCAGGATGGTCTGGCGGGCGATATTGTGACCGCCATTGTAGAAGATCGCTCGGGGAATTTGTGGTTTGGCACTTATGGCGGCGGGGTGAGTCGCTACGATGGGGCGGCGTTTACCAATTTTACAGCGCAGGATGGCCTGGTGGACGATTGGGTCATTTCTGTTTTCGAGGATAATGCGGGCCAACTGTGGTTTGGTACTAATGGGGGTGGTCACATTCAGCTCGGTGGCATAAGTCGCTACAACGGCCAGTCGTTTACCAACTTTAGCGCAGAACATAATATCTACGCACAGTATATTTACGATGCGATGGAAGATAGGGAAGGGAATTTATGGTTTGCTCGCTATCCCCACTCTCTTACGCGTTTTGATGGCCAGCACTTTGCCGATTTTAACACAGTTGACGGTCTGGCCAACGATGGGGTGATCGATATCTTCGAGGACCGGTCGGGGACGTTGTGGATCAGTACTAATGGCGGGGGTATTAGCCGCTACGACGGGGCACATTTCACCCAGTTCACCACCGAAGAAGAGCTGGCGGCCTCGCTGGTTTTTGCCATCAGTGAAGGTCTGGATGGTATTATATGGGCGGGAACGAGCCGGGGATTAAATCGCTACGACGGGCGAACGTGGCAGGCTTTTTATCGCCAGGATGGTCTGGCAAGCAACAGTGTGTTTTCCATAACCCAAGATGGCGGGGGGAATCTCTGGTTTGGTGGTCACGGGGTCAGCAAGTACGATCGGCAGAAGATGGCCCCTTTGGCGCTCGATGCCGAGTTGAACAAACTGCGAGTCAATGCCGCTTTTCACGATCGCCGGGGCCATCTGTGGTTTGGCACTGTGGTTGGGGCTTTCCGTTACGACGGGACGAGCATTGAGAAATTCACCACGGCCGATGGCCTGGCTGGAGACGATATTCGCGTTATTGCGGAAGATGATACAGGACATCTATGGTTTGGCACCTATGGCGGCAGCGGGGTCAGTCGCTACGACGGCATCAGTTGGAAGACCTTCAATACAGAAGATGGCCTGGCGAGCAACAGTGTGTATTCGATCCTGGAAGATAGCTCAGGTAACTTGTGGTTCGGCACCTTTGGCAGCGGGGTCAGCCGGTACGACGGTCGGACTTTTTCCAACTTCACGATGGCCGACGGCCTGGCCGGTAATTCTGTGCTGTCGATCATCGAGGATCACCTGGGCAGGTTGTGGTTCGGCACCTTTGGCGGTGGGGTCAGCCACTACGATGGCCAGGTGTTTCAGACCTTGTCGCGGCAGGACGGGTTGGGGAGCGATGCGGTGCAGCAGGTGATCGAGGATCGGGAGGGGCAGCTGTGGTTTGCTACCGAAGGGGGCATTACCCGCTATCGGCCGTCGCGTCTTAAGCCCAGTATAGAGATGGGGCAGGTCCTGGCCGACCGATCCTATATGGTGGAGCGCGAAATAGACCTCTCATCCGCACAGGAATTCACCATCTTTTCCTTCCGTGGCCGGAGTTTTACCACGCGCAACGACCGGCTGATCTATCTCTATCGCTTGCAGGGCCTGGAAAGCGAATGGCAACAGACGCGCCAGACCCGGGTGGAGTACGGCCGTTTGCCGCCGGGAGAGTACGAATTTCAAGTCAAGGCGGTGGACCGCGATTTGAACTATTCGGAGCAGGCCGCGACGGTAAAAGTGGTCGTCCGCTATCCCTATGATCAGCTTGCGTTGTGGGTCGGTTTGGGGCTGGCGCTGGTGGGGTTGGTGGCTACGGGGAGTTACGCGGTCAACAAGGGGCGATCCCAATTGCAAGCGGAACGGGCGCTATTGCAGGAACTCGAAGATGAGCTGCAGACGGCCCACGACCTGCAGATGAATCTGATGCCGACCGGGTCGCCCCACCTCGACGGCTTCGACATGGCTGGCTGCTGCATCTCCGCCAATCACGTGGGCGGCGACTTCTTCCAGTACCATCCCTTGCTCGACGGAAAATTGGCTCTCTCCCTGGCCGACGTCACGGGTCACGGCATGGAGGCGGCCATCCCGGTGGTCATGTTCAGCGGCATTCTCCGCAGCCAGATGGAACTGGGAGACCCGCTGGACCGGCGCTTCGGTCGCCTGAACCGCACTCTGTATGATTCCCTCGACGACCGCACCTTCGTCTGCTTCCTCATGGGGGAACTCGTTCCCGCTACCCGTATCTTCCGCCTGGCCAATAGCGGCTGTCCTTATCCGTATCACTTCCATGCGGCCAGCGGCGAAGTCGCAGAGCTACAGATAGAAGGCTACCCTCTGGGGGTGCGCGCCGACACGATCTACGCGTCCATCGAGATATCGCTGGAACCGGGAGACTACGTCGTATTTTGCTCGGATGGCATCATCGAAGCGGGGAATGCAGAGGAAGAGATGTTCGGCTTCGAGCGCACGGCGGAGACGATCAAGCAAGGCTGTACAGAGGGGTTGCCAGCGGAGGGGTTGATCGACCGGCTGATCGGTGCAGTAAAGGCGTTCACCGGCGATGCGTCGCAGGGAGATGATATGACGGTCGTGGTGTTGCGGGTTGAAGGTATATATCGAGGATAGATAAGGGGGAAGGGAATGCAGATGGACCGGGAGCTGTCAGTATGACCAAATGTTACTGGTTGGGCAGAAATATTCGCTCTATATCGATCTTGAAGGAAGCGAAGACATCGCGTGCTTTTTGACTCAAAGGTTCCAGGCGCTTAGAATGAAGATCGATAGCATAGGCATGGACAAAAAAATGCCTGAAGGCAAGGAAGGGTTTGAGGGTTTCTGCGGTGGATGTCGAAATCAGGTTTTCTGAAGCGGCCAGATTCACCAGATCCCGGTGCCAGGAAGCGCCATCCGGAACACCGAGTTCTCGATATTGAACACCGTGCTTGAGGATATTTTCGATGCCGTTGTAGAAATTATGAAGGAGCGTGGAGACCCCTGCCAGTTCGAGGATAGATAGATCCGAATAAGGACGCCTTTCGGGTAGTTCTGCCAGCACGCGTTCGATCTGTTCGAATTCAGCTTCTATGCGTTCCCTGAGAGCTGTCATACAGAGGAAACCCTTCTCTACGGACGATGCGGGTGAATTTGGAATCTTGAGAGAGATCGATTAGGTCGACTGGTTTGGAAACGCTGAAGAGTAAATCGCCGTAGAAGTGGAAGAATTCTTCTGGAGGGAGTCCCTCCACGGCCAGGTCGATATCGTGAGCTTCACGCGTAGGATCGGTACTGGAGCCGAAGAGGAGCAGGCGGGTGACCTGGTAGCGTACTGCAAGTTGGGTGATAGCTTCTCTGTCTTTTGCAGGGATCATGCTTTTTGCCTATTCCGCATGGAGTTGGGATTGCACACTGAGCTTCTCAAATGTACTCATCGACGCATCAGATGACAAAGAGCAAT
>Ga0233437_1001029_pt1 | contig 55043 bp, 46 predicted proteins | sample SI_122_August201_FD_182714 | JGI IMG/M metagenome (GOLD analysis project Ga0233437, IMG submission 182714) | Seawater microbial communities from Saanich Inlet, British Columbia, Canada - SI_122_August2016_200_MG | ecosystem: Environmental > Aquatic > Marine > Inlet | place: Canada: British...
TTGTTTCTGGTATTGATGATAAGGCCCTATGGGCTGTTCGGAACCAAAGAAGTGGAAAGGGTCTAACGTTATGCCGATTCGCAGCAAGACATTTTGCGAGAGTTACCACGAGGATATTAAACTGCTGGACACCATCTGGAGCAAGTGCTGGATGGTCCTGTTTATCCTGGGCTTGCTCATCCTGCCGTATATTACGGATACCTATATTGTCTATATGGTTAATCTTTCCTGCATTGCCATAGTAGCCGCCGTTGGGCTCAATATCCTCACCGGTTTTACAGGCCAGATTTCCCTGGGTCATGCCGCTTTTCTGGCCATCGGCGCCTACACTGCCGCCTTGCTGGGAGAAGGTCTTGGAATGCCCTTCTGGATTACCCTCCCCGCCGGGGGCCTGGTCAGCGCCGCAGCCGGAATTCTGGTGGGGATCCCCTGCCTCAGACTCAAGGGCCTTTATCTTGCCATGGCCACCATGAGCTTCGGCGTGATGGTGGAGTATGTCCTCATCACCTGGAGAAGTCTGACCGGCGGCGAGCGGGGCATGTACATGCCGGAAGTCAACGTGCTGGGTTATACTCTGGACACGGACGAAAGTATGTATTATTTCCTCCTGTGTATTACGGCGCTCATGATCATCGCTGCCAAGAATATCATCCGCACGCGGGTCGGCCGGGCGTTCATCGCGGTGAGAGACCGGGATATTGCAGCGGAAGTCATGGGGGTCAACCTCACGGGATATAAGGTTTCGGCCTTTGCCTTAAGCTCCTTTTACGCCGGCGTGGCGGGGGGCATGTACGCCTATGTCATGGGACATATTCACCCGGAACACTTCACCCTCATGTCCTCTGTTGAGTATTTGGCCATGATTATCATCGGGGGCCTGGGCAGCATCCTCGGCGCTGTTTTCGGCGCCATTTTCATTGTGGCGGCGCCCGAAGGCATCAAACTGCTGTCCCAGGGAATAGAATCCGTAATTCCCGCCATGCAGGGCCGCTATGATGAAGAATGGAATATTGCCGTATTCGGACTTCTGATCATGTTGTTCCTGATTTTCGAACCGGGCGGCTTGAATGCCATTTGGCAACGGATCAAGGTTGGATTCAAAAACTGGCCTTTTACATACTGAGGCGGCAAGCCGCAGTTTTAAGTTTAAAGTTTGAAGTTCAAAGTTTTAGGTTTTTCAGGCAATAAGGCATTAACGGTTCTTAAACTTGCCCGGACTTTTCCAAAAAAGAGTTCGAGCACCTAAACAAAGGGAGGGTAAGGTATGAGAAACAAAGGTAGATTGGCAGGAATGACGGCATTGGTTTGTTTGGCATTTTTTCTAAGCGCCGGGTTGGCGTCGGCTTCCGGCCGGGGCGTAACGGATGATTCTATTGAAATGGGATTTGTGCTGGTCAAGACCGGCCCGGTGGCGGCACTGGGCATTCCTCAGGGAAACGGCATGATCGACTACATGAACTACATCAATGAAAAAGGCGGCATCAACGGTCGCAAAATAAAGATGCTCTGGGAAGATGATGGCTTTCAGGCCCCTAAATCCGTTGCCGCGGTTAAAAAACTCATCAGTCGGGATAAGGTCCTGACCGTTATGACCACGGGCGGCACCAATCAAACCATCGCCAACATGAAAAACATCAAACGCTATAAAATCGTCAACATCCCCAACGCCATGTCCCTGGAGTTTTTCGACCCGATGAACCCCTATATTTTTGCTTTGGGCGCCCTTTATGAATGGCAATACCAGGTGATGGTGGATTACATCAATGATGACCTCAAGATGAAAGACAAGAAGATCGGCGTGGTCTACACCAAAAAAGAATACGGTAAGAAAGGGCTTGACGCTGTTAAGAAAAGGGCCGCCAAATACAACATTCCCGTGGTAGCCGAACTGGTATTGCCCACCGGCGCGGTGGATGCCTCCAGTCAGGTGCTGGCGCTGCAGAAAGCGGGCGCCAATATCGTGGTCACCTGCGATGTGCTGCCCCCCATCATTTCATTTTTGAAAACCGCTGAAAAGTACAACTACTGGCCGAAAGTTTTCGGTTTTAACTGGGCCACGGACGATCTTCTGGTGAAAGCCTGCGGGCCCGCAGCCAAAAACTACATCGGGGCCGGATTTGTGGGAAGCTGGACCGATGACACCCCCGGGATCAAATTGGTTCGTGAGATCGCCAAAAAAAACAACCGCAAACCCAAGCTGACCAGTCTGTATATCGGCGGCATCGGCATCTCCATGCTGTTTGCCGAAGGCATCAAAAGAGCCGGTAAAGACCTGACCCCCGATACGCTGAAAGATGCCCTGGAAACATTCAGGGATTTTGATACCGGCGGCATCTTTCCGTTGGTAACCTACACCACCAAGAGCCATGCGCCGGCCAAAAAGGTGAAGCTCTATAAGGCCGATGTGGAAAAGAAGTGTCTGGTGCCGCTGACCGGTTGGCGCAGTCCCAAGGATCTCTGATTTATTTTCGAGGGATTCGAAGCGTCAGAGCGTATACAAAAGCCCCGGGTTTCAAAAGCCCGGGGCTTTATTGTTTTCTTAACCTGTTTTGCGTCACCAGCGTTGTGGGTATTTCCAATTGTTATGAAGGAGGCAGTTGCCATGAATTTTGAGTTGAGCAAAGAAGAGATGGACATCAAAATGGCCGCCAGGGAATTTGCCGAGGGTGAAATCCGGGACATCGCCAAGGAATATGATCAGAAAGAAGAATTCCCAAAGGGACTCTGGAAGAAAGCCTGTGAGCTGGGGTTTGTGGGTGGGTTTATCAAGGAAGAATTCGATGGCGCGGGCTTAAGTCTTTTTGAAAGCTGTCTGATCATGGAAGAATTCTGGCGGGTGGATCCCGGCTGCGGCTGCGTGCTGCTGGCGGCTTTCGGCGCCGAGTATGTGCAAAACCACGGTACGCCTGAACAAAAGAAGAAGTATCTTCCACCCATTCCCACCGGTGAGGCCATCATGGGCGCCGCCATTACCGAACCGGATGCCGGCAGTGATATTTTCGGGGCCAGAACGACCGCGGTGAAAGATGGTGATGATTACGTTATAAACGGGAGCAAAATATTTATCACCAACGGTACCATAGCCGACTATTTGACCGTTTTCTGCATCACAAACCCTGGAGTCGAATCCCGTTACAATCGGCATTCCATCTTGATGGTGGAAACGGATCGGGCAGGCTTTGAAGCGTCAAAAATAACGGGAAAAATGGGGATCAGGGCCTCGGATACGGCGGAGTTGTCATTCAACAACGTGAGGGTTCCCAGAGAAAACCTGGTGGGTGGGGAAGAGGGAAACGGCTTTGCCCAGACCATGGAGTTATTCAATATCAACCGGGTGGTGGCGGCTGCCCAGGGAGTGGGCGTAGCGCAAGGTGCTTTGGAACAGGCCATCAACCATGTGAAAAAAAGGGAGGCTTTTGGTCAGGCCGTGGGGAAATTCCAGGCCATTCAATTCAAACTGGCGGAAATGGCCACCAAGGTTGAAGCATCCAGAGTCCTGACCTATCAGGCGGCTTGGCTCCTGGATAACGGCAGGACCGATCCCAAACTCATTGCCATGGCCAAATGGATGGCCGGAGAAACCGGCGTCCGGGTGACGGATGATGCCCTGCAGATGCATGGCGGCTATGGATTCATTAATGAATACGACATTGAACGTTTCTACCGGGATGCCAAAATTGTGGAGATCTACGAGGCCACCAAGGAAATGGAGAAAATCACCATCGCGCGGCAGTTGTTGGGCAGGTGATGGAAAAGCCTTCAGGCCCTCACGCTTCGTTCTTATTTTTTATCCAGCGTCTTCCTTTGTCAGTAAGGCGATACCGTTGGGTGGGGCTGCGGGGAGAGTCGGGTTGGGTGCGTTCGATCCATCCGCCGGCCAAAGCCGGATTCAAATAGTTCTCTCTGAATGTGGGCCTGTGAGAAAGCCCCAATCCTTTCATGAGATCCATGCTTCCCAATTCTCCGCTGCCAAGAGCTTCAATCAGTAATGCTACTTGATCGGTTACATGGTCGTCTACTTGATCGGCGACAACGGCTTCGCCTATGGCATCATGCAGGGCTTTTAGCATGAATTCGACAAATGGGGTGATGTCGGCGTGTTCATCCGCTTGGGCGAGCACACGGTAATAATCCTCCTGTCGGTCCCGAATAAGCGTTTCAACAGGCAGATATGCCAGCACCGGGTTCCAGTTTCGCAGAATAATGGTTTGCCACAGCCGTCCCATGCGGCCATTGCCGTCGGTGAATGGATGGATGAATTCCAGTTCGTAATGGAACAGGCAACCGGCGACCAGGGGGTGTTCCTCGGTGCGTTTCAGCCAGTCAAGCAGTTGGTCCATCAGGTGCGGCACCCTGTCCGCAGGCGGGGCCATATGTACAACTTGTTCGCCGCGAAATATGCCGACGTCGCCGGAGCGAAACACGCCGGGGTTATCCATCAGCGTGGACATAAGCAGTCCATGGGCCGCCAGTAGATGTTCCCGTGATGTGGGCTTCCACCCCTCCATTGCCTCATAGGCGGTAAAGGCGTTGCGCACTTCTTGAATTTCACGCGGGTGTCCGAGGACCCGTTTTCCGTCAATGACAGCGGTGACCTGTTCAAGAGTGAGGGTGTTATTTTCGATGGCCAGCGAGGCTTGAATGGTTCGAATACGGTTTTCCCGGCGCAGGCGTGGCGTTAGATTCTGTTCGGCCAATACGGTATAGCGACCGATGAGTTCTCCAATCTCCGCCACCAGATTCAACATGGCAGGGGTGATGGTATAAGGCGGTTGGTATTCGTTTTTTTTCGTCATTTTAAAGCCTATATTTTTAACACATAGGCAGGATTTAGAGTTTTAGCGACCGTGCTGTGCACTATTTTCAGTAGTTCATCATATACTCTTTATCCTCTAATGCCATAGAGACTCCCTGGCGCCATTTCTCTATCTCTTTGTGCTTCAGATAGTCGGCGATGGCTTCATTGTAGATTGCAGAAAGTGAGATCTTTAAATCCTTCTTGAGCGCTACGACCTGCTCTTTTAACTCAGTGGGTATATTAAAGGTTACTTTTTCCATTGAACAATTTTGTGATAATACCATATCTTTCTCCTTAGCTCCCTCAACCTGCTCAGGAGCTTCATGGCAGAAAAAGTGACACTGCTATACCAACTTCGTCACATGTTCCGTCACCTTTTCATAACGGGTAGTCATCAAGGGATCGTGGCCGGGAAAGAGCAGGTCAAGGGACGCGACCTTGCTTCTCAGCTTATCATAGGTCTTCATCCATGCCGCCAGATCCATTATGAGCGAGCTGGGCCAGTCTTCCCGGTAATTGCGGAAAAAGTGGGCGCAATCGGAGCCGAGTATGGCCTTTCCTTTCCCTGTGTTTACGGCAACCGCCTGAAGGGCCGGTGTGTGGCCCGGGGCTTTGAGACATTCGATACCAGGGAATATTTCCCGGTCCCCTTTGAGAAGCACCAGACGGTCCGTGCCTTCAAGACCTCTCAGATATTCTTTACAAGTATCATCGGAAACCAGCTTGAAAGGGGGCCTTTCGGATATGGGATCATCCAACCAGAAGCGATACTCTTTCTCCTGCACGTAAAACCGGGCGTTTGGGAACAGGGATGCACCCCCTGCGTGATCCCAGTGCAGGTGGGTCAGGATCACGTGTTTGATGCCCGCCGCATTAAGATGCAATTGCTGCAGCAATTTTTCAGGAGGGACATAGCCGGTGAGATTCCTTTTCACGGCCAGTTCGGGTGTTACGCCTGCGTCCACCATAATTTGGGAAGATCCATGTCTTATGAGCCAGAAATAGCAATTGCGTTCGACGGTCTTCTCCCACTCCTTAAGCCACATGACAAAGGCCCCGGAACTGGTAAGGGGTCCCGCATATTTCAATGCAAAAATTTCGTGTGTCATGATGTTGCCTTTCCTTTCAGCACCCATATGGGGTGTCCTACGGGTTTGAATAATCTCAGGAGAGTGGTATTTCTTCAAAAACAATCCAAAAAGATAGTAGCATATTTAGAGGATAATGCCAATTTGGGAGCGTTTGAAAATCCTGAAAATGGTCAAACGCAATTTCAATGCTTATGGAACTGCCCATCCGCTCAAAGGTTCCGTATTCAACCGGCCGAAAGGTTTTTCCATTGAAGTTGATTTGATTCCTTTGTATTATATTAACCGAGAAAAATTCTTTATGGAGTGTCAAGAATTGTTCATTGCCTCCATGAGCTGAGGGGAAGCGAGTGATACCCTGTGGGGAACTCAACAAGGAATCTTTTCCCCAATCATCAATTTGGGAGCAATCTGCTCCATTCTGTTCAACCAGCTACGGGAGTGACGCAATGGGCAACATGTGGGAATCCATAATCGACCGGCAGACCGGATTTGTCAATTTCACCGGAAAAATGGCCGACGCCTGTCGCCAAACACGGGTGGCCGTATTCGGCTGCGGTGGGAATGGGGCGATCCTTGATGCACTTGTGAGAGTCGGGTTTGAGCGGTTCGAGATCGCTGATTATGATACGGTTGAGGCCAGCAATTTGAACCGTCTGCCTTTCGGCATCGACCTCATTGATGTCCCAAAAGTTGAGGCGTGGAAGCGTTACTTGGCCACCATAAACCCAGCCTGCCAGGTCACTGCACACCGGCGCCGCATTACCCACAAAGACCGCGACTGGGTTGCCGCTGTGATTGAACGAAACGATATCGTGGCTTTGGGGACAACCAGCCCTGAGGCCAACCTTGTGATCTCCCGCCTGTGCCATCGTGCTGCAAGACGGATGGTCGTCGGGCCGGCTTCTTCCGGAAGCCTGGTGGTTTCCACTTTTACCCACACCGATGACGTTACCCTGGAAAGCCTGGGCTGTTTCGGCACCGAACATCTGGCATTGAACGAAATTGACTACCGGAGCCTGACACCGCTATACGCCAGACTGGTATATTATCCGGGCCGAAAAGAAAAAATTGACGGGCTGGCACGACGACAAATGGCAGGTGGGGAACTGGAGGCCCGGTCCTGTAAAATATTCGTCTCTCTCACCAATGCAGCCATGTGTTGGGAAATGGTCAAGAACGTTGCTGTGATGAACGATCTGCCCCTTGAAAATACCCAAGTCATCGAAATGCCGGTCATGCAGATTTTTGACCCTTACAAAGGTGCCGCTTATTACTGGAACTACCGGACTGAGCAAATTGGCATTCCTGACTGGGCTACTGAGGAAATCCACTGGCGCGAGTGGAAGGAGTAGAGCAATGACCATGAAAAAACGGGTCGAGGACAGCATGAAGCTGCCCAGGCATTCAAAAGTGATGGAAGCCACCAGCCGGGGGGAACTGAAAGACATCTTCCGTTTTTGGTACCGCGTCTATGTGAAAGAGATGGGAAAACGGTTCACGTACGCCGACCATGGCGCGGAAACCCTTTGCGATGCGCTCACCGAAAACTCCACCGTATTCTATATTACTGATGATGAGGGTATCATCGCCACGTTGCGCATCACTCCCGGAGATGCCCCCGGCATTCCGGAAGAAATAATCTCGTTTTATGAGCTGAAACAATTCGGTGAATTCTCCGGCAAAGAAATATCTTTCTCCTCACGTCTGATTGTTGCTGAGAGTTGGCGAGGAAGTAGCCTGGTGGGTCTATTGATCATGGAGGCGTTCCTGGGATTCATGAGTTGGGGTCACCGGTTCAATTTCGCGTACTGTGCCCCTGAATTAATACAGTTATACGAGCGACTGGGCATGCGACGTTACAAAGACAACCTATACGACTCTGATGTGGGGCTGCGAATCCCAATGGTGCTCATCATTGGGGATCATGACCATTTTCGCGCAGTGCAGTCGCCGTTTTTGCGTCTGTGCGCGAATCATCATCCTGACCGTGAAGCCGTCGCATGGTTCAGCCGCACTTTCCAGGCCTTGCCGGTCAATAAGCCCACCGGAACCATGCGGGAGAGCGATCTGTGGAGTTTCTTCCAGACACGACTGCGAGAGCAGGATATTCCGTTGTTCGCCGGTATGGGAGAGGAAGAAATTACCCGGTTCCTCAAGGCGGGCACTATTATCGCATGCAAGTCCGGTGAACGGGTTGTTCGCCGTGGGGAGGTTGGCCATGAGATGTTCCTGATTCTGTCTGGCGGTGTGGAAGTGCGGTACCAGCAGGAGGACAGGGAACATTTGCTGGACACCTTTAACCGAGGTGAAATTTTTGGTGAAATGGCTTTTGTGAGCGAACTGCCTCGCTCGGCGGACGTGGTAGCGGTGACCGACGTGGAACTGTTAATCATTAACCAGCGATTCCTGGAGAAAATGGTGAAGATTTCGCCGGAGCTTTCCAGTAAGATACTGCTGAATCTGGCGGTAGTGCTCTGCCACCGCCTCAGGACAACCACCCTGGGATGGGTAAGGTCCATCGACTATTTTAAACTGCCCAATGTGGAGAAGACCCCATGAAACAAAAGACTACCGGCTCATACGACTTTGGAACACTCAAGGACAACCAAACAGAGATGGATAGACTGGCCCACCAAGCCCACATGGCCGGCTTCATGGATCAGACCATCTGGCAGCTCACAGGCTTGCAGGACGGTATGGAGGTCATGGATCTGGCTTGCGGCAGCGGTCAGGTGACCCGGCAAATGGCGGAAGTGTGCCCCACGGCACGAATCCTGGGTGTAGACGCTTCGGAAGATCTGTTGGCCGAGGCTGCACGGCTGCAAGAGGCCTCTCCGTTCCCCAACCTGACTTTTTGCAAGGGCGATGTTTATGACCTTTCGGTCTTGGCACAGGAACGTTTTGACTATGTCTATGTCAGGTTGCTGTTTCAGCACATGAGCCAACCCCGAAAAGCCCTGACGTCCATTCGGAAATCACTGAAGCCGGGAGGCATCCTTTGCGTGGTGGACGTGGATGATGACTGGTTGATGTTGGAACCGGAGCCCATGAGTTTAAGGGCCTTCAACCTGGCCGCTGCAAACGGACAGGCAAACAAGGGCGGGGATCGCCATGTGGGCCGACATCTGCCGGGCTACATGCACGATGTGGGTTTTGAACAGGTCCGGCTTGACCTGATGCCTCTCAGCAGTTTCCATATCGGTCTCAAGAATTTTTTGGACATCACCACCCGATTCAAGTTGGAACAGATACCCGAAGAGCAGCAAGAACAGGGGCGTAGACAACTCGAGGAAATATACGCGGTCCTGGAGGAACCTTTTGCCTGGGGCATGGTCGGCGCCTTTGCGTCCTCAGGTCGGAAATAGAAAGCTTATTCCCTGATTATGCTGCGATTCCATCTGAAAACCGTGAGCTTGATAAACTGATCTCATTATGACAACGGATCTCCTTAACATATTGCAAAACCAGAAGATATTCCGTACTCTGGGCCCTACCACATTGGGCGAGCTGGTCTGTGAGACCTCCCTGTGCAGCCTGACTGCTGATCAGGTCCTGTTTTCCCAAGGGGACGTAGCCGATGCCATGTTCGTGGTACTTGAGGGCCGTCTCGCGGTAACGGTCCTGCATAACGCCGCTGCATTTCTGGTAGGGAGGATTGGCCCCGGCGATCCCGTCGGAGAAATGCAGGTTTTAGCTGGAGGAAACCGTACCGCAACTGTAACCGCCGTCACCAATTGTCGCCTGCTGCGTCTTCCCAACGCAGTTCTTCGAGAACTTTCTCGACGTTTTCCTGAAATGGGCACGCTCCTCGATAAGACCATCCTCGAAAGACTCCGATCCAATCAGCTGGCCTTTACACTACACGGGCTTTTTGGTGAACTCAACCCGGAACAATTGAGGGATTTTCTGACACACGGTCGATGGTTAAAAATATCAAAGGGAGAAGTTCTTTTCAGACAGGGGCAACAGGACGACAACTTTTATCTTGTTGTTAGTGGGAGATTCTGGGTAAGCTGCTCGGAAGAAAACGGTGGTGTAAGGTCTGTGGCAGAAGTGGGCAGGGGGGAAACAATTGGGGAAATGTCCATGCTATCCAGTGAACCCCGCTCGGCCAATGTCACGGCAATCCGTGACAGCGAGGTCGTCAGGTTTTCGGCCGAGGACTTTACAGCCCTTCTAAACCGTTATCCTCACGGCTTTTTCAAACTGACATCGAGGATCGTAGACAGGCTCCGTCATACACTGCGGCCTCCCTCGAGTCCGAGAAGCGCTACCAACATTGTTCTGGTTCCCACAGATCCAGCGGCGCCTGTGCAGGATCTGACTGACCGTTTGACCGCCGCCTTGAGAAAACATGGACCGAGCCTGGCCCTGAACGCCGAAACCCTCGACCGTATGTTGCAATACCCCGCCAGCGGCACTCGCCCACAAGATCCTTTTGATCTGGCCCTTTCGGCCTGGCTTGACGGGCAAGAGAGGATGTATCGGTTCATCCTCTATCAGATCGAATACGAAAACACTCCCTGGCGACGTCGATGCCTGGAGCGGGCGGATTGCATACTGGTTGTGGCACATCAGCCTCCCGGCCCTGAAATCACTGATCTCTTACCATGGGGAATTGAGGAATCGTCCGGGTCTACGGCCCAGCGAGTTCTGGTCTGCCTTTCGGAAGATAAGGGGATTGCACCGATCCCCACCAGGCCCTGGCTGCAGAACCTGCCCCTGAAACGTCATATCCACCTTCGGGAAGGAGTTCGGTCGGATTTGGGACGTCTCGCCCGGCTCCTCGCCGGAAAAGCAATAGGCCTGGTACTGGGGGGCGGGGGTGCCCGGGCTCTGGCCCAAATCGGGGTTATTGAAGCCATGGAAGGGGCCGGGTTGCCCATTGATATGGTGGGTGGCTGCAGCATGGGCGCGGTAGTGGGGGCCATGTACTGCATGGGGTGGACGACACAGGAAATGATCGAGGCCTGCCGCGAGGCCTTTGCCAAAAAGAATCCCCTTTCAGACTACACCCTGCCGAGACGCGCCCTGGTTAAAGGCAGAGTGCTGGAAGACTACCTCCAAGGCGCGTTCGGTGAAACCCACATCGAAGACCTCGATAAAGAATTCTTTTGCGTATCCAGCAACCTGAATACCGCCGGCCTGGTGGTTCATAGCAGGGGATTGCTGCGGCAGGCGTTGAGGGCCAGTTTGAGCCTGCCGGGGGTTTTACCTCCGGTCGCACTGGACGGAATGCTGCTGGTGGATGGCAGTATGCTGAACAATCTGCCGGTGGATGTCATGAAAACAAAAGGCGGCGGGTTTATCTTAGCGGTGGATGTCTCACAGCCCGATCAAACTTCCCCGGACTGTTGCCAAACTGGTGAACAGAACCCATCCCCGGTTTCCCTGAAGCGTCGAAAAGGAGCAACACCGGGGATCATCGACGTGATCACACGAAGCTTGTGCCTGGGAGGCGCCAGGAGCGTTCAGGAAAACCGCCACTTGGCTGACGTATACATTAAACCGCCGTTGGGAAAGTTCGGATTCGTGGAGTTTGACGCACTGGACGAACTGGTGACACTGGGACGGGAGCACGCGAAATCCCTCCTGAACCGAATAGCCGGTCTGCCGGATAGTTGATTGAGCGCGCTGCTTTCCGGCTGAAACGCCAGCTGATGTTTACAGGTTTAGAAAACCGGGTACAGGATTTCACTGGATATCGTTTTTCAGCGCTCGGTAAAGGCTCCGGAACTGGTTAGGGGTCCCGCATATTTCAAAGCGAAAATTTCGTATGTCATGGGGTAGCCTTTAAGCCGAAGCCTGCATCATTTCCATCATTTTCCGTTGCATGTTCCGGGTTACGGTTTTGCGGTCATGCCCGTCTGTAAGGCGTTTGCCCAGAAGCTTGCCGGCATCGGCGGCTGCGGCCATGACTTCAGGCTGTTTGGTGACATCCGGAATCATTTCCGGTGTAATTTTAACATCCGCTCCGAAAAGCATCCGTGGCACGCCCACGCCGCAGGTTTCGCCGTATCCACAGGAAAAACAGGACGCAGCCCCCTGGCCACCGACTTTAGCCACGGGTTCAACGAAGTTGTACATGAAAAAAGTCTGGATGGCTTCCGCGGGAACATTGCCGTCCATACCGCCGACACCTACGGAAACCCCCAGTTTTCCCCACAGGGTATCACCTTCCTGGTGCCTGAACTGGAACCATCGTTCCAGAAAAGCGTGGCAAAGGGCATTAAGGGTGGAAAAATAATTGGCGGCTCCGATCACGTACGCATCGGCGTTTACAATCTGATCTCGAAGGTCGGACATATCATCCTTGACTTTGCATATATTGTCCCCGGCGCAGCCCAGACAGGCGATACACCCGCCGATATTTTTCCCTCGAAGAGATACCAAATCATAATCGATTCCCGTGTTTTCAAGAACGGTTTTCACCAGTTTGTAAACGCCGGAGGATTCTTCCTTCCTTGCACTTCCGGAAATTCCGAGTATTTTCATCTGACAGCTCCTTCTTGCACCCCATGGGACATTTTATGAGTTTGAATCATTTTAGAACAGCCGTATTTCAAAAAAACCACCTCGATCATAGCACTTTTGTACGGTAATGCCAATTCGGGAACTGTGGGAGATTCTTACTATCTGCTGTTTATCCATTCCCTTTGTGGCACATTTAATTGTATGGCGGAAGTAATATCGTCGCGGCGTATTACAATGGGGATCTGAAAATGCAGAAACGGGAAAAGACGTCGGACTTTAACCAACACCGACTGAAAAATCCGGACGTAGGATGCCGACGAAAAAGAACTGATCATTAAAATCTCAGTTTTTCCTTGACTTGAATTTTAGGAGGATGTACGGAAAAGCAATGAATTACTTTATCATGATTTAATGACTATTGCCCAGCGTCCTTTTTTCAACTTCAGCTCAAAGAGAAAAGAATATGACCCACGGCATCAGAAAACCCCGCTTCTTAAGAGAGAACGGGGTTTTTTATTGGGTGGAAAACGGAACTGTTCCATCAAGGGGATTATTGTCAAAGCTCGTTACAGAGCAAAAGGAATCGTGAGGATTTTTCAAAACAGAATCATTTCGGTTCCCCGGTTATCACGTCCTTTTCCATGTTATTCGCTTTGCAAACTGCAACCTTTCAACCGTTTTTGTTAGGAAAAAATCTAGGTTTGGTCTTATTCAGGACTGTAAAAAAGTTTGTCGGATAATATCTTTAAGCGCTTTAATTAGTTGATAAAATAATTAAATTCGATTGAATCGCTTTTCTGCATATCATGATAGATGTGGAGATACGCAGAACTATATAATCACTTGTTGTACAACCCAGAACACCATGAGGGGGGTTGCGTCGGTTGGCTCCAGTGGACCAAACGGACTGTTCCTTCCATTGACAACCCTAATGCCAACGGCCCCAAAGGCCGCTGGGATGAATTGCAATCTTGAGAGGATGGTAAATGTGATATAGTCCATCTGCTCGATTCCGAGTAGAAGGATACACTCAGCCAACTAAAGAAGAGGAGAGATGACAATGAGTAAATTGATGATTGACCTGGACGAGTTGCGCAAGCTCATCGAGTCGGATGTGGATGACGAAATCATTCGGTTGAAAGTCGGGAAATGGCTTGTCAAACAGGCAACTGAGGCAGATTCTGAGATCGCAACTTTGCTCGACACGAAAGTTGTGACCGGTGCACAGGGCTTGTGCGAACCCGTTGCGGCTGGACGAGGCAAGTGCTGCCGGGGCCGTGTGTAGACAATGCCATATAAGCGCTCTAAATTCATCGTTGAATCAGCGTCTAGGGACGGCAAATATATCCTACTGTTCAATTGCCTGACTAGGGCGCTCGTTCAGGTGCCACAAACTCTTCGATCGGCTCTGGACCTCCTCTGGGGAGGGGGTAGCTTAAGCGAATCTCCTGCCACATCCCGACTCAAGCGAATTCTATTTGAGTGTGGATTTCTGATCGAATCTGGTGTCGATGAGATGGAAAATCTACGACGTACCTATCGCTATATCTTAAAGCGGTCGGACCTGATCCTTTCGCTTATGCCGACCCTGCGATGCAATATGGCGTGCCCATATTGTTTCGAGCGCCATCGGCCTGTCGAAATGGATGACACAACGGCTGACGCAATTGCGCGATTTGTAGATTATCGCATGGCTGATTGCGACTCGCTGGCCTTAGACTGGTTCGGAGGCGAGCCGCTGCTTTGTATCGATTTCATCATTTCTCTTCAGAAGCGCATCGCCAGCATCGCCGCAAGACACAATCGAGCCGCGAAATTTTCCATGACAACCAACGGATACCTTTTAACTCCGACTGCATGCGATACCTTGATCGCTTGTGGGATCGGATCGTTCCAGGTGACTCTTGATGGTCCGCGGGAGGTACACGATGCGCGTCGTTTCCTTCATGGAAACAAGCCTTCTTTCGATGTGATTGTGGAGAACCTCCAACACGCAGTCAGTCGAGTCGATGTGAACTTGCGTGTGAACGTGGACCAGACGAATGCCAACTCTGTCGAGCGGTTGTTGGATGAGTTGTTGAGTCTAGATTTGACGGCATTCCACTCCGTGACCTTCAAGGCTGTATTACCAGCTGGTGGTTGCGATGATCGATCAGTGGCATATTCAATACCGGAGTTCGCACCGTTTTCCACCCGGCTGGTCCAACGGGCACTAGAATTGGGATTTCCCGCCTATATTGAGCCCGACAAAGTTCAGGAGTTCTGTTCCGTGGATCTCCCGCAACAGTGGATCATTGGACCAGACCGTAACGTCTACAAGTGCGCTGATTCGTTTGACCAGGAGAAGGAGCCAGTTGGGCGCCTCGCGGACGACGGTTCGATGTCCCTGGGGCGTGGTGGGATTGAGTTGTGGCAGTCCAAACCGATCTTCGATGATCCTCGGTGCCGTATGTGCGTCTACCTGCCGCAGTGCATGGGCGGTTGTGCATTAAAAAAGATGGTCCATCGCAAAGACTGGTGCCCCGAAGAGCGATATGCTTTGCCGGAATATGTCCGTAGTCTATTTGAGATGCGGACGCGGGAATCTAACAGCGCGATTCTATCACCGGGAATTGTGGAGGCTGAACAACCAGCTTCTTGAACGGACGCTTGCTCTTGCCCGCTGCCGCGGGATGGGACGTGGCCGCTGCTTTGACACAGGATTAGCTGAACTCAAACACAATTATCCTATGAAGGGGGATCTCAATTTTCGAATGACTCTATTATACCAAAATTATTGTTAACTTTTACAACCCGATAAAATTTAAGGATAGTCGTTGAATGGTTGACTTTCGTAACAATGCGAGCATGGTGTCAGGTCTTGAAAATTGGATTCAGGGGGCGTTAGCAATGAGAATTCCTAGAACAGGATACTTAATTCCAACAACAAAATGCACCGGATAAACCGGTGATTTCCATGTTGGTTGCCTCTATTTTATTAATTTTTGCTTTCAATCAAAATAATTTCTATATGAGGTAAAATTATGTCGCCTGATTTCCCAAATTCTTCGGAATTAATAGCCGCTACTTCTAGAGGAGATATGGTACTTTTTCTTGGTGCTGGAGTAAACGCGGACTGCGAAATGGGTGACCCTCCAAAACCTGCGCCACTTGGAAATAATCTATCACATGACTTGTCAAAACATTTTTTCCCTGATGAAGCATACAATAAAGAATCGTTGAAAGCTGTTTCATCCAAAATACAAAATATTGAAGGGGATGAAAAGTTACGTAGTTATCTAATTAATCGACTTCATCCAGTGCATGCCACTAAAGCTTTAATGCAAATTCCATACATACAATGGAATAGTATATATACTGTAAATATAGACTATGGTATCGAAACTGCTTATTCCAATGCTGAGCAAAAAGTACAAAAATTAGTGCCAATTGTGCTGCCGACTGATCCATCCACATCTGATGCTGAGACAGAATTACCATATATAAAATTGCACGGTTGTTTGATGAAACCGGAAAGTAACATAATTTTTTCACATCGTGATTACACTCAGGCCCGAGAACAAAACTTACGATTATTTGCGAACTTAACCACTAAATTGTGCGAGCATAGCTTTTTATTTATCGGATTTGGATTTGAAGATTCAGATTTTCATGATTTATGGGAGAGCGTAAAAAAGTATGCAGGTTCTCTCTCAATGCTAAAACCAACTTTTTTAATAAAACCTAGTGCATCGCCCAGTTTTATCAAATCAATGGAAATTGATGGTGTTACAGTAATTGATTCAGATGCAAAGACTTTTCTTCCTTGGCTCAGAGCAAATTTAGACAGGACTCCTAACTCGATTGAAGATAAAATTATTGAGCGTAGTGCCTCTGTAACTAATTGGGCAAAACGCAAATTATCGATATCAATTTCACCTAACCTTGCCGATTCAATAAGAAAATATTGTCAGATTATCTCTGAGTTAGAACCACCAGTGCGATTACCCGAAAAGAGTAGCTATTTGATAGGCGCCTCCCCTTACTGGGATGATATTCAGAATAATTTACCTATAAAAAGGGAAATTGAAAATGAAATAATTGACGATATTAACAATTGGCTAACATCAAGGAAACCAAAGATCAGTTTATTGTTGGGTGCAGCCGGATATGGAAAAACCACTTTATTGATGCAGACCGCATACGATATTTGTAAAAATGAGGATCATATTATTCTATGGGTCCGGCAAAACGTTTATTTCGATCCCACGCCAATATCCGAATTCTGTAAATTAATAAGAAAGCCAATTTTGATAATGTTTGATGATGGTCCAAAATATATGTCTTCCATCAAAAGGCTATATTTAGATGCTGTAAATAATAAATTCCAACTCTATATTCTAATTGGTGCTAGGCAAAGCGAATGGAATTCTGCGCGAGGGACTGGTTCAATACCTATTCCTTCAAAATTTACGTTACAAAGACTATCCGAAAAAGAATCCTTAAGTTTAGCAAATATATTATTACGTTCAGGACTATTAGAGGGAAGAGGCACAAAACTATCTGCAAAAGAAATATCAAACCAATTGATTGAGGTAGGCGAAAAGCATATAATCGCTGGTTTAAAAACGGTTATAACTGGTAAAAAAACGAAATTTCATGAAATTATCGCTGATGAATATTTTAGGATAAGAAGCGTAGATGCAAGAAATGTATATCTTTCAGTTGCTCTTTCTCATAGCTTAGCCATATCAATGCCTGCTGCATTGGCAACAAAATTGGTAAATATTCCACTTATTGAATACCATTCAAAAATGAGTGGAACACTTGAAGAGATTGTCTTAGAAGAAATTGACGACATTAGTGGAGAGCTTCTGTTTTCTACTCAACATCGTGTTATAGCTGAAGCATTGCTCGAATCAGTTATTGATCCTGGAAGTATAAGCGAATTGCTCATAAACATAACAAAAAATATTAATCCACATTCATACAACGAATATGAACTCCTAAAAAGGGTCTACCAAGAAGATTATTTAGCAAAAACACTAAAAGAATCAGGTCGTATAAGATCATTATATACATATTTAATGACAGAATTCCCTTCAGATCCTTATATAAAACAACATGCGGCTATTTTTGAGTCTCAAGAAAAGAACTTCGAGACTGCCAGGGATTTAGCGGATGAGGCAATACATCTAAGCGATAGACATCCACATTTCTTAAATACAAAAGGTACCATATGGTTAAGAGAGGCGATTTCAGAGCCCAAACCTGATAGAGCAGAATATGCTCTAAAAAAAGGCGCAGCATTAATTCGTAAGCGCATTTCAAAAGATACTGATAAAGAAATACATTATCATAGTCTTATTGATAAATTGCTTGACTGGGCACTTGCCAAGAGACATTTGTCTGAGGAGCAACGACTGCGAGTCATTGAAGAGGCGCAAGCGGATCTTGATAGTGCATTGAGGTTATATCCGATGAGCAGCGAACTAATCGTGTTGCTTGGCCGACTCAATATCGCCCTTGCCAAAATACCTGAAGCTGAAGAAAAACTTAAGAGAAGTATTCTACTTGATGCCGGCAATGTAAGAGCGATACTCTTACTTGCAAACTTGCTAATTAAAAGGAAGAAATATCCTGAAGCTTTTAAATATATCAACGATGGGGTTCCATATGCGCCTAAAAGTTCGGGCATTCATAGACTAAAAATCAAGTGTTTAATAGCATTAAATGGTAGTTGGAGCGACATAAAGAATAGCTATAAAGACTATTTCAGATTAGTGCCAAACGATTATAAAAGAAAAATAAGGTATATAAAGGAATTAATTGAACATAAGGAATTTGGAGAAGCACCTAAAGAAATTAGAAAAATAAGTGACTCGCCTATCTCTTTTTCTGAAAAGCTCAATTTGAAAATAGAATTATTAGATCATGAACAAAAGCCTATGGTAGTTAATGGCACCTATAACCCCTATCGTTTAGGAAAGGGTTTTGTCGACATTGAAGGATTCCCTCGAAACCTTAATGCTCATATGGATTTGAGGACTATTTCATCAGGTGATTATCCACAATCCGGACAAACAATAAAAGCTGAAATTGGCCTTAACGGGTTAGGGGTTTATGTGAACAGAGTTATCACGTAAACTATTTTAAACGGCCCAACCATGCTAATTCAGCCGACACAAAAAGCCGTGCGGCTGATTAACGACGTTGGGTGCTGAAATCCATCCTTGACATAGTACCAACATGTGATATCATTCCGTCATGAATAAAAAGCAACGGAAAACCCTTGATGAAATATTTGAAAGACCAGATCGTTCAGATATCCCTTGGGCAAAAATTGAGGCCCTTTTTGTTGCTCTTGGCGCTGAAATTACTGAAGGAAATGGTTCACGCGTCCGTATTCCCTTGAATGATGTACGCGCTGTATTTCATCGGCCACATCCGAAAGAGTCACAAATAAGGGTGCCGTTAAATCTGTAAGAAGGTTCTTGCAAGAGACGGGAGTAAGACCATGATGGAACACAAAGGATATTTTGCAAAAGTCGAATTTGATGATGAGGCCAATAATTTCCATGGAGAAGTCATCAATTTAAGGGATGTAATCACCTTTGAAGGTGAAACCGTCGATGAATTGCGGACCGCATTTGTTGATTCTGTAGAAGACTACTTGGCATTTTGTAACGAACGTGGCGAAAAACCTGAAAAGCCTTATTCCGGTAAATTCTTAGTTCGTGTCGAACCAGAGCTTCATAAAACTCTGGTTATCCAAGCACGCAAAAAGGGTAAAAGCCTCAACACATGGGTTCACGACGCTCTTCTAAAAGTAGCAAAAAGCGACACCCAACATCAAAAACACCGCCAATAATCGAGGGAAGGAGGCAGCGGGCCGTTCGGCAGAATTTTTCCGAGAACATATCCATTTCACTGAATATCGTCTTTTAGCGATCGATACAGCCCTCGGAACTGATGATAGGTTAACCCCAGATTGCGGGCGGCCGTTTTCTGGTTGTGGCGGGCCGAATTGAGTGCCCGGTTCATCATACGAACCTTTAATTCCCGAACCGCTTCTTGAAGCGGCATTTGAAAAAGATCATCTGTTTCGGGGGGTGCAAAGTCAACCGGGGCATTGGGGATATCCGGCAGGTCCCCGCTGGTGTTAAAATTCTCAAAAGGGTCGAACACAATCTCCCGGATGATCACATCATCGGTTCGATACACGGCCCGCTCCACTACATTTTTGAGTTCGCGGATATTACCAGGCCATGGGTAACTTTCAAGAAGGGTCATGGCTTCAGGGGAAAATATCGGTGTGTCAACACGTTCCATCTCAAAGGCCATTCTGGATGCAAAATGATTGGCCAGAAGGGGAATGTCTTCGGCTCTTTCCCGCAAGGGGGGCAGGAAAACCACTTCAAAGGAGAGGCGGTCCAACAGGTCGGTCTTAAAATTTTCTTCTCTCGCATGTTTAACCAGGTCCACATTGGTGGCCGCTATAATGCGGACATCCACTTCAATGCTTTTGGCGCTGCCTACCCGTTCAAAGGTGCCGTATTCCACCAACCGGAGTGTTTTTTCCTGCACTTCAAGGGGCATGTTGCCGATTTCATCCAGGAATAAGGTGCCATCGTGGGCCGCTTCAAACCGGCCGATTCTCCGTCGTTCCGCTCCCGTGAAAGCCCCTTTTTCATATCCGAAAAGCTCGGATTCGATCAGGGACGGGGCCAGGGCTGAGCAGTTCAAAGCCACCAGCGGGCCTTTCCAACGCCCTGATAGAAAGTGGAGGCGGGATGCAGCCAACTCCTTCCCGGTTCCCCGTTCTCCCAAGAGGAGCACCGGCCGATCGATGGGGGCTACCCTGGAGAGTTGATCCTGCAGGTTCAAAAAAGGTTCGGATTGTCCCAGCGCTTCATGGGTTCTGGAAACGGACTCAGGTGAAATAGAGGTTCGCGGTGGTCTCTGATCTTGAGGCATGGCAAAATATCCTAAAAAAAAGTGAAAAAGATTAATATTTGGCTATTATCGCCACCCTGCGTTGATTTGTCAATCTGCTAAATGCCTGAATCTTTTTGAAATTGGAAAAAATTGAGTAACTGGCACGATTTCTGCTCATTAGATCCGGCAGAATTTACAGAATCGAGATATTTTTCTAAACTGGAGGGATGAAAATGGGAATTTTTACACGCTTTCGGGATATTGTCAGTTCAAATATCAATGTCATGCTGGAGGGGGCGGAAGATCCGGAAAAGCTGATTAAACTGATGATCCGTGAAATGGAAGACACCCTGGTGGAGTTGAAGGCGTCCTGCGCCGGTGTGATTGCCAGGGCAGCGAAGACCCGTCGACAACTGGAGGAAGTCAACGATCGTGTCAAAATATGGGAGGGGAGGGCCCAATTGGCGGTCAACAAGGGGCGCGACGACCTGGCACGAGAGGCATTAATGGAAAAGCGAAAATACACCGGTCGGATCGAAGATCTGGAAAAGGAACTTTCCGAATTGGATGGCCTCGTGGGGCATTATCATGAGGATATCCATCTGCTGGAGGAAAAGCTGCAAAAAGCCCGGGAAAAACAGCGGATCCTGGTTCAGCGCCATATCCATGCCGTTCGGAAGCGACGTGCCCAGGAGGATATTCGCCGAATTGAAAGCACGGATGCGGTGATGAAATTTGAGGCCCTGGAAAACCGTATCGAACGGATGGAGGCGGAAGCGGACCTGGTGAATTTCGGAAAAAAACCGACCCTTGAGTCCGAATTCGAGGGACTGATGATGGATGATGAGATCGAAAGTGACCTTCAGCGTATCAAATCGACCATGAATCGTTCGGAAGAAAGGGTGAGTCAGTGATGCATGGCGTACTGATTGTGGCAATCATATTCGGTGGATTGATCCTGTGTCTGGCCATTATCGGCGGTACGATCCTCATGGGCATCAAGGTCAAAAAGGGGGGTCTTTCTCGAAAGGATCAGCGATCCCAGATGGAAGACACAAAAATGATCCAGGAAATTTACCAGGGCCTCGAAGGTATGGAAAAGCGGATGGAAGCCCTGGAAACCATTATATTAAAAGGCCGAAGAAAGGATAGTGAACAATGAAATTTATGAACCGGAGTTTTCAAAGGGGCCTTTATCGGTCCCGAAACGGGATTATTCTGGGGGTTATTCGGGGCATAGCGGAATATTTTGATTTTTCCGTTTTCTGGGCCAGGATCATTGTCGTGATCCTGTTGCTGGTGAGCGGTTTCTGGCCTGTCACCGGGCTTTATTTTCTGGCGGCGTTGATTATGAAGCCTGCTCCCGTTCTTCGCATCAACAGCGACGATGCCCACGATTTTTACGATAGTTACGTTCATTCCAGGCCCCGTGCCGTGGATCGTATCAAGCGCAGATACGACAATATTGAGCAGCGCATCCGGCGAATGGAGGATGCCGTGACATCCCGGGATTATGACTGGGAGCGTCGTTTCGACGCTTGATCGGGGCGCAGAGAGAATCAAGAACCGTCAAAATGTGAAATCCCGGTTTGGTTCTAACTTCGCCCACTTAGACTGAGGAATGAAAAAACAAGTTCAATTCCAGAAAGCACGAAACATTAAAAATTGATTCCGAAGCAGCATACGTTTTAGGCCTGAAGGGCCATGACATTCCAGCCCAGGGCAACGCCCTGGGAACAGGTTGCAAAGATAGTTGAGCCCTGAAAGGGCGTGACATTATACGAATAAGCTACAGACAATTTCTATGTATGTAACGCCCTTTCAGGGCTGAGATTGTTGTTAAATCCTCACCCAGGGCGTTGCCCTGGGCTAATATGTAGTGCCCTTTCAGGGCTGAATTGAGAGTGGCAATCATTCATTTGTGTATCTCTGCGCAGATAGTGGGCGAAGTTAGAACCAAGCCCAAATCGGCTATGATGGACCGTTGTCGGTGGAGTGGGAAGACGCTGCCATGGATCGTGAAGCCGGGGCGAAAGAAGCGGTCAATTTCGTGAAAGAGATCGATTTTCCGCCTTCCAATCGTGGGTTTGACGACGCTTTTGCCACAGAATAAAACTGACGAATCCCTTGAACATAGCGGAAAACCCCTTCTTTTCCAGGCACAGACAGGGGTTTTCCTTCCCGCACAGCATCAAGCTGAGTCCCACCCCTTGCGGATCAAGGTGAAACCTTCTTGCCAGACTTCTTCCAGAGATGGTGATAAATCCCTCCAGATCATGGTTGCAGCGGCCAGTTGCGGCAAGGCGCGACTAAAGGCTTCGATGGTCAACCACCCGTCGTATCCGATCGATTTCAATTCCCGAAATACCGCTTCCCAGTCCATATGGCCTTTGCCCGGAGTACCCCTGTCGTTTTCGGAAATATGAACATGATTGATCCATGGGGCTGCCGGTCCAATGCAGTCGGTCACATGTTTTTCTTCAAGATTGGCATGGAATGTATCATACATGCCTTTAATTGCCGGGTGGTCAACGCGTGTCAGATACGCACAGAGGTCTGCCATGGTGTTGACAAAATAGCATTCGAAGCGATTGATCGCTTCCATATTTACCGTAATACCCGCGCTCTCGGCATAATCCCCCACCTGGCGGTGAAATTTGACGGCATGATCCACCTCTTTTTCCGTGGGGCCGGATCCGCTGAAATACCCTAAGGGCTGGTGGAGGGGGCCGCATAGTTGATCAGCACCCAACGCAGCAGTGCAGTCCAGGCTCCATTTGAGATAGTCCAGCCCTTTTTGCCGACAGCCGGGGTCGTCCGAAAGCGGGTTCATCTCGACTTCCGGAATAATGGTCAGTGCGGTGCAATCAAGACCCATGTCATCAAGCGTCTTCTTTAAACCGCTGTAATGCGAGGGATCTCCTTCCAATACCGGTATTTGAACACCGTCATACCCCTGTTTTTTCAGGGCGGCCATAATCGGGTGGTGCTCTTCGGTGACATGTCCTGTCCACAGAAACATATTAAAACCAATTTTCATTTTTACCCCCCATGCCTTTGGACAAATTTGCCAACAAAAAAAGATAATTGAATTGCCAAATATAAAATGCTGTGGTTTTATATGCAACAAAAAAACTGAACATCATCAGCGCATAAAAATCAAAAGGGGAGGGCGTGATGGAAAAGACAATCCGGCTTACCGTTGGCCAGGCAGTGGCGCTATTTTTACAAAATCAATGGACTGAACGTGATGGCGTGGAACGACGGCTGATCCCTAAAGCCTGCGGAATATACGGTCACGGTAACCTGTCGGGTCTGGGGCAGGGTTTTATGGAATGTGGCCGGGAGATAGAATTTCATCAACCCTTTCACGAGCAGAGCATGGTGCATATGGCCGTAGGCTTTGCCCGTGCCAAGCGGCGACTTTCGACCATGGCATGCACTGCCTCCATCGGGCCCGGTACAGCCAATATGTACACCGGTGCAGCGGGTGCCACCATCACCAAGGTTCCCGTCCTGCTTCTGCCTTCCGATCATTACGGGACCCGGCGTCAGGGAATTGTGATGCAGCAGCTTGAACATGTCACTGAATATGATTTCAGCATTGCCGACGGGCTGCGGCCGGTCAGTGTTTTTTTCGATAAGATCGTGCGCCCGGAACAGCTCGTTTCTTCCCTCATGGAAGCGGCGCGTGTTTTGACAAGCCCTGATGAAGCCGGTGCGGTAACCCTTTCAATCTGCCAGGGGGTTCAAACTGAAGCGGGTGATTTTCCCGTTAAACTCTTTGAAAAGCGTGTCTGGCATGTGGATCGACGGCCTCCCGCGGATGCTCAGGTGGCCAGGGTTGTGCGGTTGCTCAAAGATGCGGAGAAACCGCTGATCATCAGTGGCGGAGGGGTATACTATTCTGAGGCGGAAGCTGAGCTGCGAAGTTTTGCGGAGGCTTTCGGCATTCCCGTGGTGGAAACCATAGCGGGCCGAAGTACAATGGGCGACGCGCTGCCCATGGCAGCCGGAGGCATGGGGGTGGCCGGTAATTTCGCGGCCAACCACCTGACAGAACAGGCGGATCTGGTGCTTGCCATCGGCACGCGCATGTTAGACGTTTCAACCTGTGCTCAGACCGCCTTTCAAAACCCGGATGTGCGATTTGCCTCCATCAATGTGCTGGGTAAGGATGCCTTTAAATTTGCTGCTGAACCGATTCTCGCCGACGCCAGGGAAGGGATCTCGAAACTGGCTGCAGCAGCTGAAGAGATCGGGGTTACACCCAATGAGCAGTGGATCACAACAACCAAAAAGGGAAAAAAAGAGTGGCACGACCTGGCTTCGCCGACCCTGATGGTAAAGGACGGCGAACCCATGACCCAGGCCCAGGCGCTGAAAATCGTAAATGATGCCATCCCTGAAAACTCTTATGTGGTGGCTGTGGCGGGCAGCTTGCCGGGCGATGTGCATAAGCTTTGGGATACCCGGGGCGATAAAAAATGCCACCTGGATTTCGGGTACTCCTGTATGACTTACGAAATTCCGGGCGGTATCGGTCTTTGCATGGCGGGTGAAAAAAATGTTTTCGTATGTATCGGAGACGGTACCTACCTGATGAATCCCAGCGATTTGATTGTCGCCGCCCGCGACGGGATCAATATGACCGTTTGTTTGTTTGTCAATCACGGATACCAGATTATCCGGGCTTTACAGGTTATGACTACCGGCGCCGGCTCTGATGTGGAATTTCGCGAACGGGACGAACAAGGGCAAAGTAAAGGCGATTTTCTCGCAATTGATTTTGCAAAACATGCTGAAAGCTTAGGCGCCAAGGTCCACAAGGCTTCCACAGGGGAAGCGTTGGAACTGTCGCTCAATCAGGCGAAAAGCGAGGCGGGTCCTTCCGTAGTCGTCATTGAAGTAGATCCTTACGAAATGTCCGTTGGAAGCAAAAACAGCTTCTGGGATATTGCACCCCCAATGGTGTCCGAAGATCCGGAAGTGAAAAAACTCAGACGTTCTTATGAAGAGCAGCGTGACGGGCTCCAGCGATATTATCTGTAAAATCGAAGACGCCGGGTTCCATGATCGCATTCTCGGATAATTCAGTTTTATATATAATTTTTCCATTACACCAATGTAATGGTCCCGAAAGGTTCCTGAAAGATCCATGCCCTAGATTCTGTCTGAAAGCGGGGACGACAGTCGGAATCAATAAATCTCAAAACATGAAAGGATGGCATCATGGAAACAGGGAAAAGGGCTTGGAAAAAAGGGATTCTCATCTCGGGTGTTCTGGTGTTAATGGGTGCACTGGCGCTGAATGGCTGGGCGCTTAACTCACAGGGCGAAAAAAACAGGCTGCTGGTCACGGTTGAAGATGTCAAGATTACCCGTGGCGATGTAGACCATAAAATCGACACCATCATGGGTGCTCAGGCGGGGACCCTCCCGGCGGAGCAAGTGGCCAAAATCAGAAGCAATCTGGATCAGAGAGTCCTTGAGAACATGATCATTGAGACGCTGCTCACGAAAGCGGTTCATGAGCAGCAGATTGCCATAACAAAGGATGAAGTCAACCAGGTGGTAGCGCAGTTAAAGACGTCTCTTCCTCCGGAAACAGACTTCGAAATCTATCTCAAGGGCATCGGTCTTTCAGAAAAGGAGTTCCGCCAGACCATTTCAAAAGATCTTAAAATCAAGAAGCTTCTGGAGGCTCAGGTGGCGGGTGTGCCTAGCCCGACAGATGCGGAAACCCAGCGGTTCTATGAAGAGAATTCGGAGGAGTTCAAAACACCTGAAGGGGCGGAGGTCCGGCATATCCTGATTTCGACCGCACCGGGAGATGACGAGGCGAAAGGGAAGGAGAAACTGGCCGAAGCTGAGCGTATTCGCCAACGATTGATCGAGAAAAACGAAGATTTCGCAGTTATCGCGAGAGCGGAGTCGGATTGTCCGAGCAAGGCAAAAGGGGGCAATATCGGGGTGGTGACAAGGGGTAGCACCGTAAAACCTTTTGAGGATGCGGTTTTCACCCGAAAAGTGGGTGAGATCGGCCCCGTTGTGAAAACGCAATTCGGATATCACATTGTCCAGGTCATGAACCATCAGAAGGCGGGCATGGTCTCTTTGGCTGAGGCCAAGCCATCGATTTCGGAGTATATTGTTTCAAAGCAGAAGGAAAAAATGTTGAAAGTTTACTTTGATTCCCTCAAAAGCAAAGCAAAGATTGTTTATCACCATAAGGCCATGGAGGCGGCCAATCCAGCGTAACCCGTAAAACGGCTTTCCGCTCGTACCAAAGCCCTCGAACACCCAGCATGCCGCGCTGTTCGGGGGCTTTCTTAATTTACACCATGACCGATTTTTTGGAGAAAACGACAAGGCAGGGAACGACTTCGGGAAATGTCTGGGTTGTGCGGAAGCCTGCCCGGTAGGCGCTTTGACAGAAACAGCCGGGGAGATTTGATAAGAAGACGAATTATGGTTCAAAAACCAGGCTTTCAGCTCGCCTCTCCAAGCCAAAACAGGGTGGGGGCCCTTCTGGGAATGCGAAGAACGCGGTTGGTTGCGGCCGTACGGTTGGTTACGCCCATTTTCCTGAAAATGGACCTGAGGTGGTTTTCGACTGTGTGTTCACTGATAAAAAGTTTTTTCCCGATTTCCGGATTTTTGAGTCCTTCGGAAAGCAGCAATACAACCTCTATCTCCCGCTTTGTCAAACCCATCGACCTCAGCTTTTCCTTTTCCCGTGTTGTTGGAACCCCACCCTCTTCATTTTCCAGACAGACCGCGAAAAAAGTCCGCCTCGGATTTCCCATTCTGACCTGACGAACGATTATTTCAGTGTTACCCTTCTTTGCCGGCATTTTGATCCGTTTATCTCTTGATTGAGACGTCTTTCCACTATCAGCGGACAAGACCTGCTTGCCGAAATGAACATTAAGGATCTTTGAAAGGTATCTTAGACAATCACTATTGCTTGCCTTTATACCGCATAGCCCAGGCAATTTCTTCTTTGCGGCTTCGCTGCAGTAGATTGGTTCAAGCCATTCGTTCATTAGCACGACAGTGCCAAAAGGGATTCCTGAAAGGATCTTATCGATCATGGCGGTCTGTGTTGCCGTCTTCTCTGAGATGAGCGTCCTGTTCAGAGCCTCTGTAAGGTATGTCGCCATCAATTCCGCTTTGGCACGGTCCCTGCGTGTAAAAACACCGCCGCCGGGCGGGCGAAACAGGTTAAAGCTACCCAGAAGGCCGTTTTTGTTACTCAAGAAGATACTCATCTGTGAATAGATGGATTGTGGTTTCAAAAAGTCATTGTAGTATTCGCCGGAAGTCAGCTTCCCGTAGGGAAGGATTTGTTCCGTACTAACGGTGGTGGGGCAATATTTTAACGAATAGAAACGAATAAATGGATCCAGCTTATGGTAATACTTTCGAAACCGATCTAAAAACGCCTCGCTGATGGTCAGGCTGATCACGCGATTGACATCGAGTTCATCCGCCCAGGGAAGAGAAAAAAAGAAGTTGCTGCAACTGGTCCTAAAAACCGTCTCCATCAGACGCAGAACTTCTTTTGTCAGCTCAATTGAATGGTCGCATTCCAGAGCGACGTGGCTAACTTGAAGCACCTCTTTCAGATCAAGGTCGGAAAGTTTTTCCGAGGTGAAGTCCATTTCTTCTCCATTGATATGGATTTAGAGAAAGGAAATTATATTCTACCGTCCCAAAAACCAATTTAAACCATCAAATTTACAATTATATCACATCAGATAGAGATTAATGAAGAAAAATGACGGAATTCCGTCATTGACATACGATGGATTATCATTCAATCTGCAAATCATGAATAACATTCATTTATTTAGGGAGGTGCATTATGGGTGAAAAGGGGAAAGAGATGGTTCTGCCACCGCCTGCCCAGGTGGGTGTGGTGGTTAAAGACTTGGAAAAGGCGATAGTCTATTACTCCGAAAACTTTGGGCTTGGTCCGTTTCAAAAGATGTCCTTTGTCCCGGCTCAACATTGGGTCAAAGGAAAACCGTGTCCCATCAAGCTCAACATCGGGATGTGCCAATGGGGGCCCCTGCAGCTTGAGTTGATTGAACCCGTTGAAGGAGACGCGCCCCACAAATGGTTTTTGGCGGAAAAAGGCGAAGGGGTGCAGCACCTGGGCTTTATCGTGGACAACTACGATGAATGGATGGCCTATTTTAAAGAAAAGGGAATTGGTGTTCTCATGAATGCCGAGACCGATGTGGAAGGGATGGGGCATGTGAGGGCCGCTTACATGCAGTCCGATACGGTAGGCGGCACATTGTTTGAATTGATTGAAGTGAAACCATAGGGGCTCTGCCCAGAAAGGAGGGATTTATTATGTCTTTGGGAAAGGAAACGCTTTTGGAACTGTACCGCAAGATGCTGCTGGTACGTTCCATAGAGAATAAACATGACGTCCTCTTGAAGGAAGGAAGGATCCAATTGATGTCCCATTTCGGAACCGGCCAGGAGGCGGTGGCCATTGGGGTGACAGGACCTTTGGAACAGAAAGATTTTCTTTTCGGCACCCACAGAGGCGTGGGCGAATATATTGGAAAGGGGATGACGGCTGAGCGCATCTGGCTGGAATATATGGGAAAGAAGAGCTCTCCCTGCAAAGGAAAGGGGACTATCCACCTGTGCGACCGAACGGTCAATATCCCTGGCTTGGTTTCCAGCCTGGGCTCTGATTTCTCTCATGCCGTAGGTACTGCCCTGGCCTCCAAAATGCAGAAAACAGACCAGGTGAGCCTTTATTTCGTGGGTGAGGGGACCTGCAATCAGGGAGAAGCGGGGCCTGCCATGAACATGGCGGCTTTGTGGAATCTTCCGGTAGTCTTTGCAGTCTGTACCAACCAGTTCTGCGAACTTTCCTATATGGAGGAGCACTATCCCACCAAAGATGTTGCACCGAGGGCGGCCGGCTATGGAATCCCCTATGACATCGTGGACGGACAGGATATTGAAACCACCTACGGGGCCACGGAAAAGGCGGTGGAACATGCCCGGAGCGGCAAGGGCCCCTACCTGGTGGAATATAAGACCTTTCGCATGGCACTCCATTTCTCCGGCGACCCCGGTGGCTATGTGAAGCCTGAAGATCTGGAAGAATGGGGTAAACGGGACCCCATCGACATTTGCCAGAAGAAGCTCTTTGATCGGGATATCCTGACGGCTGAAGCAGATGAAAAGCTCCGCCAAGAAGTGGCCCGGGAAGTGGACGATGCCGTTGAAGCGGCCTTTCAGGCCCCCGATCCAATGGTGGAAGATCTATTTGAAGATATATACGAGCAAAAGGGGGTGATGTAATGGCCAGAAATATCAGTTTCCTGCAGGCGCTTAATGAAGCCATGGCAGAAGAGATGCGCAGAGACCCGACTGTATTCGTCATGGGCGAAGATGTTTGCATGGGCGCTTTCGGGCAAACCACCGGATTGGTGAAGGAATTTGGAAAGGAGCGCGTTCTCAATACACCCATTGCTGAAAATGCCATCACCGGTGTCGCCATGGGGGCGGCCCTTAACGGGCAGCGCCCGGTTTTGGAACTCATGTTCTGCGATTTCGCCATGCTGGCCATGGATCAGATCTGCAACCAGATGGCCCAATGGCGTTACATCACCGGGAATCAATACCATGTCCCCATGACCATTAGGACGGCGGTGGGCGGCGGTTTTCGCATGGCTTACGGGCATTCCCAGTGCCTGCAATCCCAGCTCTTCCAGACACCGGGTCTGATTTTGGTGGAACCGGCCACATCTTATGATGCCAAGGGCCTGCTCAAAAGCGCCATACGAAGCAATGATCCCGTGGTGTTTTTTGAATCGAAAAAATTGATGTTCGGCGGTGTCGAAGGAGAAGTTCCGGAAGAAGAATACACGGTGCCTTTCGGAGAGGCCGTGGTGCGAAAACCGGGTAAGGACGCAACGGTTGTGGCTTTCGGTTTTATGATGTACGAGGCCCTGAACGCTGCGGAAGAACTGGCGAAGGATGACATCGACATTGAAGTGATTGATCCCCGGACCATTGTACCGTTGGATAAAGATACCATCTTTGAATCGGTAGAAAAAACAGGACGCCTCATTACCGTAGAAGAAGGGAGAATGAGAGGCGGCTTAGGATCTGAAATCGCGGCCCTGGCTTGCGGGGACTATTTTTCTCTGCTTAAAGCGCCGGTCCAGCGGGTAGCCGCACCCATGGTTCCCATTCCGGGCAGCCCTGTCCTGGAGGATCTCTATCTACCCAACAAAGACACCATCGTGCGAGCTGTGAAGCGCGCGCTTTAGATTTTCATTGACCATGCCGGAGACACCGGAAACGTAAATTTCCGGTGCCCCGGCGCAATCGACAGGTTTTTTTTAATCCGGGATGGATGAGGAGGGCAAAATGCGGTTAAAGGATCAGGTGGCCATCGTGACAGGTGGAGGCGGTGGCCTGGGCGAAGGAATTTGCCTGTGCCTCGCTCGCGAAGGCGCCCATGTGGCGGTGAGCGACGTGGATCTGGCGTTGGCTGAAAACGTCGCCCAAAAGGTTAAAGAAATGGGGCGGGAATCTTTCGCATTTAAGACTGACGTGCGCATGCCCGACCAATGCGAAACACTTGTCAAGGAGACGCTCGACAAAATGGGGCGGCTTGACATTCTCGTTTGCGGGGCCGGTGTGGGCGGTTTTTCCTATTGGAACGAAGAGGAGGCACCCCTGCCCGTTCTGGAGAATATCACGGAGGAAGAGTGGGACCTGACCATTGATGTGAATCTCAAAGGGGTTTTTCTCTGTAATCGCGCCGTGGCCCCCCACTTCAAGGAACAGAAGAAGGGAAAGATCATTAACCTCTCTTCCATTGGGGGTCGCAAGGGGATTGACTGGATTGCCCATTATTCTGCCAGCAAGGCCGGCGTGATCGTCTTTACCCAGGCCGTGGCCCTTCAACTGGCGCCGTACGGTGTGAACGTAAACACCATCTGCCCGGGCGTCATTCGAACCCCCATGTGGGACACGGGGGCGAAGGTTATGGCCAAATCATACCCGCCGTTTGACGGCATGAGCCCGGATGAGGTTTTCCAAACGATGGTCGAGAACATGATCCCCATGAAAAGAGCCCAGACGGCTGAAGACATCGGGAATGCGACGGTGTTTCTCGCCTCCGAGGAAGCAAAGGAGATCACCGGGCAGGCCATCAACGTGGATGGAGGGGCCATGTTTAACTAAACATCGACCCAATGGTAGGGCTTTTTCGGATTGAATCCGGCAGGGACCGGACCATGCGCCCGCGGCGTCAGGTACACGGGGTGTTAAAGAGATGGAAATAAAAGAGGAGCGGAGGGATAGGATATGAAGGTACCGGTTTTTACAGATCTTAAAAAGATCGAATTCCAAGAAAAACCAAAGCCGCAGATCGGATCTGATGAAGTTCTCCTTGAGGTCAAGAGCTGCGGCATATGCGGCTCTGACGTGCACGGATACCTTCATGGCATCCTGGTTCCTCCTGGAACGGTGATGGGCCATGAGTGTACGGGCGTTATTAGCGAAGTGGGCGCCAACATCCATGAATTCAAAGTGGGCGATCGCGTTGCGGCAAAGCCGATCGCCCAGTGTGGAGAATGCTATTGGTGCAACAAAGGCCAGTATTCAATTTGTCCGAATGCTTTAGGAAATGCTTTTGGCATCACCCCCGAAAATGATGGGGCGTTCGCTCCATACCTTCGTATCAAGTACCCCAAAGAGATGTTGTTCAAACTTCCGGAGAACATTTCTTTCGAAGAGGGGGCCCTGGTGGAGCCGCTGGCAACCAGTCTTCATGCGGTTCGCATGTCCAGATTGGGGGTCGGCGACAATGTGGTTATCCTCGGGGCGGGAATGATCGGCCTGGGTGTCCTTCAGTTTGTGAAACTTGGAGGCGCTGGAAAGATCATCGTCCTCGAGGTATCTGAAAAGAAGCGGTCCATTGCACTGGAAACAGGGGCCGATATCGCCTTAAATCCCCTCGACGAAGGCGAAGCGTTGAGAGAGAAGATTTTTGAAATGACCGGAGGGATCGGCGCCGACTTGGTTTTCGAGTGTGCGGGCGTGCCGTCCACATTTCAGGTCTGCGGAACCCTGGTCAAGAGCGGCGGACAGGTGATGCTGGTGGGTATCAATGACAAGGAGGTTGCGATTAATCCGTTCTTCCTCGTCATATGGGAAGTGGAAATGAAGGGTGTGTTGGGCTATTATGATGAGTTCGGTCTGGTAATCGATTTTCTGCACAAAAAGAAAATCAACACCCAAGGCCTGATATCGGACAGAATTTCCTTGGATGAACTGGTTGAAAGGGGATTTCAGCGACTTCTGTCATCCCAGGATTTGGTGAAGATTCTAGTAAACCTTTAAGGTAACGGAGTATTGGCATATGATTACGTCTATTTTGGTCCCCAAATTAGGCATGAGCAAATCGGATGTCACGCTGGTAAAGTGGCATAAAGAAAACGAAGAAAAGACGGATAAGGGAGAAATCGTTGTTACCATCGAAACGGCCAAGGTGGCCAACGAAATAGAAGCGCCCGCTTCAGGCCTCCTGTTCACTTTGCGAAAGGTCAGCGAGAAGGTTCAGATCGGTGACGCTTTAGGCGTCATTGCGGACAGCCGCGAGGAGTTTGAGGAGTACAAAGCCGGTCTCTCCCAGGAACCGGAGACTAGCGTCGGTTCTTTGTTTGATGAGGATGAGGAAGGAGAAGGGATCAGACTTTCCTTTGACGATGAGGGAGAAGAAGCAGCCCCCATCTCCCCAGCCATAGACGTAGGTGACCGGAAGATCCTGGAACGTATTCCTTTCATCGGTATGCGCCGCACCATTGCCGACAACCTTCACGCAAGTCTTCAAACAGGGGCCCAGTTGACCATTATTTGTGAAGCAGACATGACGGAATTGGCGCGCTTTCGCAAAGAACTGATGTTAGACTACCCCGACACCAGGATCACCTTCGTGGATATGCTGGTCAAGATTCTGGCCTTTTCTTTGAAAGAGTTTCCTGTGATCAATTCTGCCATTGTGGGAGGTGAGATCATCTGCTGGGGCGAGTACAATATCGGTGTGGCCATGGCTTTGGATGAAGGCCTGGTTGTTCCGGTGGTTCGAAATGTAGACACCAAAAGTCTGATAAAGGTCAGCCGTGAAATCAAGACCCTTGCCAAAAAGGCCAGAAACAACCAGCTTACGCCGGAGCACTTTGAAGGGGGAACGTTTACACTGTCAAGCGGAGGAAAGGTGGAGACGGAGATCATCACACCCATCATCAAGCCGCCGGAGAACGCCATTATGGCCATCGGGAAAATAGGGCCAAAGCCGGCGGTGTATCAGGGCCAATTAGCGGTCCGCACCATGACCCATCTCTGCCTGACCCACGATCACCGGGCCGTTGACGGCGTTCCCGCGTCACTCTTTTTAGGGAAGGTTAAGGAGGTCATTGAACATCCGAAGCTTTTCGAGAAGGCCCTGAAATAGATCTTGGATTGATTGAAGCAACTTCAGCATTTCTATAAGGTATAGCGATATGACCAAAAACGAATATGACCTCATCGTCATTGGAGGAGGCCCGGGCGGGTATACATCGGCTATCAGGGCCGCACAGAAAGGGTTGAAGACCGTCTTGGTGGAACGTCAGTTTTTAGGGGGCACATGCCTGAACCGCGGCTGTGTGCCCACAAAGACCTTTCTTGAAGACACGCTCACCATTGCTGCTGTTCGAGGCGCTCCGTTTCTAAAGGGTGAGATGAAGATAAATTTCGGGCGCATCATGGAACGAAAACAGATGGTGATGGAGGGCGCCCGGGCCGGTATTGCCGGTATGCTCCAAGGAAACGGTGTTGGCGTTATTGCCGGGGAGGCCCGGTTCACAGGTCGACGATCTATCGAAGTAAAAACACCGGAAGGAAATCGGGAAGAAATATGGGCCGGAAAAATCATCATAGCCACGGGTGCCCGAGTGGACTACGCCCCTGATCTTGATGTGGATGAAAAGTGCATCTTGAGTACAGACGGCGCACTCTCCCTTAAATCGGTTCCCCGGACCGTGGCAGTGGTTGGCGCAGGCAACCGGGGTGTGGAATTTGCATCTATTTTCAATAATATGGGTGTCCGTGTGGTGCTTATTGAAAAGGAAAAACGGATACTGCCCAAAGAACACCGGTGGGTGTCCCAGCGGTACAGGAAGATCCTGGGCGATCGCAAGGTGAAAGTTTTGACCCGGACGAACCTGTTGGCCGCAAACCCGGCAGACGGAGATGGTGTGATCCTGGCCCTCGAATCAGGGAAAGGCCGGGAGGAGGTCAAGGTGGGAAAAGTTATCCTGGCGGTGTCCCGGGTGCCTTCCTACGAGGGTCTCGATATGGAGATTGCAGGACTATCGCAGGCCAAAGACGGGGTCGCTTATGGTCCGGGGATGCAGACCGACGTGGAAGGGATCTATGTGGTGGGCGATGCAGCAGGCGCGCCCTATCTGGCCCATAAGGCCATTGCCCAAGGCATTGCTGCCGTGGAGCATATGGTCGGCGTGAATCCAGACGACGGGCCGGAGCTTTTCCCTAATTGCGTGTACGGAGATCCTGAAATAGGCTCTGTCGGGCTCACCGACACGCAGGCGAAGAAGCGTGGGCACAAGGTAAAAATGGGCGAATTCTACTTTGTGGGGAACGGCCGCGCCGGGACCATGGGTAAAGACGAGGGCCTGATTCTCATTGTTTCAGAGGCGGAAACCGGCGCTGTCCTGGGCGTTCACATTATGGGCCCTCGGGCCACCGAACTCATATCCCTGGGTGTGATGGCCATGAAAAATGGGATTGACATAGAGGGGATCAAAAAAACCGTGTTGCCGCATCTGACCTTTTCAGAGTCTTTTTTTGAGGCTGCCCTGGCGACGTCCGGGGAAGCCATCCATCAGATTCAGGACAACTGAGAAAATGAGCCCCAAGACTGACATTCCGCCTGATCCCGGAAGCACCAAGGCGTTGTTGGATATTCTGAGAGAAAAGGGCCGCAAGGCTGGTAGGATGTTTCGCAGAATTGTCATCAATGATGACGGTAGCGGTGAAGTGGAGTATGAAGCACGAAATGCCTGGGAGTCTCTCGTCATTCCGTTAGCAGACCTGTCAGACGTTTTTGACGGGTTTCCACGGGGCCCGGATGCCGACATTTTCCTTGAAAACGCCGTTATTCGGAAAAAATGCACCAAATGTTTTCTCCACCAGAGGGAAGTTACACCCGGGGACCTGTGAGCATCTCATTTTCCTGCTGAAGGTTTTTATGGGTATGTCAAGAAATGCCACTTTAGTGATATTGACCCAATTATGATCTCATCGTTTCCGGACACATTGTTAATATGTTTTGAATCCTGGAAAAATGCTGCGGGTTTTCTTTCCCAAGACGTTTGGTCTTGAAATGGAAGGGGTGATAAGGATGGTCCTTTTAGCCCAATAAAACCTTGATTGGAGTGCTAATCTATTTCACAATAAGGAGGAGAATCATGAATCTGACACAGCTTATGAAAAATGCGGGGATCTTTCTCATTGCGGTAACTTTCTTAGTTGGCGCATCATCGGTGGCACTGGCGGACAAGGCACCCTACAAAGTCGGTGTCAACCTAGCGCTCACAGGCCCCCTGGCAGGTTTAAATGTCTACATAAAGAATGGGCTGGTTCTTGAGCAGGAGCGCATCAATGCCCAGGGCGGCATCGACGGACATGCACTCGAGTTGATATTCGAGGATAATGGGTTGGATATCACCAAGGCTGCCAATATCCAACGGAAGTTCGGCCGGAACAAGGAGATAAAAGCGATTATCGGACCCCTTTTCAGCTCGGCTACACCCACACTTACTCCGATTGCCGAAAGGGAAAAAATTCCCGAGATCGTTCTATGCCCAAGTTCACCCATTGAGCGCAAGAGGAAACCCAAATGGGCTTTCTACATTGCCCACGGGGATCCCATTGTGGCGGGTCGCGTAATGGATCTGGCCGAGGCACGGGGATACAAAAAGATTTTTATCTTTGTCGATCAAGATCCTTGCTACATTGGGATCGCGGACAATATGAAAGCGATCGGCGAGAAAAAAGGGATCAAGGTTCATATCAGCAAAGAAACCTTTCAAAGTGCTGACAAGGATGTGACAGCTCAAATTCTCAAGATGAAAGATCAGTTGAAGGACTATGATGCTCTCTTTATCGGTACTCACGGTGGCATGGGATCTGTGGTGATGAGAAACCTTCGGACCCAGGGGATCAAAATGCCGATCCTTGCCCCCCATGGTTGGGGCTTTGGCTTTACCCTCGCTATGGGCAAGGAGGCGGTCGAAGGCGTGGAACTGGTCTCAGGCAAGGCCTGTGTGACCGAGCAATTGGATGATACGGATCCGCAAAAAGAGGTGATTGTAGATTTCGACAAACGGATGAAGGCCCGCTGGAACGGTATGCCGGCCGAGCAGCTCTCGGGTCACAGTTATGATGCCATCTGGATACTCTATGATGCCTTTAAGAGGGCGGGAGAGAATCCCACCCGCGCTCAGCTTAGAGACGCCATCGAAAAGACCAAGAACTTCGTTGGAGTAACGGGGATTTACACGTATACCCCAACCGATCATGAAGGACTGACCAAGGAGGCCCTGGAATTCATGGTGATTAAAGACAACAAGTTCAAACGGATCAAGCTGGCGAAATAAAAAGTATAGAGATAGTTGACAATTAAGTCCCGTCTGACCCGGTTGGCGTAATCCGTCAGGCGGGACTTACCAACTTATAGTGGATCACGGACCCAAGGGTAATCTGGACTTGGTCCCTGTTGGCCCTTTTGGAACAGCCTGAGGACCGATCCCGGGAAAGAGGTAGCGTTGGGCAACTTCGTTATACAGTTCGTCATTATCGGAATCTCCATGGGGGCGGTCTATGCCCTGATTGCCCTTGGTTATACGACCATCTTCCGGGCATCCAACATCGTCAATTTCGCCCAGGGCGAGTTCGTCATGTTAGGGGGACTGCTGACCAATTTCTTCCTCCTGACCTGCGGTTTAGCGTACCCGCTATCGGCTTTGATGGCCATATTGGGGGTAGTTTTTGTGGGAATAGGCCTTCAAGTCCTCGTCATCCATCCCATTCGTCAGGCCGGAATTCTCATCATGATCATGGGCACTCTTGGGGCATCCATGGTTATCAGCAATGTCCCCATTCCCCTCTGTTCTCTTCCGAAACTGGGGTACCTCAGAGATCCCTTCGTGCTTCCGCCCATTACGACCTCCATCGAGGCCGTTACCATTGCCGGGGCAAGGATATCCATCCAGCGCCTTTGGGCCATTGCCGCCGCTTTAGTGCTTCTCGGGGTGTTGTACTATTTTTCCAACTATACCAGGATTGGCAAGGCAATGGAATCGAGCGCCACAGATCCCTTGGCGGCCCGGTTAGTCGGAATTCGAGTGGAGAAAATGGTCCGATACTCCTTCGCCATCAGTGCGGCGGTCGGTGCTGTGGGAGGTATTCTGATCTCGCCCATCTTTAACATGGCCTACAGTTCCGGGGCCCTCTTAGGCCTAAAGGGTTTTGTAGCCGCTGTTCTCGGAGGCTGGGGAAAGATCTCCGGGGCCGTTATGGGCGGATTTGTATTGGGGGTGGTGGAAAGCCTTTGTGTGGGACTAATTCCGGAATACGGTTCACGTTACCAACAGATGTGGGCTTTCATCATCCTGATTGCGATCCTCTATTTCCGTCCGAAGGGGATCTTAGGCTCTGATGCGGTGGAGTAAGATTGTGGGATATCTCTTCAAAAATACCAATTTGTGGATCGCCCTGTTTCTATTGGTCATTCCGCTATTCCTACCTGAGAACCTGTTTCCAGTTCTCTGTCTCGGGGCCATCTATTCCATCGCTGCGCTGGGCATGAGTCTCTTGTTGGGTTATGCCGGGCAGATCTCATTGGGGCATGCCGCTTTCATGGGTATCGGGGCCTATACAACTGCCATTTTGACGACCCAGCACAACTGGCCTGTGTCGGTCGCCTTTCTTGCATCCATTGTTGTGTCTTCGGTCATTGCTTATATCATTGCAAAGCCTATTCTCAAAACCAAGGGATTTTTCCTGGCCCTGGCGACCCTCGGCTTTGGTGAGATATTCTTTGTTTTCATGAGCCGGACAGATCCTGTTATTGGGGGACTTGTGGGCATCGGCGGCATCCCATACTTCTCCATTGCCGGTTATGAATTCAGCAGCGATATGCAGATGTATTATTTGTACTGGGCAATCCTTCTGGCTTTGGTCCTTTACTCCGAGAACGTGGTGAACTCACGCTCAGGCCGTGCTTTTCGGGCCATCAGTGCAGATGAACTTGCCGCATCCACAATGGGCATAGACGTTGCCAAATACAAACTCAAGATATTTGTCCTTTCCGCGGCCTATGCCGGAATCGCCGGAAGCCTCTTGGCCACCTATCTCTCCATGGCGCAACCCTCCGGATTCAGAGTGGAGCTTTCCATTTTCATCGTTCTGGCGGTGATCGTTGGGGGTATGGGGAGCCTATGGGGGGCGGTAGGCGCCACCGTGTTCCTGACATGGCTCAAGGATGAACAGCTGAATCAGTACCAGGAGTACAGCGCCCTGATATACGGGATCATTCTCATCCTGATCCTCATCTTCGCTCCCAATGGGTTGGGGTCTTTAGGGCAAAGGACCTTTGAGTCGCTTAAAGCTCGGATTTCCGGTAAAACAGAATAGTGGATAGTTATTAATGATTGATCTTTTTACGAATCGCTAATGAAGCATCAGATAGACCACGAGAAAACAACCATGTCTATTTTCCGGATTGAACAGCTTTCCAAGAAATTCTCAGGACTAACGGCATTAAATGAAGTGAGTCTCAGCGTGGGGGACAAAAGCATTCAGGCGATTATTGGGCCCAACGGGGCGGGAAAAACAACCCTTTTTCAGATCATCAGCGGAATTCTCCCGCCCACAGCCGGGAGTATATACTATGGGGAAAAAGACATTACGCGAAAACAGCCCCATAAAATCTGTGCTATGGGAATCGCGCGGACATTCCAAATGATTCGTCTTTTCCCCGATATGACCGTCCTTGAAAACGTCATGACCGGGGCCCATATCCATTGGAAGACGGGCGTCTTCATGTCGGGATTTCGACTTCCTAAAGTCCGGAGAGAAGAAAAGGATGCCCGGGAAAAGGCCCGGGCCATCTTGGATTTCATGGAGATCGGGGATAAGGCTGACTTCCCGGCTACAAGTCTGCCCTATGGACAGCAACGGCTGGTAGAGATCTCTCGTGCGCTGGCTTCAAAGCCCAAACTCATGATGCTGGATGAACCAGCCGCCGGAATGAGCCCTCAAGAAGGACATGCTTTAGCCCAAAAGATCATAGAGATAAGGGATAGTGGCGTAACGATTCTGTTTGTAGAACATGATATGGGGCTGGTCATGGAAATATCAGACCAAATCACCGTTCTCAACTATGGGCAGGTTATCGCGAAAGGATCACCCAGTGTCATTCAAGAGGACCCCAAGGTAATCGAAGCGTATTTGGGGACAAAGGACGATAATGCTCAAGATTGAAAACCTCTCTCTTTCCTATGGCGAGATCGAGGTCTTACATGGTGTATCCCTCCATGTGGACCACAAAGAGATCGTGGCTATCGTAGGTTCGAACGGGTCAGGCAAGACAACGCTTCTGAGAAGCATATCCGGCCTGCTGCCCGTTTCATCAGGACGGATCTCTTTTGGGGATGTGGACATTACGCATATGCGGGCTGACAAGCTGGTTCGTATGGGCATCTGTCAAATTCCGGAAGGGCGACATATTTTCCCTGCCCTTTCCGTCTATGCCAATTTAGAGATGGGTGCCTATGTTCGTCGCGGCAGGAGCGCCAGGGTGGAATTTGAGAAGAACATCCAGTTTATTTTTGAGCTTTTTCCCATTTTGGAGCACCGGAAAAAGCAAAAAGGGGGCACACTGAGCGGTGGAGAGCAGCAGATGTTAGCGATGGCCAGGGCCTTGATGGCTGCACCAAAGCTGTTGATGTTAGATGAGCCTTCCATGGGGATCGCGCCCCTAGTGGTCAAGAATATTTTTCGAACCATCCGACAGTTGAACAGTCAGGGGTTGACCGTGCTGATGGTAGAACAGGAGGTGGAAGCTTCACTCTCCATCTCAAAACGCGGGTATGCCCTGCAATTAGGTAGGATTGTTCTTGAGGGAACAGGTCAGGAGCTCTTGGCGAATGAGCAGGTTAAGGCGATTTATTTAGGTACAGCCAAGTGAATGACGCATTTTCCGGACTGTGTCATACACGGGAACGTTGAGCCGGCCAATTCACCGCCTTACAACCCCTGGATGATCAATCAGCAAAGCGATCAATGATTTCGGATATTAAAAATAAGACAATAAAACCAAACGCCGAATCCATCCGAATATTCACTTCTCCTGATCCCTTATAATGAGGGTATCCCTTTTTTGAAAATCCAATTTGAGAAAGGCAATTTGATGAATAACCAATACTGGAATCCAATACTTGAAACCCTTGTAAGGAAAGAACTTCCTTCCACGCAGCTCAGGAAGTTCAAAGGAACCACTTTTCCCGGCGTACCATGAGTCCTCGTTCATTACGGGTACCGAACTCAAAGTGGATGGGGGATTTATCGCTCAATAGAATTAGAAAGGAGTTAGTATTATCATGCACACCATTATGATCGCTCCCAACCGGTATATACAGGGTCCGGGTGTTTTAAAAAAAATCGGGGACCATATTCGGCATCTGGGGCAAAAAGCCTTTTTTATAGGCGGCCCCACCGCGATATTCATTGTGAGGGATTGCGCTGCTGAAAATCTAAAGGAAAACAGTATCCAGTATGTATTTGAAACCTTCAAAGGCACATGCACCAGAGCCGGTGCATTAGGGCTTTCGGAAAAAGCCAGAGACTTCGGCGCGGATATGATTGTCGGCACCGGAGGCGGCAGCGTCATTGATACGGCCAAAGCTGTGTCCCACGAACTGGAAATTAATCTGGTGATCGCACCCACAATCGCTTCAAACGATGCCCCCTGCAGCGCACTTTCCGTGCAGTATGACGAGAACCACATGCTGGACCGCTTCCTGATCCTGAGGCGAAGTCCCGATGTGGTCCTTGTGGATTCCCAGGTGATTGTGCAGTCTCCCACCCGCTATTTCGTGGCGGGTATGGGCGATGCCCTGGCCACCTGGTTTGAGGCCAACACCTGCACCAAGTCAATGGCCCAAAATCTTCCCGGCGGTACCAGCACGGCGGCGGCCCTCGCTCTCGCCAGACTCTGCTATGACACTTTAATGGAATATGGACTCTCCGCCAAACTCGCCGTTGACATCGATGCTTTGACCCCTGCGGTGGAACGGGTGATCGAGGCCAACACCCTGTTAAGCGGCATCGGATTTGAGAGTTCAGGTCTGGCGGCGGCCCACGGGATCCATGAAGGGCTGCACGTGCTGGAAGGAGCGGAAGACAAGCTTCACGGGGAACTGGTAGCCTTCGGAACCCTTTCGCAAATGGTTTTTGAAAACTACCCGAAAGAAGAAATCGACCGTGTGTTAAACTTTTTAAAAGGCGTGGGCCTTCCGGTGACCCTTGAACAACTGGGTGTTAAAGACACGTCCTCTGAGGCGGTGATGAAGGCTGCGGAAGTGGCCTGCATGGAGGGGCTTACAACCCACAATTCATATCTTGAAATCAATCCGGAACGGATTTTGGGCGCTATTCTGGGGGCGGATGCCTTGGGTCGGGCCAGTATTGACATAAGGTGATGATGGTTAGGTTCCTGTGATGTCGTGACGGCAGGGCTTTGGACTTGTGTTTCATTGGGACCCCGGAGGAAATACGGATGGGAAAGATTAATGTGGTCCTTGACGGTTTGAAGGGTATGGGAGAACCGGGGGAGACCATTTTGGCGGTTTCAAAGCGCATGGGGGTCGATATTCCCACTCTATGCCAAAAGGAGGAATTGAAACCCTCTGGGGTTTGCCGGATCTGTGTGGTGGAGGTGGAAGGCGCGCCAAGACTGGTGGCGTCGTGTCATACACCCATTGACGAGGGCATGGTGATTCATACGGCCTCACCCAAGGTGCTTATGTCCAGAAGAATTACGCTGGAACTGCTCATGGTCGGGCATACCGGACCCTGTGTGATGGACCCCCACGCCGATGCCTGCGAACTGCATCAGCTGGCTTCTCAGGTGGAGCTGGGGCTTCCGCGGTTTGATGCAAACCGACCACGGGCATACGCGGTTGAAGAAGACAATCCCTATGTGGTGAGGGATTTATCCAGATGTATCCTTTGCCGACGTTGTATTGGGGCCTGTGAGGAGATCGCTGGGCAGAATGTTTTTTCGGTGGCCTATCGCGGTTTCGAGTCAAAAATCATAGTGGGAACGGACCAGCCGCTGGAACTGGAGGTTTGCTGTGATTGCGGTGTATGTGCGGATTTTTGTCCCACCAGTGCACTTAAGCTGAAAACAGAAAAAAAAGAGATCCAGGATTCCGGCATGGCCCAAAAAAAAGGAAATTCAAAGGCCTTTGAAAGAGCGGACAGGGAAGGAATTCTGGCAGCACTGAAAGATGAGCAGATCCGAAATGGGTTTGTGAGTCAAAACGCCATTGATGAATTGGGGAACCGGTTTCAAAGAAGTTCAAGCGATATATACGGTTCCACCTCCTTTTATTCCTTTCTTTCCACGGAGCCTTTGGGAAGGAATGTGATCCGGGTGTGTAAAAGCCTTCCCTGCTTTTTGAAAAATGGCCGATTGCTTCTTTGTGCCATTTACAAGTCCATCGGTATCGGCCCCGGTGAGACCACGGAAGACGGAAGGTATACCGTGGAACTGACCAATTGTATCGGCGCTTGTGATCAGGCTCCGGCCATCATGATCAACCATCAAGTTTATGGTGGGCTGACACCGGCGGATATTCCCGGAATTCTGGCGTCCCATGAGTGATAAGGTAGGGGAAACGGTATGCCTGAAAAATTGATTGTGTTGAGACACTGCAAAAAAATTGATCCGTCGGACATTTCCACCTATATGTCCGCCGGTGGATTTAATGGGTTGAACCGGGCCCGCAAGGAGATGTCTCCCAAAGAGGTGATCCGGGAAATCGAGACTTCGGAATTGCGGGGACGGGGTGGGGCCGGTTTCGGCTGCGGCGCCAAATGGGAAATGGCCGCGGAATCGGACGACCCTGATAAATTTATGATCTGCAACGCCGATGAAGGGGAAATCGGAACTTTTAAAGACCGGTACATGCTGGAAAACGACCCGTTCAGCGTGATTGAAGGGATCCTCATCGCATGTTACGCCATGGGTGCCGGACGGGCCTTCATCTACCTGCGGGAGGAATATACGTTCCTTGCGCAGCAGGTCCGTTCAGCGATCGAACAGACAGCGGAAAAGGGATTCTCCCAAGGAATTGATATTCAGTTGGTGCAGGGAGCCGGCGCCTATGTGTGCGGTGAAGAGAGCGCGCTCATGGAATCCATTGAAGGAAAAAGAGGCGAACCCCGCATCCGTCCGCCCTTTCCCACGAACCGGGGGCTTTTCGGCAAACCCACCATCATCAATAATGTTGAAACGTTGATGAATATCCCCTGGATACTCAAAAACGGCGGAAAACGGTTCCGCGAGATCGGCACGACCGGAAACCGGGGAACGAAAGCCTTTTGTGTGAGCGGAGATGTTTTGCGGCCCGGGGTTTACGAATTGCCACTGGGGACTCCCCTCAAGGAACTGGTTTACGACCATGCGGGGGCAGGGGCAGTGCAAATGGTCCAGGTGGGGGGAGGGGCTGGAAGGATTATTCCCGAAGAAAACCTGGAAGTTCCCCTGACCTATGAGACGGCGCTGGGTTCCGGTGCCGTTATGGTCATGGATCACAGCAGAGACGTCATGGACGTGGTCCATTCCGCCCTGGAATTTTTTGCGGAGGAGTCCTGTGGTAAGTGTGCTCCCTGTCGTGAAGGGACCAAAGTACTGCTTGAGACATTTAAGCGCATTTTAGAGGGTAAAGGGGCAGCGGTGGATCTTCAGATGATGATGGATCTGGGCCGGGTCATGCAAATGTCATCCCTTTGCGGACTGGGTCAAGCCGCCCCCATACCGTTGCTGGACAGCCTGGACCATTATGGGTCTGTTTATGAGTCTCGTATGGCGCAATCCAGGCTTTTGCTCGGTATAAAAGGATATGAACGGTGAAAGTAGGTTTTTTAGGAGGAATCTAGGGAAAAATGGAATCAGATAAAACGGTTTATCCGTGTCCCTATTGTGGAGAGGCCCTGGATGGTTATGATGCGCTTAAGGCCCATGTCCTGTCCAGACACAAGAACGAAGAATTGCCTTCACCCGAAGGTGAAATTGGCCTAAAGATCAATGGCGACGCTTATGGACTTAGGGTCGAGCCACAGTGGACCCTGCATTATTTGATCCATGATCGCTTAGGTTTTACAGGTACCAAACTGTTTTGCGACAGTGGGGCCTGTGGTGCGTGCACCGTTATTATGGAAGGACGACCCGTTTTGTCCTGCATGATTCTGGCCATAGATTGCGACGGCTACCGCATCGAAACCGTTGAAGGGATTGCGGCCGGCGAACATCCGCTCATCGAAAGCTATGTGGACCACCACGCCATGCAGTGCGGTTTCTGCACGCCGGGCTTTGTGGCCACGGGCAAGGCGCTTCTGGATCGAATTCCGAATCCTTCCGAGGAGGAGGTGAAGACCGCCCTGGCCGGTAATCTATGTCGCTGCGGCACCTACCCACAGCATCCTAATGCGGTGCTGGATGCGGCCGGTAAATTGGGCGCGTCAAGGAAAAAAGAGGGCCGGAACCATGAATAAGTCGGTGGAAGAGAAAATCCTTGAGACGATGGATAATCTCAATTCAGACAAATACCCCCTCGATCAGTATGAAAATATCGGAAAACGGGGTGTTCGTCGGTTGGATGGCCATGAAAAGGCCAGCGGCAAAGCCCTCTATACCGTTGACGTTCAGTTGCCGGGGATGCTTCACATGCGTTTTTTGACTTCCCCGTTTCCCCATGCAAGGATCAAGTTCATGGACACCTCTCAGGCGGAGGCGGTTCCCGGCGTCAGGGCCGTATTGCGCTTCGATGATCCGGAGCTTCCCCGGGAAGCGGATTTAGGGGGGCATGCCCCTTCGTCCATTCCCGTTCTCGCGGGGGTGGCCCATTTTGAAGGGGAGGAGATGGGGGCGGCGGTGGCTGCTGAGAGCGAAGCTATTGCCGAAGAGGCCCTTCGAAGAATCCTTGTGGAATGGGTCAAAAAGCCCTTTATACTCGATACGGAAAAGGCTTTCGAACCGGAAGCCCCCCTCGCCAACCCTGATCTGTATCCGGACGGGAATTACTACAATCAGGGGATGCTGGATATCGACGAACTGGGGGATGTGGAAAAGGGGTTTGCTGAAGCCGATCAGGTGATTGAATTTAAAAGCCGGCGGCGTCTTCATACCTGGATCGGGCCTGAGCGACCGTGCGGCGTGTTTCAGTGGAACGGCCGGTATCCGGAGGTGTGGGTCAAGCAGCAGCGGCCCCATATCTGCAAACGGGTCATTTCTTCCTGGTTCGGGGGGATCCCCATGAATCGCATACAGATTCACTGTCTCTACCAGGGGGCCAGTTTCGGGGGGTGGAGCCAGATGCCCTGGAATATGGGGGGGCATTATTGTGCCGCCCTGGTGGCCAGAAGAACCGAAAGACCGGTGAAATGGTTGTTTGACCGGCGGGAGGACTTCTACGGCGGGCAGATGGATGAAGGCATCTATTTTTACAAGGTGGGCTTTAAAAACAATGGCGAAATCACGGCTGTCAAGGTGCGCGCCATCATGAGTAACCTCCTGTTTCCCGTGTTCGGCGTGGCCCGGCATTTTATTGAAAATACCAAAATTCCAAATGTTTACGGAAAAACCGAGGCCGTTCAAGTCAACAAGGGCATCAATGTGCCCACCCGGTGCGAGCAGGCCTCCAATGTTTCGGGTTTGACCTTTGTATTTGACCGTGTGGCGGATGCCCTTCAGATGGACCCCACGGATGTAGCGCTGATAAATGACGGCGCCGACGGTCACGATATGAAGTGGTTGAACGACAAAAAGAAAACTTTGGGATTTACCGTCCGTGACAGCCTTAAGGAATGTCTTGAAAAGGGAAAAGCCGCTGTCTCGTGGGATAGAAATCGGCATGGGCCCGGAAAAAGAAGACTCCCCAACGGCAGAATGCACGGACTGGGGTTTGCCTGGACCCACGAATGGGAGGATTCCGCAGGTTCCAGTGAGATCGCCATTCGGCTGGAAAGAAACGATGGTACGGCCACAATCCTGGGCATGCGCTGCGATAACGGTGTGAATGCGGAAACCGCCTATTGTCAGGTTGCAGCCGATGAGCTGGGGATGAAAGTGGAAGATATATTTTACAGACCCCATTTCGACCCGGGTTTTTTTGCCATGACGCCCGATTCTTCCACCAATATGAGCGTGAACGGCTTTGCCGTAAGGAATGCGGCAAGAGTGCTCAAAAGTAAAATCCTGGAGGCGGCCATAAGTCCCACGGGGCAAAGTCGGAGGGGGAGTTTCCCGGCGCCTTTTGAAGGCTGCCGACCCGAAGATCTGGATATCCGGGACAGTATGATATTTGTGAAAAAAGATCCCGCTAACAAAATGTCCCTGGCGAATCTGGTGCAGCCCGGCGGGGCCGAAGGACCCATGTGCCATTCCCCTGAAATGGGCAAAGGGGCCCAAAGAAGCAATTTTGCACCGCCCCTTTTTGCCCACAGCTATCAGGTTCAGCAGGGGGCCTATGCCAGTTATCGATTGCGTTTCTGCCGACAGGTCCATTTTCTGGAGGTGGAAGTGGATCCTGATACGGGAAAGGTCTTTGTGACCAGAGTGGTCAACGTCAACGATGTGGGAAAAGTGGTCAGTTGGGAAGGGTGTGAAGGCCAGCAGTACGGCGGCACCTACATGGGTGTGGGTCGGGGACTGTATGAAGAGATTGTCCATGATCCGATAACCGGCGTCATGCTGAACGGAAACCTCATCGATTACAAAATCGCAACATTAAACGACATCGGTCCCATCCACACCGAGCTTGTGGAGAGCAGCATGGGGTATGGTCCCTACGGTATTGTGGGAATCGGTGAAGACGTGGCCACGGTGGTGCCGCCGCTTTTGGGACCGGCCGTCCATAATGCCATCGGTGTGTGGGTGGATGATTTTCCCATTACGCCGGCAGCGGTTCTGGGTGCTTTGGGAAAAGGTTAAGGAGGCCGGCCATGAGAGATTTTGATTATAGAAATGCGGAGACCGTACAGGAGGCGGCGTCATGGCTGTCCAGGTATGAGGGCCGGGCGGTTATCCTTGCAGGGGGGACCGATCTTTTGGGGAAACTGAAATGCGACATCCTGCCCCGATATCCGGAGGCCCTCATCAATATCAAGCGCATTGGAGATCTTGACTTCATCAAAGCGGATCAGGAAGGCCTTAAAATCGGTGCGGCCACAAGACTGCATGATATTGCGAGCCATAGCGGCATCAAAGAAGACTACACGGCCCTTGCGCTTGCCGCAGAGAAGACCGCATCCCCCAATATCCGGCAGATGGCCACCATCGGTGGGAATATCTGTCAGGACATTCGCTGCTGGTACTACCGAAACCCCCGGAACCGGTTTCCCTGCCTCAGAAAAGGGGGCGGACGGTGTTACGCCATAGAGGGCGACAATCGATATCATTCCATTTTCGGGGGCAGCGTCGAAGGTGGGTGCTACGCCGTACACCCCAGTGACACGGCACCGTCATTGATTGCCCTTGACGCATCTATTCAAACGACCCGGAGGACCATAAAAGCAGTAGACTTTTTTGCCGTGGGTGTATCGCGTACCACCGTTTTGGAATGGGATGAGATCGTAACTGAGATTATACTTCCAAAAAATGAATCGAATGTGAAAAGTACCTTTATGAAATTTGCCACCCGAAGCAGCATCGACTTTCCCATTGTTAACTGTGCGGCCATGTTGGAACCGTCGAACGGCAGGGTGAAAAACGCCAGGATATGCCTAAATGCCGTTTTTGTTAAACCGTACAGGGCCTTGGATGCGGAAAAGGTGATTCACGGGAAAGCAATGGATGGAACGCTGGCCGAACTTGCGGGGGAAGCAGCGGTTTCCAAGGCGAAACCCATGAAATTCAACCGGTATATGGTCTCTATCGCAAAGAGCCTCGTATCCAGATCCATTCAGGCGTGTGGCTAAAAACATGAAGATAACCATCAAAGGCTTTTGGATATTCAAGCGATTCCTGGACGGTGACCGGGGCACAGAGATCCACATGGACGAAGCGACGCTCTACGATGCCTTGGATCTCCTGGCCGAAAAACTGGGCGAGGAATTTGAAGGGCATATTTTTGAAGGCGGATCCAAAAAAGTCACACGCGCTATTTTGATTATGCTAAACGGTCAAAATTATCTGAACCTTTCCAAAAAGCTGTACACACCCCTGAAAGAAGGTGATGAGATTACGTTTCTTCCCATGGTGACCGGGGGGTGATCCGGGTCGTAGGGGAAAGCAAATGGGCATTTTCGACATCCAAAAAATAATGTTGCCTGAGAGCGTGATCGTGGTTGGGACCAGTGGGCGCGAAGATTCCCCGGGCAGGTTGGTCCTGTAGAACATCCAAAATCTGAAACCGAGCGAACAGAGCATTTCCTCTATAAATTTATTGACATGATTTGATTCGTTGATTATACGGAAAGGAATAAGGAGTTCCAGCGAAATGATTTTTTTTGGGCAGACATTCTTTTTTGGCTTTTTCTTTTGCTTTAGTCAGAGGTCTGCCCTGCTCCGCAATATAAAATAAAAATACAGCGGATTCCATGGGCGGGCCTCAAAAGCCGCCCATGGTGATGACGATACAAAGGCCATGGGTTCACCCCATGGCCTTTTTTTATGCGCTGTAAGCATTTCTGCAACGGAATGGTCTAATGGTTAGGCGCATCCGATGATGAAGCGGACCCAAAAGGGCCGGTTGACAAAAAAGACAGTTTTAGAGGAGGTAATTTACTATGGGTGGACCTTTGGAAGGCGTTAAAGTAGTTGAAATTACAATGTTTCAGCAGGGGCCTGTGGCCGGGATGCGGCTTGGAGATCTGGGTGCAGACGTGATCAAGGTGGAAGCAAAAACCGGCGATCCGGCAAGGGGATTTATGAAGATCATTGGCGCCATGACCGGTCTGAAAGGAAATAACTACTACTTTGAACACACCAACCGGAACAAGCGGAGCCTGGTTTTGGATCTCAAAACAGAGCAGGGAAAAGCCGTATTTCTAGACTTGATCGATCAGGTCGATGTTTTTTTGAACAACATGAGCATCGGCGCTCCTGTCAAAATGGGGATTGGTTCTGATGATCTATTGGCCCGAAATCCCCGCCTCATCTATGCTCAGGCATCCGGATGGGGCCGAAAAGGGCCGGACGCCAATGCTCTGTCCTTTGATTACACCGGCATCGCCCGTTCAGGATTGATGATGTCTTGTGGTGAAAGGGGGGCGCCGCCGACACAGATTTTGCCCGGTATCGGTGATGAGATTGGTGGTCTGATTTGCGCTTGGGGTATCACCGCAGCGCTTTACGCCAGGGAGAAAACCGGCCGCGGCCAGGTGGTGGATACTTCGCTCATGGGTAGCATGATCGGCGCCTTGGGCTTTATCATGGCCGCACCTGCCATATTGGGACAAGAATTTCCACGGGAGGTCAGAACACGGGCCGGCAACCCGCTTTACAATCATTATAAATGTAAGGATGAAAAATGGATCGCCATTGCCCATCTGGATCCGGACCGATACTGGCCTAAATTATGTCGCGCCATGGAAATGGAAGAACTTCTGAACGATCAAAGATTTAACAGTATTGAAGCCCGCGGGAATAATGCGCAGAATTTGGTGAGCATTTTGGATGAAAAGTTTGCCGCCAAAACTAGAGATCAATGGTTTGAGATTTTGGGCCAGGAAGGTTGTATTTTCACGCCGGTTCAGACCCCCACGGAAGTTTCTCGTGATCCCCAGGCGATGGCCAACAATTACTTCATTTCCGTTGACCATCCGGATTGGGGTCCCATTAAGATGACCGGGTTCCCCTGGGATTTCAGCGACACGCCTGCATCATGGCGGCGGAAAGCGCCGGGATTCGGAGAACACAATGTGGAAATTCTTGAGGAGTTAGGTTATACGGAAGAAAAAATCACATCCCTCAAAGAAGCCGGTATTGTCTTTTAAAATGTATCGAAGAAACTTCCTGGTGTCATGTCAAGCTGGACATGACGCATAAAAAAGCGGTTTATCGAATTAGGGATGGACATTACCTTAAATGGTCTGAAAGGTAGTCGTATTTATGCCAAAAAAGCTGACGGTGATTTTGAAGCCCATCTTATTGCACTGAGTTGCAGTGACCCTCCCGAAGGTTTTGCAGAATGGGAATTTTGTAGCCTGTATGGAAGGGGAGACTAAAATTCAAATTACTACAGCTCCAGGGAAAATTGCCAAGTATGATTATGGATAAAAACGTCACGGGGCATGCAATATTTTCATGGCCAGTGAGCCATTGCCTGGGAAGCGCCTTGTTAAAATAACAGAGAGAAAGACTAAAACAGACTGGACATATTTTTGAGAACACAGCACGACGCAGGTGAAAAGACAGTAGATTAATAATCGCATGATGCGGTACTCATATATCCTTGCTGAGTGCCGCATCCCCCAAAACCCGCCCCAAATGAAGAAGGGCCAACCCTAAGTTGACCCTTCAAAACACTCTACACAATTTCTTCAATAATCTAAATCTTCAACAAAAACCATATACTATACAACATGCTGACATACAGCAGTAAACACAGGTTCACCAAGAACCAATGTACGTTGGATATCACCGGGTCTTAAGCTTTCCGAATTTCGTTTACTCAATTACCTCACCAGAACTGATATCGCCCATATATGTGTTCTTCGGATCTATGCGATGCCCTTTTTCAGCATACTTTTCCATTTTTTCCGTAGCATATCTCCTTTTTAGTTCAGCCGCATTCACTGGGGGAGGCAGAGTCTGCTCACGCCGCTTCAGGATGAGGGATTTTGTTGGACATTTGTAAGCGCATATGCCGCATCCAATGCAAATGTTAGTTTGGGCTTCGGAGATTTTCCCTGTTTTGCTATTAGCCCGAATGCTTTCCACAAGCGTTAGGGCATCCATGGGACAGCGTTTAACGCAGAGGCCGCAACCGAGACATGTCTCGGAATTGATGTGCACCTCATAATTGGAACTGTTCATACCGCTATCATGCTTGAGCACGTGAAACGCCTCTAAATACACGCAACAGCATTGACAGCAATTGCAGATGGTGTCCACATTTTCTTGCCAGTTGGAGGCCGCATGAACCAAACCCGCCTCGGCAGCCCGATCCAGAATTTCTTGGCATTCCTCAAGATCTATCTCCCGCCCCAAACCATTTTCAATGATGTAATCGGCAAACTTTCCGAAATGAAGACAATTTTCCGTTTCATGCTTGCAAACTGGAACATTCGGGTCGCTGTTTTTACGATGTCTGCAAGCACATGTTGCCACCGCAAAACGATCTTGATTCTGTAACACCTGGAGCACTGCTTCATAGGGGAGAATGCATCGCGGATCATCGATTGTTTTTTCTATGGGGATGGCGCGGAGGCCCTTGCTTTTTACATCTTTCCAATGGTCTCCCAAACCGTCAAGATAATAGCGCGTGACATGCGGAGCAACCGCTTTTATGTGGTCATCGCCGCGTCCCGGCCAGAAGAAGCTGCGCAGGAATACAAATCGCGGCGGATTTAGACGATATTTTATTTTTCCGTTCACATGGATACGGTAAACAAGACCTCTGCTTGCCATTTCGTCTAATTTAGCACTCAGCTCTAAATGATCTGTTCCCTTTTCTCTTACCAAATCATCAATATCGAACAATGTTAGAGGCATTCCTGTGAGGAGTTCAGCTTCTTCCACCGTGTAGGTCTCTTGAATCAGAGGACCTAAAGCAACTGATTCAGGAACATATGCGCCACATTGTCTGAACCATTCTATGAGTCCTTCGTAAATTTCTTTATTTTTCATCAGCAATCACGCAATAATGTATTTTCAAATCCAATTCGGGTTATTCAGGGCAGCCTGCAATACGTTGAGAATACCCCACAAGGGTGCTTTTTGTCAAAAACCGTGAAACCTTGACAGATTCAAAGCATTTGGCAACGAAAAATATTTGCCCTAGCAACATGATATTCTCCTTACATTAGGGGTTGGACCCGGGGGTTGGTACCAGCAAAGAATCGATTTCATGGAGCAGTCGCTCTTCCATGTATGCGAAAAAAGGGTTATGGCGAAGCCGCATCAATTGACCCACCGAGACCGTCAAAAGACCGGTCTCCCCGTGGGGCTGCAACCTGCCGAGGGGAAGCCCGCGGTAACGTGTGTTTACGTTCGCTTTTCCGCCGTAGACCGGGTCGTCGGGAGGAAAGGGAGTGGCCACGTGCGCCAGGGAGTACACCTCGGGAGGCCAAGAGATGGACAAAGGCGTGGAATCAATTGAACGCGAATGGGGCGCCTGGGTTTGCATGATCGCAAGTTCGGAATCCGGGGCCGCGTTGGTGATCACCGTTAGCCGGTATGGGAGGTCGGATCTGGCCTGCAGGTGCTTCAGGGGCCCGTCATCGGCGGATGGAAGAAAGGGTGCAAGCTGGTCGAAACGGTTCACGTCGAATACCACCAACTCACTGCTCGCATTCTCCAGCCGGTCGTAAAACCGATGGATGGTCGCACTCGTTTCCACGGTGGAATCGATCCACGACAGAAAAGTGAGCACGGGCGGAAAACCGGCGAACCTGCCTGTCTCGCTTCTATTTTCCACCTGGTCCTGAAGCGCGGCTGTTATTTCGTATGCCTGCTGCCCCGCGTTTTTTGGGAAGGAGTTGTATTTGTATGGGTCGTACTCAGGTTCGATGGACAGCCACTTGAACTTTTTAAAATAGGGCAAAAAACTTAGAATCCTATCGGCGTTCGAAATTGAGGCAAATGGCGTGATGCCGATCTCCGGCGAGAAGAGAACCAACCGGTCCGGCGGGGGCAAACCAGGATCTGACATGGCATCAAGGGTATATTTGACCGCCAAGGCACCTCCGTTGGAGTACCCAGCAATAACAAACGGTGAACCAGTACCGATTCGATGCCGAACGTGGCGTGCGCCGATTCGGCTCGCAGCCACCCAGTCCTCCCACAGCACTGTTGTCAGGGCGCTCGGTGCGGTTCCGTGGGCGGGCAAACGAAGCCCAAGGACATAAAACCCCCTGGCGTGAAGAATTTCGCCGATTCGGCGCAGACTGTACGGCGAGTCAGTGAGGCCATGAAGCAGCAGGGCCCCTCCTCGAATCCGCTCCGGAACCAGCTTAAAAGTCCGATTCCAGTTGCGCCCATGGCCTTCCGGGTCCTGAGGTCCCCCAGCATAATAGCGGCAGTATGTCATATTTTCTGCAGACGTTACCTGGCCAATGTCTGATTGTTTTTTATCATGTAGATCGCCTTCAGCGCAATTTTTCTTTAGATACCCAAGGAATCTTCATATATTGTCCTTTCTTCTTTTGTAAAATTTTTGGATTCCGTTAGTGAATTTTAAACCTTGGCGTTTTGTCGTTTGCGGTATCGCTTAAAGTGCTCAATGCAATAATACATGATCCAACGTTGCAGCCCAATCCCCAGAATTCTAACAGGTAAGATTAGAGATCCTCAATTACATTGGAAAATCGGAAGAAAACACCGGCACATGATTTAGTGGGTAGAGAAATGCTCTTTGAAGCACAGCCAAATGTGATAGCTTGACAAAGGTCAAACATATTGGAAGCCCAAAAAGTGTGTAATATGCTGCAGGCGAAGATGTTGGCTAAATCTGATATATCCGTTGGGTATAACAGTAGTTTTTATTATTCATAAGACTGCAAGAAATAGCAGATATCGGCATTAGCCAAAGGCGCGGGCAGTGCACAAAAAAGCGCGGACTATATCAGGCAATGCACGCTTTTTTTATATTGTGCCAACCGAGGAGTAAGCGCGTTAGTGCGCAGTTGAAAGATATCATAAGGGGATGTCAAAACCATGTCTATCCAACAATAGCAAAGCTGCATTCCGGTAATTCCTTGAGCAGTCGAGCTGAAACACTGCCAAGAATACTTCTGCGAACACGGGCAAGACCGCTGCGTCTGCCGATAATCATACTGCCATATTCACCTTTTTTGGCCTCATCGAGCAATGTCCCAGCTACACTTGATTCCTTGTTAGGCTGGATAGTTTTAAGACTAATAGATGGGTCCATTTCAAATTGTTCACGAATTCTAGCCCAGTTAGCTTTCGCTCCATTCGGGGATTTGGTAATATGAGCAAATCGAAAATCGACATCAGATCGGCCGTGAAAAACATGTAAGGCAACTCTGATCTGCATCAATGTGATTGTAGTCAGATCACAGGGAATCAACACTTTTTTGATATTTGGGTGCGTGCCGCCTCTAAATACGACAACGTCAGCGGGCACTTTCAACACAAGATGCTTTTTCCATTCGGATTTCTCATCATGGCTAATACAGACAAAACCAAAATTTTCCTTTAGGTGTTCCATGACCACATCCACAGGGTCTTG
>Ga0233437_1001032_pt1 | contig 54892 bp, 77 predicted proteins | sample SI_122_August201_FD_182714 | JGI IMG/M metagenome (GOLD analysis project Ga0233437, IMG submission 182714) | Seawater microbial communities from Saanich Inlet, British Columbia, Canada - SI_122_August2016_200_MG | ecosystem: Environmental > Aquatic > Marine > Inlet | place: Canada: British...
TCTCAAGGTATAATAACTATTCTAAAACCCATAAGAAAACAGTTTAATGAAATCCCTTCGTTTATAATTAGAGAGTTAAAAAATAAATTTGGCAAAGATGCAGAAATAAGAGAGTTCTAATGAATTGGTTTAAAAAAGCACAACAAAGTTTAATGTTTTATCCATATGGTTCAGAACCTAATCAGCAAGGTGAAAAAGTGCGTCCAATTTCCTTCGATCAAGAAAGACAGGAAAATGTTTACGAATGTGCTGACTGTGGAGAACCAGTTTTAGAAGAAGATGTGGAAAAATGGTACACTGATAAAGCTCAAAAGGAGGATGTTTCGTACAATATGCCTCCTTATAATTATGACAATATACTCCAATCTATTACACAAGTATCTCAATATCTATTGCCATTCTATAATCAACTACAACAATATATCAAAGATGAAAATTTAGAATCTAAACGAAATGATACATATGATTATGGTTTTAGGTCTGCATTAGGAAGTTGGGAAGTTCAGGTTCCTCAATTGCCAGAGATTTTAAGAAGCTCACAAGGACTTATGGATATCTGTTCTTTCCAAAATAACGGATATAGTAATAATGAAATTTGTAGTTTATTTAACACGACAGAAATTAGCGGAAGTAAATTAAACGATCTATCTGATATAATTTTAAATCCAGAACAAGAAGCTAAAAAGTTTATGGAATATTCTGGTAAGCAATTTGAAATACCTAAAAAATATCCTTTATGTTATGACTGTTTTGGAGATATGATAAAATGTGAATTTTGTGATGAACAGATATTCCCAGACGATAGAAAATATCAAACAACTTGGAGCGATACAGACTATGCTTGTGAAAAGTGTATTGAGAATGGTCATGCTGACACTTGTATAGAATGTGGAAAAGCTGATTCTCAAGATAGTATGCATTGGAGAGAAGATGAAGGAATGATTTGTAGTGATTGTCATCAAGACTTAGGTGAAAAATCAACAGATTGGGCGAAAGAACAAATAACAAATTTAGATATTCTTGTTGGAAAAAATTTACCTATATCACCAAAAGTATTAAGTAGTCTTTCTACTTTTCTGGAAAGATATGTTGAAAAGTATGGGAATAATGTATTAAATAATAAAGAATGGGGAAGATTATCGTATTTATCTAAAAAAAGCGGTTTGCCTCAAGGTGCTATTGAGTATTTAGATTTTATTGAAAAAACTTATGTGCCTGAATCGGATAGTTATGCATCTGAAAATGTGCAAGATATATTAGGTGATATTAATAATAATATAGAAGCTCAAGGATATATGAAAGAACAATATCCTAATTTAAAATCTTATCAAGATCTTCCTTTTGATATTAAAGTTATGTCAAGTTATAGTAATGAAATGCCAGGTTTTACTATTGGAATAACTCCATCAAAAGATTTTTTTGATTTTGCCGAAAAAAAATATCCTAATATTAAGAACATATGGGACAAAATGGGACAGACTCCTCATCATAATGGAACTCTTGCTTATGCAAGATGTGCTTTTGATATGGGGAATAATTTAGTAATTAATAATTTACAAAGAGATGCAGACTATGATAATTTTATTTCACAAAGTTTTAGAGGTGCAAATGAAGAAGATAAAATCGCGGCTAAATGGTTAGACATAACGACTAAAAATTGGGATTCATTTTTATTAAATCTAGTTAAAACTATGTGTATTTCCAAAAATATTAATGCTTATTTAACAACCTTTGACCAACAAAAAAGTAAATGGGGTAATTTACCGATTCATAAATCGAGAAAAACATATGAAGAAGTTCCAGAAAGAATGGGATTCCCCTTATCTGATCCAGAATATGGTGCATCAGGATTAGTAGAAAGAGGTGGATATGGGGATATGTATCAAGTAGCAAATAACATAGGGATGAATTGGTTTAAAAGAGCACAAAATGAACTGGTATAAAAGAATAAAATATGCTCAAGTATGGGAAGTGGAAAGCGATGAGTCTTTTGCCGAAGAATTAAAAGCTTTCTATGAGTTAGAATATAAGTACCAATGCCTAAAAAATTTCCCATTTGAAGGTATGGACAAAAGATATCAAAACATCTTTAACAAGGTAGAAGAGTCTCTTATGTACACAATGCAAAATCTAAAAGGGACTCTTATGTCTACCTTTAGCGGATGGTTAGAAACTCATGCCCTTACTGACCCTGCTATGTGGGCATCTAAAAGAGCAGATCCTTATGGAGACGGATATATGAGTTCTTATGATGCTGAGGAAGCTTTAGATGGTATCGTAGGAGAATACATAAGATATAGTAATGGAGGACAGTATCCTGTTAATAATAGACCTAACACTTCTACCGTTTTTTCAAATATGCTTGATCAAGTAATATCCGATCCAGGAAAATTTAAATCTCTTCAAGGTGCGCTAAGCGATATACAAGAAATGGATAGAGAGAGATTAGAGAATGATTTATATAGCGATGAATTTGAAAATTTCGGAATAAATGAAAGAGGAGAGGCATTTCAATCAGAAGAAGAAGCTCAAGCGTTTATAGAAGAAAGAGTAGGACAAGCAAGCGTTCAAGATTATGTATCTAATTTTGGCAAAGAAGAACTTTTGAGTTTATTAGAAGGTCAAGGGCAGATGCAAGAATTTCTGATAGAATTAAACCAGCATCTTGTTTTTCCTTTATGGTATGATTATTGGGGAGGTATGGGAATAGACTCAACTAGAGAACTGGCTCAAGAAGCTTATGAGGGACTTGAAAACGCTAATAATTTCGATGAGTTTCATTTAGCTTTAGAAACTGCTATCCAGACATGTCATCAAAATGGTTCTATGTTAGAGTATTTAGAAACCTATGGTGGTGAAGAATATGGTGCAGATCCTCAAGAAATTGAAAATATTATGACCGAATTAACAGAAGGCAAAGGTAATGCGGAATGGGATAAACAGCTTAAATCTATCGGAGTTAAAATTCCAGTATTAGTTAGAAAACGTAATTTAGAGCAAGCACAAGTATAATGAATTGGTATATAAAGAAAATTCTATTAGCAGGAAATGTTGAAGAATATCTTCAAAGCTTAGGTGCTACTCCAGATATTATCCAATTCATTATGTCTCAAGGAGATAATTCCCAAATATTAGTTAATGAGTTTAGAAAAAATCCATCTATAACTGTGGAGCAATTACAAGGATTAATTCCTGCTCAACAAGAGCAAGTAGATCCTTATTATGATAATGAAAAACGATTTGCAAATGATTATCCATCAATTAGTAAATGGATATTGGTTAATATGAGAAAATTAAGAAATGGATTAAGTGATGATAAATTTGATATTCTTTCACCATCAGAACAAAGAAAATATTGGAGTTTTAGAGAAAATATATCAGAGATTAATGATTGGGCATTAAGATCAGAACCTAGACCAGATATTTCTAATTACACTCCAGAACAAGCATCTCAAGCATCTGACGAATGGCATAGAGCGATGGCAGGACAAGGTGAAGGAACTAATTACGAATCTACAAATCAAGAATTAATAATGTATGGCCCTGAATGGAAAAATCCAGAATGGCAAGGTTGGACAGTTCAAAAAGTAATGAGTGAAAATGATTTAACAGCAGAAGGGAATAAAATGGACCACTGTGTTGGCTCTTATTGTGAAGATGTTCAAGGAGGATTTAGTGTAATTTATTCATTAAGAGATCCAAACAATCAACCTCATATCACTATGGACACAGATGATTTCGGAAATATAAAACAAATACAAGGCAAATCAAATTCTACACCAAAAGATGAATATAAAGCAAAGATTAAAGAATGGATTAGCACAAGTGCTGACGATTTGGGAATAGTTAGAGATATCAATGCATTTGAAAATATGGAAGAACAACACCCCTATGATTCACCCAGTGTTAAAGAAATAACAGATGTAATAGAAAATATTGTCCAAGGAGAAGAAAACGAATATGGATTAAAATATATATTTGATAATGATATTGAAACAGTTATAGACGAGATGGTGACAACAGGAGAAGGAGAAGCAAGTGGGTATTATAGTAGAGACAATGGTTATACAGGAGATATAACAGAGTCATCTCCTTATATATCTAATCTTGCTTTAATGTTAGATTTAAAATTACCCAATTGGCCTCGTCATTCTGGGGAATGGGATGTAGTTAAATCAATGCCAAAGCAATCAGACTGGAAGAATATAAATGAAGTTGAAAAATGGGCTTGGGAAACTAGAGATGAAATACAAGAAGATTTTATGCATTATGAAACAGGTTTAGATTATCCTCAAGAAGAAGATTATGAAGACCCTAAAGATTATGAAGAAGCTTTGAGAGAGCATGACGATGCTGAATCAGAAATTCATAATGAGTGGATGGGACAATCTGTTAAAGGCGGATTTGCTAAAGATTTATTAGATGAATTAGAATCATTCAGAAATAGGGGCCTTATTCCAAGTGCTCAAGAACTATATAATATTAAAAAGAAAAAAGAAGAAGAAAAATTAAAAGCCAGTCCTGCTTATCAAAATGCTTATGACAAAGCTAGAAATGCAATTGAACAAAATACACCATTTGAGTCTGTTGCATTGGAGAATATCTAGTGAACTGGTATAAGAAAGCGCAACTAATAAAGATAGCAGCTACAAAATACTTATATCATGGGACAGGTATTCAAAATTTATCTACAATTCTTTCTGAAGGATTAAAAGCAGATGCTGATAAATTATATGATAACGAAATAGAGCATGGGTCTATACAAACATATGGTGGTGCTTATTTAACTGATAATATTATGACAGCTTTATCTTCCGCAGGAAAAAGTTCTGACCTATCTGATTCTAAAGACACATGCCTTGTAACTGTTAAGATAGAAGATTCTACTCCTCATATTGTGTTAGATGAAGATAATTTTCATAGTCCTGCCTTCGCAATAGCAGGAGCTAATACTTATGATATATGTGCCACCAACTGGAGTCCTGACAATCTTGCTTATTTTATATTAAATTCTCTTCCTAGTATGATCGATGATATAACTAATAATTATTTGCAAAATTTTAAAAAAATGAGACATGAAGATTCTGATCAACGTATATTTGATGCTCTTATTCCTTATGCTAAAAATGTAATAGAAACATATTGCTATAGCTCTTTGGCCGCTCAAGTTAATAATTATTTTCAAGGGACTCTTGAATATAAGAAAAAATATTTTGAAGAAAAATATCCTCAATTTATAGGTATAGATGAGGCAACAGCGGCTAGTGAATATAGGTCAGCACATGACACTTTAATTCAAAAATCTCATCGATTAACATCTGATATGGAATCCCAGTTTAGCGCAAATGTTAGGTCTATGGAGAATATATCATACAGAGGAAAAAATAAAATAGTTATGGTATCTTCCATATCAGAGAAAGGTTTAAAAAGTAAATATTATACAGAGGCAGATGTCTTATACTTGTCGGATAATTCTTGCTTAGATCAATTTATAAATGATATAACTGAAAGACTTGGCAGATCGTTGATAGTGAGATATAATAATAATGTATTATATGACAATCCAAGGGAAAGGTTTGAGTCTCCAGTGGAAGAGAAAGCAGCAAGTGGCAATTGGTATAAGAAAGCAGAACAACAGACTGCTGACGATATTGCTAAGAAATGGAGGCAAGAAGGAATCACTCTCTATGTATTCGAGGATGGCGATAAGGTAATTCTCGACTCTATTATAGTTCCACCAGAAAGAAGGAAGCAAGGAATAGGGACTCAGATCATGCAAGAATTAACTAACTATGCTGACTCTGTTGGAAAGAGAATAGAACTAAGTCCTGGTCAGAAAGATGATTATCATGGGACTACTTCTAAAAACAGGTTAGTTAATTTTTATAAGAGATTCGGGCTTATTCAAAATAAGGGTAGGAACAAAGATTTTACAACTAATAAAACAATGTACAGGGACCCAAATGAATTGGTATAAAAAAACATTGACAAGTGAAAGTGAAAATGATAGTATGCTTCCCATGAATAAAGAATTTATAATTATGCGTGGCACTTCAGGAAGTGGAAAAAGCTATAAAGCCAAACAATTGGCAGGAGAAAGTGGAGTTATCTGCTCTGCTGACGATTTTTTTATAGAAAAAGGTGAAGGAGAATATGCTTTTGATCCTTCTTTACTAGGACAAGCTCATAAACAATGTCAAGATAGAGCCACTCAAGCAATTCAGCAAGGAGAATCTCCTGTAATTGTAGATAATACAAATACTCGACTATGGGAGATGAAAAAACTTAAACCTATAATTCAATTAGCACAATCTTTAGGATATGACGTAAGAATAGAAGAACCTGAGACTGATTGGTGGAAATCAAGAGATATCGATGAGATGGTTAATAAGAATTCTCATGGAGTCCCAAGAGAAGCTATTGAGAGAATGGTAAGTAGGTTTGATGAGGGTATTACCGTAGATAATATAATGAATCATGATGAATAATTTAAAAAAATGGCCAAAGAATTGGGTAGAGCATGTTAATGAGACATGCTTTTTTTACTTTGAGAACAAGGGTATATCTTTTATTGATTCAAAAATTCTCTGTTCAGACAAAACAGAAGATGCTCCAATATATGGCATAAGACTAACATTTCAAAAATATGATAAACTCTATGATATTTTTATTAACTATAGTAATCCTAACTTTATAATTAATTATTACTATAAAGATTATTATAAGATAAGGAAGCAAAGAGAATTAGAGCAAGACTTCGTATTTATGGAAGGAAAATTAACTAACGGATCAGATAAGGTCGGAACTTTTAACTATTTCGATTTAGGAGGTCAGGCCGCCAGAAGTAATCTCTTCTCTCCATATAATATAAGCCAAGGTATAGAAACTACTATTAATTTTCATGCTGATAATGGTGATGACGATGATGAAGGGGGGGAGAACGATCCAGTTGAACCATTCTCCCCTAGTGATGTGACAGAGCCAGAGCTACTTCTGTGTTAAATTTTTATAGTTTGAGAAAGTATCTCTCTAACTTTAATATCTTCTGTTTTATACCAACCAGTCGGCATGCCTTCAAAACATTGATCTAAATAAGAACAGTAATGTTTATACCAATTCTTACGAACATGCTCTGCTGATTTGTTTATCTTCTTTTTTTCTGTTCCAGTATTTTTAGAAGCATATCTTTCTGCCTCTTTATTAATATCTTCAGATTCTTTTTTATTCACGCAGATAGGTCCCCAGTGAACTAGTTTTCTATCTTCAGAAATTGCCCAACAATCAACGTTATATTTTGCGAAAGTTAAAAACTGCTTACTAAACTTTATTGCAGAAGGATCATATCCTTGATTCTCTAAATAGCTATTAGAACAAATGCTTTTAACTATTTTATTATCTATAGCAAGAAGATCACCAGAATGGAAAGATGTTCTTGCTAAAATATCAATATCTTTAATCCTCGTATTGGGTTTATCTATATTTTTAGAATAAGACCCCCATATATGCATGGATTTTACCCCTTCTGCATTTTTTAAAGAAGAGACAATTTCTTTAATATGTGGCTGCACATCTTTAATTTTCGGCATACATTTTTTATACCATGAATCCAATATTAATCTCCTTGATATATATCACACTTACTATTCGGAATAAAGCCTCACATACCTTTATTAATAAGTATTTGAAAAAATTCCGATATAAAGATATTGATAAATTAACAGGAAGAGAATAATGAAAAAGAAAATTTATAGTTTTATAGATAACCCTGACAAATATGTTCCACTAATCGCTAAAGAGATTGTAGAGACATTTGATGAGGAGGCTAATGGTGAGAACGTAGAATATAGTTACACTATTGACGGAAATACTAAAGAGGTAAAAGGAAAAGATGCTAATACATATTTCGTGTTTGATACCGCTGGAGAAACATGTATTGATGATTTTAAGAAGCTCTTGTTTGATGAAGATCTAGCAGATATAGAAGAAAAAAGTCCAGAAGAAGAGGAGTTGATGGAAGATGTGAGAGGGTTTCTTTTTAAAGTTTGTAAAAAAATAACTAGTGACTATAAGGGTGATCTTCAAAATACTGTTCGTAGAGTAGTTTTAGGAGGTAGGTATAGCGAAGAACAAGTCCCTCTTGAAGATATCGAGATGATATCTATCGATGTTGCTGATTATTCATCTGTCCCAGAATCTTTTAAATATATTTTAAGAATAGGCAAAGCTCCAGGAACAGAAATAGAAACAGATGAAATTATAAAGTTCGTTCAGGACAGACAAGAAATAACAGGAATGGATATTGATAGTATTTTCTCTATTGAAAAACAAGCAGGTAATCCCTTATTCGAAGATGTTCTAGTTATCGAAACAACAAGAAAATTTTTAAATGAAATATCAATTTATTTCTTTGTAGATTATACGATAAACATAACAGAGGAAGACGAAGAGAGTAGAAATAAGTTGAAAAGTGAAAGTGAAAAAGATAAAGTAGTGGAGACTGAAGGCTAAGATACGATCCATAAATTGCTATGCTATGTTAGTTAGCGGCTTCGGAGCTTAAAATCCTTAACGAGTGGATATCGGGACCATTCGAGCTAAGCATATAGGGTGGAGAATCGGGACTCCCTACTTCAGTCGTAAGGCCCTAGTAGCTCAATGGATTTTAGAGCATCCGACACCGAATCGGAAGGATGTGGGTTCAATTCCCATCTGGGGTAATAGCTTCGGTAGCTTAGAGGTTAAAGCGATTGATTCCGAATCAAAAGATCAGGGGTTCGATCCCCCTCCGAAGCACTATGCACCTATGGTATAAAGGAATTACGCGTGCTTCCCAAGCATAAAATTCGGGTTCGATTCCCGATAGGTGCTTTCATTTCAGAAATCACTTGACAAATAGAAAGAAAGTAGTATAATCATTACCGACACATTTTTTTTCATAACCGACACAAAAATAAAGGATTTTTATTCTTCATGTAGAATATTAATATATCTACAATTAAATTGGAGAATAAAATGAGTAAGGAATGGACAAAAGAAGAGAAAAAAATATTAAAAAAGTATTACAAGAAAAAAGATAAAAAAGAATTAATGGAGTTATTGCCTAATCGTTCATGGGCGGCAATTAATCAATATTCTCAAAAACTAAATATAAAAAGAAGTTACGATACAGTTAGAACAACTAATGTGAAAAAATTAATAGAAGAAACCCCAGAAGCATATTACTGGATGGGGTTCTTAATGGCAGATGGCCATTTTACGGAAAAAAGAATAATAGTAGGACTTAGTATAAAGGATGTGGATCATATTAAAAAATTCGCAAAATTTATATCTGCTGATTATTCAGAGGGTAATAAAAAATGTTGTGGTAAATACTATGGTAGCTGCTCTGTGTCAGCAGCAAACTCTGATATAGTTCCTTTGTTAAGAGAAAAATTTAAAATACATAGCAATAAAACACATAACCCTTGTGATATAACATGGATTAAAAATAATGGTCTTCTATTAAGCCTTATAATAGGATTTATAGATGGAGATGGGAGTATTTCAAGACAAACAAATAGAACAGATACTTTTTTGAGAATTAAATGCCATTCTAGTTGGCTTTTTAATTTACAATTTATAAGTGATATTATATGTAAAGATTGCAATTTAAAACCGAACATAGCAGCAATAAATAGACAAGGATATGCAGCGGTTGCCTTTTCAAATTCAATAATTTTAAAATTTTTAAAGAAAAAAGGCAAAGATCTAAAATTGCCTGTTTTAAAAAGAAAATGGGATAGAGTTAATGAAAATTTTATAAGCAAATTTGAAGAATATAGTTATATATTAAAAGAGGTTAAAAACTTAATAAAGGAAGGTCTTAAGAATTACGATATAGCTGATATAGTTGATAGATCTCCTGCTAGTATTTATCAAATGGTAAAAAAACATAATCTTAGGAAAATATAAATGAGTAATGAAGTATCAAAAGTATATCTGCTGACGGACACGCATTTTTTTCATGATAAGATGCAAAAGTTTTGCGATAGACCTGCTGACTTTGGCGAGAAGATAATAAAACAGTGGAGAGTAACAGTTCAACCCCAAGACCTAGTTTATCACTTAGGAGACGTTACATGGGGCAACAGGGAGCAACTACAACAGATAATGAGTAGCTTGCCTGGGACTAAGATCCTAGTGAGAGGAAACCACGATAGAAATCACTCTAACAACTGGTTTATGCAAGTTGGCTTTGCAGCAGTTGTAGAGAAGGTTCAGGTTAGTGGTGTAATCTTATCTCATTTCCCTACTGAGCTGACTCAGGAAGAAATTGACTATGGAATAATAAATATTCACGGTCATTTTCATAATAATGATCCTAAGAAATGGGAGCAAAAATTTAAGAAAAGAATCACTTCTAGTCATTTTTTGATGATTTTAGAGAATATAGAATATCGCCCTGTAGACCTCCAAAAGGCACGTAAGGGAAAATTTGTATATAATTCTAAAAAACTTCTTGAAAGTGAAAGTGAATATGTTAAAAAGTGGTAGTTGAAGTAACTTATGGAAATTTGATTTTAATAATGAGGTAGAGCAATGAGTAAAGTGGTAAAAACTAAAGCTAAGCGTAAAGATGGTATCAGCATCATTAAAAAGAATGTTGGTAAGTTTCAGAGTATTGTTGATGGTCTTGATAAGGGTATTAACCTTTGTGATAGCGAAATATCAACAAATTCAAAATCTATAATAGCACCTAACAATAGAAATGAAGAAATTGGCAAGTCAATGGAACAGGCCGTAGCATTTCAAGGCAATTTGAGATCTATGCTTGCTGTGCCTCAAAAAGATGCTGTAGAAGAAAAAAAAGAGGATTAATCGTATAATCCTGTAAAATTAATGTGATTGCCCTTTAGTATAATGGGAGTACGGCTGGTTCTGAGCCAGTTAGTCATGGTTCGAATCCATGAAGGGCAGTTTTTATTCTTGGGAAAGAAATGAACAGTAACACAAATAATTTGGAGCCTGAACCGTCAGACAAACCATTGTCGTACGGACTTTTTAAAAACAGGAGTAGTTGTGGTTATTTCGAGAGAAATATCTGTAGATATAATGAAGTATCTACAGAACAAAAAAGGACTATCTATAGCTGATATCGCTAAAGCTATGTCCACTTCTCCCGAATTTATTCAATTTGTTATCGAAGGAAAACTTCCACTTACATCTGATCATGTTAATAATCTCACTCATAATATGAATATTAGATTTTGGCAGTTAGCTGATGATGCTATTCCTGATAATCATCTTCCTCCAAAAGTTTTAAAGAAGGTTAAAATATGCAAAGAGATATCAGAACATATCGAAAAGTCTAAAAATAAATTTTAAAAATGACTTGAAAGTGATTGTGTTTTGTGTTATAATCCCTGTAATAATAAATAATGATATAAATAACGATAAAATAAGGATTTATAACAATGATGAAGCATAAGTATTTTGGATGTGAGTGTTTTTGTTTAAATCACATTGCTGGGTTTGGCTATTTTTTGCCTGAAAAGGGTGAAGAAATTGACGAAGAATATAATGATATTTATCTCACAGTTAAAACAGATTATCTTTATCATAATATCATTCCTCCTCTTAACCCTATGGATCTAGGTTATTATTTTCGTTTTCATGTCTTAAAAAGAGTCCCTATTGCTTTAGGATATATCTTTCAAAAAAACTATACTAGAAAAAATGGTATAATGAATTGCTTTGATTTTAGAATCGAAGATCTCTCCGAAATAAAAGAATTTCTATCAAATCTTTCAAGTGAGGAAAAGGTAGATAAATTAGGTGTCCTTTCCAAGATTGTTACAGGTAAAGAAATAGATATAATGAAATTTTGCCATACTATTGATAATGGAAAATGGTTGATTAGATTTAATATTACTCAGTGGGATAAAGATACTCAATATGAGTTTGGATGGGATCTTCAATTTCGTCCAAGAAATATATTAGGAAGAATTAATTATGCTCTAAAATATCTTTTTGGAAAAGTTGATGATGAGCAAAATTTCGAAATAAACAAAAACGATGCTGAGCATCTTAATGGCTTAATAGCAGTTGTAGAAAAGGTAAATAATGAAAGAACTGAATCTGAAAATTAAGAGTTGTGATGACTGCCTATACTCAAAAATTAAGGATAAAGATATGTCTTGGGAGAGTATCCATTGTGGAGGGCATGGTGGTAAAAAAATTCGCTCAGTACACGATGGTTCGAATAAAGTTGCTTTTCCCAAATGGTGCCCTCTTAAAGATATGAGAGAGCAAGGTGTTAAAGTAGGTGTTTCTGTTTTTATCTTTAACAAATTTAATGAAATACTTATAGGTCATAGAATTCCTGATGATCTATGGGGATTACCTGGAGGCGGAATGATAGCAGGAGAAACTCCAAAAAGAACTGCTATAAGAGAGACATTTGAAGAAACGTCACTAAATATCGCTGAAGAATGGTTAGAATTTGCGACTTTTACTAATGATATATTTTTAGAAGAAAAAAATGAGCATTGGATAACTCTCTATTTTATCTCTCGACAATACTTGGGAGTTCCTAATATAGTAGAGCCTGACAAATGTTCAGTATGGCAGTGGTGTAGTTTAGATAAGCTTCCTTCTAATCTATTCTGTGAATGGGGTAAATTTATTCCAGAGTTGAAGAGTATGGTAACAAAAACCAGTCTCTGAGTTTTTCAAAATGGTATAGTAGAAGAATGATAAAAATAATACTTAAATAAGGTAAAAATAATGATTAAAGAACCTAAATCAAGAATTAAGAGGTTAGAAAAGACACTTATTGCTCTTGATACCGCTTTTCATGTATCAGGTGATGATTGTATTGATCCGTTTACAGATGAAGTTGTCCTCGACAATGAATACGATGCCCTAAAAGCGGAACTTATGACTCTTTGCCCTGAATCAAAGATATTTACCGAAGTTACTGCTGCTAAAGAGATTAAGGGAACAAAAATCGTTCATGATCCTCCTATGACTTCTATTGGAAAATGCAATGGAACTGAAAAGGAAAAAGATACTATTCTTCACAAGTTTTTTGAAGACTGTCTCAAGATAGATAATATCTCGCCTTCAGGTATAAGAAAATCATTGCCCATTTGGTTAAAAAACTTTTTCACAATGTCTTTGAAACACGATGGTCTTGCTCTTTCATGTATATATAAAGATGGAGAGTTAATAAGTGTAGGACTAAGAAGCAAAAGTGGTGTGGATGGGATCGATGTGACTGATAAAGCAAAATATATCGATGGTCTACCACAAACTCTAAAACGACCTGTAACTTGCATAGTTAGAGGAGAAGTTGAAACACCTGTATCTGATTTTAATAGAGTCAGCGCAGAATTAGGTGCTGATGCCAAAGCAAATCCAAGGGCGCATACTGCTGGAAGTATGAACCAAAAGACAGCAGAAAAAATGAAAAAGAGAGGGTTGAGATTCACAGCATACAATGTTGTCGGAGTTGACAACCCACCATACAAAACAGAAATCGAAAGAGCAAAATGGACATCAAAGTTAGGCTTTCATTTTGTAAAAACAGTTCCTTTTACTTACGATATGCTAAAGACGTTTGAAGACAACCATCGTAGATTAGACTTTATGGTTGATGGTGTTGTGATCTCTATTAGTAATTTAGAGCTTCAAGCACAAATGGGGCATTCGGGAAATAAGCTTACAGGAAATCCTAAAGGTAAACTTGCTTTCAAATTCAAAGACGAAGTTAAGAATGCTGTTGTAAAAGATATTACATGGCAAACAGGTAGGACTGGGAATATCACTCCTGTTCTTATCTTTGATGGAATCCAATTGGAAGGTACAACGGTTGGTCGTTGCACTGCTCATAATCTTGGAATGATTAAGAGTAATAAAATTGGAATTGGCACAGAGATTGAAATCATTAAGTCAGGAAAAATTATTCCTAAGATTCACAAAGTTGTTGATGCTAAGGGATCTGCTAATATTCCTGCGAAGTGTCCATCTTGCAAAGGTGATCTTGTAGAAGTAGATGGTTCTGATGGAGCATTGTCATTAGTTTGTAAAAGTGATGCTTGCCCTGCTCAAAATGTTAAGAACCTTAATCACTGGATGAAGATATTGGGAGTTAAGGGTATCGCAGGAAGCACTATCAACAAGTTGATCGATGCAGGTGTTGTTCAAAGGCCAGGGGATTTCTATCGTTTAACAGTAGATGGTTTGTTGAAAGTTGGTTTTACAAAAAGAACTGCTGTTCTTATTGTTGCAAGAGTATGGATGGTCAATGCTCCTGAAAATATTAAAGATGATGATCTTATTATAGATGCTATTAAGGGTCATAAGGCATCTAAAATTACAATGCCGTTGGCTAAATTCTTTGCAGCATTCGGCATTGAGTCAGCAGGAAAAGAAGCAGGCAGAATTCTTGAGCAAAAAGTCGGAAATTGGGATAAAGTTAAAGCATTAGGACTCAGTGAGTTAGAAACCTTCGATGGTATCGGACCTACTATGTCTACTGAAATCGTCAAATACTTCAATGATAACGAAAATATGATTATTGATGTTGAACGATATTTTAGATTAGAATCAAAAGTAGTAACAGGGAAATTTGGAGGAAAGAATTTTGTTCTTTCAGGTTCTGTAGATGGTGGAAAAGACTACTGGAGAAGCGAAATCGAAGCAAAAGGTGGAACTATTAAAAGTAGTGTTGGTAAGAAAACAGATTACCTTGTTGCAGGAGATGGTTCAGGTGCTAAAACAGATAAGGCAAACGAATTGAATATTCCTATTTTAACTGTTGATGAATTGGAAAAATTGCTTAATGAATAAAAATGATAAAATAAAAATAATTAAACATGAAAATCCAGAACCATTAAAAGAATACGGAGATATATTATATCCATTTATAAGTTGGGACACGACATTGACAGCCGATGGTTGGTATACAAAATTTCCTGAAGATTTTTATGAGAATAAACCATATTACCCTTTAACAGCGGTTGGTCAAAATCCTTGGGAATCTCTTATTAGATTAGGAGTTAATTGTTTTGATTTTAAAGAATCAGTTCAATACGAATGTCCTTATAATAAGTATATCCATTTTTGGTCTATTCCAGTTGTAATTTTTACAGATGATGTGAAATTTTGGCTAGATAGGTATCAGGTAACTTCTCGTGAAAAATATCTTGATCAAGAGAGAATTAAAAAGTTCTCTCCTATAAAAGTAAAAAACAGTTTATCATTTACAAAAGTTCAAAGATCTCTTTTGGGTCCAGGGTATACTAGCGGCACAGCAGTAACGGATGGTAATGGATTTTTATATGATACTTTGTTAGCTTTAGATAATGGCGATTTTCTTGGAACTAAAGTTTGGATGTGGTTCAATAAATAATGGGAAAGTGGAATTACAGATTAGTATATCATCCTCCTTCAACCTATATGGTTAGTAAGACAAAGTTTGATAGAGAAGAGTATCTTGCTATACATGAAGTCTATTACGATGATGATGGAAATCCTAATAGTATGACAATAGATGAGATAGTAACAGGTGACGAAGGACCATTTTCTTTGTCATCTTTAAAGTGGATATTAGAACATCAGTTAGAAGCATTAACAAAACCGATATTAACAGATAAACTTGAAAACAGTCAATATAAAGAAATTTCACAGGAGAAACAAGATGACTTTAGCAAAAGCATTGAAGCAAAAGAATAGACTGGCTCAAAAAATCTCTAAACTTCAACAAGAGATTCAAAGAGAAAACAGTGTTAGAGCGGACGATCCTAGAAAGATCAACGTAGAAGATTTGTTCAAAGAACTTAATAATAAAGTTGATGAACTTATCAAATTGAAAATTGCTATTTTTATAGCTTCTACTCCAATGAGAGAAAGCATTTTAAGACTTAGTGAGCTGAAGTCTAAGGTCGTCTTTCTTCAAAGTATTAGCACAACAGAGGGCATAGTCAGCGGTTTTAGAGAAGATCCCGTTGAGTATACTGTGGTCTACGATAAAATATTTGTAAAAGAACAGGTAGAATTGTGTGAGAAGAAGATAGATGAAATCCAAGATGAGTTGGACAAGTTTAACCACACAACAGATATAGATGTTTAACGGTTAGGAGAATTGGAAGAACAGAAAAAATGGATATTTACGAACGCCTTTATGGCACTTTGATTTTGATCTTATGATATAAAAATTCAAGATTCAATTTTATAACACATAAGAAGCAAAAAGTAAAATTCAATATATTATATTTTTTCTAAGTACTTTGATTCTCCTAACTTATATCTTTTTCGGAAAAAGTAGAAAAAAGTGAAAAAAGAGTTGACATTCATAAGCGAAAGCTTATAATGTTGTATATTGTAGTAATAGATGATAATAAATAATTTGGAAAGGACGTAGCAATGGCAGAACGAACAGATCTATTAATCATTGACCCACAAATCGATTTCTGTGATCCCAATGGTAGTCTTTATGTTGATGGGGCAGAAAAAGACATGGAAAGAGTAGCCTCGCTAATAGATAGATGCGGGTCTAAAATTAAACAAATCCACGTAACACTGGATTGTCACCACTTGATAGATGTTGCTCACCCTCCAATGTGGAGAGATAGTGACGGAAATCCACCACCAGATTTTACGGAAATTACCGCTCAAGAAATGAGAGACGGAAAATGGACTCCTGTTCTACTTCAGTATAAGCAGAGATTCATTGACTATGCCGATGCTCTGGAATCTTCTAAGAAAAAGAAACTTTGTATTTGGCCACCTCACTGCTTAATTGGAAGTAATGGCAATGCTGTTTTTCCAGTGCTGTTTGATGCCCTAAAAAAATGGGAAGAGAACAATAAAAAGAATGTTCACTATGTTAGTAAGGGTTCTAATCCGTTCACGGAACATTACTCTGCTGTTAAAGCAGAAGTTACTGATCCAACTGACCCAACAACTCAGTTGAATACCAAACTTATCCAAACTATTCAGGATGCTGATGTTACATGGATAGCGGGAGAGGCTGGAAGTCACTGCGTTAAAGAGACTGTCGAAGATATTGCTGACGGATTCGGTGATGATAGTTATATTAAAAAGCTGAAACTGCTAACAGATGCTGTTAGTCCTGTTATCAGCCCATTCGTAGATTTTCCTGCTATTCAGGCGCAGTTTATTGCTGACCTGACTGCAAGGGGAATGCAAACTGCACTGACAACTGATTTTTAAGGAATCTTATCGTGAACAGTAAAACTTTAGAACAACACAGTTTAACGGGCCAGCACTTTGGTTATTCAGCGGCAGGGATTGATGATCTTGGTGCTACTGAATACACTCTTGTCACTATCGCAGTTGATGAGAGTGGTAGTGTCTCTGCCTTTAAAGATGAAATGATAGCTTGTATTCAAGAAGTTGTCAAGGCATGTAAGTTCAGTCCAAGATCTGATTACCTGCTTATAAGACTTGTTGCTTTTAACGGAGCTATGAGAGAAATTCACGGATTTAAACAGTTGATAGACTGTGATGTGAATGACTATCTTGGAGCAATCACTCCTTGTGGAAGCACAGCTTTGTTTGAGACTGCTCGTAATGCTATCACTGCTACAAATGATTATGGTAAGCAGTTGGCAGATAGCGATTTTGAAGCTAATGCTATTGTCTTTATTATTACTGACGGTGGAGACAACTCATCAGGAAGTATAACTGCAACTGAGGTCGGCAATGTTTTAAATGAAGCAAGGAGAGACGAAGCTCTTGAGTCAATCAATACTATCCTGATCGGTGTCGGAGTTGGTAGTTATAGCGGAGTTAGCACTTACCTTGATGCCTTCAAAAACGATGCTGGGCTAACTCAGTATGTAGAGATTAAAGATGCTAATGATAAAAGTTTGGCAAAAGTTGCAGACTTTATTTCTAAGTCTGTATCAAGTCAAAGTTCTTCTCTTGGAACAGGCGGTCCAAGTCAAGCATTGACTTTCTAAAAACAATTTCGTGGGCATGGAACCCTACCTGTCCTTTTGGGTGGGTAGGGTTTTTTTTATAGGAGAAAATAAAATGGAACTGACAGTAGAAATGTTAAGAATAGCAATAGCAGGAAAACCAGCTAATGCTAAAGTAAAAATAGGCACATGCACATTCGACAACGATGGAGAAACTATAAGAAGCAAAGAAGCCGCTGATATATATGAAGTTAATAGTTACGCTCCAGATGAAGCAGACCCATCAGATACCTCACAAATAAAAACTGTGGTATTAACAATAGTAGGATCAATAGGAGAGAAATAAATGAATACCGATTGTGCTTTTTATATTGGAACCACTCATGATATTTGTCAAGACTATGCTCTAGCAGGTCAAAAATCTATCGCAGTGTCAGACGGTTGTTCAGGTTCTCCTCGTTCTGATATAGGATCAAGAGTTCTTAGCATAACTGCTATGAATAAAATGGTAGAGTTAGATAGCCTTGCAAATTTTGATGAAAAAGAATGTATCCTACTTGCTCGTCCTGCTATAAAAATACTGAATATGCCTAATGAATGTTTAGATGCGACTCTTCTCACTGCTACAGCGTATGAGACAGGAGCTATGGCATTATGTTATGGTGATGGAGTTATAGCTATCAAAATTAAGAACGGCAATTTGGTTATCATAGATTGTGCTTATTCTGACAGCTATCCATTTTACATGAACTATCTTTATGATCGAACTGGCAGGTATTCAGATTGGATTCAAAACCATAACAAAAGAGATGTTGCTCAGACAGTCCTTAGCCCTGAGGGAGAATGGATAGCAACAGTGTCAGCAAAACATAACGTTGAACGAATAGAAAATGATCTTGGTCTTATAAGATTAACTGAGAACAGAGTGGCTGTAGAAATAGCTGTTAAAGAAGAAGTAGAATATATGGCTATTATGTCAGATGGTGTTCATAGTTTTTATGAAACTATTATGACAAATACTTCTAAATGTAACAAGTCTCTATCTTACATAGATGTAGTTAAAGAACTTTTATCTTTCAAGAATTTTAATACATCATTCGTTCAAAGAAGAATGAATAAGTTTCGTAAGAATTGTGCTAAAAAGAACTGGGGCAATGCTGATGATCTTTCATTAGCTGTTATTTATTTCGGAGAATAAAATGGCAGGGTTAGAAGTTAACTATTTTTGTATTCGTTGCATGACATCTCTAACAGGCAAGCAAGAGAAATTTTGTAGTGATAAGTGTGGCAGAAAGTATAGACATAAAATATCTAACCGCAAAAAATGGAAAGAAATTAATGCCAAAGCTAAAACTAAAAAAATAGAAAAAAAGACCAGACGAAAAATACTGATTGAACAAGAAGCAAAAAGGCGAGAGGAATTGGAATCAAAAGATATTTGTCCTGCTTGTGGATCTTGGGATAAAGATACAAGAAAAGATTATGATGTGATTTATAAGGGAATCAAAGGTAAATGTTTAAATCCTATTTGTAAGGCAGAATGGAAAATAAAAGTTCCTAACTAAAATAATTTAAATTTTTATTATTCCTAACTTTCTTTCCATAAATGGTATTTTTAATAGTATTGCTTTCTTTTTTATTTTAATTAAGAGAGGCCTATATGAGATATACATTTCAGCTAGTTTGTATTTTTTTCTTATGCTTTTATCATCTTGAGGCAAATTAATGCTTCTTTCTCTAATAAATGCAGGTTTGGAGTTGCATTTTTCATTAAAATAATCATATAAGAAGTTTTTAATATAATCTAGATTTTGTAACCAAGAAGGATGTAATGATATACTAAGAGTATATGCTTCACAATTTTTATTTTTACTGATACTCCCATCTCCATCTATAATTCCCATAATGAGAGAGAATAAAAGTTCTTCATTTTGTATATTTAAGTCGCAAGGTTCATATGTTTTTCTGTTAGTTATTTTAAATTTATTTTTTAACTGCCTTACATTAGAGGCATCTATAGATCGTACCTGGCAATAATCATGAGGCATTTTATGTATTTTATTATTAGAATTTATAAATTTTTTATACCTTAAAAGATGATCCATATCTTTATAACTCATTCCTAAAGAAATTCTATTTTCTGTAAAGCTACCATCTGCCATTAAAAACCCTATCCAATAATAAGATATAGGGTCATCTCTTAATAAAATAGAAATATCAGATAATTTTCTAGATTTTCTACGTATTTTTAAATATCTAGCTTTATCTTTAATTTGACTCCATGTCCTATTTCTTAAACTCCCCATTAAGAGATGTTTACTCCCTTCATAATAATTCCTGATTAAAAAATTAGTTTCTAATTCTGTCCATTTATTATATCTTTTAATCATAATTTTACCTATTAAATAATCTCTCTTAACGGGTATATGTTTAATAGTTTTTACTAAAATCCTTTAATATTCTTGACAAAAGCGAAAAAAAAGTTATAATTATGAAATGAAAGTGAAAATACAAAAAACCAATAAGGAAATCAATTTAACGAAAAATAAGTTTGTTAGCTCTGGAGGGGAAGGTTTGATCTTCGCTTCTAAGGGGTACGCTTATAAGATATATAATAATATTAAAGCTGTTATCCCCTATGCTAAAATGCAAGAGTTATCTTTGATTAAAGATTCGAATGTTATAAAACCAGAAAGATTGCTCTTGAATGGTAAAAATCAGCCCGTTGGTTATACCATGAAGCATATCTCACAATCTTATGCCCTTTGTCAGATATTCCCCAAAGCATTCAGAGATAGAATGGGGTTAGATATAAAAAATATTCTTGATCTTGTCCAAAAAATGCAAAAAACTATAACAAATATACATGATCAGAAAATTCTGATTGTCGATTTAAATGAAATGAATTTTCTTGTAAATAAAAAATTTGATAATGTATTTTTCATAGATGTAGATAGCTATCAAACTCAAAGTTTCCCCGCTACGGCTATTATGGAGTCTATCAGAGATAGACATAACGTTTCCTTTAGTGAATTAACTGACTGGTTTTCATTTGCTATAGTATCATTTCAGATGTTCACTTCAATACACCCCTACAAAGGGAAACACCCTTCCATAAAAGGTATGGAAGATAGAATGATGGCCAATATCCCTGTCTTTCATAAAGATGTCAAATTCCCAAAAAACGTATTGCCTTTTGATGTTATACCTAAGGCATATAAAGATTGGTATAAAGCAGTCCTGTATGAAGGAAAGAGATTTGCTCCTCCAACAGATCTTGTTCAGATGATTGTTGTGCCTGTTGTAGTTACAACAGTCATAGGCAATGAGAGTTTTGATATCACAGAAGTGTTTGAATATGATAGCAATATAATCAGATATATATCTGTGAACGGAACAAGGGCAACAATAACTTCTGATGATCTTTATATAGGTAATAAAAAGGTTGTCCAAACGTGTGATAAAAACATGCATATTGCTGTAACCCCATTAATGAATAAAATTATATCAGTAACACTTGTTGATGGAAGTATTTCACTTTATAACTCTACTGATGGAGATATACCTACACACGATATAAAAGCAGATGATATTATGTCTTACAAAGATAGAGTCTATATTAAAAATAATGATAAGGTGTCTGAACTTAGCTTTGTTGAGATGGGAAAGAATATTCACGCAGTCCCTAAGCACGTAGGAAACGTTATGGAGAACTCTTCTAAGTTTTATGATGGAGTTATCATACAAAACGTTTTAGGCTCTTTCGTGGCATCTGTGTTCCCCTCAGCAGGAGTTCACCATCAGATCCAATGCCAAGAGTTTAAGGGCTATCAAGTTATCGAAGCTAAGTATCGAGACAACGTTCTTATTGTTATTGCCAGCAAAAAAGGAAAATACGATAAGTTTATTTTGAAATTCGATGAGAAGTTCTCCTCTTATTCATTAAGAAAAGTCGAAGATGTGTCATATGTTGGTATTAACTTTACCGTTTTAGATAATGGTCTAGTAGTCCATATTAACGAAAATGAAGAATTGGAAATATTCTCTAATAAAAAAGACTCAGGCAAAGTAAAAGTGATCGATAATAATTTGATAACAGGAGACATGAAACTGTTTAACGATGGTGTTCAAGTTATGTTCTCCAAGGGTAAAAAACTGTATAAACTTAAGATGAAATAAAATGGACGAGCAAAAAGAATATTGGATTAGATTATTTATTAAAAGATGCCTCTCTTTGGACAATTATGAAAAACAAAGACATCTCTTTATTGAGTGGTGTGGAAAAACATATAACGTCTCAGATGGTATTTTTGAAGATCTAAAAAAGAAGTATACAATAAAAAACTATATTGATAGGCTTGTTCCTGTTATAGATAAGTATTTTACGCTTGAAGATCTAAAGGCTTCTATTAGATTTTATTCTTCCGATGCTGGAAAAAAGATATTAGATTATCAATTTTCTCAGGATATGGGAGAAGTCGGAAAAGATATAGGAGAAGAGATAGAAAAAGATTTTGCAAAGAAGAAATAATTTCACTTGACACAAAGTGAAAAAAGTGATATAATCTCATTTCGAATGATAATAATGATATAAATAATTAGAAATGAAGAACTTATGAAAATTATAGAAAAAGGTAACGGAAAAGCACTTTTCTCCGAAAACTATAACTATATATTCAGAAAAAGTGACGGATTCTTTATGAGGTGGGGTAAAACTACTCAAGAAGATCCTCAATTCTCCCCGTACGGACCTGAACTGATTGATATGGAATTATCTATTAATGGATGTCCTAATAATTGTTCATTTTGCTACAAGAGCAATAATTCTTCAGAACCTATAAATATGAGTTTTGATACATTCGTTAAGATTTTTAAAAAATTACCAAAAACAGTTACTCAAATTGCATTTGGAATAACTGGAATTCAGACTAATCCAAATTTTTTAAAAATTTTAGAATATTGTAAAGAGAATGGAGTAATTCCTAATTTTACTTTATCAGGAATTGATCTAACAGATTCTATAGCTTTGCAATGTTCTAAATTGATTGGAGCGGTTGCTGTTTCAGCGTATCAGCAAGATAAAAATATTTGTTATAATACTGTTGAAAAATTTATAGGGATGGGAATCTCTCAAACAAATATACACCTATTGGTAGCAGAAGAAAATTTAGATTTTGTATACGAAGTTGTAAAAGACAGCCAAACAGATAAAAGGTTAAAAAATTTAAATGCTATCGTATTATTAGGAGTTAAAAGCAAAGGAAGGGCAAAAGAGTCTTATTCTTCGTTATCTTCTAATAAATTCCAAAAATTAGTAAAATATTGTTTTGATAATGAAATCGATATCGGATTTGATAGCTGTTCGGCTCCTAAATTTGAATCATCTATAAAAAATATGGATATGAGCGAGTCTAGAAAACAAGAATTAAATATGCTTAGCGAAAGCTGTGAAAGTTTTGGATTATTTTCAGCTTATATTAATGTTTTTGGAGATTATTTTCCATGTTCTTTTGCCGAAAATGAAAAAGGGTGGGAAAACGGATTGTCAGTCCTGCATTGTGATGATTTTTTAAAAGATATATGGTTTTCAAATAAGGTTAAAAAGTGGAGAAAAAAATCACTTGACACTTGTTATAATAATGGGTGTCGAAGATGCCTTATTTTTGAAGAGATAAATCCTGAAAAATTTTAAAGAAATTACTTCTCAAGCTTGTATGATCATAGTTTACGGTATCTGTCTATACATGGTAGTCGCTATGCTTATTATTTTCTGGAAATTATATTTAATCATGTTAGGGCTGATCGCCCTTGCAGTTTATTTGGAGCCAAAATGACTAAAGAAGAACACAAAGAATATGAAGAGAAAAGAAAAGTTATTGAAGCAATGACCCCTGATGAAAGAATGAAAAGACTTGATGAGATAAGCACTGAAGTTTTCATCATGGCTAATTCTTTTGCAGGGGATCAAGAAGGGATTCCTGAGGGTCTTGGTGTTGTCCTGCATCAGTCTGTTAATAAGATGATGGAGGCTCAGAAAATGTATGATGGGGAAATCCCTGGAGGTATTCCTATGGATGCAATTATGTCGACATGTGGACTTGACAACCCTGGCATGATAGATCTGCTTGCAGGCATAACCGAACCAGGTCATGGGACTTCTATGGCTGATCTGCAACTCAAAGATGAACAGTATGCAAATGATTTGGAGAATAGCTCCGATGAGTGAAGCTTGGTATAAAGAATATTGTCCAAAATGTGAAGCAGTTAATTGGATCTGTAATGGCGATGAGTCTGATATAACTGCCATGGATGTCGATGGATACAAGTGTAGAAAATGTGGAGTTATTCATTATCTTGGCCCTGATTATGAATGGGACTCAGAACAGGGTCACTGGGAAAGTGTGGAAGATTGCAATTGGGAGTTAGGAAAAGAAACTCCTGATTAAGGAAATGGATTATGGACGGATATATAAGATTTAGTTGCGAAAAATGTAAATTTAAAATTAAGGCTTTGGAAAAGTATGCTGGCAAAAAAGGAAAATGTCCTAAGTGTAAAGCAATGTGTATTATTCCTAAAGAAGAGTATACAATATCGGACATTGAAAAAGACCTAGCAGAATTAGGTCTTGAAGATGCTCTCCATGCGTCAGGAACAGGTATAAATATTAAAGAGTGGTAATTATGAAATTTAGAACAGGATTTGTTGCAAATAGTTCAAGCAGTTCATTTATCGTTGCGTTCGCACATAGACCTAAATCTGTGGCCGATCTTAAAGAGATGATGTTCGGCAAACAAGAATGGCATTATACAGGCATCTATGGAGATGGCGAAACAGATATATCAACTCAAAGTATTGCTGAAGCAGTATTTGAAGATGTGAAAAAGAAAGCAACTAAAAAGCAAGTCTATGAGTCAATTAGAAATGGTTACTTTAAGCCTTATCTAATTCCTGAGTTGTTCCCTGGAATACATATGAGTGACACACAAGGTCTTAGTTATCAGAATAAAGAAGAGAAGAAAGAGATAGATCGAATATGGAAAGAGTCAGATGAAATAAATGATGCTAGAGCAATGGCAATAGCAGAAGGATTTATAAATGGACATGACGATAAATTTATTGTTGTATTAAGATATTCAGATGAAGATAGTGGTTTATTCTCAATACTTGAACATTCAGGCATATTTAAAAGATTAGATCATATTATAACAAGTTATCACTAGGAGTAACTATGAAAGCCAGAACAGGATTTATATCGAACTCAAGCACATCATGTTTTATCTGTGCAAGATGGGGGACTCACAAATATACTATTAAGAAAACAACAGAAATTCTACAAAAGATGCTGGACTTCTACAACAATTTAGAAGGAGAAGAACTCTCTTTTAATAGCGTTTTTGAAAAACCAAAAAAAGCAACAAAAGGAGATATAGAACTTCTTGATGGGTGGGATGTTCCAGAGTCAGATGTAAAAGGTAAAACATTGATTTATGGTAAAGATGATAATAGTGTTCCTTATTTGCTGCATGGTCTTATAGAGGCTAAATTTAATGCAGAGAGGATTCATCTGGGCTAATGAAAATAAGAACTGGATTTGTTAGTAATAGTTCAAGTAGTAATTTTATTATTGACGGTAGTTATAAAACTGTTTTCGATTTAGCTAAAGCTATGATTAACATCAGAGATGAAGATTATGATGGAGACCCTAAGTACCGATCAGAAATTACTGATATAAATAAGGCTATCAGGGAAGGCAAAGATCCTAATAGTTCTATTTTCTTTATGACTTGTAATTATGATACATACATAAGGAGAATATTTGATCTTTACATCGTAACATCTTGTAATAATCATTCATTTATACATGATTTAGAAGGTATTATTCATTGCCCGACAAAAATAACAGAATGGTTGAAAGAGAATAATTATTTTACTGATTATGATGGCCCTCTACCTTTTACTGAAGAGATTGACACTTGGAAGTTCCAATGCGAAGAAACCTTTTGGTCTCCCAAATATGATTTAGAATTGTCTCGACATGATTATATGGAAGCTCGCAGAGCAGGTAATAAAGATGCTAAAGGATTCTGTAGTGATGGAGATCATTTTTGTGATATGATGGTTCTTGCTTCTAATGGGAAAATTATTTGTCCTGCTTGCTATAAGAGAAAAATAGACGATGAAGAACCAGGAATTGATAATAGATTTGATATTTTAGATTTGTAGGAATGTAAAAATGAAAATAAAAAAATGGGTCATAAGAGGAACAATAAACTTAAAAAAAGCTTAACGACTATGTTAGAAAGCATAGAGGATATAAAGATGGGCAGTATATCTATTGCTCAAAAAGTGTTTTTGGAGATGCAGATGAAGCCACCCTTTTTAAAACCCTTGGTGCTGCAAGAGGAATGCTCACTAAAACAGTAAAATATCAAAAAGAGTATGATCGCTCTCCATATGTAGAAGACTTGCAAATATTAGAAGCTCAAATAACATTTTAGGAATATAAAAATGAAATTTAGAACAGGATTCGTCAGTAACAGTTCAAGCTGTGCTTTTATAGTGAAGAAAAGATATCTTTCTCTTGATCAGATTGACAAAATAAAAAATCACATAGATTATGCTTCAAATAATTTTCCTCAAATTGAAAATGCTAATGAGCATGAGACTTGGGCAATAGAAGAGACAGATGAGCAAATCAAGATGTATACAAGTATGGATAATTTTGATATGTACGATTTTCTTATTGCCATAGGAGTGGACGAAAATCGCATAGAAAGTGAGAACTATTAATATGAAGTTAAGAACAGGTTTCGTAAGCAATAGCTCAACGGCATCTTTCATCGTTAGGATAAAGCAGGATTCTTGGCATAAAGTAAAAGATGAACTTTTTCTAGCTAATGAAGAAGATATCATAAAGCTTGAAGAATATGGTTTTGAAAGAACGAATGCAACTAACCCATTTGATAGTAATGGCACAACAATAAAGACAGGAGATCCTGGCACTGATCATTACATATCTATGAAATATTTTGTGACAAGCAACTATGAGGAACAAGTTGCGTTTTTAGTTAAGAATAATATTCCATTCAAAGCTTCTTGTCATTACGGCCACAAATACATGTCTTATAAAAAAGATTCTGATTACATATTCAAAGCTACCAACTATGGGCTTATTTTTAATATGTATGGAGAAGATCATTTCGATTACTTTACAGAACAAGATATGAAAAATCTTAATTTTAAACCATATCGCAAGATCCCTAAGAGTGAATTTTTAGGAGATGATAATGAGTAAAAAACAAGAAATAGACTGGGGATGGTGGTGGGAGCAGGTTCTACTAGGAGTGATACACGAAAGCGCCTATAGAAAAGCCAGACTTGAAAACTATTATATGCAAAAATGAAAGAAATCACTTGACAAGTGTAACAAATTCCTTATAATGTTGTTTTATAGGGAATTTTTTATGGCCAAACAAAATAAAATATTGTTATTCGGTGGAACATTCAATCCAATCCATAATGGACACTTAATTATGGCTCAGGAGGCTGTAGAAGCCTTCGGTTTTGATGAAGTTATATTTATACCCTCTGCTACACCTCCTCATAAGATAGACGTTCTAAGCGTCTACCACAGGCTAAAAATGGTTAAATTAGCCACTGAAGGAGTAGATTATTTCAAAGTATCAAATGTTGAAGAAAAAAGAGAAGGTCCGAGCTATACATACGATACAGTTATGCATTTTAGAGAAGAATATCCTGATTCTGAAATTTCTTGGCTGATAGGAACTGATTCTATACCAGAGTTAAAAACATGGTATAAAATAAAAGAGTTAGTCCATGAATGTCAATTTATTATAGCGGAAAGAGATCCTTACAAATTCTACAAAGGGCATTCGGGTGATATGTTCGGCTTTATACTTGAAGAATGCGAAGAATTTACAAACGGAGATATTACTAACTATTTTAAACCTTTGGTTAATTCGGTAGTTGAAATCTCTTCTACCGATATAAGACATAGGATAGAGAAGGAAGAAAAGTATGCTGTTAAGTTTTTAGTTCCTGAGAAAGTAGAGAAATACATATATGACCACAACATATACAGATATAAACCCCAAGACTAAACTATATCTTGGAGAATCAGAAAAAGTTATACCAACTTTAGAAGATAACTCAATTGATTTAGCAGTAACTTCACCCCCTTATAATGTGGATCTTGGTAATAATAAATTTAATGATAACCCTTATAATCTATACAACGACAATAAGGATCACTGGGATTATATCCATTGGATGAGAGATGATATCTTTGGGCCAATCTTTTCTAAATTAAAATCAGGTGGAAGAGTTGCTATTAATATAGGAGATGGGAAGAACGGTAGAGTCCCAACTCATGTAGATATCACCCATTTTATGACAAGAGAATTAAACTACCTTCCTATGGCTACTCTTATCTGGAGAAAAAGTCAAATAAGTAATAGATTCTCATGGGGAAGCTATCAGTCTCCAAGTTGTCCATCGTTCCCAAAACCTTTTGAATATATTATGATATTTGCAAAAGATAATGTTAAATTGCAAAGAAAAGGTGAAACAGATATTACAGCAAAAGAATTTAAAGAGTGGGCTTTTGCGGAATGGACGTTTACAGCAGAAACAAAAATGAAAAAGATAGGTCATCCCGCTATGTTTCCTGTCGAATTGCCACGAAGACTTATTAAAATGTTATCGTGGAAAAATGCTACTGTGCTAGATCCTTTTAATGGAGCTGGAACGACAGGAGTTGCTTGTAATGAGTTAGGTAGAGATTATATAGGTATAGAAATGTCAAAAGAATACTGCGATATTACAAAGCATAGAATTGATAATCTAAGACCTAAATCAGAAACAGATATGTTTTCTACTTAGTATTTTTCCATTTTCCCAACGGGCACGTATATCTTGAATCTTTAATTATATTATTGATTAAACGATTGCTTTTATGACAAACTCTTATGCCCCTCTTTCTTTCTTCAGAAGATTGTCTCGATTCGATACAAGATAAACAAGCAGAAGATTTAGAAGTTAGAGGAGATGCTGACGAAATAACAGGTTTCGCACGAGAAGCTAATAATGCCTTTTTTCGAGCTTTAGTTATTTTCGCTGTTTGTTTCTTTATTCTATCTGATCTACTTGGACCTGACCTTGCTCGTCCGCATCCACAACCCATAAAAATTTCCTTATTGAAAAGTGATTGTCATTACTTTATTCTAATTAGAGCATTGTAAAACCTTTATTATATCGGAATAAAAGATGAATATAGAGAGAATGAAAGAATGGATATCAGAGCATAATCCTGACGCTTTACTAGCTGATGGGTTCGAAGATGCTATTATAGGGATTGGTGGACAACATGGAGGTAATAAGGTTGTAATTTATGATAGGGATAGATGTATAGAAATATTAGCTGATCAATATGCTAAAGATAAGGATTGCGAAGACCCTTACCTAGACGCAATTGAATATTTTAGTTATAATACAGAATGTGCTTATGTAGGAGAAAATACTCCCATTTTTATGCAGGGAGTAGATAGTGAATATTAGACTCATGAAAGAAATTATTAAAGAGATGAATGCAAAAGCTGTATTTCTGCCAGAAAGTTTCGACAAGGCTTTGGTAGGAACCGCGGCAGGGCATTCAAAAGTATATGTTGCAAATTATGACGCTGATAAGTGTATAGAAATATTGATGGGACTGCGTGAGATAGGGGAATTAGAAGCATTTGAAGATTTTAAGATGACAGTTGAAGATTGTGCGATAGCAGAAAATAAGCCAGTGTTTACTAGTGATCTTAGAAAAGTAAAAACTCCTCCTCCTTTGGATTTAGACATCAATGGAACTATTGCTGATTTACTTTAAGAACAAACGGTCCAATTAGATACATCTGTGCCTCCGTCTTCTGATAGCGTAGCCCAATAAACAGGTGTGCATAAATCTGGCCAGTCTAAACTATTTACAAAATTGTCAAGTTCATCATAGTATTTAGTGGTAAAATTATTAATAGATCTTACCATTTTTCTTCTATCTGTTTCATAATGAAACCATAATTTAGATTGACGAACAAGTAGGTCCATATCTGCTAAAAGTGCTACAGATGCCTCTGTACCATATCCTGGTTGACTACCATCTCCTATAGTCGTAAGATCTATCATAGCTAATCGAGCTTCTTTTAAATGCGCATAATCTTCTACAATGTCGCTCACAGTAGCATCGATAGCAACTGCCAATAATACGTATGTTTCTTTCCATGTAGCCATATCTTATTATTATTAAAATTTCCCCGAAAAACCTTTATTTTATACTTGAAAGCGAAAGTCTATATTCTATAATGGTGAAATAGTCTAATCGGAGATAAAAAAATGACAAAAATAGGATTCACAGGGACTCGTAATGGTATGAGTCAAGAGCAAGTCGATGCTTTTAAAGAAATCATCAAATCAAAAGAACATGACGAATTTCACCACGGAATGTGTGTAGGTTCAGACAAGCAAGCACATGATATTGCCAAACAAGAAGAAATTAAGATAGTAGGACATCCTCCTACATTTAAAAAATTCATGGCAGAATGTGATTGTGACATAGATATGAAGCCTTACGATTATCTAACAAGAAACAAGAACATTGTAGATGCAACTGATATGATGGTAGCAACTCCTGATTGTAAGGAAAAAGCAAGATCAGGAACTTGGTCAACAGTTCGTTACGCTCGTAAACAGCATAAGAAAATTTATATCATTCATAAGAATGGAAGGGTTACGATAGAATAATGTATACGATAAAAGCAAGATATTATAGTAGTCCTGATCAATTCGGAGAATCATTCGTTATTACAAGTGATAATGGAGATCTTGATATAAATATGCAACCAGGAGCAAAAATAAGAATAGTTCCTGTCTGTCATTGTGGAGAAGATGCTGAAGGAAATTTTGAAGGAACAGAGTATCTTTGTGAAAGTTGTCTTTTTGAGAAAATTACAGGAAATTCTATAGAATGAAAAAGTCAATCCTTACGATAGTGATTTTACTACTAGTCTCTATCTCATTCGGTGAGGAACATGTTTCCTCAAAAAAAAGTCAAGTATTTCACAGATTAACATGTCGTTATGCAGAATCTTTAACAGTAGATAATGCTGATTATTTTGCATCCTACGAGGAAGCAGATGCAGCAGGGTTTAGACCTTGCAAGACCTGTGATCCTGTCCCAACTCCTGTTGACCCTGAAGATCCAAATGATGTTAATGTTATACCATCACTTCAAGCTACAAGTTTTTTCCCTGTTCCAAATATAGTTATTCAGTCAGAATTTTGTAGCAGAGATATGGTTCCTTCTGAAATGGGAACAAGATTAATAAATCCTGTAGTTACAAGCACTCTTTATAAAGACATAGGTGGGGATTTGATGTCTTGCTTTAGGTGTGGAGATACTTTTGGAGATAATGTAAAAATTCCTGAAGAGTTTAGAATACCTCATTACACAACTGAAACAAATCCTGCTGACCCAAATACTACAATACAAGTTTTTTCATATTATAGTATTGATCCTAATTGCCCTGTTTTTATATCAGATCAAAGAACTGGATTTCATTTAGAGAATCCATGCGAAAGTATGGGAAGCCTTCCTGTCCAAATGGTAGATATAAGAACAGGAGTAGCAGCAGGATCTCCTGCATTTTGGAGTCCTAAAAAGGGAATGTTAGAATGGAGAATTTCACCATTTGAGTTAGGAGACTATACCGCTGTCTTAAGCTCTGATGTAGGGCAAACTCAGTTATTAGCAATTACAGTTCGAGCAAAAACTATACCTCAGATACAAGAATTTGCTAAGTATTGGCTTCAAACTCCAAATTTTAATATGGTAAAATTTGCCGAATGGAGTAAAAAAAGAAGTTTGTGGGAAAAATATTTAAACCGATCTACAACAATGCCAGCAGATGGACCTAGAATAGAATGGATATTCTCAGATGGCAGATGGGTCCCTACAAGATCAGGAATTAATCTAATATCTACTATAGACCTTGATAAAGAAATTATTGAAACAGAAGAAGAGACAAAAGAAATAACTACATCTCAAATGAAAGTAGCAGCATTTGAATGGAGAAATACTAAAATACAAGAAGTTACAACAAAGGTTACTACATTCGAAGGGTTTCCTCCTTACGATCCAATTCCTCCTGTCAACTATACTCCATATAAAGATTCAACAAGAACTATATTAATAGATGATACTTCTGAAGCAGATCTTATAGAACACTATAAAGAATTAGGTATTCCAATGCCTCCTGAAGAAGTCGAACCTCCAATAGAATCTGATAAGTTTTTAGCAGATGTTTCTACTATTAGAAATTCCGAAGCTCTTCCTACTGATTTTAAAGAAGAAGTTTTAGATGATATGGTAGAAGATTACGATGCTAGAAAAGCTGCATATGATGCTTATATAAAAGCCCAAGAAGAATGGGATATAATTAGACGAGAGAAGGAAGATGAATTCTATGACAACCAAGGGCCAGGCCGTCGCGACTATTCGAATATGGATGCAGGAATGACTCAAGGATCTATAGTAGAGTCTATAGGCCAACTATATGTAACTACAGAGAGTAGTCTTAGTGAAGAAGAAAAAGAACTGCTCTTAAGTCTTAGAAAGAAGTTGATAGATGATACTATCACAGCTTCTGATATTACTTGGGACGAAATAGAAAGCAGACTTGCTGATCTTGATGAATAGTCTATCGTTAAAAATTACGACTGGCCTAATTCTTCTACATCTTTTTCTAAATCTTGAATCTTAAAAGTTAACTTATTTGTATCTATGATTAATTGTGCTATCATATCTTGTGTTTTTTGAATAGTTGATAAAACTTCCGCATTATCAACTTTTATGCTTTTTAATTCTTTTAAAATTTTATCCATTTTCATTTCCTAACGAAAGCTAATTTTATATAAGGGTTCTCTGCGTTTTTTTTAATATAGTATGGCAATAGGTATTCATCACCGTTATCTGCAAGACCTGTATATCCGTAGTTATATTGATTATGTCTTTCTTCTTCATCAATATTTATAAATTTGATTCTATCAGTTTTTACATTATGATCGAATAAGGATACTTTAATGTTGTCAGTATTTCTAAATGCTCCAACAACTCTCTCATTATCATATCTTAATGCAGTTACTCTTTGTCCAAATATATTAAGTTTTTTAGGTTCAGTCCATTCTATTCCATCTTTTGATCTGACAGTATAGATATTTCTCTTATGGCCACTATTATCTCTTAGATAAGCAATTAAGTATTCATCATTCATATTAACTACTGAGGCTTCACAGAATTGCTTCTGATAGCTATGAGCTATGATGTTGGTGTCATACCATAGGTCTCCAGTTTTTGACCAGGAAATAAGTTGTATTAGCTCATTACGATCATTTTTGATTTTATGATTAGCACAGAAGTATTTACCTTTGAATGGGATAATTTTGTCAGGAACCATACCTGGCATAGGAGTTTCTGAGATCTTTAACTCATCCTCTTCTAGTTTAATAATGAATGTTTTGAATTGAGCTATTCTCTCATAAGTTCCACTTTTAGTGTCACAAATAATATATAACTCTTTGTTCATATATGATAGTCTTGGACAATTCCATACTCGACCATGCTTATCTAAAGATAATTCGATCTCTTGGATAGTTTCCCACGATCTTCCATTATCTGTAGATTTTTTAAGAATTAGACTAGATACTGTTGGGTGATGTCCGTTACCAGATCTGTAAGTTAAGAAGAATGTATTCTCTTCTTTTGGGCTTTTTATGATGTCTGGAAAGGACAAATAAAAATCACTATCTTTATCTATAGTGATAGTCTTTTTTAATTTTAACATTATTCTTCCTCTATGTCGTTGTTATAATAATTATCTGAGTTATAAAAATTATCAAACTCATTTAACTTATCGGCATAAGTGCGATTTGTCTCTTCATTTTTAGACTTTTCTTCTTTGTCTATTTTTTTGAGATCTTTTTCTAAGCACTGATGAGAGGAACCAGCTTTAACAAAGTTGCCACATATTGGGCAATACCTATCTTCTATTCTAAATAATTCACTGTTTTCATTCATAACAGTATATTATCGAACTTTTTTGATTTTCCTTCTACAACATCACAAAATTAGATGCTTTTTTTGGCACTAATTTTCTTTTTATTCATTTAAATATCCCTTTTCTTTTCCCCATTTAACCCAAATCTCTCTAATCTTTTCAATTTTACCTCTCATATCGTCAGATATTTTAGGCCAATCTTTTTCTGGAATAATATCAAAAAGAATCGAAGCAAAAAATGTAAATTCTTCTTCCATTCTTTTTAAAATGGTAATTATCACCGTATCTCTATACCATTCTTTGTCAGCTATTTTTTTTACAAGAGTGAAAGCAGGATGATTAGTATCAGTATAAGACAGGCAGAACGTATCTTCTTTCCAACAATCTATTATGCCATTAACTAATATTGCTACATTCGTATTATTCATAGTCTTCGTCCTCTTCTTCTTTTTCTACAGGGATGCCAAACATCTCTTTAATAGAATTAGATAATTTTGTTTGAGTATGAATGCTCCCGAATCCCCAGCAAGAATCATCAGACGAATCACTATAGCTCTGTGCTTCTGAGCATTTCATATCTATATGCTCTAATAATTTTGTGGTAAAATTATCAACCAACTCTTCTTTTTTTGTTATCTTTTTATCTTTTTTCATTTTAGATCTTCCAAAATTCTGTCAATATTTCTTTTCAACTCTACATCAGTCTTTTCTTTCAAAGATGCAATAAGAGCAGCAATCTTTTCAGGAGCTGGCTCAGGAAGATCGTGACTCTTGCTATCTGCTCCAACATTAACCCATACAGGATTAGCAGTTACGATGAGGTCTACCAATGGTTCTAAATCAAAATCCATAATAGGTTCGATAGTTACCATTGTCTCAAGACCTTCCCTTATCGAAAGAATACCAAGAGCCTTAGCCCTCTCTTCCATCGAAGGAGCTTTAGATTCATAGTAGCCAGTCCTATTGGTCTCAATGGTCGTTCCTAAGAGAACGTCAGGAGGAAACTTATCAACAAAGTCTATCATCCTTTTAGGATTTTTGCTTTGTAACAAGTATCTGTTTTCAGGATACTCACAACAGTGAGCCAAAACCTTCTCAATCCATTCAGTAGGGACATCATCTGCAAATAAGTCACAAGTGTAACATACAAATACTGTCTCATTTTTACCAAGCTTTTTTCTTAAATCTTTTTCATCTAAGAATAAATCTTTTAAAGGCGCATTGTATCTGTTTGCAGTATCTTTAACATAACAGTATGTGCATTCGTGTTTACACTTGCCTCTAATAGGACTATACATAAGAGTTACAAACTCATACATATTGCCTGATTCTGGATTATTTTTTGTCAATCCCATTTTCTTCCTCTTTTCGTTGGCCATTATGACCGTGTATTAAATCTGTTATCTTACTCTTATGAAGAACCACGCAATTAGAGCAGTCCCACACTTTTTCACCATCATGTCCGATTATAAATTTTCCATACTCTTCATATCCACATGGATAGATCGGGCAATAGCAAAACTTACAATCTTCTAATCCCTTATGACAAGGAAAATGTTTACAATCTTTATGTAGCATGTTCCAGCCCTCTATTAGGATGTCTTCTATATTTTTCCAAACTAAGTTTTAATATTTCATCTCCATCCTGCCAACTGCCATCAAGAATACACATGTAATAACTTCTGTCAAAATCAGCACAAAGCCATAGATCTGCAAACTTCTCAAGAGTCTTTTTAATAAACTCAATATCGTCACTCTCTAAGGCCTTTGTTCTTTCAACGGAAAGTTCGCATAAACTACAATTACATTTATTCTCTTCGCTCATAGCTACTCCAAATCTGATTCTTCAATCAATTTTAGCAATGCTCCGACAGGACAATCTTCGTCATGCTCAGATTCCCAATCGTAACGATTACAACTTTGGCATACCGATTCAGAACCATTACGAGTGCATGCAAAGTTGCCTCTTCTTGCTACTTTAATCAGTTCTTTTTTTTGTAGCCATATTACGCCCTTGTACTCATTTTGTGCTTTAGCCCATTCTTGTAAAGAATAGAATCACAAAGCATCGTTAACATTTCCTCAGGAGTAACATCAGGCATAGCTGTGCCACCTCTAAGATGAAGCCAGTTTCTAACCATAGACATAGGATCAAGTGGAGCAGGATCTTTCTTAAGTCTGCCGTTGATAGATACAATGTCATAATCTGCACCTGTAACATTATCACCATCTGCCTCAAGGATATCTTTTCTGTAGATAACAATATCTACAAAACGACAAGGAATCTTAGGCTCAAGAATTTTGATCTGCAACTTTGCTGGCTCATGTTCTCTGCCTGGAATTTTTGCCCACTGAGCATCCATCTTCATACCCTCAAACATAGGATATGCATCAAATGTCTTGAACAAAGGAACTTCGTCCTTAGGCATGTGAACCAAGAATACTCCGTCTCTTTTTTCGACAGGAGTGTAGTTACCTTTTTCAAATTCTTGAACAGTTCTATTAACAAGATCTGACCAAGTGCCAATAAAATGAGTGAACGTAGATTCTTCACTCTGTCTTTTGACAAATTCACTCGCCCCGATAGTTACCTTTATACCAGCTCTACTTATCTCTGTCATTATTTCTTCCTTTTTTCTTTCTGCACTTGTATTAATGTTAATCCTACCTTACCACTACCTCTACATGGAGATCCATCTACTTTCGTCCATGCTTCTTTGAGATTATCTCCAGGGTTATCTATAATCACCCATCTGTTTTTTCTAAACCCATGTCTGCAAACTTTTCCGTTTACATTCGTGGTGATCTCTCTAAAACAAACAGAACAATACTTTTTCATTTTACTTTTTTCCAGACAACCTCTTTGCCACTTCCTGAGCAAGCTGTATTATCTTCTTGTGAGAAACGTGTTATAGATTTGTTTATTGCAGTAATCTTAATAACTCTTTTTTCTCTATATCTTTCAAACCCATGTCGAGGAGCTAAGCCATTTTTCGTAGCATTAACAGTTCTTCCACAAACAGAACAAACACCAACAGCCATCATGCTCTGAACCATTGCCCATTTTTCTTCAGCTACAAAATCACATCGTTTCACAGAATTACTCATACCATTGCCTTTTCTTTTTTCTTGTCATAATATTTTACTTTTTGTCTATACTTCTTAACAAAAGTTTTTGCTTTATTCATTTTCTTTTCCCACTCAGCAAGTTTCTTTCTTGCTTTCTCTTCATTCTTTTCTGCCGCTGATATCTTAGGAGAACAGGCTACTTTTAAATCAACTTTTCCGTCCTCAATGAAATCGACAGGAATATCCCACCAGTCCATCATTTCTGAGTGTCGTAGGTTAAAGTTATGCCCTACTTCGTGAATATACACTTGAGCCACTTCATGGATCTTTGCATGTATCCATCCAACCTTATCCACTTCTTTTGATTTAGGAAGTTTCATAACAACACTATTACTGTTATACCAAGCATACCCTCTTGTTCCACACTTTCTACCGTAAATAACTTTTACATTACGATGTTTAGGATCAGTTCCCTCATTTTTTTCACAAGCAAGGAAAATCTTTCTCAAATGTCTTGTGCTATAATTAGTCTCGTTGGTTATCTTCATTGTTTTCCTTATCAAATAAAGTTGGGCCTTCAGGTTCTTTCTTTTCATCTTTATCTAAGAAAGATTTTACTCTTACTTCATATTCTTTAGAATACTTGATAACTTTTTCCCAATCATCTTTGCTAATCAGACACATACTAAAAAAGCAAGGCATCCCATTTACTGATCGTGGCCCTGCCTTATCATAATACTCATAAAAATGAACTATATTTTCTTCTTTATACTTTTTTCTATCGTCATCATCCACACCTAAAAGAGCCATAAAAACTACTCTCAAATGATTACGAGCGTCAGCTTCGCTCATTTGCCAAGTGCCAAAGACTTTGTTTTCAACGATGTCAATTGCTAATTGTTTTAAATCTTTTTCATTCACAGTAGGCATCCTTAAATTGATCATCTCTCATAACTACAACATCTCCGTCTGACTTTTTAACAAGCCATAGGCCTTTTTCAATACCAATTTCATCGTAAAATACCGTTGGAGGAGTTTGATAGTCATAGTGAAATTTATCACCAAGCCAATTTCTGATCTCTTTAAAACTTTCTGTAGTGCCTGTAAATTGACATGCCTCTACATCTTTTGTTATTTTTTTATATTTCTTCATCTTATAAGTCCAATATATCAAAACGGCTATCTACGGGTTCGTCTGGTTTATCTAACTCTTCTATCACAATATCAATACCATAACTCCTGTCAGTTAGTTTCCATTTTCTTCTTTTAGCTTCACAAGTCAATAATTTCCATGCTTTAGTCTTTCCTGCATTTGCTGGATTAGGCTTAAAATATTTAATGGCATTCTTTAAGTGCGAATCTGTCATTTTGCACATTTTTACTTTTACGCCATCTCTTGTTATCCATATATCGTTTTTAGCCATAATCTATAATTCACTTTATACTATACTATTTGGAAAAACTCAGCGACTGGTTTTTGCTATCACATTACATAAGTCTTTGTTTTATGGTATTTTACGCAATACATCATTTTTCTATTTCTATTATACGAGAATAGAAAACTTCTGTCAAGTGATTTATTTTGAAAAGCGAAAGAGAAGTGTATTAATTAGCTCGTTTATACCAACTTTTAGAAGAAGCTTGAGGTTGTTGTTGATAAGGAGGAGATTGTACTGGTTGACCTGGATAGTAATTAGATTGATGAAAATCAGATTCATATTGTTTTAGTCTATCATAATACCCTTTTTCTGTAGAAGTTCCCTTAACAGTGTTTTCTATAACACTTAAAAATGCTTTATATTTTCTTAATTTAAGTTCGTTATAAAAATGTACTAGTTCAGGAGTTTTATGTTCATCTGGAATTTGTTTCCAAGAATATTCATTTACATTATTCGCGTCTGGATTGTATTCAATATCTCTTCCATAATCATCAACGCCTAATAGATTCTTATATCCTTGTGTCCTTGCTTTTTCTAATTCTGGAATTTTATATTCTTCTTCTAATTCATCATATAAATGAGGATAACGTTGTATGTATTGAATTTTATCTTTTAAACTTCTCTCGAAAAGTATTTGTTTTATTTCTCCAGTTTTAAACTCATCGGGTAAATCATCAACTAGCCAATTCACATTCATGCTACTATTTACTTTATATTGTCTTTCCCCTAATAGGAATTCCTTTATTACATTATAAGTATATTCTTTAAGATCAGGGGTTTTAAGCTCTGGAATGTTGTAATCCCACCATACTGAGGGCTGTCTTTTAATATCTTCTTTAAAACTGTTTGTAGCTATGTCTTTTACCTTTTTTGTTTTTAATTGTTTGCCTAAATCTGGATAATCTCTCCAGTCATTTTTAACAAAATTTTCTATTATTTCTAAATGACCATCTGTAACTGAAAAATTATTCTCATTTAAATAGTAAGGCATATTATCGAAAAACTTGCTTATTTTTTTAGCATTATGATAGACATAACTCTCTACTACCCTATCAGGAAGTCTATTGTAATCTTGTTCGAATTTTCTATTAACTACATCAATCACTTTTTCGTTTAAATTAGCTTTTTTAATTAGATGAGCATAACCACTATCTTGTCCTAAAATATCATATACTGTCATTAAATTTTCATTTTTTGCAGCAATATTTATTTGATTTTCTTTTATTAGTACTTCACTAATTATATTTTGACCACTTTCTTCTATATGTTCTGTTTGACTTAAATCTCTTAAACTTTTTATTAATGGTAGTGTTTTTTTAACATCCATAGGATGATCATGCTCATCCATAAAATCTCCTGTTTTCCTACAGTACAATGCATAAGGTCTATTATGCAAATTGAACATAAGATAAGGAGGACCATATGTTTTATAAAAATGATCTTTATTAAACTTGACACACCATCCATCACTAAATACCTTCTCTCCTGCTTCAAAAGTATCAACTTGAACTACAGATACATTTTCCTCTGCATAAATAACTTTTGCTCCATCGACAGTGTTGATAGAATCCTCTGTAACATCTGCCTGACCTTTTTCAAAAGAAGACAGTACTCTACTTAATTCAGAGAAGCTTTTGATTTGATTTATGTTAGATTGTTCAGGAGAAAGCATCTTTTTATCTTTTAATTTTTGGAATTTATCTAATGCTATCAATATCTTTTCATTATCTTCTCCTGTTTGTATATTAGCACTACTATTCCTAGTCTGATTTAAGAGCCACATAAAATAAGAAGGATCTGATAATTGTGCAGATATTTGTCCAGCCCATTCTACTTCTTCTGGAGTCCATCCGTTTTGAAGAGAAATTTGTTTTTTCTTATTAATGTTCTTAAGAAGCTTTTTGCTAAATTGTGCTTTCTTATACCAATTATTAGAAGCATACCTAGAGAAGTCTGCCATTTGATAACCTCTTAATGCCATAGGATTCCCTTGAGTTATGACTTCATAAGGTATATTCTCATATATCTTACCATTTGACATACTCTCTAAGACCCATGCCTGTTCTGTATAGACATCTCTATCAAAAGCATCGTACAATCCGTTTGCTATTCTATTTAACATTTGAGAAGTCAAATACCAAGACTGAACAAATCTATCTGATACTCTTACCCATCCCCATTGTTTCATAGCATATTCTCTTGGATCTTTTTTATTTTTCATAGCGTCTATAGCTTCTTGAGGCATTCCTGCTGATAGTAATTGATCGTCAGGAGAATTTAAAATTTCGGAAATATCTAATTCTTCTGAGTCTATATCTAACCAGTCAGATATAATTCTATTAATAACGTAAGTTGTATGATCCATATCTCCGATGTCTCCATCAGCAAAATGGGCGTTACCGTCTTCATCTATCCAATACTCACCATCAACATATGCTTTTTTATACCAATTCATTATATTTCCTGATTACTTAGTTCATCTAGTCCTGCAATACCACCTTGTACAAACCAAGAAGCAATGTCGGATCTTTGATGAACAACATTAAGTATGAAGTCAATTTTTTGCAATTTCTCTTCAGGGGTTTTAACATGCATTAATTCTAATGTTCCATTAACAAGATTATCAAGAGCATAATCAGATATTCTCCATGATCCATTGTCATCCGTTGCCCAGTCTCCATAATCGTGCTCATCAGTCTCATTCATAGTCATATCATAATCTTGAAGGTACTCTTCAGGATTATGTGTGATGTGACCCATAAGAATTGTGTTAGCATGAATCTTTCTAACATTCTCTATGATGATCGCTTCAATAAGTTCTATGCCCTTAACGTCTCTCACAAATCCCATTCTCATATAATCTGCCCAAATCTTTTTAACTCTTGGTAGAGGAATAAGTCTCCATGGTTGACGAGATCCAGGTTTTGAATCATTAAAATTATAAACTTGATCCCTGATATTCTCATCGTGATCATCGTAATAGTTCCACATGGTATCTTCATCCCATTGCCAACGATTCTCTTTCTTATTTTGTGCTCGTTTATACCAGTTCATAGCTTGCCCATTAAATTATTATTGCCTTGATGCTTAAATACAAAAAAGCCATACTTCTGATAAAACACCGTTAAATCATCCAAAGATAAACTATTCGCATCCAACCCTATAGGGCAAGCATTGAGATATATAAAATCAACTCCCATACTCTTTGCCTCTTGGATAGCTTTTGATAATAATTGACCTCCATAGCCTAAACCTCTAGAAGCAATATCAACTTCTATATGCTCTATCTTAGCAATAGACTCATCTTCATCTATACCTAATGCTTCAAACTCCTCAGGAGTTAAGTCCTCTAAAAACTCATAACGAGGATAAGTCTCAGTAACAATAGTTTTTCCCTGTGGAGATGAAATGGTTGTTCTCTCTTCTTCTGTTTTATAGTCAAATTGTGATCGTTTAAACCAATTCATTTGGGTCCCTGTACATTGTTTTATTAGTTGTAAAGTCTTTATTTCTACCTTTGTTTTGGATAAGTCCGAATCTTTTATAAAAATTAACAAGTCTGTTTTTTGAGGTTGTGCCATGATAATCGTCTTTCTGACCAGGACTTAGTTCTATTCTTTTTTGAACAGAATCAGCATAGTTGGTTAATTCTTGCATAATCTGACTACCGATACCCTGCTTCCTTCTATCTGGTGGAACTATGATAGAGTCAAGAATTACCTTGCTATCATCCTCGAACACATAAAGGGTGATTCCTTCTTGCCTCCATTTATTGGCAATGTCGTTAGCGGTTTCTTGTTGTGCTTGCCTATACCAATTCATGATTTTTAAACCTTAATGCTTGCTTGTACCAGTTGCCATAGCTTCTATACCATTTGTAGGTCATAGGATCTTTATTTTCTGGATTTATAGATTTTTCTATAAGATATAACTTCTCAATTTTCTTATAAGCTCTTTTGAGAAGATCTTTAGTTGTTCTCCATTCTTGCGCCTCAGGAGTAATAGATTTTTCCAATTGGTCTAATGCCTGTTTTTCTTCTACGATTTTATTTTGGATGAAAGGTAAAAATTCTCTACCATTTTCTCCCAAGTCACCAATAGCACGCCCTAGACTTTCTACGTTAAGAGCAGTATATTTGTCGTAGTACGTTTCTCTATTGTCTTTCCATAGAGGCAATAACTCTTTATAAAATCTCTGAACAGTAGGGGTATCTGATTTCGTAGATGCTAATACATGAACCATGTTCCCTAGTATCTCATCGTCATATTTTTGACTGTCTTCATAAGGAGCCATAGGATTATCTTCTTGTAGAAAATTCATTCCAAAATTTACAAGCTTTTGAACAATCGGCTCAGGAATAGGTTTAAAAACTTCTCTTAAAGGATTAAATAACCAATCGGTAAGAGCCAATGAGTAAAACATACCAACAGAATCTTCTGCTCTAATTTTTGTATTAGTATCAGTTGTCCTATCTCTTTCTCTTATGGCTTGCTGGACTTTTTCATTTATAAAAACTTGAGGAGTGTCGAGAGTGTCATGTATATATTCTGCCCAGCTTTGCCTCTGTTGCTCTTGTTTTTCAGGAGATAACTTTTTAAAGACACTTAGCTGATCTGTATCTTTCATCCCAGATAATTCATTATTCGAAAATAATTCTGGATAAGTTCTTAGGAATTCTTTTCGGTTATTATCATTACGAACATTACTATTGAAAACCATATCTTTGACTTCTTGAATAACTTCTGGAGAGTAGGTATCTTTGGGAGCTTTAATAATGGTTTTTATGGCATCATTGGTCATGGATGAACGATGGTCTGTTTTATGTTCTTGCAACCAAAATCTTTGTTCTTCCCATTCTCCCGTTTCCCTATCCATCTCATTCCATTCAGCATCTCCTCCCCTTTCAACAAGTTGCTCCCTGTAATATTCTTCCATTTCGGTACGTAGATTATTCATTTCTTCTAAATATTTTTCTGCTTCTTCTTTTGTTTCAAATTTTTTAGTTTCGTCTTCCATGTCTGTTTCGTAATGTTCATAAGTATTGTAATTTTCACTTAACTCTAGGAAAAGATTGTCAAATACTTCCCATGTTGAATATTGAGCATCTTCTCCTTCTCCTCTGAGCCATTTGAGAACATCTTCTATATTACTTGGAGCTATTAGCATATTATCTCCAAATGTATCAGAGTACTCTCCTCCTTGCCTTTCATATGCTCCTGGTGTTATATCTCCTTGTCTTTCATCTATCCATGACTGAACTGATTGTTGAAAACCTTTTATTTCATTTCCATAAACAGATTTTTCTGGTATCGCAACTGACCTTCCAGATTTATTGTCAAAACGTCTAATATGTATTCTGGCCAAAGGGTCTTCTATTTCTTGATCATCAGCACGAATAAGATATGCTACAAGGCCTCCATTTTGAACTTCACAAAAAATATCTTCATGATGAGATCCTGGTCCCTCTCCATCTCCACCTAAATTCATACAAGAAGTCCATTGTCTTCCTGTAGACATTTGTGCAACATCGTGAGGATCTTGAGATATTACGATCATAAACCCAGAATCTTGTTTAGATTGATGCGTTCTATATGTAGAATTTATAAAAGTCTCTATTAACTCGTTATAGTAATTGTTTGTGCTTTCTGTTTCTTCTTGCATCCTATTTTGAAAAATTTGATATTTAACAGGATCTTGTTCTTGACTAATATTTTGAAATTGGTTCTGGATATCCCTTAAAGCTCTTTGTTTTAAACTATTGAGAACCTTTCCTATTCTCAGAGACCTGTTGCCAGAAGCACAATACCCTTTTCTATAGTCAGTAATTTGATAACCTTTTTCGACCAACTCTGCTGCTACATGTTTATCTACTCCTTCTTCCATTTCTGTGCCTGCTGTGGAGAATGGGACGTAGGCTCTACCATTTTTATCGAACCATTCTTTAAATGGATATGGATTTTTTCTAGAGAGATCTTGAATATGACCTTCTTGATCATATGCTATTTTTTTAAACCAATTCATCATTACCCCACAACTCCGTTTGGCTGGGTATCTCTGAAAGCATTTGTGATTTTTCTTTTTTTGAGTAATCTGGATTTATTTCTTTATGTAGCTTTGGATTGCTATATGAATTTCTTAACTCATTGAAAATTTTACCATGTTCCCATGGATTATTTTCTATTCTCCTTTTGAAATCCCACTTATCTTCAACTCCATAAAAAGTATAAGGTTTTCCATTAGCAAGAACTTTAAACGTACCATTATTATCAAAATTTGAAAATTGTAAATTAACTTTTGCCCTTTTAAACCAATTCACTATTTATCCTCTAACTTCTTTTCCATTTTATCTAACTCTGTATAGTAATTAGGGAATTCTTCTAAATGATCTTTGGCTATATCTTTAGATAACTCTTTATCTTTAGTATGTTCTAGTTCTACTTCTACACCCATATCAAGCTCTTTTTGATTAAAGTCCGTATCTTTCTTACCATCAGCCAAACCACCAGGCACTTTTTTTGCTTTTTTAAACCAATTCATTTATATTCTCTCTTCCCAAATTAATTCCATTTTTTGCAAACCTTTTTATAATTTTATCTGACAATTTTATAACACAATTACTATAATGTATTTCTCTATGACAATTAGAACATACTAAAACACATTTTTCTATTTCTTTAATAATAATATTATAATTTTTAGGAGTTATCCTAATTTGACTAAGATTAAATTCTTTAGTAGATGGATCTTTATGATGCCAATCTAATGCGTCTAAATTTTTATCATATCCACACTTTTTACAATGCCCTCCTTCTTGAGATTTCAGATAATGCCTCATAGCTTTTTGCCCTTCTTTCCATCTCTTTTTATCTGCTAAATATGTTTTATCAGGATTATTTTTTCTCCATTCTTTGGCTCTTTTTTTATATTTATTAGAATTTTTTTGATATTCTTTTCTTTTTATTTCTCTATGTTTATCAGGATTTTTTTGATATTCTTTTCTTCTTTCAGCATTAAATTCTTCTTTATTTTTATTCCACCTGTCTTTCGTCCTCTCTATCATACATTTTTTACATTGTCCTCTATTTTTATAAAATTCAGATGTCGGTTTAACCGACAAGCACTTTGAACATTTCTTTGTTTCCATTTTAAATTCTCCTTATTAATAGTATAATATTAAATATTATGAAATAAGGAAAATATTCCTCTTTTTTTTATTTTCGGTTTTTCTGTTTATTCTACTCCGTATTTTACAAAATAGTCTGTAGTTTCTGTAGGTGCTGCACTTTCCCAGTTCTCTCCATATGTTTCATATGCCTTTTTTAAGTAACCTACACCCCAACTATAGCAAGCAATTCTTGTTTTTGTGGTATCAGGAATTTTATAATATTTTAACATTTGAGGAATCCTTTTATTAAGATAGAAGTCAGCAACTGCCCTGCTCTTATCATAATCAATTGCGCCATCTTCCCAATCCCAATTTTTCCCCATCATGGAAACCATTTCGTTCCATGTTTTTTTCAAAAATTGAAAATGGCCTAATGCTCCAGAACGATTAGGTTCATTCATTTTCGGATCTTGCCCGCTTGTGGACTCTATTTGCCAAATTTTATTAAGGTCAATATCTCCTGATTGATTCTCTTGTGATACCATTCCATCATTTGCAGGAGAAGATGGCTCAGAACTAACCTCAGGAGTTTGAACAGCATCTTGAGATGGTTCTTCAACCTGCCTAATAGGAACATCTGTCATGTTATAAGGATTTATTGGTTGCTCCTGTTGCTGCACCTGTTTAGCCTGCTGAATAATCTGTTGAGGGTTTTGGGAGTAAGCTTTTTGTAAGTCCAACATACCCATTTGGTTTAATGCTAATAGTCCAGCAATGGTTGTCATACCGAACATGGCAACGAAATTACTCCAACTCCATTTAGCTTCTTTATTTAGTTGTGATCGTTTATACCAATTCATTTAATCTCTATCATATAAAAAAGTAGCTGGGTTATTATCACTATAATCAACAGGAGTATATTTATGTTTCTCCATGTTCTTAGTATTCTCTTCCATTTGAATTTTTGTTAAGTACAGTTTTAAGGATCTTCGTTCTTTAAGGGGTAAAAATCCGTTTAGCTCACCATATCGTTGAAAAAATTTATCTATATATATAGGAAGCTTTTCGGGTTGTTCAAAAAATATTGATCTTCCTCCTTGTATTATGCCGTTCATGTAATGGGTGAAAGATTTAAAAATAGCATCAGGATCATTTTTATTATATTCTCCCAAATTATTAAAACGTACAGCAGCAACTACGCTTGTTTTAGATAACCTGAATTTGTATAATCTTCCAAATTCAGCTATAACATATTCTTGGAGTTTTCCTGGTGAAAGTTGTTGAATTTTTTCACTAGAGTTATTAACAATATTACTAATATTTTTTGCTATCATGTTTTTTCTGTCAGTAACTAAATTTAAAATATTTATACCATTTCTTGTTAAAGTTCTTTGGATATAAGATTCTTCAACATCTAAAATTTTTGAAATTTCTTTAAAGGTCACAGAATAAATGTTAAAATCATTTCTCATTTTTTGAGTCAAATCTTCAGTTACGTTAACAATGTTTTTTTCAAACTTCTCCCTTAAATATTCAGTTTGCTGTCGCTTTGATCCATATCGATCTTTTAAAGCTCTAGAAACTGTCTCAGTTAAAATATTTAATTCTTTTGCTATTTTCATAGTGCTCAAGCCTGTTTCAAATAGGTCAAAAATTCTTAAAAGTAGTGTTCTAGTAAGATTATTAAGTTTTGGAGCAATACCTTCTCTAGGTTTGTTTTTAGTCTTAACTTGAGCAGCTTTAGGTAGAGCATACTGTTGTTCACCTTGTCCTTGAGATGCTTGCATAAAATCTTCAGTAGTAAACTCATAGTTTTCAGCTAAAAGTTTATCAATAGCCCATATTATATTTTCCATAGTTGGAATTTTTTGTGCTTTCTTATACCAATTCATGACACGCCCTTTTATACCAGCTCTTACTAGCCCCTAATTTAGAAAAAACAAAAGGCAATATATCACCAGGAACATATTTTTTTATAAATTCTTCTTGATTGCTAGGATTTGTATTTGCATTTATTTCATTCGCGTAATATTGTGCTGTTGCATCAATTATCTCAAAAGGAATATAAGGCCTAACTTCCTTAGGGACACTTGTCCAAAAAGCATCATGCCCAGTATTCATATATTTTGTTGATAAAGTTTCTCCAAAAGCTTCACCTAGTTCTTCTCCATGTTGTTGTAATAATGTTTTTTTATCTACTTCAGATAGTCCTATAAAACTTCCTATATCTTTTAAAATATAACTCCAATTATTATCATTAACAACTGTCTGCACATTAGTTTGCCCTAAAAGCTCATTCTTATATTCGTCTGGAAAATTGTTTATCCAGTTCGCGTCCTGAGGATTTTTTCTAATCTCATTTGATAAAATATCCATAATTCTTTGGCGATCAATTCTTCCTTCATTCACAAGTTTTTCAACTCTCTCTAGTTTAATAAGCCTTCCACCCACTTTAGCATATGGGAAACTAGCAAAATCTTCAAGGATTAATTCATCTATTTCTCCTGGCTGAAATAATCCTAAAATATTCTTATTTAAATGATCAACATGTTCGGCATTTTCAGATATTAATTTTTTCCATTTTGCTTTTAATGGAGCAAGAGGAATGGCAGATTTTACTGGCAATCCTTCAACTCTTTCAGGTATTCTAGGATCATTATAATGATAGGGATCTGAGTCAACATATAAAAACCATCCATCTCTTTGCTCTTCTGGAGTAAATTGACTTTGTATAGCAGGAGAGAATTCTGTGAATAGATTAGGATTGTTTCTATATGCTATTTTATGGACCTGTAGCACCCTTGCTTGCATATCTGGTAATTCTGCTCTAATCTCTTCTGGGATTTCGTCATATTTTTCTTGAAAAGTACCAAATGAAAATATATAACTGCTTTCATCTGATTTTTCTATATCCTTTAGAATCTTTTCTAAATCTACTCTGTAGCCCAACGCTGCTGTTTTTCTGAATTCTTCAAAGTTCGTCTTATTCTCATCAGATAATTTAAGGTAATAGGTATGATCTTCTTGAATTCTTTTTAACACCTTATGATAGATAGGAGATCCTTCTACCATCTCCTCGTTCATCATCTGAATTTCTTCTAGCAACTTGTAGTATTTGTTATCTTGATAATCCAGAGTCGTAATTGGAAGAAAATCCATAACTTCTTTCCAATAAGGGTCTAAATGCTCTTGCTTATTATTATACCCTCTAATTTCAAATACTGTATTTCCCTCGCAACGGATAGCTACTTTAGCTTGGTCGTCTACTATATATAAATAAAAGTCTCCTCTTGGCAAATAGATATCTGCCATACCCCCCTCTGTACACCACTGGGTGTTTTGACTTAAATTCTTTAATCTTTTAATGTTTTCTGCTAATTCAGATTTGCTATTTACAGATGGTCCACCTTTAATTCTAATCCATCTTCCACCTTTTTCTGTAATCTGAATACCTTCCTTCTCAGATCTTTTTCTTTCAGCTTTCATTATAAGCTTTTTATACTTTTTAAGGATGTTCATTTGATCAACACCCTTTTGAGTTATCTCTTCCCATATTTTCGTCAAAACTGCTGAGTTTAATGGAGGAGAACAGTTCTTTTTATCTGGAGGAGAGCTATCTATAATTGGCTGCAGAGCAGAGTATTGAAATGCAGGGTCTTGAGAGTATATATTTTCTTCATTCATATACTTCCACCACTCATTAAACTGTATTTCCTTCTCATTATTCACATCATCAAGCATAGTTCTTTGAGCCATTTCAACTAAACTATCTGGATACCCACCTTCTGCTTCAGATGCTTTGGGATCTTTAGTTGGATGCCCTTGAGCTTCTGCTGTGTGATTCAATTCTGTACGGGCAGCGACTTCATCTATGCTAATTTGTTTCATAAAATTAGTTCTAGGATCTTCTTTATTTTGACCATCTATTTTTGCTGATAGTTCAGGCATTTTAGTAGAAGATATATATTGCTGTATATAAGCATCAATATTCTCACCATTATTTTTTGCTTTTTCTACTTCTTCCCAAGGAATATCTTTCTCATATCTATGAATGAAAAATTTAACAGAAGGAGTAGCGATATTGTATCTTTGGATCTTACTCTTAGCAGCTGCTGTCTTTATTAATTTTATTTTAGAATACCAACTCATTATACAAAATGCCTTAATAACGTAGAATTCGTTTCAAGTGATTTTTTTAGACCTTCTATACCATCTTCTTTTAGGGTCAATGAAAATCTTGGATGCCATTCCTCATATTTAAAATCTGGGAAAATTTTATTAACCTTATAGATATAAAGATTAATAACTTTTTCTGGAGTTACAGCTACTCCCAAACTTGTTTTACCTGAAAGAAGAGCATTTATAGCACCATCTGCGATTTCTTTAACTTTCTTTATTTTTGGATGAACTTCTTCCTCTATTTCTGGAGTAACTTTTTCTTCATCTCCTAAAATAGTATCTTCTACTGGTTCTTTTTCTATTACTTCAGGAGTTACTTCAGGAGTTACTTCAGGTGTATCTACTCCCACATGCTCTGCAAGCCTTTCAGGGGAAATAATAGAAATATTATTTATAGCAATCGCACCACCACTCCATTTTCCCTTAGTTCCTCTTAAAGTATATTCTTCTCCATCATTAAAATTAAATTTAGGTTCTCTTATAAGCTGTCGTGTCTCAGGATCTTTTTTGAAATTGTCGAAAATTTTATACTTTTTGCCATCATTTCCTGTGAAGTAATGAAAAAAACCATTTCCATATGGTTCAGAAGAAGTGTGTGTAAATTTTGATACAAAAGTATTATCATTATCACCTCTTCCAACAGTTCTCATATCGTCTAAAAATGCTTCCTCTGCTGGTGTGTTTTCTTGTCCTAGTCCTTGCTGCACATCTTCTTGTCCTAAACCTGGGTCAACAATGTTTTCCCCTACTTCAGGTTGAATTGCTCCCAAACCTGGTTGAGCGATATCTTCCACTACTTCAGGTTGAACTACTTCAGGATTAGGAGGTAATGTGATATTATGTTCAGTAAGATATGTTTGTACCATATCTATAGCTCTTTTAATATTAGGATTTTTTCTTGTCTTATTATTTTTAGTTAGTTTTTTATTGCTAATATCAATTGTTCTAAGAACGCTTAACATTATTTTATTCTTGTCCTCTGCATTATTTCCTAAACCATTAAATCTTCCTTTCCAATAATTATTTACATCTGTTGCTATTTTCTTATCGTCTGGAGTAATATTAGGAATTAATTCTGTTTGTCTTTGTATTCTCCTTGCTTTCTGTCTTTCTAATCTTGCTCTTGTCGCTGGCTGTACATCTTCTGGGATTGGCTTATCTTGTAGATCTATTAAATCCAAATAATTAGAAGCGGCAACTGGCAATCTCCCAGATATCTTACCGTCTGCCCCTTCTTCTCTCAATAGAGCAATGATAGTTGTGAAAAATGCTTCTGATGGAACTTTCCCCCTAGTGCCTCCAGGCCCATTTCTTCTAGCTTTTACAGGTTTTTTATTTAAAGCTTTTTCTGCAAGTTCGTCAGCTATTTCTTGACTGGTTTTGCTCCATTTTGCCATTAAAGTTTCTAATTCAGACATAAGCTTTATTTCTGTGTATGAGTCAGCACAAGAACCTCCTAATTGTTCTTGAGTCCTTATCATATCCTCGCTATCCATATAAGAGTCAGGAATATATGTCGCAGGAACTTCTTCCCATTTCGGCTTTGTTTTAGCCCTTCCATAATTCATATCTCTTGTTATCATTAACGGAATGTCTATCCAATTACCCTGCTCATCTTGACCCCTATAAGTTCTTGGCTCTAATTTATCAGGGTCAACGACAACGGCTATATATGTAGAAAGTCTTTCTCGTCTATTCTTACATTTATAGCACTCTTTAGATTTGCTAAAATAAAACTTGTCATCCCACGGATATCTTTTACCCATAGAAGTTATAGTGTTGAAGAAAGGAACTTTATTATCATCTTGTAATAATGCATTTATTGTTTCTAAATCAGGAGGCGGGTCGCCTGGTTTTAATCCTAATTTATGCTCTATTTGTGATCTTAATTTAGAAGTAGGAGGCTCAGTTGTCAGATAGTGGACTATTTCATCTGCTTTTAATGAATGATGATTTACTCTTCCAATTATTTTTATTCCTTTTTGTATAGGATCTACTGGAATCATCTTTTGAGTTATACCATCTCGCTCCATATATGGAGAGCCTTTTGGGTGGAAAACATCATTTTTGTCTGTATAATTTTTCCCCCAAACTGCGGGTTTTTGTACTTTGATTTCTATCTCATCAGTAGGACTAGGAAGCACACCTGAAACTTCCATTTCTCCATATAACACATTTTTAGGTTCTTCATTTCTTGTATAATTGAAATTTATTGGTGGGTGATGTATCTTTTTTAACTTTTTATTAATATTTTCTAATCCATCATATACTTTTCTCACTTGTTCATCTGATACTGTCCATGTATCTAATATTGTAGGGTTTTTATAAATAGATGGAGTATCTTCTTCTTTCTGTAATTCTTCATTATCCTGTTGTAATCTCTCTTCAAAACTTTGAGTAGTATCTTGACCTTCAGGTTCTAGTGGTCTTATTACATCATCTTCTATTTCTTCAGAAGGAGTGTTTTCTACAGGTATCGTGCCAGTAGGAATTTGATCAACAACTTCAATCTCTGGCTCTTCAATTTGTGGGTTAATTATGTTTTCTTCTACAGTAGTATCTACTCCCATAGGAGGTTCTACAGTAGTGCCTTCTCCTATAGGGGGTTCTATAGTAGTGCCTTCTCCCATAGGAGGTTCTACAGGAGTGTCTGCTCCCATAGGAGTATCTACAGGAGTATCTGCTCCCATAGGAGTATCTACAGGAGTAATAGGAGTATCTATTGGAGTATCTACAGGAGTAATAGGAGTATCTATTGGAGCAGCTGGCATTACTGGTTTAGGTTTTCCATAACTATCAATTAAATCATAGATAATCCTCTTATTTGGCTTAGCACTCATAAGCTGTTTTACAAATGGACTTCTTGCAAAATTAGGGTCTACATCTGGAGCACCCATAAACATTATAAACTGAGATCTTATTTTTCCAACATTTCTTCCATGATCTAAAGCTTCTAAAGCATTTCTTTTAATCTCTTCAACTTTAGTCGATGCAGTTTTATGCATGATATTTTTAGTAATTTGTTTGAACCAGCCCACTTTATTATTCCTTATAAAAATAAAAAAAGGTTATATCTTAATACATTCTTAAAAAATAATGAAAATCCTATTTTATTTTTCAGAGTATTATATAAAAAATCGGCTTGAAAAGGAATATACATAAAGTAAGGGACACTTTTAACCAGTGCTGGTCAAAGTGCCCCTATTTAGGAGGAGGAGAATTCTTTATATCAGTATCTTATCTATATCTATAACTTAGTCAATAAAAATCTTTAACTTTTTAAAAAAAAATATAAATCCTTAAATAAAAAGGAGTTATATCAATCATAAATCCATAATCTCAAACCTATTATTGATAATAGATTCACCTACACATTTATTGCAAGTCCAAGTATTCTGAAAATTCTCATGATACTTTTCCATATTCTCTCTTATATCTCTTTTACAACAATGGCCACAAAGAACATAATCGTTTGTATTGTCGTCAGGCATAGCTCCAATACAATCTTCACAATAATAATCACCACCTGGATGATCATAGTACATTTCCATTTTGTCTATGACAATCGCACAGCAATGACATTGCCCGAAAAATTCCAGCATGTAATCACAACGAGAACATCCTTCGCAATTGTTAAAATGTTCTAACTCTTCTTCAGGAGGATATTTTGTTCCTGTAATGAGAAGCTTTTCTACTATTGATTTCCCCATATGTTTAAATCCTTCATTGCGTCAGATACCAATTTATCTTTAAAGTTACTAGATAAATCCGTAAACTCACCTGTTGTATCATTAGTGAAACTTTTAGAGTAATATTTTGATTTTATATCGTATGTGAATTGAGAACATTTAACAGTAATACAAAAAGCACGACCTATCCCTTGAGGAACTAACTCGTAACTTACGTACATCATAGTATCATCAGACATCTTGTAAGCAAACCACTCTACATCTTCATAAAAATAGTCATATAGAAGCTTTTCAGGATCTATGATTTTCTTTTCTAATAATAGTTCTTCAACTAAATTCTTTTTCATCTTACATAAAAAGCGATGGTAATATAGAACTTAATGTAGTTATATCTAATCCTGTAGCACATATAAGCTCATAAATTTTGTTAATAGCTCTCATATCTTACTCTCTACCAATTCTAAAGCTTTTTTAGAAGCTTCTATTCTTTTCTTCTCATTATTCTCTAACTTCTCTTTATTATGAAGTTTGGCATGACAATTTAAACATAGGACTATGCATTTATCAATCTCTTTTTGTATGCGGGGTATACCATAACCTCTGTTGACCATATCAGAAATATTTCCTGTCTTATCATCGTTTACATGATGGAAAGAAAGACAACATGGTTCAATCGTTCCACAAGGGCAAGGATTCTTAATTTTATACGCATCAACATATCTCCGATTGCGTTTTACTGCTCTTTTACGGCTTTTGCGACTTTGTTCCTTCTTCTTCTGAGCATATTTTTTACTACTACACTTAGAATTATTATTACGTCTTGCCTCTAAATCTTTATTTGGCAAAACAATATTCCTTAATTAATTTTTTACTAATGTTAGTATATCGTAATATAATCACTTTTATACTTTTTTCCTGAGAAAAAGCATCATTAAACCACCCATTATAACTAAAGAACCAGGTTCAGGAGTAACAGCCTTATCTGAATAACTGTGAAAATTAGCATAATGATATGGATAATAAAAATTCATACCACGATATTGATTGTATTGAATATTAGAGGCGACGCTTCCACCCCAATAGGTTTTTAAAGGGTAAAATGTGTATCCGCATCTATGGTCTTGTGGAGGTCCATATCTAAAATCTTTATGATGATATGATAAAGAAGTATAATATGATAGAGATGGAAAATGCCAAAGATTACTAACACTATAATCATCTCTGTGAAGCTTTATATTTGTCGTTAATGACCCAAAACAAAAACTGGATAACAAAATTAATATTAATAAATATTTCATTTATAATGCAAATTTACCTGTAGGTGCATCATCTCCATCAAAAATATTACTATTTAAATATTCTGAAAAACT
>Ga0233437_1001034_pt1 | contig 54809 bp, 33 predicted proteins | sample SI_122_August201_FD_182714 | JGI IMG/M metagenome (GOLD analysis project Ga0233437, IMG submission 182714) | Seawater microbial communities from Saanich Inlet, British Columbia, Canada - SI_122_August2016_200_MG | ecosystem: Environmental > Aquatic > Marine > Inlet | place: Canada: British...
TTGGAGTTGACTCTGATGGAGCTTCTAATCCATGGGATGGATCATTCGATGAGTTCTTTGTCTACTCTCGCCCACTGGAAGCTGCAGAGGTTGAAGAGCTTTATCAAGCAAATGCTAAGTTTAGAATGGAGATTCCAGATAACAACACAGTAAGACTTTATAATGAGTCTGGTGGTACTGAAAACCTGAAACTCAATGTCATTACAGACGTCACTGGTGGATCCGGAGTATCTCTTGCACCATCTGTTGCTGATGTAGACTCTGGAACTGGAACATCATCTATCTTCATTAACAAGACTGGTGGAGCTGGTAACTTTATGCAGTTCCAGGTTGCTGGTACTGACGTGTTTACTTTAGATTCTGATGGAGATATTTCGACAGCTGGAAGACTAACTTTCTCAGATAACGGATCATACATTGATACCTCCAGTAATGACTTGATCTTCTACGATGCATCATATGGCTCCACCGTTACTCTATCTCAACTAGCAGCTGGAGGATCTGGTGGATACTGGACTCAAGGTGGAACAGATCTTTACTACAACACAGGTAATGTAGGTGTTGGAACAGCAAGCCCTGAAACATCTTTCAATACTACAGGTGATGTTCAGCTAGGTGTCACTGATGGAACTCGCTATGTTAATTTTGATAACGGTACTGCCAACAATGCAGGTATTAGATACAACTCTTCTTCCGATAAGATGCAGTTTAGTCATGATGGATTAGTCTGGTCTGACATGGGAAGTGGATCTGGTGGAAGTTCATTCTTCACCAACACCAATGCAGCTGTTGCAGGTGGATCTTACTTGGATGTAGTTCACAACCAAGAAACATTGAATGTAATTGCTACTGCCTGGGTACACAATGGTACTAACTGGGTTGAGATTGATGATCTTGGGAGAGTTTCACACAATATCTATGATCCAAACCTCATTGGTTGGTACAAAGCAGAAGAAGCTTCTGGAGACTTGGATAATGCTGAAGGAACCTCCACAAGAGATCTTATCGACAAGGGTGCTCCAACCTACTCCCAAACTGGAGAGATTAACAGCGCTATTGATCTTGATGGATCGTCAGCATACTTTTGTACTGGGTCAGGAACCACTTGTGCAGATAACGATGCATTTGATTTTGGAGATGGATCATTCACTCTTGGTGGCTGGTTTAAACACGATACTATTGCTACCAACCCAGATTACTTGGCAACCAAATATTCATCTACTGCATCAGCTGATACTGGAACTGGTGCTGATGGAGCTATCTCACTAACTACCGCCGCTCATGGAACTACTCCAAATATTAATGGTACTGCCTTTATTAGTGGAAGAACTTGTGCTGATGCTATTACATACAATGTAACTGCTTTCACAGCAACTTCCGCCACCATTACTCCGGCAATAACAACTGATTGTTTAGCTGTAGGTGATGAAATTATGCTGATTAATCTTGAGGGTACAGCCTCATACACTACTAATCTTGGAAATTATGAATTTTTGAGAGTGGCTGCTGGCACGGGTGGCTCAACAGTCAACTTCACAACATCTAAAACTAAATACTATGGATCAACAGCTGGATCTGATGCAGGACTTGGTACAACAGATGGCACACAACGGGTCATGTTAATGCGTGTGCCAAACTACACAAATGTCACGATTGGAAGCGGAGTTAGTTTCTTACCAAGTGCCTTTGGTGGAGCAAGAAATGGTGTAATTGCCTTTAGAGCAACAGGAAACGTGAGCATAGCTGGAGTACTTGGATACTCTGGTGGAAGAGGATATCCAGGTGGAGCTGGATCTACTGCTGTTAATACTTATGCTAAACAAGGCGCCTCTGAAACCAACTACGCAACTTCTAATACATATGTCAGAAGAGCTGTTGGTGGAGGTGGAGGTGGATACAACTGTAATGGTGGAGCTGGTGGAGGCCATGCAACCAATGGTTCTCCTGGACAAAGATCAGGATCTTCTTGCGGTGGTGGTACTCCTCAATATGGTTTGACCTATGGTGGCTCTACTTCCTCAACCCTAACTCTTGGATCTGGTGGAGGTGGTGGTGGTCGTGGTTACAATGGTGGATGGAACTATGCAGGTGGAGCTGGAGGTCGTGGAGGCGGAATTGCATATGTTGGAGCCGATACGATTGTTGTGAATGGATACATCGATATGGGTGGTGGAAATGGAGCAAATACTTCTAACTCAGATATTCCTGCTGGTGCTGGTGGAGGTGGAGCTGGTGGAACAGTAATGTTAGTTGGTCGAGATGTTAATCTTGGAGCTGGAGCTACTCTAGCCAACGCTGGTGCTCGTGGAACAACTGCTAGAACAACAAGAACCGATACTTGGGGAAATGAAACAGACTATGCTCATGGCGGAAATGGTGGACTTGGTCGTGTATTTGTTGAATATGTAGATGCAGTAACTGGTAGCTCAAGTCCTACGGTTTCCTCTACTCAACTCACTAATTCATCAGGTGGTTACAAGCTTTATATGAATCCTGCTGGAGACTTGGTGTTTGGTATTGATGACGATCAGACTTCTTTCCCAGAAGACTCTGCTACAACTGCTACAAATCCATATGATGACAATGCTTGGCACCATGTTGTTGCTGTAAAGAATGAGCAAGAGTTTATTAAGATCTATGTAGATGGTGAAGAGGTAGCTGCTGATTACAACATCATCTCCACTGAATCTACAAGTAACGATAATCCTTTCTATCTTGGAGTTGACTCTGATGGAGCTTCTAATCCATGGGATGGATCATTCGATGAGTTCTTTGTCTACTCTCGCCCACTGGAAGCTGCAGAGGTTGAAGAGCTTTATCAAGCAAATGCTAAGTTTAGAATTGAGGTTGCTGATAACAATACAGTTAGATTACATAATGAATCAAGCACTACTCAAAACTTAAAACTCAATGTAGTAACCAGCGTTGCTGGAGGAAGTGGCGTATCACTCTCCCCAACCTCAGCTGATGTTGATGCAGATGCCAGTGAGTATTCAATATTTGTAAACAGAACTGGAACTGACGGTGGATTAATGAAGCTACAAGCAGATGGATCTGACATGTTCTTGATCGAGAGAGATGGTAGTGTCGCCATCGGAGGTCTCACATCTACAGAACAAGCTCTTGATGTAAATGGAAATATCCAGCTCGGACAATCAGATGGAGATCGCTACATCTACTTTGACAATGGAACAGTAAATAATGCAGGTATTAGATACAACAGCACTACTGATGCTGTGCAGTATAGTCATGATGGATCAACCTGGGCTGACATTGGATCTGGTGGTACTAGCTACTGGACACAAACAGGAACGGATGTTTACTACAACACAGGTAATGTTGGAATTGGAACAACTAATCCTCAGGCAAAACTAGATATTGGTGGAGCCTCATCAACCATCTCTAACACTTCTGGAGATATTACTCTTAACTCTGCCTCAGGAAGTATCTCGTTGTCAGGAGACAGCCTTACCAATGTTCTCAACGCAGCCTTTAGCGGCAATGTAGGAATTGGGACAAGTACACCAGCAGCTGCATTACAAATAGTTGGTGGTAATTCTTTATTTGGAGGAAATGTGGGAATTGGCACAACCTCTTCTTTCACAGATTTAGACGTAGAAGGAAAAGTAAATATAGGCACAGGAACAGCCCAAAACTCTTTTGTTGACGCTGGAACACAGCTACAAATCTTAACAAATAGTGCCACTGGAGGCTATGCAAGCTTTTGGCAATCTGGAGTAGCCCTTGGACATATTGGTAACAAAGCCTCAGATACAAACTTCTATATTACCAATGACTATGACGCAACAGGAATAGGAGTAGCAAATAGAAGCATTACCCTAACACAAGTTGGTAATGTAGGAATTGGCACAGCAAGCCCTGCAGGAAAGCTAGAGGTTGATCAAGTTGAGGGAGGAACTATTTTAGCCCTAAAAAATACCTCTAATGGCGGTAGTTATAATGTTAAGCTCGCAAGCGATGGGAATACAGCAAACAATTTTTATCTTGACTACGGTGCTACAAACGTATTATCAGTTAAATCAAATGGTAATGTTGGTATAGGAGGAGGCGTTGCTACTTACAAACTAAATGTAAACGGTACCATTCGTGGCTATGGCATCACCGATTCATCTGATGTAAGACTAAAACAAGAAATAACAGATATTGACCCAGTGCTAGATAGATTGCTTCAACTCAGAGGTGTTAACTATCACTGGATAGATCAAGAAAGTTATGGATCTAACCTCCAAACTGGTTTTATTGCTCAAGAACTTGAACAATATTTCCCAGAGCTAGTGAGTACAGATGTCGAAGGATATAAATCAATTGCTTATGGCAAGATGACTGCTGTTCTAGTCGAGGCCATTAAAGAACAACAAGAAATACTAGGACCAATTAATATTAATAATGAAGGATTTTTAGCTATAAATGGAGATTCAGTAAACGGATATAAGCTTGTATATGATGATGGATCTCAACAAAATATTATTACTGCCATCGCTGGATTTGCTAAAGCTAGAATTGCAGATTTAACAGCAGGAGTTGTTAGAACTAGAGACTTATTTGCAGACAACATCACTATCGCTGGTCAATCTCTATCTGACTACATAACAGGAATAGTTGATAGAAGAATAGCTGAAACCCCAACCAATATTAATCCAACTGGAGATGCAGACCTCTCTACTCTAGAAATTACAGATATAAATACTGGGGATGCAGTTCTCAATATTGATAATAATGGTAATGTTTCATCTCTTAGTAAGCTCTCAGCTAGCGACCTGGAAGTCTCCGGAACATCACAACTAGGATCACTAACAGTTGATGAAGCAACAGTATCTGGAACACTAACTGCTGAGAATGTAGATGCCGTATCTTCGAGAGTTTCCTACTTAGAAGGTAGAGTTGCAGAGTTTGAAAATGTTAAAGCAATTACTGCAGAAATTGGTGAAGCAACTGTTTCTGGAACTCTTTATGCAGATGATATTTACAACTTTGATCAAATGGTGGCAAATGCATTCCAACAGCCAACTCTCATGGCAACAATCATGGGTAGCATTGATCAAGTAGATCCATTCGATGGCTTTGATCTAAGTACTTCAAATGCTCAAAACCTCAATCTCACGCTGGCTGATCTAGATCTCTCTGCAGAAGATGTGGTGATTGCTCCATCAGCAGTTTTCATTAATGACTATCTCAAAGTTAATGGCTCTGGATATATTGCTGGATCACTAGGAATTGCTGAAAACTTACTAGTTGGAGATGGCATCCAGATTGGTAATGGAGCCATCGCCTACAACCCAACTAATGGACAAGAAAGTATTTTCTACATTCAACCAAATGGTGTAGGTACTCTCTCCTTCATGGCTAACTTGATGACACTTACTCAAGATGGAATTGTTACAATCTCAGGAGACTTGAGAGTAGCTGGAGCAGTTGATGTTGCCGGAGAACTTAAAGTCGAGACATCACTACTCACCAATCTCATTAAGCCTCTTGATAAAAATGCTCCTGTCCAACTACAACTAGCAGAAGAAGCAAGTATGGCTGGTCAAGTTAATAACTCTAGATTTGAGATTGTTGATGAACTCGGTACTCCAGTGGCTACCATCTCTGCTGCCGGTAAAGCCAACTTTGCTGGAGGTGTTGGAGTTGATGGCGGAGATATCTCTTTATCTAGTCCAGGAATCTTCGTTACTACAAAGACTGCTGGCAAAGCTTATCTCCCAGCAGGAACGACTCAAGTAGTAATTAGATCTGAAAACCTTTCAGAGAATACTCTCATTTATGTCACTCCACTAGGAAGTACCAACAACCAAGTGTTATATGTAAAGAATCAGGTTGCTGAAAACAAACAAACAACTGTTAAAGAAGGTAACTTTGTAGTTGGTTTAGACTTCCCTCTCACTCAGGTCGTTGAATTTAACTGGTGGATGGTTCAGTAATATTTTGCTATCATGGAACTTGAGAAAAAAACCTCATTTTCTTTGTTAGTATGTTCTACAAAATCACCTCAAGCACTAGCTTAATCCTAAAAAAACTCTCAAAAGAAGTTTCTCTCTTGCCAAGGCATTTTTCCTCTGGATTAGACATTGTTAGACAATTTGTTAAAGATTTTGATTTTGATGAGGCTAAAAATAAAACTAAAGAAACAACCAACGAAGTATACTCATTTTCTAAAATTACTCTAAAGAAAATAAAGAGTCTTGAAAAAGAAGATATAAAAAAGCTTTTTACCAAAGACTCTTTTGATTATCTATATCAACTATTTAATAAAATAGAAACCAAACAAAAGATTATCTTTTCTCTAGTATTAATTTCTATTGCTGGACTTTTTGGCATCATCAGACACAACCAAAATACAATGATTCCGGATGCCGTCTTCAGAAAATCTGTATTAAGTGTCTGGGAATACACTAGCGACACCAATCTTTCAGGCATGAAAACTAGGCTTAAAAATGAAAAATCTTCCCTAACAGTTCAGGTTTCAAGAGAAAAATCACAAATCGAATTTAACCTACCTTTGGACAACCCTTCTTTAAAAGTTACAGACAATGTTGCTACTTATACTAATGAGGATGAAAGCATTGAAGTTAAATATGAGATTTTTCCAACCAAATTAAAAGAATCTATTATTCTAAACTCACCAGCAGCAAAGCCAGAGTTTGTGAGTAGTTTTCTTGTTCAAAACTTAATTGTAAAAATGAACAATGAAAACATTCCTGTTTTTTTTGATACCAAAGATAATTATCAATTCCACTTAGAAAGACCATTCGCAACAGATGCTGCAGGCGAAACTACCTTTGACCTTGTCTACCAACTAAAACCAAAATCAACAAATATTAAGAACAATCCTTTCAAAAAGAAAACATATGTTCCTGGTGAAAATTTGCTCGAAATGGAATCTTTGAGTGATATGCAAGTAAATACCAATGAATATGAACTGGTGGTATCAATAAATCCAGCTTGGCTAAATTCCCCAGAAAGACAATATCCTATTGTTATTGATCCTACTATTACTCATGACACTACAGCTGATTTTGCAGTGGGCTCTTTTAATAGACTTATAGATACAGGCTCTGGATCATCTCCTGTTCTAGAAACGTATTATCAAGAATCTATTGCTGATGAATATACCATGGCGTTGTGGCACATGAATGAAGCTAGTGGCATTACCGTAACCGATGATTCTGGAAATAGTAATACTGGTACAACGACAGGAACAACAGTAGTGGATGGAAAACTAAGCAATGCTAGGAGTTTTAATGGAAGTAGTGATTACATCTCTATATCCGACTCACCCTCTCTCTCAGTTACTGGGACCACACTAACTATAGAAGCTTGGTTTAATCCAACAATTCTAGATGGTACCCCTAGACGCATAGCTCACAAAAGATACAACACTAGTTCATCAGGATACGAGCTAGCAATCAACGCCTCCAACAAAGTCAATTTCATCCTTTATGACGGAACAAACATATGTCAAATTGCCACGCCCAACGCCATAGCAACCAATACCTGGTATCACGCCGCAGGGGTTTTTTCTGGGTCTACCTGTAATTTATATCTAAATGGTCAACTAGTTGGCTCATCAACTGGTAGTGTAACTCTGGCAGATACTACCGAGCCGTTTAGGATTGGATCTTGGGATGGTTCAATACAATTTTTCGCCGGATCCATTGATGAAGTCCACATCTCGAAAGTCGCACGTACTCCAGAAGAAATTAAAGCTGCAGCTTCTCGTAGTCCCTACTCTATTTATACTTCTGGTGTTATCAATCTAGTTGGTTCTGCTACCGTGTGGGATCCTCTCATCTGGACAGAAGGTGGTGTTGCTACTGGAGACGGAGAAACTCTTTTTTCCTCTACTGGACTGGTGGCTCAATGGAACTTTAATGAAACCAGCGGTACTACTGCTGACAATGCTGAAGGCACAGCAACTCTTGATGGTACTCTCTCTGGCTTTGACTCTACTGCATCTCAGGATGCAGATCCAGATAGCGGCTGGACTGCGAATAATAGAAGATGGGGTGTTGGATCACTACAATTTGATGGTATTAATTCCGTGGTATCAATTGGCGCTGGTAAACTCGATAGTTTGACTACGGCCAGCATAGAAACATGGATAAATTATTCTGGTGATTTTCCTACTAATCAAGTTTTCTTTTCTAGATATAAAGACGGTAGTAATCGCATGCCAATATTTGTTAGCAGCTCCACAGAAAAAATTGCTTTTGAAAATATTGTTGGTGGATCAAATAGAGCAATTTATAGTGATGCTCAAATAATTCCAGGAAAATGGTATCACCTAGCTTTTATTTGTGGCACGAACGGAATGAAAATGTATGTTAATGGAATTCAACAAGCAGATACAAATGCAACAACTGATTGTTTTTCATCAATAGCATCAACCGTATCCAATGATATTGGAGCACATAATGGTGGTGCATTTTTTCCAGGCTCTATTGATTCAACTCGAATATATTCCAGAGAATTAACTGCTGCAGAAATTCTTTCTAACTATAATTCTAGTAATATCGAGATTCAAACCCGTGTTGGACATCTTAGCTCCCCAAGCAGTGGAACGTGGGAAGATTGGTCACCAACTACTGGAGAAACAGCCATTGATGATATGGATGATTACCCACTCACTGGTTGTACAGCCACTGGTGGAACTCCTATAGATGGCGGCAGAGCCTTTATGTTCACCAAAACAGACAGAGCTGTTTATCAATTCACTGACTCTGATCAAAAATATACCGTTCCCCCAGGTGTTACATCCATAGATGTCAAAATGTGGGGTGGGGGGGGTGGTGGTGGAAATGCTGGTGGATGGACTTATGGATTTACTGGTGGTGGTGGAGGTTATACAGAAGGAACTCTAACTGTTACCCCTGGCCAAGTTTTAACTGTCATGGTCGGAGAAGGTGGTACTAATGGATCAATAGCCAATACTCTGCCTAGTTATGGTGGCGGTGGTAGAAGTTGTAATACTGGCTCTGACTGTCGATATGGAGGTCAAGGCGGTGGTAGATCTGCTATTCGAACTGGAAGTTCTGACATTATTACAGCAGGTGGCGGTGGTGGAGGTGGATCAAGTCGTGCTGCTAATGGACAACAAGGTGGTGGTGGTGGAGGTAATTCTGGTGTAACTGGAACCTCATACACAGCTGCTTGTGGTGGTGTAGGTGGAACCCAAACTGCTGGTGGAGCTGGTGGAACTTGTGCAAATGCAAATGGAACAGCTGGCTCTCAATACACAGGAGGAAATCCTGCTTCCAATGCGTATGGAGGTGGAGGTGGAGGTGGATACTTTGGTGGTGGTGGTGGTGGATATGGTGAACCTAATAATATGGGTGGTGGTGGAGGTGGCGCTGGATATATTGGAGGTGCTGGTGGAGTTACAGTAAGTGGTGGAATAACAACAGCTGCTAGTGGAGCAACTCCCGGAAACTCATCTGATCCAGACAATGCTAGGACAGGAACTGGTGGTGCTGCAGCAGGCAATGGCGCTCCAGGAAGAGTCGTTATTACCCCTCAATACAATATGGAGTTTGAATGTACTTCTAGTGGCGAGGTTGAGGTGCTTGTAGTAGCTGGCGGAGGTGGAGGTGGAATGGATATGGGTGGTGGTGGAGGTGGCGGTGGAGTGATTCATGATAAATCATATTCAATAACAGCTAACACACCTGTTTCTGTAACCGTGGGTGCCGGAGGAGTTGGAGCACCTGCTGCAAAATCATACGGCCAACCAGACTATCACCAGTTTTTTATACCAGCAACAAACGGAGACAACTCAGTCTTTGGGACACTTACGGCTATAGGAGGAGGTCGTGGAGGAAGCTCATATTATGGACATATTCTTGGTGGAACACCAGGCAACGGAGGAAGTGGTGGTGGTGCTTCTGGGTATAGCTCTGGAGGAACAAAAGCCGGTGGAACTGGAACAGCCGGCCAAGGATTTGCTGGCGGGCAAGGTGGGGGTCAATATTATTCTGGTGGTGGAGGTGGCGCTGGAGGAGCTGGTACAAACTCAACTTCAACGGCTCATGGAGGTATTGGTTATTATAGTGACATCTTAGGACCAGGATATTATTGGGGTGGTGGAGGAGGAGGAGCCGGCTACTCAATTTGTGGTGGCAATGGAGGTGCTGGTGGTGCTGGTGGTGGTGGAACCTGTACTAGTAGCGGTGGAAGTGGCTTAAACAATGGATCTCCTGGTGGAGGTGGAAGCATTAACTCTCAAACAAATAAAGCTGGTGGAGATGCTGGAGTAAACACTGGTGGTGGAGGTGGTGGTAGCTCTCACTATAATGTTGATAACAAAGGAGGCGAAGGCGGATCTGGAATCATCATTGTAAGACTCTCCCCTGCTTCAAAAGATACTAATATTAAAGCTGAAGGAACTGGGTCACAAAAATTCTCTCCAAATAATTCTAAAGCTGATAAGAGTGTTGTTGGGCTGTGGAGATTTGAAGAAACTGGAGGAACTGGCTCATACATTAAAGACTCTAAGGGATTTAAAACCGCTATCTACTCATACACTGGCAGCGACCAAACATTTGTTGTGCCAACTGGTATCACGTCAATAGATGTAGAAATGTGGGGTGGTGGTGGAGGTGGCGGAAATGCTGGTGGATGGACTTATGGTTATGAAGGTGGAAATAGCGGTCATACAACTGGAACCCTGGCTGTAACTCCAGGACAATCTCTAACTGTGATGGTTGGGGCTGGTGGAACAAATGGCTCCATTGTAAATACTAATCCTAGTTATGGTGGTGGTGGTAGAAGTTGTAATACTGGCTCTGACTGTCGTTATGGAGGTCAAGGTGGTGGTAGATCTGCTATTAGAATTAGTAGCTCGGACATCATTACCGCTGGTGGCGGAGGTGGAGGTGGAGCAAGTCGTGCTACTTATGGATCAGAAGGTGGAAGTGGTGGGGGCTGGAGTGGAACCAATGGAACTTCATATACAGTTTATCCAAATGATTGTGGAGGTAGAGGTGGAACTGAAACCGCTGGAGGAGCTGGTGGAGTCTGTGGCAATGCTAATGGTTCTGCTGGTTCTCAATACACAGGAGGAAATCCCGCCTCCAATTCATATGGAGGTGGAGGTGGCGGTGGATACTTTGGTGGAGGTGGCGGTGGATACGGTGAGTCTAATGATATGGGTGGTGGTGGAGGTGGATCTGGATATATGGGTGGCGCTGGCGGGATTACCGTAAGTGATGGAACTCTTTCTGCAGGAGCCTCAATAAATGGATTTGGTGTTGGAGGAGCGGCTTCAGCTAATGGATCAAATGGAAAAGTTGAGATTTCTTGGGATACCAGTGATGGAAACCATGGCACTCCTACTGGTACAACTGTTATAAATGGAGTTTCTGGAAAAGCCAGAAGCTTTAACGGTAGTAGTGATGGAATTGCTCAGCCTAGCGCTAGTAATGCAAACGTGACAGGAGATATTACTGTTGAAGCATGGATTAAACCAACTTCTTTTGCAGCAGCAGGAAGCCCAATACATAAAGACTATCAGTACTCCTTTAACATATCTACGTCTGGAACTGTATCCTGGGCAGACAGCTCAAACTGGAGCTATGCTAACTTTGGATATACAAACATAGGTCTTGTTGCAGGAAAATGGCAACACATAGCTTTTACTAAAACAGATGGCGTTGTAAAAATATATTTAGATGGAGTTCAAAAATCATCAAAGTCGTTTGGAAGTGAAATTACATCAACATCAAATGCTCTAAACTTTGGATGTTACTCTGGTGCATCAGTGTGTGGAAGCCAATATTTTAATGGAGCTCTTGATGAAATACGTATTAGCAATGTTGCAAGGACAGCCAATGAAATTGCAGAAAGTTATCGAGCTGGTCGCAATCAACTTCTGAGCACAATCAATCTTTCATCAACCAATCTTTCTAGTAAAACATCCCTTCCTTTTTGGATTGCAGCAGATAGACCAGGAACATATTTAGAGTCAATAATTGGTGAATCTGCGTATGCAAATTACCAGTCAGATGACAATACTGTTGGTCTATGGCACTTGGATGAAAAAAGTGGTTCTGGAGCCTACTTTGAAGACAGCACTGGTAATAAAAATAGTGGCACACCAGCTGGCACTACTTTTACAGAAGGAAAAATTGGTAAAGCTAGAAGTTTTAATGGAACCAATCAATATATTAATCTAGGTTCCAATATAAATCTTGCAAACTCTTCGTTCACCGCTGACGCTTGGGTAAAACGAGGTGTAATAGGAGTAAATCACGTAATTTTAGGTCAAGGCCCCTATGGGACTGATACCTCCTTGCATTTTGGCTTCAGAAATACAAACGTATTTATGTGTGCCTTTTACGGCGATGATTTAAATACAACAGAAACTTTTATAGACACTGATTGGCATCTATGGACATGCACATATGATTCATCTACAAACAGTCGCAAACTTTATCAAGATGGAAAACTTATTGCCCAAGACACCGCCTCTGGAGATTATCAAGGAACCGGAACTTTTTACATTGGATCAGATGGGGGTGGAGGTAGTGACTTCAACGGACTCGTGGATGAAGTCCGGATCAGCGATACCGTCCGCACTGCCTCAGAAATCCGCCAGGCTTATGAAGTAGGTCTTCGAAGTCATCCCATCACCATTGATTTTGCTGCTAGTGGAGATGCTGGTAATTTAATTAATGATAGTAGTGACACTAGTTTTGCTATTGATGCCACTACTTATGGACTAAGCTCTAAGGGTTCCTCTTTGTATAAAGAAGACAAAATCATTGTAAAAGAAAACTATGATGGCACTGAATATATAGCTCAAGGAACTGTTACTAGCGTTACTGCATTAAGTGGTGCTGTAGCTGTTGCCAGCTGGGATAGTGGAAGCACCTTCCCTGCTGGAGGATTTACTGCTAATGCTGATTTCTTTAAATGGCAACGAGAATATTGGCCTCTTGCTGAAAATACTCTCTCCACCTTTATGGATGGCATTACTAATCTTAGTATCCGCCAAACTAATGGACATGAGGGTAGAACTATTTGGTTGGATGACTTTAGATCAAATGGAAGCTATCTAACAACTCCAGGAGGATCAACTCTTACATCAATATTAGGTAGACAATTTTTACAATATCGCTCTATATTTACCAGCACTGATCCATTTGTTTCAGCAGAATTATCTTCTATCTCTTTTGCATCTGATATTGGACCAACTCCAGTATTTACCCCCACTCCTCTTCCGGTACACAATGGTGAAGCTACTGGAGCATCAAACTGCTATCTTGAAGAATCACCTCATGATGATATGGTTACTCTTCACTGGACGGATGGAGCCACTGATGAGATTGGTTACGAAATAGAAAAGCAAACAAATAGCGAAGAATGGCAAACATTAAAGATTACATCATCAAATGTAGAAAAGTATAATGACGATGCAGTTTCAGCTGGAAATATATATAGATATAGGGTTAGAACAAGGCTTGATGATAATGGTACTGGTGAGTGGTGTGGTACTGGTATTATTAATATGAATACAGGAAATTCTCAGCTTGAAGGCCTTAAAATAGAAGGTATTAAGCTGGACTAGTTATTCACAGGTGTAATAAGCATTGGTTTCTGGAACTGCTATTCCGCAACGATCTGCACTGTCTGCAATCTCTGTATCAGAACCATTCTCTAAAACAACATAAAGTTCATAACTATCTCCACTCTCTGTTTGAGTGTAATTGAAACTCTCTGGGAGATCTTTCATATATGTCGTGCTCCCAGTGCCTGATGTCTCCAGGTCTGTTGTACAGAGAACACCTCCCGGAGTTAATGAGTCGCCGCAGCCTAAAATACCTCCACTAGAGCTTCCGGGATAAACTTGATAGTCATTATAATAAAGGCGAAGTGCATTTCTAAGTTGGATAATTGCATTCTTGTTTCTTGAATCCCTTGCTCTAGCACGAGCACCAAGTAAGTTTGGTAAAGCAACTGCTGCCAAAATACCAATAATGGCAATCACTACTAATAGTTCAACTAGGGTAAATCCATATTTATTTTTCATTTTCTAATTCCTTTAATATTTCTTATAGAGTTTGCTAAAAAAATACCTATTGTTCCCCATTTTGCTAAAACAAGAAGCCTTCTGGCATCGTCGTCCCACTTAGTGTAACCATTGTCATGCATTATTTTTGCTTGCCTACCATTTTCTCTTATTTGATCGTTAGCATCAGCATCTAAAATGTTGACTGGTCTACTCCACGGAGCCGATTCTTTTCCCAGTTATTCCTCTCTGTCGTCCTTTCAAGCTACTACTCTGTCACCAATGAATGTCCTGTTGCAGGATATGTATTAGTACTAGAGATGCCATAACTACAAGTAATGACTGAGTCAACTCCACAATCAGTGCTTGTATATACCTGGATAGCATCATCCTCATCCTTGTTTAGATCATTATCATTGTCATTCTCTATATATGCATAGATTTGATAAATACTTCCATCGACAGAAGTATAATAATATGTATATCCACCTGGGTCAGATGGTAAAAAATTCATGTATATAGTTTCTGGATTAGCAGGATCGACAAATGGATCTCCCCAGTCATAACCCAAGATGCCCGTTTTACTGGAATCTATTGGATATTCTCCCTTATCGTTGTAATAAAGTTCAAGAGCTCTAGAAATATTTTGAAGGTCTGTTTTCCTAGCAGAATCTCTAGACTTTGTTTGAGAGGTCATAAAACTACCAAGTCCTACGGACAACAAAAGAGCCAGGATAACCATAACAATCAGCAACTCAATCATGGTGAATCCAGATTGATATTTATTTTTTCTCATCTCTTACCTTTCACATCTAAGTTCTAAAGGAACATCATCTTCTGTACAACTATTGGTACAACCACTTATTGCAAAACACTCATCAAATGAACCATATGTATCTGGACAGCCGCCGGTTGGCAAATATTCAAATGTATAGTAACTACATGTTCCATCAGGAGCTATTACCCATGCTCCAGGGGCCATTGTTGGAGTTGGAGCAGTGGTTGCTGTTGGAATTATTGGTGTTGGGGTTGGCTCTGGTTCCCAATCTGGAGCAGTTATAATCCCCCCCATAGCTATTCCATAGTTATATGTTGGATCTATATATTCACAGCCAGTGACAGCATTACAGCCTATTCGCTCAATACTAGGATCAGTAACGTTTTCAAGTTGAACCAAAACCCTATAGCCATCACACCAGTCGTCTCCAAAAGAAGATCCAACATATGGAAGTTCATCTTGGGGATCACATGGAATTTCTTTTAAATATGGACTAAGATCACTTCCTCCACAGTTACTCAACATCTCTAAATCTGGGTAACACTCATTATCATTATAGTAGTCTTCAAAGGCGACTCTGAGATCTTCCATATGGTCTTTTCTCTGAGCATCCCTGGCTTTGGAGAGTTGTCTGTTGTAACTAACAAGTGCCATTGCACCCAAAATAGCAATAATGGCAACAACAATTAATATTTCTATCATTGACATACCTTGTGTATCAAAGTCATTCGAAGTGCGTTTTTTTGTTGTTTTTAGCCAGGTAAATAACATTGTTTTCGGGTAAACTTCCTCTTTCATAGAAACAAAATTTCCACTACTCTTACTATCAAGAAATAACTATACTGGAAGTGAATATGAAAAACAATTCTGCCCTCTCATTTACCCAAACCGCAACAACTGTGGTTTCAAAAGTATTATTAGTAGCTGCCCCACTAATGGTGGTTCCTTTTACCCGGAATCTAATTGTGGATTCAAAGCTATTCTTGATGTTTGCCGCAGCTCTTCTCACAGTTCTTGGTTTTGCAATCAAGACATTCACTAAGAAAAAATGGGAACTAGCTGTTTCACCACTAACCCTACCATTGGCTCTTTTTGGTGGATCAGTATTGATCTCAACTTTCCTTTCTCAGAAATATCCAGTAGAAAACCTACTTGGAATTGGTGGTGCATACATTGCTATGGCTATCATCAGTATTTTAGGTAGCTCATTAATAAAGGGAGATCACTCAAAAAAGATAGTTCCTTTATTTGCTATCACCGGTGCCATCCTCGGACTAACGATGTGGTTAGAGAAATTTGGAGTAGGCCCTTCCTACTTAATCAACTCTATTTCTGCCTTCGACCTTCCACACAGTCTCTTATTCAACATCAGCGGTTCTGCTTTTGTAGCATCTCAAGTAATGTTGGTTGCTTTGGTGGGATTAGTAACTAGTGTGTTTGCTAAGAAAAACCTCACCACTCAAGATTTAGTGTTAGGAATATTCAATCTACTAGGTCTTGGTCTAGGTGTATGGTCAGTTCTTCCAGGAAGAATTGCTGCTGTTACCCTAACTCCTTTTAAAGCCAGTTGGACAGTTATGTTGAGAAGCTTGGAGTCTTTACAGAGTGCCGTCATTGGTCATGGACCAGCCTCATATGCAAACATGTTCTCTAGATTTAAACCCCTTTGGACAAATGGTCAACCATACTGGCAATTCAACTTCCCAACAGCCTTCAATGTTCCATTAACTCTTGTTGTAACTGTTGGACTACTGGGCTTAATTAGCTGGATATTCTTAGTAACTAAAACTGCCATGCAAACCAAATCTAGCGGCAAGGAAAGCAAACCATTGCTTTGGATGATTCTTTCAATCTTTGCTATTCAATTGTTTGCTCCAGCAAATATTGTCTTGGTTGCTATCCAAACAGCTCTCTTTGTTTTCTGGATCGGTGGAAATCAAAACCACTTCTCTTTGCTTAAATTCAGAACCTGGAAGATTAAGTCTTTCCCAAAGAGATTGGAGTTTGTTAAGAATATTTTTGGCAAGAAAAACTGGTTTGTTAACCTAGTTTCATTAATCTTGGTCTTAGTTGTAGCTGGCGGATTCTATCTAACTGGTAGAGCATATCTAGCCTTCCACTACATGTATAAAGCCAATACTGCCCTAATTAACAGAAGTGTTATAGATATCTACGAAAACCAAAGAATGGCTGTTAACACCAACCGTTATCTAGATACTCTTCGTAGAGAATATGCACTAACAAATCTTCAGGTAGCTATTGCTCTATCAAATAATGCAGACATTACTGAGGAAGAACAACAACAAGTTATTCAACTAGTAAGTCAAGCCATTAGAGATGGAAAAGCCGCTACTCTTCTAGATCCAGCAGATGTAAATAACTGGACTGCATTGGCAGAGATCTACAGAAACCTAATCGGTACTTCCGAAGAAGCTAATAACTGGGCTGTTAGTAGCTTGGTTAGTGCTGTGCAAGTTAATCCAACCAATCCAAACCTTCGTTTGGAGATCGGCAGATTAGCTTTAGCAGATGGTAAACCAGAAGATGCTTTGACCTTCTTTGCTCAATCAGCAGAACTCAAGCCTGATATGGCAGCTGCCTACTATCACCTTGGATTAGCTTTCCAACAACTAGATCAGTTGGAAGACACCAAAAAAGCATGGCAAAGAGCTCTTCTTCTCTTGGAGAATGATTCTGATGACTACTTGGCTCTTAGCCAACAAATCGCAGATCTAGATGATGCTCTCAAAGGAGTAGATCTTTCTCCAGAAGTCATGGAAGGAGATGCTATGGAAGAAATAATTCCAGAAGCCAATCAAAAGCCTGGCATCACTGAGCAAAATGTTAAACAACAGGAAGCAGATATTGTAAATCCTGCTGAAGACGCAAAAATAGATCTTGGTGATTTATAAAAAAAGACAATTAAAAAGCCCCGCCATTGAGCGGGGTTTTTGTTTTATATAAACATTGTCTTTATAACTTGTTAAGCGACTCCTCTATTTTACCAATCACCTCTTCCAAGCCTTTACCAGTAAAACCACTGAACAACAAAACATTTTGTTTCTTCTTTTTGAAATAATCTTTTAATGATTTCTGGAGATCTGCTGAATAGATATCTATTTTATTAATCGAGATAAAGAATGGTTTTTCTAAAAGAGATGGATGATAGTTTTTTAACTCTTTTTCCAAGAGCTTGTATTGATCCCAAACCATCTCAGTTTTTTCTTTTACTGACATTTCTTCATTGGAAACTATGTTTTCCTCTATAAAAAGGACATAAAGCAACATCTTACTGTTTTCTACATGGCGTAAGAAGTCTAATCCCAATCCCTTGCCCTCACTGGCACCCTCTATCAATCCAGGAATATCTGCCACTATGACATCGTTTCCGCTAGGAAAAGTTAATACTCCTAAGTTTGGTTCTATTGTTGTAAATGGATAATTGGCTGTTTTTGGATTGGCTTTAGTAATTTTGGAGAGCAGTGTGCTTTTTCCTGCGTTTGGGTAGCCCACTAACCCTATATCCGCCAGTAATTTGAGTTCTAGAGCAACTGTCTTCTTCTCACCCAAAGAACCATATTCTGCCTCTAACGGCGTAGTATTTCTAGATCCTTTGAAAGCAATGTTTCCTCTACCGCCAAAGCCTCCCTGACAAAGAATGATCTCTTGACCCTCTTCTGTAAGAGTAGCTATTTTTTCTTTTTCTATCTCGATAAATTCCTCCTCAGGTCTTTCTGGGATGCCCCTACCCTCCTTCTCAACAAAGTATTTATCAAACCTAATGTCGCTTCTCTTGAGAGGATATTTGACTCCATATTTTCTGCGTCTATTTGAGGATTCTCTATTTTCTTTTTCTAGCCAAACAACTGTTCCCAAGGGAACCTCCATAATTGTGTCCTCGCCTTTTTCTCCAAACATTTTTTTTCTACCACCCACTCCTCCGTGAGGAGCAGTTATGGCTGTTTTTCCAGAGTAGTGTTTGAGAGTATTGTAGTGATTTGTAGAACGAATGATGATGTTTCCACCATTTCCACCATAACCACCATCAGGACCTCCCATGGCGGCATATTTTTCATGGCGATATGACACTCTTCCGTGTCCTCCATCACCAGCAATTAGTTTTAGTTTGACTAAATCGATCATATATAAAATATTTCTTCGAGAGTATTATACTCTACCTCAGGTAAGATTGAGGATTGAGAAGAGCTCCTCCCTGACGAATCTCAAAGTGTAAGTGAGTTCCGGTAGATCTACCTGTATTTCCCATCTGTCCAATTACATCACCCCTCTTAACTCTTTGGCCTGATTTAACCTGAACAACACTCAAATGAGCATAGAGAGTAACAAAGCCATTACCATGATCAATAATTACACGATTTCCATAACCAGAGCTATCTGGCCAACCAGCAGTAGTTACTGTTCCTGAATCTGCAGCCAAGATTTGACCTCCTGATTTGTTAGCGATATCAATAGCTTTATGGTAGAAACGATAACCTTGGGTAATTCTTCCGCTTGCTGGCCAAATAAATGAACCAGAAGCAGACACACTACCAGCATCTGGAGTAAGAACTCCAAATCTGGAAGCTGTTGTCCTAGATGTATATACAGCGGATGGTTTAACTCCATCGGGAATCATTAAATATTGCCCTGCGACTACATCGAAAGTCTCGTCATTGAGAAACTCATTAAAAGGATAGTCAACAATAACCTGTGTTTGAGATCCCTCTAAACCATATTTTTTACCTATAGAGAAGATTGTTTCTCCCCTAGCCACTTTGTGCCTAATTCCATCCAAAGGTAAAATCTTTAGTTCCTGACCAGGTTTAATTTTTGAGGTCTCGGTTAAACCATTCTCCCAAAGAATTGTTTCCTGTTGCAATCCATATCTTTGAGCAATGGTAGAGATAGTCTCTCCTTCTGTAACGACATGTTTGATGATTTCTCCACCCCTGTATTGTCTTACTTCTTCAGCTTGAAGAGTGTAAAAATCAGGAGCATAGGCAGTAGCACTATTCAAAATAGGGCCAACACTGCCAGCATACTGTTCTTCTTTGTCATTGAAAATAATTGGACCCAAAGTAATGAGTAAAAAAACTAGGCCAATTGTCCCAAAGTGTAAAAATGGTCTGGCGTATCTACCTCTCTTTTTATATAAGAGGTCAACAATAAAATCCTTACCAACTTCAAATTTGGAAAACCAACCATAGCCTCTAAACTTTATATATGAGCGCAAAAAGATAAAATAGTTGCCAAAATCCACGATGATTGCTTTGTCTCTGAAACTAAACCTTTTTTCTTGCATAAGAATTATGAAATCCATTCTAACTGCTGAACCACTAAGGGTACAGGGTTAGCCTGTTTTCAAAGATGCTAAAAAGTCTTTATTGGTTTTAGCTCTCTTGAGTTTACTGATAAGAGTTTGGGTTCTTTCTTCCTTGTTCAACATATCAAGCATTCTATGAAGAGTAATAACTGATTGGTAATCCATTGGATCCATCATCAAGTCATCTCTTCTAGTTCCAGATCTTTGAACATCAATAGCTGGATGAATTCTTCTTTCAGCTAAAACTCTATCTAGGTGTACTTCTTGGTTTCCAGTTCCTTTAAACTCTTCGTAAACCAGGTCATCCATTCTGGATCCTGTGTCAACTAAAGCTGTTCCAACAATGGTTAATGAACCTGGAATCTCAAAGTTTCTAGCCGCACCAAAGAATTTCTTTGGAGGGAATAGAGCTGCTGGATCAAATCCACCAGATAGTGTTCTTCCAGATGTAGGCATTGCCAAGTTATATGCTCTGGCAAGTCTAGTAATGGAATCTAAAAGAATCATTACATCTTTACCACTCTCCACCATTCTCTTAGCTCTCTCGAGAGCTAATTCTGCGACTCTAACCTGATCCTGAGCAGATTCATCAAAGTTACTAGCAGCAACTTCTCCCTTGCCCTTAGTTAAGGTTTCAATGTGACGACGAATGTCTGTTACTTCTTCTGGTCTTTCACCAACTAATACAGCCATTAAATGAATTTCTGGATTATTAGCAGCAACACCTGTGGCAATGTCTTTTAGAAGAGTTGTTTTTCCTGCTTTTGGAGGAGAAACAATTAAACTTCTTTGACCCTTACCAATAGGAGCCACCATGTCGATTATTCTGAGAGACAATGGCTCTGTTCCTGTTTCAAGCTTGATCTGTTCATCAGGATAAACTGGAGTTAGGTTTTTAAAAACTGGTCTGTCCTCTTTCAAGAACTCATCAACTTCCTTACCATTAATTTTATCTACCTGAAGAAGACCCCAAAATCTTTCGTTTTCTTTTGGTTTTCTAGCTGGACCCGTGACGGCGTCACCTGGTCTCAATTTAAATCTTCTTACCTGGGAATTTGAGATATATGTATCGTGATCATTTTCTGAAAAAGATACTCTTAAAATACCATGACCATCTCTGGAAGCATCCAAAGATCCGGTAATGGTTTCTATCACTTCTTCAACGTCCTTAGACTGTCTGGAGAAGCCTGATCTCATTCTATTATTTCTAGGTCCATTGGATCTAGATCTTGTAGAAACAACTACTCTTCTTGAGGTTGTTTCTGGTTTTTTTGTTTCTTCGGATTTGGTAGAAGTTTTTTCTACAGCTTTATCCGTGGAAGTATCAGCTTTTGCTGGCATACAACGTATGTTTCCTTTTTTACTTATTACAACAATTGATAATTTCGAATCATGACTTTAAAAAAATTGGGAAGTTCTTTCTGTTTTAAATGCGGTCAGCCAATGAGAATTCAAATATTATGTCAAAGAATGTTGATTTTGTCAAAAATTATTGAATTAAAGAAAGAATCTTATCCAAAGCATCGTTCTCATCAACTATGGTCCAGCCTTTTTCCTTGGCTATTTGAACCAAATCATTCTCTTCTCTATTGGATTCTTTCATGACCACTGGCTTACCAGTAGCGTTCAACATTTCAAAATCAGAATATGAGTCACCCATAGCCAAAGATTGTTTCCAGTTTATTTCCTGATCTGGGTATAGGCTTTGGGCAAGATCATTTAATTGAACTAATTTATGTTTTGCCAAAGACATAATAATTTCTGGTTCAGAAACATATTTTCCTTGATCATCAACTTTAATCTTAGTAGCTCTAAATCTATCTGGAGATAAATTATGTGCTTCACAAAAAAATCTTACAATTTCATCTGCACTGGCACTAATAACTAGGGTTGTATAGTTTTGTTCCTCTAGTTTTTCTAGTAATGGCTTAACAAAGGAAAAAGTATTAGCTCTGGCTTTTTCCCATACTTTTTTACCTATCTCTATATATTGTTCTGAGTCTCTACCCTCCACTGCCTTTAGATATGTTGCTAACCATTGTTCTGACATTTCTTCTCTGCCTAGCTTTCCAAGAGCATATCCATCTTCAAGAGCTTTTAGGCTAGCTAAATCTTTAGTGCCAAATAGACCCCTCTTAACCAATTCATCGATCAAAGTCATCCCAATGACCCCTGTGCTAAGGGTTCCGTCTACATCAAAAGCAGCTAGTTTAATATTATTTTTTTTCATAATTTAGAAATTAAAAAAATCTTTGAAGTTCAAAGATTGTTAATTATACTCCACTGTTTCAAGCGATTAATATATGGAATCTTACAGATTGCTAGTTATTTAAAACTCCAAGAGAGGTCTCTCCCTCTACTTCAACTAGTTTAGCATATCTAAAGATTCTAACTGGAGAATCAATGTGTTTGCAGGTATATAGAATTAGATCTGATTGGTAATCAGTAATCTCTTTACCTTCTTCTCCACCATAGACCTCATAGACCCATTTACGTTGATTAGAAATTATTTCTATTCTGTCTCCTGGTTCCAGATCTGGCAGGTTATAAAAAGAGTGATATTTCCAATAGTCATCTTTCCACCACCAATCAAAACCGTATCTGTGACCAGCAACAATCATTGGTTTAGAACGATCTCCTGGATCACCAAATTCTGGTACCCACCAAAGACCTGTCTGCAAAGCTTCTTCAAAATTTTCTGTTTGTTGTAGCTCAGAGCGAACTCCTATTCTAGGGATAACCAACCAGTCTCCCTCTGGGAGATTGGCATTATATGGAGGCATATAGCTTCTTCTTGAAGGTAATACTTTTCTCTTAGTAGCCTCTTCATCCAAAAGATTTAAATTTAAAGTAAAATCACCAGAAATCTCTTCAGCTTGAGCTGTTTTTTCAACTCCTAGTTGAGGAAAAAGTGTAAAAACTATCTTAGGGCCTTGCCAAAAGACAACACCACTAAAACTCAAAACTATTAATAGATTTAAAAATCCGTTAACCAAAGTCTTACTAAGATTATTCTTTTTGGGTTTTTTACCTGTTTTCTTATTGTGCTTCTTCTTGAGTAAATTATGAGCAAAAACACCATCAGCCACAGCTACTCCACCTCCTAAAAACATGTTCTTAAGGTTGGTGGAAAACAAAACAGCTGAATTGTTTTTCTTTTTCATAGTTTTTCTATTTATACTTGAGGAAAGTATTTGTCTACCTAAGTTTTAAATAGATAGATTAGTATATCAAAATATATCTGATTTGTCAATATTATAGGATAAAATTTGAGAAATCGTTAACATGGGATTTTTCTGGAAAGATTCCAGGAGCCTGAGGTGCGGCAGAGCCGCACCCCAGGTTTATGACAAAATGAAGTGAATAAACTACCGTTCGTCGCCGAGAGCTTCAGAGAGCATCTCCACCAACATCAGTTCAGCCATCGCCGCTTCAGCCATTGCTGAGACGATTGCATCAAGTAATGCTGGGCCGGCGATATTTTCTTCAGTAAGCCAGCGATTGAGATAGCCTTGTCCACTTGCAGATTTGAGTGTCATGTTTTCCTCCAAAACTTAGATTGTAGGACCTCCCCTCTTCCCCGAATGGGAAGAGCAAGAATAGTCCAGATCTAAAGAAAAAATCTTCAAATCAGGACTATCCTAAAATAGAAATCATAAAAATGTTTTTAAGGGAAAACTTCCCATGTTAACGAGCTTTTAATGTTTGAGCAGTTTTTTAATAATCGCAATGATTACTAAAAACGTTTCAAACAGGTTGTTATTATATCAAATGATATTGAATAATGTCAAATAGTAAAATTATGGGGCTTATTTTTTGAGAAATCGTTAACATGGGTCCAATTTATTTTAGATTAGGAGATTAGAGGTGTGGTCAAAGACCACACCTCTAGTTGGAGATACTTTTTTTCTTTAATGAGTTGGTTAGGAAAGCGACCAAGCAAAAGAGCTTGGCTCACCCAGTCCGATTAAGCACTCAGCGTAGTAGACATCATTGGAGATTTCTTCCATTATTTCTACAAATACTGGGTTAACCGTATTAGGCAATGCCTTCTTAATTTTCCTCAGAAGCTGATCAGTGGAAGTAATTCCTTTGAGCAGCCATTTGAAAAATTTTCTATAATCTGTTTCCATAGTCAATCTCCTTATTACAATAAAGTTTTTTAAGGTTCTCTCTCCCATCATCGGGAATAGAATAACCCAGGCCTGAAGACAGTATCTTCAAGTCAGGGTCATCCTTTAAGAAAACCATCTTTATGTAAAAGTAGATTTGGTTTCCCATGTTAACGAGCTTTTAATGTTTGAGTTTTTCATTTTGGCCGCAATGGCCTGTGAAATTGTTCAAACAGTTACAAATTATATCATTAAGTATCATTATAAACAAGTTATAGGGACTTTTCTTGAGGAAATAAAAAAGCGCTGGATTGAAGTTCGGTAGCCTGCCCAACCGACCGAACTTCAACTCAACGCTTTCACGAATCTAACCCGTATTGTACAACAAACGTGATCATTAATATATATTAATCAATATTAATAAGCACTAATATGCAGTTTACCCTACCCGATGAAAATGCTATGTTCAGATCATCTCTCACCTACTTTAGGGTAAGTGAGAATACAGAGCAATATTATTCGAGGTCTTCCTGCGGTAATCTTGCACCTTATCCACCGCGTTTGTAGTTCTGCCTGCCATGTTCTGGAATCTACAAATTGCGGTGGATTTCATTTCTACCCCTCCCATCTTGAGGGAAACGTTGGTAGAAAAAAATCTTCCACTTTTAATATCCTAAAAACGTCTTTTTAAAGAATTTATTGCCCACTTATTCTCCTAAATTAATAGGTCTTCCTCAAATATTTGGACTATCCACTCATGATCATTTTTAAGATTACTCTACTATAACTTAATTTTTGTTATTTTGTCAACTTTTTGAGTCTTATAGTAAAAAATACTCAATATTTCGCATATCTTATATAAATATCTTTAAGGTAATACCAGGCTAATTTAATAACTTTTCAACAATGACATATGTAAGGAGGAAAACTCGTGTAAAACAAATAAATGATATATAATGATGTTCTTATGACTAAAGAGTCTAAAAATAAAGGGCAAGCAAATGAGTCAACAGAGGTTGAGCTATATTTGGAAAATGAAGTCTTTTATTTATTAATCCAATCATTAAAAGAAGATGAGAAAGAATTGAGCCCGATAGCGGTTGGAAAAGATGAGGAATTGGCAAATGAAATGTTCAACTTAGCTGTCTCCCTTGGATTAATAGCTGGAACAAATTTACTACATACTATAGTTAACTCAAGATCGTTGACAAAAGTTTATGATTTACCTGGTGCTTAAGTTGTAGATATAAGCGAACTAGCTAAATAAACAAGCCTTCTCTCCCCTATAAACAGATATCTGTATATAATAGATAGCACTGCTATGACACCACACACTATTTTGGAAATTCGTACTGGTAGAGATGCCGAACACAGCCCTGAAACAGCGGTCCAGTTTTACTCTACCCTCCCCAAGCTATATAACAATATTTTTTACAAACTAATTGGCAAAAAAGAGTCTTTTAGTCTGGAAATTATTGTTAGAGACCAAACCATTAGGTTTTTAATGTATATGCCCGTTCGTTTGCTGGAATATGTTAGAGGTGCCATCATAGCCAGCTATCCTGAAGCATTGATTGCTGAAAACCCAGAAGATCCAATGTTGGATTTCTTTAATGAGGAAGGAAAAGTAATTACTCCTTCTTTTGTTAAAACAGGCAATTTGTCCCTATCAAACTCCGAATATTTACCTCTTAAAACTTACTTAGATTTTAAGGAGGTTGATCCACTCACTTCCTTACTGGCCTCGCTATCAAAAAGTCAGCCAACTGACATTGTTCATATTCAGTACCTTATTTCTCAAGATAGAGATTCATGGAAAAACAAAGGCTGGAGAGAAATTCAAAATAAATCAATAGATGATAGTTCAACAAGTCATCACAGACAAAAAGCAATTATCGAGGAAAAACTCAAGAAAGAAGCATTGAAGGTAGCTATTAAGATAGCTGTTCGCACTGATTCTACTCAGAGAAGTGATCTTATCTTGGAAACACTGTCCGCTACATACAACGCTATCTCAAAAAGCGAGGGTAATTTATTGGTTTTAAAGAGAAACTACTTATTTAAAACAAACTTCCTACAAATGATGAAGAAAAGATCTTTTTTCAGATCTAAAAAGATGCATCTGGCTATGGATGAGCTAGCTACTCTCTATCATCTGCCTAATAAAGATCTCGAGGTAATTCCTAATATTGCCTGGGGCAAAAATCTATTAGGAGAGCCGCCAGAAACCCTACCTATTATTACTAGAGATACTGATCCTCAAGTAAAAAGAGACACTAATGTTTTTGCTGAAACTACGTATAAAAATAAGTCTGTGAAATATGGCCTCAAGAGAGCTGATCGCAGAAGACATATGTATGTGATCGGTAAAACAGGTACTGGTAAGTCCACTCTCTTGGCTAATATGGCCATCAATGATCTTAAAAATGATGAGGGAATGTGTGTTATTGATCCTCACGGAGATCTAGTTGAATCCATCTTAAACTATATTCCATCTAGAAGAATTAATGACGTCATATATTTTGATCCTAGTGATCCAGACAGAACTGTTCAAATAAACTTGTTTGAGGGTAAAAATGTTGTTCACAGAGAGTTAATTGCCTCTGGTATCATCTCTATTTTCAAAAAACTTTATGGATATTCCTGGGGCCCAAGACTTGAGTACATTTTAAGAAATGCTCTTCTCACTCTTCTGACTAGTGATAATGCTCGCTTGTCTGACATCCTAGAGCTTCTAACTAATAAGAAGTTTAGGGCAAAATATGTAGAGAATCTTCAAGACCCTATCCTTAAAAGCTACTGGGTGGATGAATATGACAAAATGCAAGACAGATTGAGAACTGAGTCTATTGCTTCAATCTTAAACAAGGTTGGTCAATTCACTTCCTCTCCCCTAATCAGAAATGTGGTTAATGCTCATAAAAGCTCATTTGATATTGAAGACATCATGAAAGAAGGAAAAATCCTCTTGGTCAATCTATCTCAAGGAAAACTAGGTGAAGACAATGCTACTCTCTTGGGAGCTATGATGATTACAAAAATTCAGCTAGCTGCTATGAGTAGGGTTCATGTTGAAGAAGAAAAGCGTAGAGATTTTTATCTTTATGTTGATGAGTTCCAAAACTTTGCTACTGAGGCCTTTATCAAGATCCTCTCTGAGGCTCGTAAATACAGACTCAATCTTACCCTAGCCAACCAATATATCGCACAGATACCAGAAGAGGTGCAAAAAGCCATCTTTGGAAACTGTGGAAGTGTTGCCAGCTTTATCATGGGATCAGAGGATTCACAGGTATTCAGTAAGGAATATGGTGAACATTACACCCCTGAAGAGCTAGTTTCTCTTGAGAAATATCAGGTTATCAATCGCATATCTGTAGATAATGTTATTAGCCAGCCTTTCCCTGCTAGAACTCTTGGTTTAGCCAAGAGCAGCAATCAAAACAAAGAAAAGGTAATTAAGGTTAGTAAAGAACGATACTCAAAAAAGAGAGACTAAGCTAAACCTAAGTCTTTCAACACATCTTTAATTGTTTTATGACTCTCTCTGGAAAAAATGTTTTTAAAGCCTAGTCGCTTGGCTTCTTTCTTTCTTTTTTCTAAAAATGGAACTTTTCTTATCTCTCCTAATAGACCAATCTCTCCGATGAAAATAGACTTAGTGGGTACTTTCTTATTCTTTAAAGAGCTAGCTATAGCTACAGCTAATCCTAAATCCACTGAAGGCTCTTTAATTTTAAATCCACCCGCAGCATTAAGAAAAACATCATTTGAATCCAGTGGTAACTTCACATGCTTTTGTAAAACAGCAGCTAATACCTGAATTCTAGATAGCTCTATTCCTCTACCAACTCGTCTAGGCATAGCCAGATTAGAGTAATTAACTAATGCCTGAACCTCTACTAACAGTGGTCTAGTTCCTTCCATGACACAAATCGTTGCACTACCCGGAACATCTACCTCTGTTTGTTCTAAAAACAACTCGCTAGGATTACTTACCTCTGCCAAACCATAGTCATCGTGTTGAAAAACGCCAACTTCATCAGTTGCTCCAAACCTATTTTTCAGCGCTCTCACTAGCCTTAATTGGCTTGATCTCTCACCGCTAATCTCTATTACCGCATCAACAATATGTTCAAGGACTTTTGGTCCTGCTATTGCTCCGTCCTTGGTAACATGGCCTACAAAAAATACTGGAATGTGAAATGCCTTAGCAATCTGGGTGATTTTTTCTGTAGATTCTCTGAGCTGACCGATACTACCTCCAGCCCCAGTTAACTCGACACTGGTGATGGTTTGAATACTATCGATGATGACTAATTTTGGCTTTTTCTTGACCATTAAACTAGTTATCTCTTCTGCCTTTGTACCACTCACAAAAACTAGTTTTGCTAGTTTTTTGTTCGGGTCGAACTTCTTGTTTTTTGCTGAGGTGTTTTTGTGTTCTTTCTCCAGATATCGATTGATTCTAATGGATATTTGTGAGGGACTTTCTTCTCCAGATACATATAGTATCTCCTTGTCATCATCCTTGTTTCTTTCGGTAGATAACAAGAGACCTACAACCACCTGAGTAAGCAATGTTGACTTCCCAATCCCCGGCTCACCACCGACCAAGGTCACCATTCCGGGAACCAATCCTCCACCCAACACACGATCTAACTCTCCTATCGTAGTAGAAAACCTGTTTTTTGAAGCTTCTACAAGCTGCACATCTGGAAAATATGTCACTATTTCATCAGAGTCACGAACAACCTTGGTAGAAACAGAAGATTTGCTCTCTATTGCTTCCTCAACCAAAGTATTCCAGGAATTACATCCACTGCATTGACCCATCCATTTAGGAAAAACTGCCTCGCACTGCTGACAAACAAACCTTGAATTCTTTTTTGACACTAATGTATCTTACTCTATGCTGCCGACAAACAAAGTGTCACCACTATATTGGCCAGTAACAGTTACTGTTTTTCCAACATAGTCACCAAGTTCAACTACATAGCTTTCTATTTCCCTAGGAGTTTGTCCTGCTTCGGCCAAAAAGTATCTGCCGGCTGAAAAACTAATTACGCCGGTTTTGGTTGTATCTCCTACCTTTTCTGTTGTAGTTTTTTGTTGAGCGGCATTTTGAGCTGCTGGCTGCTCTCCACATCCGGCAAAAAAGACACTAGTTGAAACAACTACTGCGAGTAAAAAAAGTTTCTTCATAAAATTTATCCTTTAGTTATGAACTACTAATAAGAGTATAGAGAGAAAAGATAAAACTTTAAAGAAGGTCGTTTATTTCGACCCATTTATTATTTTAGTACTGGAAAATTTAGGATTATGTTTGAGAACAACTTTTACTTTTCCTCCACACTCATTCATGATTTTTTTCTTAACATCTAGATGAGAGCTGTGAGCTGAGACAGCTAAAATACTAGGAGAAACCTCCTTTATTAATCTCTGATAATCACTCTTTTTTGTGAATTCTCTCGGTAAGATAAATACCTCATCAGCCATATCCAGCTTTTCTAAATTAAGTTTTCTCTGTTCTTGATTGTTAACTGGTCTATTGTCTCCTTTTATCTTTTTGACCCTACTATCTGTTTCGATGCCAATTATTAAATAGTCACCTTCTTTTTTGGCTGCTTTCAAAAACTTTTTGTGCTCCTGATGTAAAACATCAAAAACACCAGTCACTAAAACCTTTTTTGAAGAAGTGGCTTTCAAATATTCTTTCTTCCAGTTATCTAGAATGTTTTTTCTAGTAGATTTTTGATGGAAAAAAGCACTATGAAAACTAGTATTTTGTTTTCCATGTCTTATTTGACGATAATAGTTTTGAATAAAGAAGGCTAGTTTTTCCAGCCACAGAAACATATCAGGAGATTTTATCTTTGGAGACTCAGTATATGAGTCAATCTCTGGTAGGTCTGCAAAAAGAAAGTAGTCATAGACCCATTCATTCTGCTTAAAAAACCTTGTTTTAATACTATCCTTATTAACTACCCATTTAGTTTGTAAAACCTCATAAGCCTCATAAATACTTCTTTTATCTTCAGACATTGAGAGACTGGTTTCATCTAACCAAAAATTAAAATCCCAACTATGGCTCAAATCTCCACTTGGTAAATGGGGTCTTCTGCCTTTTATCCATGAAAGAAACAAAAACAACAATCTGGTTAACCACAATCTATTCTTTTTAGTGATGATTAGAAAATCTAAATCATCTTCTCTTTCAATCATTCCTGCGGCATAAGATCCCGTGATTACTACTCCTAAAACCCAGGGTATTTTTTTAGATAATGAAACCAAATCTTCAACAACTTCTTGTTTAAAATCTTTAATATCAATATTTGTTCTTTTTGAAAGATGTTCTTTTGAAAGAGCAAGTTCTTTCTTGTTTTGAAAAATGATTTTTTTCTTTTTCAGTGAGTTAATGGCAAGTAGAAACTCATCTCTGTTTATCTTTCTTGATTTAATCTTTTTATCTTGTAGAAGAGATAAAAACTCTGGTTTAAATATGCGCTCAATTAACTCGTTTTGAGTTAAAGAGTGATTAAACTGAGAACTATAAGCAAGGACAGCAATAATAGTTTTTTCTGCAACAGAAAGATCCATAGCAGCTATTATATAGCCTCAATAAAAAGATATCTTGTCAAACCACCTCAATCAAGATACTCTTGGTATTATGAAAAAAGTCGTTGTTATCGGAGGTGGAACTGGTTCGTCAGTTGTGCTTTCAGCACTAAAAAACATCCCAGATATGGATTTAACAGCTCTGCCCGTAGTTACTGACTCTGGTGGCTCAACAGGAAGACTAAGAGATGAGTTTGGATTTTTGCCAGTAGGAGATCTTAGGCAATGCCTAATGGCACTAGCTGATGATAGAACCCAACAGGATATAAAAAAACTTTTACTCTATAGATTTGATAAAGGCAGTGGATTACAAGGGCACAACTTAGGAAATTTAATCTTAACTGCTCTTGAAGATATCGAGAAAAAACCAGGCAAAGCTATAGAGGTTGCCAGTAAAATCTTCAGAATTAAGGGAAAAGTTCTTCCTATTACAGAAAATAGTACTAACTTAGTCATTACTTATGAAGATGGTAAAAAGCTGGTTGGAGAACATTTTCTAGACGATCATGAAAAGGGTGGTAAAAAAATAGTTAAACTTGAGCTAAGTAGACCAGCCAAACTATATAAAAAAGCTGAGGAAGCAATCCTGGAAGCAGATATTATTATTGTTGGTCCAGGAGATATTTATGGAAGCCTACTTCCTCACACTCTAGTGAGAGGATTTAAAGAAGTATTTAAAAAATCTACTGCAAAGTTTGTTTATATCACCAACCTAATGACTCATTTTTCACAAACTCACAATATGTCAGCCAGTGATCACGTGAGTGTTATTGAGGAATATTTTGGAAAATATCCTGATCTGGTGATCGTTAACTCTGAAAAAATTCCAGATAAAATTTTAAAAGACTATGAAAATGAAAAAGAGTTTCCCGTTATTGATGATCTACCAAAAGAAAAATACATAAAGAGAGCCAATCTTGTTTCAAAGGTGGTAGTAAAACAAGAAAAAGGTGATTCCATTAAAAGAAGCTTATTACGTCACAACAAAAAAGCCTTGTCAGAGGTTTTAATAAAAGTTTAAGTTTTTACAAAATAATCAAAAATGAAAATTAGTCTGTGGGAACCCCATATTGACGAAGGGTTTGCTTGACACCACTCTCAAGCTCCAAGAGAATGTCTTCCTGATCTTCACCTGATGTGAGACCTGTAACAGCAGTTCTATAATATTCAATAATCTGATCATTAATGCCATTATCATGAGTTGCAGAACTCATATACCAACCAACAGCAATAGGGGCATCTTTAAGCACTCCTGCCACATAAGGATCTGAGGACAACTCTTCAGCAATATCTACTCTTGAATATGGTTCTCCAAAAGCACGAACACTGCTTTGAGCTGAGTAAAGTTTTTTCATTACTTCAGCACTAGTCATGTATTTTAAGAACTTCCAAGACTCCTCTTTATTGGCTCCTTTTTCATTTACACCTTCTGCCCAGTAGTTAGCCCAAGCAATGTGTTCATCTGACAATTGAGGAACTGGAGCTATTCCAAAATCAAGATTTGGGTTTAGCTCTTTAACTTCGTGAGCTCTCCAGGTTGGAGCAAGCATCATGGCAGCATCACCTTTTGCAAAAGCCACCGTGGAGCTTGGCAAGGAACTGCTCCAAACATAATCTTCTTCTATGAAGTTGGTGTAAAAAATTAAAGCATCCCTAACTTCTGTGTAGGCTGGTTCTCCAGGAGTACCCCCATTTTGCAAAATCAATAAAGCTAAAATATCAGGCCAGTGTTCTACATTAACTGTATTACCAATAGCCAATCCTCCTCTAGTAATATTGCCTCCTCTGCGAGCATCTTTGTCTGCTGGAACACTAAGGTCTGAAGCCAAGCTTTTTAGCTCTGCCCAAGTTGCTGGTGGTTGAACACCAGCTGTTTGAAGAATATCTTTGTTGTAATACAAGCCCAGTCCTTCATACATAATTGGCAAACCAACTATTTTTCCCTCTATTTGAAGCATTTGAGAAGCAGACGGATAGAAAGTATCTTTAAAATCTGCCGCCGTCATTACACTAGCTGGTAAAACAGCTAGTTCTGAAGACATCATTCTGACCCATGAGGAATGATACCTAAAAATATCTGGTCCATTGCCTGATGCGATAGCTGTTTGAAGTCTCTCTCTATAGTCTTTATGTGATTGAATTCTATAATCGATTTTAATACCTGGGTTTTGGTCCTGATAATCCTTAATCACTTCATCCAAAACTGTGTTTGGTTCCCAAAGTCCCCAATATGTTAAAACAGTTTGCTTCACTGGTTGAGAAACAGTAGGGGTTTTTGTGTTGCTTCCTGTAGTGGTAGCTGGAGTTGTTTTACTTCCCCCAAATACACTAGCTAATAAAGAGCCTATTACTCCCAATCCTATTAATGCTGCTACAACTATTAGAATCATCTTCTTGGAATCTTTTGGTTTGGCCATTTTTGGTGACTTTGGATCACCTTTTCCAGAGGCTTGCTGTGTTGGTGGTGTTTTTGACAATCCTCCTGCTGGAGGTGGTGGTGGGGCAATACCTACTTTGGGTAATGTTATGCCTGGTTTTGTAACAACCGGCTGTTCTTGTTTTGCAATAGGTGGTTTTGTATCCAAACCTGGTTTTGGAAGTGTTTCTGGTTTTGGAGCTAAGTTGGGATTAACTCCCTCCATTTTTGGAACTCCTGCTGGAGCGATTGATCTTCCAATCTTCCCTGGATCAAGTACCACAGGACTATCTCCTGCTTTTGGAGAATTATTTTGTGCTGGGTTAGTTGGTTTAGGTAGTGGCGTATTCATAAAATCAGTTACAATTAATTGTCTTATTATGGAGCGTTTTACTCACCCTATCAAGTTGGCTTTTTCCAAATTTCGTTTCAAAAAGAATGATAAACCATTCATTATCGAGGAAAAACTCAATCCATTCGAAAAAAAGCAATTTTCTGCACTGAGGATTTTTGGCTTTGTTTCACTAATAATTGCCATTATCATCATGGGTTTGTTTGCTGCCTACTCATCTTCAAAGTTTCTACCAGAAACATATATTGAAGAAGTAAGGGTTGGTGGACTAACTATAGAAGAAGCTATCTCAAAAGTATCTAAGCAATACCCCACTCCTCCAGAACACATTATATATTTGAAGTTTGATGTCGAGGAAATTTTAGAAGAAGAAATCGATGAAATAGATAATTTAGAGAAAAACTCCTTAAGTGAATCATCCGGTTCTGCTGACTTGGCAGCATATTATGACTATGAAGATCAATTAAAAAAGGTAATTGATGACCAACAAAAAAAACCTGCTAATTGGTTAATAAAACTATTCTTTGCCCCATATTCACAAGAGGTCCACTCTCTATCTATTAAATATGATCAGGGGAAAATTAGTGGCTTAATTCAAGCACTAGATCAAAAGCTAGACTATCAACCAGTTTTTCCGCGAATATCTCTTGGAAGAACAAATAACCCTCAATCTCTATCGTTAAACCCTGGGAAAAATATCTTGGGAATAGATAAAGAAAAAACTGAACAAAAAACAATCGTCTTCTTAAATGAAAACAGTTCTTTTTCTACAGTAAAAAACCAGGAAAGTGCTGATTACTTTTCTATTTACCCAGAAACAATTTGGCTCAGCAAAACTCTAACTGAAGATGAAAAATTGAATGCCTTGGAGGTTGCAGAAAAACTAGTAGGCAAAGAAATTGTTTTCTCTCATGATGTCATTAAAAAAACTCTTAATGATCAAGATCTAATATCTTTTCTCACCTTTCCCTCTGGATTTGTAGATGAACTTATTAATGATGAAATCATTAGTTGGAAAGAAGGCATTGATAGACCATCCCAAAATGCAAAGTTTGAGTTCGATAAAAACTCTTTTGAGGTAACAGAATTTGCTCCCCATCGAGACGGTCTTGTCTTAGGGATAGATGAAACAAAAGAACAGATTAAAAAGACTGTTGAAGACATAATAAGCAACGAAGATGAAGAAAAAATATCATATGAAGAAAACTTATCTCTCATTACATCTTCCCCTGAGATGACTCTGGAGAAAACAAATAACTTGGGAATAAAAGAAAGAATTGGCTTTGGAGAAAGTTTTTATGCTCACTCTATCTCCAGTAGAATTCATAATGTAGCAATCACTGCAGATAAAATAAACTACTCTATAGTAGCTCCTGGAAAAGAGTTCTCATTTAACAAGACACTTGGAGATGTTTCTTCTGCTACGGGATACAAGCCTGCCTACGTTATTAAAGATGGAGCAACTGTCTTAGGTGATGGTGGTGGTGTTTGTCAGGTCAGCACTACCCTCTTCAGGTCTTTATTAGATGCTGGCCTTGAAATAACCCTAAGGCTGCCTCACAGCTATCGTGTTAGTTACTATGAACTAGATCACCAACCAGGATTTGACGCCACCGTCTATTCTGGAAATGTAGACCTAAGGTTTATAAATGACAGTGACAGCTATGTCTTAATTTACACAGAAACAGATAGCAACAATCTATATATGAAGGTTGAGTTATATGGAACCAGTGATGGTAGAACAACAGAAATATCAAACTACAAATCATGGGATTTTAGAGGTCCACTAGAACCAATTTATGTTCCTGATCCATCCCTACCAACTGGAAGAACCAAGCAAATCGATTGGGCCGCTAGCGGAATTAAGGCTCAATTCACTCATACGATAAGAGATTCTAGTGGAGAAATCATCAGAGAAAAAGTTTATTATTCCAACTACAGGCCATGGGCCGCTAAATATTTACAAGGCGTATAGATAAGTCTAATTTGACTATCATCTGGTTTTTTAAGTACACTGGTGTACGTAATGAAAATTGTGTCGATGAAACAGTTGAGACAAAAATTCTCCCCTATTAGAAAAGCTATTGATAAGGGTGAGAGTTTTTTATTAATGTATAGATCAAAACCACTAGCTGTGATTAGACCCTACCAAGCTGGTAAAGATATTCACCTATTATCCCCTCAAGAAGAAACCCCAAGTCTGCCAGAAGAAGAAAAGTTAAGAACTCTACCAGAACCTAAAAAAATAGCTATTGGAGAGACCAAAACCAAACAACTCCCCCCAACAGATGATGTGCTTATTCCAGAAAAAACTGGTAGCCCATTAAATAAATTTAAATTGAAAAAAGTCTTTGTTTAATTTTTGTGTTCGATATTAAAAAAGCTAAAACTACTCTGTGGAATTCTTAGATATCCAGGAGCCCTAAGGTTAAAACTTTCTTTAAACTCACTTCCAGAAATAGAGATGTTGCCTCTGTTGGTGCTCAGAGTAACCGAGGATGTTTGACCATTGCCGTTATGACTTACGGATACTGATGAAACACTAGTTACTGCTCCCCCAGAGCTATTTGCCTTATCTCTCAACTCAGAGATTGAGTAAGGACTTCCTCCCTGACCACCAATGTTACATTCATTGATTGTTGTTGGGGTAATTCTATTAACATCTGCTCCATTTGGATTTTTGCGAACAATCCAAGCATTAACAATGTCTGAAAACTCTTCTTGTGATAACCATGGATGAGATCTACCACAATTAGCTCCACTGGAAGAATATCCGGATCTATACCAAGATTTGTAAAACCAAGGGCTATTGGCTTTGGCTTCCCAGGCTCTAGTAGACCAATCTCCTGAGTTTGATTTGTCTGTAGTATCCCAACCACTAGTATTACTATATCCACCATGAGTGGAAGCATATTGGGTAGATACTGGATTGTTACTACCATCCACTAATACCCAACTCTTTGTTTCATTTACAGCAGTCTGCCAATCACCACCCTTTGGAGAATCCTTAAATACCTGACAGCTTTCTGTAGTACAGATAGATCTAGCTCCATTGTCAGTATATTTAATTGCAAAGGTTCTAGCCGCAATAGCTTGAGCCTTGAGAGCATTAATGTGCCAAGAGGCCGGCATCTCATAAATTCCTTGTAAATATCTGTCTTCAAAAGATATTGACCCAATTCCATTAACAGAGATTGTTCCCATGGCAGGATAGTCTTTCTTAAGAGTTGTCCCTGGATAATATGCTGCTAATATTTCTTCGACAGATTGTCCTTCTTTTGCCCTGGCATTAGCTCCGTACTGACTCATTCCATTTCTATGGGTATATGCACCAAAACTAAAAACAGCAAAAGAATTACTTGGAGCAGATGCCTTAAATGCTATCGATGCATTAAAATCATCTGCGAGTGGAACTTCTCCAACAGAAGTTGTATAGGTTCCAGAACGAGCATTGATAATGGCCTGTTGTTGTGCGGACAGAGATGCTATCTTGCCTGCCAGATCACTCTGATAGTTCTTAGCTTTACCTATCTCCACTTGAAAGAAACTTGCTTGAATGGCCAATTGTTTTTCTAAAGAAGCTAGGGTTATTTGATCTTTTTCTAGTTTTTCTTTATCTGCTTCTAATAAGGTAATCTCTTCTGTTAAAGATCTAATCAACCTATTATCTTGGGCTTGAACAGAGGTGCTGTAGGCTAGGTTTTTAGTCAACTTGCTAGCAGTACCACTATTAAAGAACAGCATTAATGGAGAGAACGTTCTCGCCCTCTTATATTGTTGAGCGATTCTGTTGGAAAAAATTATGTATTGGATGGCGATGTCGTCTTCTCGATCATAAATAGTGTTCTCTAGTTCCTTCGTTTGATTGATGGCGCTAGTAATACCCTGTTGAGCACTAGTTATTTTCTTTTCTAAAGAATCAAGTTCTTGTTCCAGTGGCTTGGTTGCATCTTCTGAAAGTTTTCTTAAAGACTCCAGTTCATCTATTTGTCTCTGTAAATCCTCGACTGGATCTAGTGCCTGAGCTAAAAAGTTATTCTTATAAAGGAATAAAAACCCAAAAGAGAATAGGAATAAAAACACTAAAGATAGTAATCTTTTTTGTCTGAACACACCCTCATTATATAGATCAAAATAGTGATAAGCTACGACTAGCTGAAGCCTGTTGTGCCATGATAAAATAGGTCTCATCTGGTTATGAATATTTATAAATCATTATCTGTTTTTGTTTTTCGCATACTGCTAATCTCTCTTTTTATGTTCTCTTCTGTGAAGCAAGTTGAGGCTCTAAGCTCATGTACTGGAGTGCTCTCTGGAGTTGGGGTAATGCTCCCCTCATATGAGGATGGAAACACCCATACTATTAAAATTGATATGAGCAAAAACTATAACCCAGATCATGAATATTATATAAAAATTAAAAATGGAGAAAATGTTGATGATGAGGCACAAACAGGAGTATTCAGAATAGATGTAAATAAATCATATGATTGGGGCACTAAGTCTGGAGGATCACAAAAAAATGGAAAATTAACTGTTAAAAATGGGATTGTTACTTGGACTACATACAGAGAAGAAGCATTAAAAAGTGCTTTCTTTTCTGGAGAAAACGATAAACACATTGTAAGGCTTTATGATAACGACAATTCTGGAACAAACAGAGAATGTAATATTGGAACATATCAAACAACTAAAAATGAAACTGGTGGAGAATGTGCTCTATATATCTCACAAACTAGGAATGGAAAAACCTGTTATTCATCTGGGTGCTTAGACTCAGCAACATCTACTACAAAAATAGAGGTTGAGGGACTAGAAGACACAGAGGGAAATCCTTTTAACGATGAAATTAAGTTTGTTATTAAGGGTGGTGGCACTACAGATAAAAAAGCAAATGCCAGTAATGGAAAGGCTTCCACCACATTTGAGGCAAAAAAAGAGACCACATATGAAATTAGCATAGTTGAAACAGCAAATAAAAACTATCAGTTTCCTGGTTGTTCTGCCTCTTTTATTGCCCAAGCATTTTGTGAAGATGAAACATGTGATGAGGTTAAAACAGACGCCTCAGGAAATGCTCTTGTTAGAGATTTTGAGCTATGTGAACAAATTTTAGATCCTGGAGAAAGAAATTTGTGCAAAGCTTGTTTTGGAGGAGATGATAATGATGGAAATGCCGGTGTTTGGACAGCCATTGGATGTATTCCTGCAAAACCAGAAAGCATTATTAAAACCTTTATTACTATTGCCATAAGTGCTGCTGGCGGAGCTACATTTCTTTTAATTCTCGCCGGTGCATTTAGATTGTCTGTTTCTCAGGGAGATCCACAAGCAACCAAGGAAGCAAAAGAGCAAATCACTGCGGCCCTCACTGGATTAGTATTTATCTTGCTATCTATTACTATGCTTAGATTTATAGGAGTTACTCTTTTTGAAATTCCAGGATTTGGAGGATAAACAATGAAAAAAAAGATTATTACATCTCTATCAATAATTGGTACTTTTTTATCTTTTCCAATTAAGGTCTTTGCAGAAGAATTACCCGACCCAAAAACCATGGAAGTAACTTCTGATGTTTTAGATTCCTTTGATCCTCTTCAGGTTGCTGGCTCTCCACATGCTACAACCCTATCAACTCCAGGTGGAATAATAACTAGATTATTAGAATTTATCTTCCCGATAGCAGGGCTTGCTCTCTTTGTAATGATTGTTGCCGGCGGTTTACAAATACTAGCTGGAGCATCAAACTCAAAAAGCATGCAAGAGGGACAAAAAAGAGTCACCATGGCAATTGTTGGTTTTTTAATTCTTTTTGCATCATATTGGATTGCTCAAATCCTAGAGGTAGTATTTGGTGTTGCCATTCTCTAATTTAGATTTAAAAAGCACCTCCTTTTCAGGGTATAATAAAGATGTGAAAGCAAGATTTAATTGGTTTGCATTAGTTGTGTTTGTTTTTCTTTTTTTAGGAAGATTTTCTCAAGTGCAATCACTCTCCAGCGATGATGCTGTGAACTATGAGCGCAGAGATCCAGAGGTATATAACTACCTTCCTCTCGTTTTAGATGATGGCTATTCCATAGGAGAAACAGGAGATCTTTCCGACATCATCACCTATCAAATGGCCTACAACCAAGGATATGAGGTTCAATGCGCCAAACCAAAATGGTGGATTAATGGTCAAGTTCATGGAGATATAAGAGAATATTTTGAAGAGTATGAAAAACCAATTAGATTAACTGCTGGAGCAGTCTATGAAGGTAAGTTTGCAGAAGGAAAAATCCCTCTTTTTCAAGGAGATGAGGATTTTCCAAATACAAACAAGATTTCTTCCTATGAAGGATATTTCGGAGCAAATAGTGTTGAAAAACAACCAGCAGAACTAAACTCAGCTGGTGTAGCAACAACTCTCCTAGATGTAGAACAACAATGTATTGTTAAATACAACAACTTGTATAGTCTATATAACCGATATTTTTGTGACAAGTTTGAGAACGGTGGGCCTTGCTACATCAATCAGGTTGAAATACCAGGTACCGATTATGGTGGTTATAGCCTTTTTTCCAGTTTATATAATTTATTTGAAACGAAAAGCAAAATCGATCCAGAAAAAAACTTTAGTTGCCAAGAACTAATGACACAGTGGACTCCAAAAGTTCAAGAAGAGTTTGGAATTAGTGAATCAAAATTTGAAAATGAAATTAGTCCACTGTCTGATGCTGTGATTGCTTCTCACTTAAATATGGATGCCTTATATAGATTGGCTTTCCTGGTTGTATCTGTAAAACAAAATGTAATGGAGGGCAATGAGGAGGTTCACCCGGCTCTCTTCCCAACTAATAAAGATATATTTGATTTTTTACAAGTTCAAAAACCATCTCCTGTTTGGGGAGGAACTCATGAGAGATTGCCTATTAAAAAAGAGGCTCCAATGGTCATAGGTTTTAAAGTGCCAATGACAGCCACAAACATGATTTTTTCTCTTCCAAATTTGACTGACTCTGCAAGATTAACTAGCTATATTCTTAGTGATCCAGGCACTATTGAAATGCATATTGATGAAATGAAAGAGCAAAGAAAAGAATATATCGGTGACATTTTGTATCACCAAGAACCAGAGAGCCAAGCAACTAATATCATTGATTGTGGAGCAATACCCCAGTGCTTAGTGACTGACAGCAAACCAGAATCATATCTCCTCAAATCTCTGATTGATCAAATAAATGGAAATGCAGATGACTGTGGAGGATTTGAAGGATCATATGAATTAGTTAAAGAGCTTGGATCAAGCGCAGATACCCCAGACAACCAAAGAGAATTTAGAGACCCCTTTTATTCAAAGGTTTTCCCATCAGATGCTGAGTATAAATTTGATTGGAATATTATTGTTAAAGATACCATTGTAAATGGAGATTTAGATGCAGACCCAATCACCATTAGAGCTCATTTGATTACTCCATATGGATCTGACATGGCCTTTGTTAATAAAACACTTCAACAAATCTTTACTACAGAACAGTTTCAAACAATTGTCGAAAACAACTGTATAGAAGACTTTGATGGAAAATGTGGAATTATTCCTGAATATCTAACATTTGTAGATACTAGTGCCTCAATGAAAAGTGGAACTGATTCTTTTAAATATTGGTATCATCAACCACCTGGATGTTCAGAGGGTTGTGACAAAGATGACCCTTATTGTATAGAGTGTGAAAGAAAACAAATGACAGGAGTTACGGTTGAGTGGCCAGACGAGCCAATGAGAATTCTTGGTGCTGAGCTTGGCTGGACTATTAGAAAAATTCAAGAAACCCTTAATGGTTTTGGTACAAAAGCATATGACTATATTAAAGATTGTAAGAGAACTGAAGATTTATTCCTAGGTAGATGTCAGGGCTATGCAGATAGCGATGATCCAAGTTCTGGAGAAGAAGAATCTTGTGGAGAAATAAAGGGAAGAAAAACCAAGTTGCCAACCATGAATGAATTAATGAAAATGACTTGTAGCGTTGCTGGCAATGATCCAAATAATGCTCAAATGCTTTGGGGTTTCCTACAGATAGAAGGTAGTCCAATGCTAAGAAAAATACTGGCTGGAGAAAAAGAAATGAGTTGCGGAGAGATTGTGGTTAATGACTGCGGAGCTTCTGGAATTGTTGGTGTTTTAATCCCTCAGTGTATTGATAAAGAGGGTTGTCCACAGGCCGGATATATAGCTGACGACACATCTGATCCATGGATTAAAGAGGCCAGGGAGAATCCGGATGTTGCCTGTGACATCAGAACATCAATGGAATACATTTTGAGAAAAAGATTGTCTGAAAGAGGTTGGCTGGTCGATCAATACAAAGCAGCTAACGGCTCTACTCCGTCAACTGAACAGCTATATTACATGATGGCCGGTAGAAACTATGGGGTGCCTACAGAATACTTGGTTACACCAGCCTGTGAAGGCTATGAAGAAGTAGATGGCTGTGGAGGCGCAAACTATTGTGTTTGTACAATGGATACCTTTACTCTTGATTGTGGAAATATTAGATAAGAAGATTACTTCTTAGTAGTCTTTTTCTTAACTGCTTTTATTTTAGATTTTTTAATTGATTTTCTAACAGCCTTTTTCTTTACCCCTAGTGAAATGGTTGGAGACTCTCTTCTCTTAATTCTTCTAGCCCCAGCTCTTAAGAGTCTGGCAACTTTTTCGAATGTTTCAGCGGTAGTTGATAGTGATTGTAAGTTTTTAGTTGTATGTTCTATGCCCATTAATAATGTTGTAGCCATGTTTTCATCTACTTGCATTCCCAAGCTTTCAATAACATCGACCATGCTTTCACTCATACTACTCGAACTAGATAGATCAAACTGAGTTGTGCCAATTTCTGGTTTGAAGTTATGGAGGGTAACAACATAGTTATTTTTATATAAAGATTCGTAGCTGAAATACAATTGATCTAAAGTTTCTAAATCATGAACTCCAATTAAGAAAATAAGATCTATGTCAGCGCCTGCATAAGAAAACTCCACTGATTTTGGATCTAGCGGCTTGGTTCCTTTTTTTGGTTTTACTGTAAGGAAAAATTTATTTGTTTCTTCGCCAATGTGATAACTAACCTTATCAACTGCTTCTTCATTATAATCAAAAGAGACTACTAAGTTTTGTTTACCAAGCTCTGTTTGGAGTTCTTTTAATGAGGAAAAGTGCTCATCTTTGATTTTTTTAGGAGAGTATAGGCCAACTTCCTTGCCAAGGTTTTTACAACCTTCATATAAGGCGCTAGCTAGGGCTAGTTGATCAACCGTTGGCTTCTGTCCAAGAATCACGGCTATTGATTCTGAAGATTCAAAATATTCTTTAAGAGAATTGACTTGTTCAAGTGCTATCATTAGCACTATTATAGTACATATTTGAGCTATTTTATAGTATTTAAAGCTCCTTTTCGGGGTTTTGCTTTTTTATTTCTTGACGTACAATAATATTCATAATGAAGCGTCTCAATCGGGTTGCTATTTTCTTTGTTCTCATAATAATGGGCTTATTTATTACTGCCAAACCAGCTCAAGCCGGTCTCTTTGATTGGTTTAGAGAAGCTGTTGGAATCGACAAGAATATTGATGAAACCCTTAAGGGACAAGTAGATGCTACAAAAGGAAAAGTTTCTCTGCACTCATTTGTTCCAGCTGCCTCAAAAGTTGTGGATTCAGACTTTTATCTCAAATTAAATGGTCCTCCAAAAGGAAGTATTGTTTATCAAAACATGACTGATGAGGAGAAAAAAGTTGTTTATGAAATGTATGGTGATGGAGTTATTGGAGAAGCTACTCAGGCTTTAGCCATGCTCTATACTCCGCCGGCTTCTGGCACCACATATGTTGCTCAGCTCTTAGAAGATGCTCATATTATTCCACAAGCCCAGGCTCAAGGATTGGGATTTTCATCATTAGATCCAGTCTTAGAAACATGGAAAGTGTTTAGAAATCTTGCTTATTTTTTCTTTGTTATTGTCTTCTTATTAATCGGCTTCATGATTATGTTTAGACAGAAAATTGGAGGTCAAACAGTGGTCACTGCTCAACAGGCCATACCAGGAATAATTGTTTCTCTAATTTTTGTAACCTTCTCATATGCTATTGCTGGATTTTTAATCGATATCATGTACTTGCTTATGTATTTAATGATTGGTTTGTTTGCTCCACAAAGTGGTACTGAGCTAATTAGTAAAACATTTATTCAAATTGGCTGGGATGTCGTTACAGGAGTAAATACCAATGGTGCATTTAGCAGCATGAATGAGGCTGTAAAGACATTCGCTGGAACTATTGACACTGGTGCCCTAGGAGATGTTATCGGTTGGATTGGTGGACTAACAATGGGCCTGATCGTCTCGATTGCCATCCTAATTGGTGTGTTTAAACTATTCTTTGAACTTCTTAAAATCTATATCACTATCATCATTGCTATTGTTGTTAGTCCTCTGCTCTTAATGACTGGTGCTCTTCCAGGAAAAAACAATGTTGGATATTGGATAAAAATGGTTTTTGGGAACCTGATGGCTTTTCCAATGGTTCTTTTTGCTCTTATTCTTTATGAAATGTTCACTCGTGGAGACTTAAGCCAAGGTGGCTTTATGCCTCCATACCTTATTGGTAGGGGATCAGGAAGTGTCATGATGACCTTGGTTGGAATAGGTATTATTTTAATCATCCCAGACCTCATTAAAGAAATGAAAAAAGCCATGAAGATAGAGGGTGGTATTTGGGAAGAACTAGCAATGAGTGCTGCCAAAAATGCCTTTGATGGAGAAAAGGCTGCTCCTTTTGTTGGAGGAGCCATTGGAGCAGGCGTTGGGCTTGTTAAAAGTCAGACTGCAATGGACAAAGAAGCTAGTGGTGGAGCTAGACTTAAAGCAGCATTTGTTGGACATAAGGATAAAAGTACTGGTGAGCTTCATGGGGGATTATTCACTGGAGCTCGAAAGGGCTTCCAAACTGGACAAAATGTGCAGCAAACTAGTGAGGCCATCAGACAAGGCAAGTCTCCTCAGTTCATTAAAGATCAAAAATGGCTCAAAGAGCTTCGGACTAGAACTGATAGTGGCAGTGGAGACACTGAACATAAAGAGCCTGGTGCCGATGTGCCTGATAATGAAAATTAAAAATAGATCATTGTCTATTGATACTCTCAAATACTTAAATATTTTTTATTAAAAAAGATGAATTACTTTAATCATCCTTGTCTGCTTTTTTCATTAAATCACCAGTTCTTTCCACTAAGTCTGGAATAGCATGGTCGCCATTAATTATTGCCATAAATTCTTTTTCTTCTGGATTCTTTCCAACAAACTTTGCTCTTATAGACTTAAATGGTCTTGCAATGCCATCAAGACTTACTCCTAAGAGCTGTATTGGAGGAGCCTGACCGTGGTTTTTCCATCTATACCATGCGTCCATATATACATTTCTTTCTTTTTCTCTTTTATCATCCCAAGGCTTTACTATTTTATTCTGAACAGCCTTATTGCCTGTTTTCACCACCTGCTTCTCTTGATAGTCTTCTTTCCCGTCTTCTCCTTTTTCTTCATAAACCTCAACTTTAAAGATATCTTTTTCACAAAGGGAGTTGATAACATTAACAACTTGACCTGCATATCCATTTAATCCTGCGGGATCAATGGCAGACGCCTCAAGAGCAGATATCATTTCTTTAAACATAGCCCCTCTCAGATCCCTGTTGTATCTTCCTCTATATTGTTGAAAAATTCTTAAAACAAAATTGGCCAATAATGGTTCAAAATAATTCTTTAAATGATTTCCTGGGAACATTTTTGCTCTACCAGCTGTTGCCAACCATTCGGTTAAAACTCCGCCCTTACTACCATCTTTTGTTTTTCTAAAAATATCATCATCAGAAAGAACAGGCATTCTTTTAAAGGTTAATTCCAATAATTGAGTAAAGCCATTTTCTTCTGCTAATTCATACCATTTTGTAACAGCTATGTTTTCTCCTTTTGGGATTAGATCTTTCTCAACTTTATCTCCATTTTCAAATCTCCAAATCTTTACCTTCTTTTCCTCTATAACTTCTTCAACTTCATTAATCTTTCTCCCATCATGAATAATATATCCACCATCTGGCATCTCTAATGCCTCATTTCCCTGAGCAAATTGCTCAGCAGGGTGAAGTGTTAAAAAATCATATGTATTAATACCAGTTGTCTCACAAAATTCAGGTAGTGCTATTTTCCCGGCAAATGACTTTGTGTCATAAAACACAGACTGATGCTTTAATAACATTTTTTGAAGCTTTGCCAACCAAGTATGATTCTTCATACTTTTTTGATCTTTTTCATTTTTACCGTTGTCGTGAATTCCGTATCTTGCATCACCGTTATTAACATCTTCAAGGAAAAGAAGGGCCCTTAGAGACCATTCGTGTTCATTCCAATATCTAAATGCTCTATGCATTGCTGCAGCAAGAGGATCTGCAAACATTGCCCTATCTTTATCAGGTGTATCAGCATTGTGCCCCCTGGTCATGGTGTTTTTTTGTAGCTCTCCGAGAGAAATAGTTAACAAATCAAATGACCCAAACAAGCTTATCGCAAACTCAAGTGCTTGAGGATTGCCTTCTGGAAATCTTTTTTTAAGTTCTTGTGTTAAGTTATATTCTCCAGTTTCTTTGGCCAATGTTCCATAAAACATTTTTGAATGACCTTCTTCCAATAGTCTTCCCTTTGATTGTTTCTTTCCTGGTTTAAAATCCCCATAGGGAATTCTTACGTCTTCAAAATTTCTGTCTTTTTCTGGTATATCATTGCCGTCAGCATCTTTACCTGTATCTAAATATCTCCTTACAAGAACCATGTCTGTATCTCTTATTATTAGACTTTCTTCATTAATGTCTTTGTTTCTTGGTCTTTTTCCAGCTTTTGTTTTCTTTTCTTTTGGATAAACAGCAACTAAAACATCTTCACCTGCTCTTAGCCCCTTTTCTCTTTTTCTTTTAACGAGAATTTGGCCTGGTCTAAGAGCCGCCATCTTAAAAGACCACTCCATCATCTCTCTAGTTTCTTCTCCCCACTCTGGATGATAAGTTGTTGCCATTAAAAGCTCTCTTCTTCTCATCTGTCTTTTTATTGCTTCTTTCCAGAGCTGAGTTCTTTCTCTGGACACCATTCCTGGTTCTTCTTGCAATTGGCTACTAAGAAAATGTAGTTGAACTTTAGTTATTTGAACTACCCTATTTAATTCTTCTTCTGGAGTTGATTCTGGATTTCTTTCCCAATATTTTTTAAAGGCATCAGAAAGAGCTTTTGCTCTTTCATCGGTGGCAGCACCAGACTTCATTTGTTCATAAAAATATGGATCGTATCCATTTCCAATCAACTCTGCTGCCAAATCATCTAGAGACATTTCATCAATTGGAGGAGTTTCTGCTTCTTTAATTAGTTGTTCGACTCTTTTTTCTGCTTCTCCACTAGTTCTTAGAACCTCATCAATAACCCTATTTATCTCTTCAGCAGACGCTGAATCACTAGAGTCTTTTTTCTTTAAAACACCAGAGGACTCTGCTTTTTGTTTTTCATTTATTAGTAAAACTTTTCTTCTCTTTAATTCCTTTTTTTGTTGACCAAATCTTCCAGGATTTTTCTTATCAATAGGATTATGGGGTTCTTCAACTCCATCATCATTCATAATTGTCACTATTTCTTTTCTTGAAAAAGGAATTGTTTTAACGACATCAATAAAATCTTTTATAGTATCTCTAAAAGCCTCAACTTCTGCACTTTTTTGTTCTCTTGCTTCTCTTGTTGTCTCTTCTCCCTCAAGCTCATCTTTTATTTTATTGAGTCTAATTTGTCTTTCTTTTGCAGTTTTTAGGTAGCTGTCTTCAATAAACTGATATTTTTCTCCAACAACCCCACCTGCTTTTAAATCACCTTCAACACTATTTATTAAATCTAAAATGACTCGAGCCTGGTTTTCCGCCTCCTGGGATGTAACTGCTTCTTTTTCTGTTTCTATTTTTAATTGAGAAAGCGCTGGAAAAGCACTTTCAGCACCCCCCTCTTTCCATTTTTTAAGATCTTCTTTAAACTGTTTTTCAATTTTATTTTCAACTGCTTTTATGTCTTTTTCAGAAATGCCCAAGCTCCTCATATCCTCCACTGAAAGATATCCTTGCTCTGCATATTGATGGAGATATGAGTAGATAAGGTTGTTTAATGCCTCTAGGGAATTTTTTAATTCTTTTGTTTTTGAAGAATCAACTGCTCCAGAAATATCCTCTGGAGAAAAATCTTCTCCAGAAAACATAGATGCAGCCTGCCCTCTGGAATTTTTGTTTACAATTTCTTCTATCTTTGAAAATTCGGCAAGAGCTTCTTTACAAATCCCTACAACCAATTCTGCAACGGCATCATCCTGACCCTCTGGGGTTATCTCACCATTATCATTAAAAGCCAAGTCTTCAACTTTTTGAAGCATCGTGACTAATTCTTGCTCTTTTGGAAGGCTTTCTAGTTTTATTTTTATCGCATCAATAGAAAAAGAAGCTTCTATTTCTTTTCTAACCTCTTCCAGTGGTGCAAACTTTCTTGTTTCAGCCATGAACATATTTTATCATTTCTACTCAAAAAAATCCTCTATAAACCAGATTTATAACTTTTACTTACAAAACACACAAATGGATCATTAGAACAATCTATTCTTTTATGATATAAATCTATTACCACTCGGAACCCTGTGAGACTCAGGGGCTGTGCCGCAACGGTAATTCTTTCATTAAGAAAAGTCCGGTCAGAGTGTGCCATTTTACTCAAGTATTGAGTGAAATGAAGAGAACATGTATTGATGTTCTCCGACGAGCATCGGGCATATTTCTCAACTTGCCTCCCGATGCTCCTCTAGACAGAGGAGCTTTTGTGTTACAAGAAAAAATAATAAAAAATCAACTACCACCCAATGTTATCGAAGCCATGGAAAAATCGGCTTTTAGACCTCAATTAGAGCAATCTACTCCTAAAACTAGAGAGATAGCCAACCCAGAAAAAGATAAAACAACTATTATTCTCAACTTCATTCTTAGAGAAGTTCTACCTATTAAAGACAGACAAAAACAAAAAGAACTACTTATATATTTCTTTAAATCAATTCTCTCAGAAACACAAAAACTCCCCGTAACCCACTTGGCCTATGAAATAACAAAAACAGAAAATGGAGAGATTGCTCTTCATGATGATGTTTATCAACTAAGACCGGATCTTTTACAAATATGTAAAGAAGCAGTTGAATCACTGGCTATAAATCAAGCTGAAAAAGCCAGATATGGACTGGAAAAAAAACAGATAGAAGAGCTCTTAAAAACCCTAGAGGACATATTTTCATTGGCTCCACACGCTGTTTTATCTCTACTTTCAGAAGAGAATGAACAAATAAATCCCTCAGAAACCAAGGAACAACTAGAGTCCACTGGATGGAAAACCTTTTCCCCAAGAAAATCGTTTTCTTTTATTAGGCCAGAGGTAAAAGAGAAAATGGGAATAGAAGGTTGTTCTGGAGAAATAACTGTTGGAGAAAAATATTTATATGTGATGCCTCAGTCAGCAGTACACGAGGGTAATATGAGCATTATTGTCATAGCCCAGCCCGTATATATCCCAGAATTAAATAGGTTCATTCTTCTTCATGACCAACACGCATCTCCAAAAGACTGGAAAGAACATGCAAAACTATTTAAATCTTTGGGAATAAATATTCCAAGTGACTTTGATAGTCTTGAGTTTTCAGAAAAAGAAGAATTAATCATGAAAACCCAAGTTACTCTCCCACAAAATCTCCAAGAAAAAACTGCGGAGGATTCTTTTTTAACTATCTTTCCAGAGAAAAAATTCTTTAAAAAACTAAGACAAAAAATAACTAGAAAAAAAATTAAGAATATGGAGCCAGCTCTCAACGAATACTCTGAATTATTAATAGATGTCATGGAAAACGAGATCTCTAAAGATCCAAGCCTAACTCCTCCCACAGTTGAAAAGCTTGGTAATTTTATGAAAAGGGTTATTTTAGCTGGAATACTAGATACTAAAAAAATATCTAATAAAAAAAGAGAGTCTCTATTTTCCCACATTAAAAAATTAGGTAATCTTGGAGAAAAAGAATTTGCTATTTCTTTGGCAAAGGGCGTTGGATTTTCATCTGCATTAAAAGCATTTGATGTTTCCTTATTGGAGTGTGTTGCTCTGAGTCCAATTAGCGGAATTGGCCAATTGGCTAAATTACAAATGGAAGGAGTTGATATCGCTTCCTTAACCAAGTTTGATTTAGAAAAATTTGTAGGAGAAAAAAGAATTAAGGATTGGAAGATGGGCTCATGCATAAGATGTGGTAAAGCTACGTGGATAGGAGAATGTAACTGGTGTTTAAGCTGTGAAACAAACTATGATTCTTCTACTACTCCAAACACAAATTGGTCTTCTCCATTAAAAACATCTAAAAAAAGAGTAAAAAAACCTGCTGTTGGCTCAGATAGAACAGAATCATTTGGCTCATTTGTAGCTGGATTAATTTAACCTGTTTTAAGGACGTGCTTTTCTCTCTGGCTGAAGATATAATGAGTGAGGATGTCCGATTTAAATAATCAAGTTACCAGTCCTGAAAGATACACTCTCAAGAGAGTTAGAGATGATATCTCAAAAGACAATGTTATTGGTTTTTTAAATTTACTAAGTGGTACATCTATTAAGCAAGATCAAGAAGTAAGATTTTCTTTTGCAAATATTTTTCAAAATGTAAGTCAGTCTTCTTTATATGTTTCCACTGAAAACAGAAAGGAAAGCGTTGAAAGAGGGGAAAATCCAGGACTCTTTTTATATAAAAGTGATTTAGCTTTCTTGTTTTATGACACGGTTAATTTATTTATTCCCAATTTAGATAAATATAAAGAACAGGATGGATATCAAGAACTAAGTAGTCTTGTTATTTATTGTGGAAATAGTGATAAAAGATTTGAAATAAACAGTGGCGATGATGAGTACTTAAATGATTTGTTAACAGATAGGGTAATTAGGGTTTCAAAACTTCTTTTATTAATTTTGGAAGAAGAGGTTGATGATGAAGATGAAGACAATGAAAAAGACGAAGACAAAGATGATAAGGATCTAAATATAGCTATTCCAGAAGACGACGAAGAAAAATCTTCTACACCTAGAACTGCTGAGGAAGAGCCCCCTTCTGATTCAGATCAAGATATTGTTCAGGAAGAAATTCCTGATGAGCCACTCACCACAAAAAACATTTTATTTAGTCAAGAATTAAGAAACCAAGCTGCTAAATTTACATCGATAGCTTTAAGTCAATTAGAGCAACACCATGGTCTTCCGCCAGGAACCCTGGCTAACTCTAGAGAAATACAGGAAGTTTTATCTCAAAAAACCCTTGGTTTTTTCTTAACCACAATTGGGGACGGAAAACACAATGATCTTCTTGCTCCAGAAACAAGACTTCAGCTTATTAGAGAATATGTTTGGCTGGTTCAAAATGACTTTAGAACAACCGCTCTTATTTCAAGCCACTTAACTACTGTTCTAAAAGAAAATTCAGATCCAAAGTTAAAAGAGCAAATAGAAAACGCTTTAAACGAAGCTGAATCAGGAACAGGGAAAAGTGTTTCTGAGCTAGTCTCACAAATAGCTGAAAACCCTGAATTAGGAGGAGTTCTCTCGATTTTTAAGAGTGACAAATTAGCCTCAGATCAAAAAGATTATTTAGCTAAAGAAGCCTCTGATTTATTAAGCAAAGAACTTAAAAGAATAGGTGTTCACTCAGATAAAGTTCTATTGTCACAAAAAAATGTAACAAATGTTATTGACACTTGGATTGCACAGGGTCTCCCACTCCAATTATTAGAATATATAGATGAAGGAAGATTTAGATTAATTTTTGGTGATGAAGTTCCATATAATCCAGGGTTTCTGGAAACACTGGAAGATATTTGGATTGCTAGAAGATCAATACTTGGTAAAAAAACAGGGCAAATCCTCCTTCACAATGAAGCAGTTTTTGCTACTCAGGAGGCATTAGCACTACTAGATAAAAAAAGTGGTGAACTAAGTGAAAAACAATCAGACGGTGTTTTTAGAGACGCAGTAGCCTCCCCTACTAAGCAAATACTTGTTGGTAGTAAAGAAGCTCCAATTAAAGATGGTGAGGAACTAGTTGAACTAATACACGATAAAAAAACAGTTACAAACTCTCAAAAAAGAGAGATTTTCCTTAAACAAGTTTGGGGAACAAAAGATGTTGAAACAAAACAAGAAATATTAATTCTTTTAGGATATGGAGAGGCCGGAAGCGAGGTAATCAAAAATATATCTGAAGATCAGGGTTTTTATCCAAAAGAAATTGGTCTTCATGATATGGCTCCACTTCTTGGTGGTGCTGCATTTTATGATCAAGATCAACAAAATAATTTTGATTCACAAATTGTTCCAAGCTCTGGAGTATTGCAAAGTCCATTGGCTAATGTCAATCGATTTGGAAAAAAGACCAAGGGCTTGGGTAAAAAATTAAAAAGAGGTGTTAAGGGAATTAGATCAAGACTGAGTAAAAAGGCTGCGAAGAAAGCAGCTGAGAAAGCAGCTGAAGCTGGTCTCAGTAAGGCTGCGACAACTGCGGCTGGTACTGTAAATCCAGCGCTGGGTGTTCTAGCAAAACTAGCAACAACTAAAAAAGGAAGAAAGGTTTTAATAGCTGTTGGAGGACTTGGATTGGGCTCTCTAATAATTCCTTTAACAACTGTTGGGGGATGGATAGGATCCACAATTGGTGCTATTGCTGGGGGAATATTTGGTGGCCCAGGAGGAGCTGTTGCAGGGGGAATTGGAGGAGGTTGGACTGGATATGGTATTCAGAAATGGTTTGGAGAGTTATTCCCAGGTAAAGAGGGTGTTGGATCGACGATGCCTATTGCTGGAAGTCCTGAGGCTCTTGCTGCAGACGCATTAAGAGCTGGAAAAGCAGTAGAGGCTGCTCAGGCTGCTCAAGGTACTGCGGCTACAGCCCTACAAGGTGGAACCTTCATTGGACAAACCATAACCACAATAGGTGGACAGGCAGTACTGGGAACAATTGCCGCAACAGCTGGTGGAGTCATAATAATGCAAAACCTTGCATTTGGATCATTGTTGGCAAACTTTCCAGTTGTTACTCCACTGAGCACAACTTCTGGATTAATACCTGGCAAAGAATCAGAGTTTGTAACTATAGAAAAAAGAGCTTTTATAGCTGGTTGTCCAGAAAATAAGTGTGAAAATCCATCATTTCCAATAAAAGTTGAGTACACATTGACTATAAAGCCAAAGGGCAACTACACCATCCAAGTCCTAGATGCTATTGACACTATGAAAGTTAATCATAGTGACAAGGCATGGGAGGAAAAAGAGGGGAAAAAGCCACCAACAATCCCAGAAAGGGTTAAGGGTTTATCTGATTTTGAAGAACTATATGAGGAGATGATAATAGAACCGGGTGACTCTGTTGTCATTTCTTACTCGGAAACATTGGATAGTAACTACAATCACTCTTCTGTTTTAAACACCTTTGATCTAAAAATATTTGCTAAAGATCCACAAACAGGAGTGGAGGGAACAGATAATGCAATTACCGGTGAAGTTGTATATATAGGAGATTACTCTCAAGGAGCTGGCTGTTGGCCAGCGAGTGGAACGATTACTCAATTACCTGGTGGTAGTTATTCTCACTCTAGAGTTGACGCTTTTGATATTGCAAACAGTGAGGGAACACCTATTTTTGCACCATTTTCTGGAGAAGCATGTCCGGGAAATCTTGATCCTGGATATGGCAATCATGTTGTCTTAAGAGCCAATGAAGGAAACTTTGTTTTTGGTCACTTCAGATCATTAAATATTTCTACATGCAAACAAGTGACTGCGGGAGAACTATTGGGAGCGATGGGTAATACGGGAAACTCTTCTGGTCCTCACTTACACTTTGGAATGTTAGGAAGCTCTCCTAGTTCGGGAGCTCTTCCTTCACTTATGCCTGATGGAGCTAGTGTTAAGGTTAATGATCCTGTAAGGACTTGCTATGAATAAAGAAATCTTATTAAAGAAAAAGTGGTATCTAATATTAATAGCAATTAGTATTATTGGGATTTTAGTAACTATAATTTTGAGATTAATAACTCCAAAAAACACTGTTTTACAACAAACAGACTTTATCCAAACAAATAAAAGTGGTGATCAAACAGTGTTTAAAAATATTAAGTTTATTGGAGAAATTCCCAATAACTTGAAGGCCGGTCTCCCTTTAGTTGGTCTTCAACCAAGTAATACTTCAGCAGACTATATAAAAGATAGATTTATTGAAAATCACAATCTGACTCCAGTGGCCGAAATAGATGGGCTGTGGAAGAGTGACAAATATACTCTTTCATATAATGAAAGTGATGAGAGTTATTTATTTTATTTAAACTTCCTCCCAGAGGATAGTTTGCTAAATGATAAAAGTAAGGCTATAGACGCTGCTGAAAAATATGTGTCTGAAACCTTTACTCAGCTTCCATTTAGCATTCAAAAGGAAAGAATAAAATCTCTATCTGGAATTCAACAATTAATTGAAAAAGATTATGGAGCAATAAATGCTATGGAGATTCCTTTTTCATATTCCATTGAAGATGTTCCATTATATGTTGGTCATGAGGAGAAACCTCCATTGTCAGTTCTAATAAATAATGAATATGAAATACAGAAAATTGTTTTTCAAACAGTTTTCTTTTATCCATTGGTCAGAGAGGAAAGCTTAAATATTATTTCCATAAGCGAGGCTGTTGAAAATATTAATAACAAACAACATGCTTCAATAATTTCTGCCTATGAATCAGAATCTGGATTCTTTTCTTTAGAAGAAATATCTGAAGGAGAACTAACCTCTGTTACTCTTGAATATAGAGCTGATCTAGACACAAAAACCGCCTATCCCTTTTACAGGTTCTCTGGAAAGCTGGAGAATAGTGAAGGTAAAATAATTACAGCAGAAATAATAACCCCTGCTATAAAAATAGCCGAGTAATTTCATAGGGTCTAGAAACCACACTTCAGACACGCTAAGATAGATGCTGTATGCGTGAACATCCTATTCCAACCGACGTTGTTGGATATAAATTCCATAT